>OFRV01000114.1_pt1 | contig 11948 bp, 11 predicted proteins | sample 1543231 | NCBI WGS metagenome assembly OFRV01 (sample SAMN05442499, study PRJEB24371) | freshwater metagenome | isolation source: Freshwater Lake | place: Canada: Niagara | collected 2013-08-21 | reverse complement strand
GGCAAATAGATATGGATAACCACACACTCAACCCCCGCCAACACGCCAAAACGTCTACTCGGTGAGACTCCCAAAAAACCGGGAAATGGCGATATACCCCGAAGAATCAACCGCAACAGACAAACAGGCACCCACAAAAAAAGCCGGCTTGCGCCGGCTCATGCATGACCATCAAAAAAATTCAAACCGCACATCGATACCGCATTTCAACCACTCGGCAGCGACATGCCCGTCAGTTTCTTAAACAGCGCCACCGCATAGGAATCGGTCATGCCGGACACAAAATCAGTCACGGCCAGCACCCGCCGATACGGATCGACATGCGGCACACGCCCAGGGCCAAGGAACTGATCCGGCACCAGATGAATCAGCATGCGGCTCTTGGGCGACGCCTGCCCACCGCGCGCAGCGATGTCATTCACCGTGGTCACAAACGCCTCCAGCAAACCCCCGAGCACCTCGAAACCAGCCGCTTCCACCTCCACCACCGGCTTGCACACATACACCTGCTGCTCGCCACAGGCCTTCAGAGCACGCATGGCCCCGGCAGCGGGAATCCTGTCAAGCAACTCATCCGGGAACTGACCGGCAAGGATCGCATCCTCATGCTCCATGAAACAGCAATGCACCTGATCGATGATCGTGCCAATGGCCTTGGCGCGCAGATACTCGATATGCTCCTTGGGCCGGGTGATGCGTGCCAGCTTGCGCCGGGCGCGATCGGGATCGCCACTCAGCGGCAACAACAGATCGCGCACCTGTTCATAAGGCAGTTGCTGCTGGCGGAAGGCATCCTCGACATCGATGATTCGGTAACAGATATCGTCGGCGGCTTCCAGCAGATAAGCGAGCGGGTGACGGCTCCAGGCATCCGGACCCACCGGCTCCAGGCCCAGAAGATCGGCAATCTCGGCGAACAGATCGCGGTCATCCTGATAAAAGCCGAATTTCTTGAACGCGATGCCAGGCAGCCGCTCATCGGCCAGCCAGGCCGCGCGCGGATACTTGGTGAAGGTGCCGAGCGTGGCGCAGGTCAGTTGCATGCCGCCGCGATTGTCCGGACTTTGCAGGCGGCTGATGATGCGGAACCCCTGGGCATTGCCTTCAAAGCGGATGAAATCCTGTTGCTCGGGCGCATCGAGCTGTTCCAGCAGGGTCCGACCGCTCAGCGAATCGGTGAACCACAGCCGAATCGCGTCTTCGCCAGCGTGCCCAAAGGGCGGATTGCCGATATCGTGGGCCAGGCAGGCGGCAGCCACTACCGCACCAAAATCCTGCGGATCGACATTATCGAGCTTGTGGCGGCGGATCACACAATCGCCCACCAGGGTGCCGAGCGAGCGGCCAACACTGGACACTTCCAGACTGTGGGTCAGGCGGGTGCGGACATAATCGCTCTGCGAGAGCGGAAAGACCTGGGTCTTGTCCTGCAGGCGGCGAAACGCCGAGGAAAAGACGATGCGGTCAAAGTCGCGTTGAAAGTCGGTGCGCGCCTCGCTGTCGGGCTGCTGATGGGACAGACCCGGGCGGGCGCGGGAGAGCAGGCGGTTCCAATCCATGCGCGATGAGCCGGTGGCGGAGAATCGGCCAAGCATAGCCGAGCGCCACCGCTCGCGCCGGTGATTCGCCTCAGCAGACCTTGAAGCTGATCGGCGTGGTGTTGAGGATGTTGTCGGAGATCGGGCAGCGCCGGTCCACCTCGTGCAGGAATTCTTCCTTCTCCGCCTGAGTCATGTCGGCATCGATGACCACGTTCACGGTCAGGCCCTGAAAACCGGCGCGGTTGGCGGTGCTCTTGCCCATCAGCACCTCGCCATCCAACTCACCCTCGACGCTGATTTCCATGCCGCGCAGGGGCAGGCGGCGCTGGCTGGCGACGATACGCGCGATACTGCCGATGCAGCCGGCCAGCGATACGAACAGGTATTCCAGCGGTGTCGGACCCTTGTCATCGCCGCCCGGCGTGGGCTGATCGACATAGATCAGGTGATCGCGAATGCGGCTCTCGATGGTGAATTTGGGGCCGAGCGTGGACGTGACCTGGATTTTCTTCAGCGATGCCATGATGAAACCTCTGCCGATACCGTCGCGAAGACGGCGGATAGTGTGGAAAAACACGCGATGGTAGGGGTGTGCGGCCAATGGTGCAATGCGCAATCCGCTGGACAAGCGCAAAAGCCGTCTAATCAGCGTCGGGGCGCTGCGCCGCGATCCAACTGCCTGGCGGCGCGTGATTGTCGCAACAGGCGAGCAGGCGGCGGCGGTAGTAGCGCATGGCACCGGGTGCACCGCACTGCTCACAAATCCGGCTGGAGCGTTGTTCCGCTGCTGCGCACAGAGCCTGGATATGCGCATCGGCCGCGTCCACATCAACGCGCAGTGTGCCGAATGTCTGCTTGACCTGCACCGCCAGCGGATCCAGGCCAGTTGCGGCAGCATGCGCGCTGATGTCGGCGGCCAACTGCTCGATCAGGGCATACCAGCCATCGCCGCAGTCAAAGCCAAAGCCCATCAGATTTTCGGTCACCGGCAAATGGCGACCGCGAAACAGGGCCGGAAAGTCGGTAAACAGGCGTTCAGTCAGTTGCGGATTCACGCCAGCGCCTCGATGGTTTCCTGCAGTTCCAGCCATGCCCCTTCCAGATCGGCCAGTTCCCGATCCACTTCGCCCTTGCGCAGCAGCCAATCCTTGAGCCGGGCCTTGTTGGCCTCTTCATAACTGGCAGGATCAGCCAGGGCACCGTCCAGCTTTTTCTGCTCGGTGTGCAGCGTGTCCATGCGCTGCTCCAGCTTTTTAATCTGCTGTTCCAGCGGCCTGCGCTTGATGGCGAGTTGCTGGCGGCGTTCCGCCTCCTGACGTTTCTGCTCGCGCCGCTCGGCAGCGTTGTTGCCGGTGCTGGTGCCGCCGGAACCGGTATCACGATTGATCAGGCGCTGGCGTTCGCTAAGCCAGTCGCGGTAGTCGTCGAGATCGCCATCAAACGGCTGCGCCCGGCCTTCCGTCACCAGCAGGAATTCATCGGTCACGGTGCGCAGCAGGTGGCGGTCATGCGAAACCACGATCAGCGCACCCTGATAATCCTGCAGGGCCAGGGTCAGCGCATGGCGCATGTCCAGATCGAGATGATTGGTCGGCTCGTCAAGCAACAGCAGGTTGGGCTTCTGCCAGACCAGCAGCGCCAGCGCCAGCCGTGCCTTTTCGCCGCCGGAAAAGGGCGCGACCGGATCCAGCGCCCGATCACCCTGGAAGCCAAAACCGCCGATGAAGTCGCGCAGCTCCTGATCGCTGGCGCGCGCGCTCAGTTGCTGCAGGTGGCGCAGCGGACTCCAGTCCGGCCGCAACTGCTCCAGTTGATGCTGGGCGAAATAGCCGATTGCCAGACCCTGGCCGGTTTCGATGCGCCCGCTCAGCGGTGGCAGCAGCCCGGCAAGCAGCTTGATCAGGGTCGATTTGCCGGCGCAATTAGGCCCGAGCAGGCCGAGCCGCGTCCCAGGGCCGATGACCAGGTTGACCGCGTCGAGAATCCGCCGCCCGTCATAACCGGTGGCGACTTTTTCAATGCTCAGCAGCGGATTGGGCAAGCGGCCCGGTTCGGCGAAGGCGAAGCTGAACGGGGAATCGACATGGGCGGCGGCGATGCGCTCCATGCGTTCCAGGGCCTTGATGCGGCTTTGCGCCTGACGGGCCTTGGTGGCCTTGGCGCGGAAGCGGGTGATGAAACTTTCCAGATGGGCGATTTCGCGCTGCTGCTTGTCGTAGGCGGCCTGTTGCAGGGCCAGCCGCGCGGCGCGCTGTTCCTCGAAATCGGCATAGCGGCCCGGATAGAGGGTGATGCGCTGCTGGTCAAGATGGGCAATGTGACTGACCACGTTGTCGAGCACGTCGCGGTCATGCGAGATCAGCAGCAGGGTGCCGGGGTAGCCGCGCAGCCATTGTTCCAGCCACAGCACCGCGTCGAGATCGAGGTGATTGGTGGGTTCGTCGAGCAGCAGCAGATCGGAACGGCACATCAGCGCCCGCGCCAGATTCAGGCGCACCCGCCAGCCGCCGGAGAATTCCGCGACCGGCCGTTCCAATTGCTCGGCGCTGAAGCCGAGTCCGGCCATCAGTTTGCCGGCGCGGGCGCGGGCGCTGTAGCCGCCGATGGCGTCGAAGTGGGCGTGCAGTTCCGCCTGGCGCGCGCCATCGTGGGCGGCCTCGGCGGCGTGCAGATCGCGTTCAACCTGACGCAGTTCGGCATCGCCATCGAGGACGAATTCCAGCGCCGGATCGGGCAGGGCCGGGGTTTCCTGGGCGACATGGGCGATGACCCAGCGCGCTGGCAGATCAATATCGCCGGCGTCGGGGTGCAGTTCGTCGCGCAGCAGGGCGAACAGGGTGGATTTGCCACAGCCGTTGGCGCCGATCACCCCAACCTTCCAGCCGGGATGCACGGTGAGTGAGCTGTTGTCGAACAGCGGCTTGCCGCCGCGTTGCAGGGAGAGTTGGCGAAGGCTGATCAAACCGGGCGAGTCCTTGGTGAAGGGCTGGAAAATCGGCTTATAGTACGCTCGGAACACCGGTTTTAAAGTATCGTCGTCCAGCACTTGCCCGACGCAGAGCTCTGCTGGCTGAGCGCCTTCGCTGGCCTGATGGATCACTATAATGATCACTCCTTCCCGCGTCCCCGCCGAGACATGAGCATGACCGATGATGAACTGCTGCGCTACAGTCGGCACATCCTGCTGCCTGAGTTCGATATTGCCGGTCAGGAACGGCTGCATCAGTCCCACGTTTTGCTCATCGGTCTGGGCGGACTGGGATCGCCGGTGGCCATGTACCTGGCTGCCGCTGGAATTGGCCGGCTGACGCTGGTCGATTTCGATACCGTGGACCTGTCCAATCTGCAGCGGCAGATCATTCACCGCACGGCGGATATTGGCCGGCTCAAGGTCGAATCGGCCGGCGCTGCCGTGCGGGCATTGAATCCCGATACTGAGGTGATCGCCCTGGCGCGGACGCTGGACGATGCGGAACTGCGCGAACAGGTGCGCCGTGCCGATGTGGTGATCGACGCCAGCGACAATTTGCCCACCCGGCTGGCGATCAACGCCGCCTGCGTGGCGACCGCTACGCCGCTGGTCAGCGGTGCGGCGATCCGTCTGGAAGGGCAGGTGCTGGTGTGGCGGCCGGATGGCAGGGGCGGCTGTTACCGCTGCCTGTACCGCGACCCGGCCATGCCCGCTGAAACCTGCGCCCAGCGCGGCGTGCTGGCGCCGGTGGTCGGCATCATCGGCAGCATCCAGGCGCTGGAAGCGATCAAGCTGCTGAGCGGACTGGGCGAACCGCTCGCCGGTCGCCTGTTGCTGCTTGACGCTGCGCGCATGGAATGGCGCACTCTGCACCTGCCCCGCGATCCGGCCTGCCCGGTGTGTGGTCACGCGCCATGACTGCCATGACCGCCGCCGATTGGATCGCGCATCTGCAACTGACGCCGCATCCCGAAGGCGGCTATTTCCGGCGCATGTACACCGCACCGCTGGCCCTGTATCCGCCCGATCGCGATGGACCGCGCCCGCTGCTCACCGCGATCCACTACCTGCTGCCTGCTGGCCAGCGCTCGCGCCTGCACCGTTTGAAATCCGATGAACTCTGGTTTTTTCATCTGGGCGCGCCGCTGAGCGTGCATGTGCTCGATAGCCGTGGCGATTACCGTCGCCTGCAGCTTGGCAGCGATCCGGCCGCTGATCAGCAGTTGCAGGGCGTGGTGCATGCCGGCTGCTGGTTCGGTGCCGGCGTCGAGAGCGACGATCCAGCCGCCTTCAGTCTGGTGACCTGCACGGTCGCGCCCGGCTTCGATTTTGCCGATTTTGAACTGGCCGATCGCGCCCTGCTGATCGCGCAATACCCGCGCCACGCCGCGCTGATCACGCAACTCATTTGAATCCCGAGGAGGATTGCCATGACCTTTTCCATCGTCGCCTTTGATCCCGATAACGGTGATCTGGGCGTGGCCGTGCAGTCGAAATTTCCCAATGTCGGCGTCTCGATTCCCTTCGCCAGGGCCGGTGTCGGCGCGGTGGCCACGCAATGCTATTGCAACACCAGCTACGGGCCGCGCGGGCTGGCGCTGCTGGAAAATGGTGCGTCGCCCGAACAGGCCCTGGCCATCCTGACCGATGGCGATCCGCAGCGCGATTATCGGCAGGTGGGCATCATCGATGCTCAGGGGCGCAGCGCCAGCTTCACCGGTGCGCACGGTTTCGACTGGGCCGGCAGCCTGCAGGGTCGCCATTGTGCGGCGCAGGGCAATACCCTGGCCGGTCCGGGCGTGGTGCAGGCGATGGTGCGCGCCTTCGAGACCACACCGGGCGCACTGGCGCTGCGGCTGATGATCGCTCTGCAGGCAGGACAGGCCGCCGGTGGTGATCGACGCGGTCAGCAGTCCGCAGCGCTGAAGGTGGTGCGTGCCGGTGGCGGCTATGGCGGTTTCGATGATCGCTACGTCGATATCTCGGTCTATGACCATCCAACGCCGATCGCCGAACTGGAGCGGCTGTACGCCATCCACCGTCTGACCTATTTCCGCAGTGAGCCGGAACAACTGGCGCGGATCGATACCGCCATTGCCAACGAAGTGCAGCAGATCCTGCACGCGCGCGGCTTCTACAAGGGGGTGGTCAATGGCGTGTGCGATGCCGAACTGCTGCGGGCGCTGCGCGACTTCATGGGTTGGGAGAACTATGACGAGCGCATCCGCGACGATGAGCTGATCGACCTGGAGGTGCTGGCCGATATTCGCGTCAAGCACGCCGCCTGGTTGCAGGCGCAGGGTCACGCGGCATGAAAAAAACCGCCGCTCGTCGGGTCGGTCCCGGAGCGGCGGCTGAGAAGTCTGCCGAGGCTTGCAGGCTGACTTATTCTGGCTCGTTGGCCGCGCTGCTCAGGTCTTCGGTCTTGACGTGGCGCACGTCCTTGCCCTTGACCAGATAGATGATGTACTCGGCGATGTTCTTGGAATGATCGCCGATCCGCTCCAGCGCCTTGATGATGAAGATCACATTGATGGCATGGCCGATGGTGCGCGGGTCTTCCATCATGTAGGTGATCAGCCGGCGCAGCGCCGACTGGAATTCCTGATCCAGCTCATCATCACCGCGCGCGACCTGCACCGCCCGTTCGACATCCAGGCGGGCCAGCGCATCGAGACAGCCGTGCAGCATGCTGGTCGCCAACTTGGCCATGGGCGCGATGTCGCGCAGCAGTTTGGCGCTGGGCGGACTGCTGACCCCGTCGTAGGTCTTGACCGTCATCCGGGCGATCTTCTCGGCCTCGTCGCCAATCCGCTCCAGATCGGTCACCGCCTTGGACAGTGACATGATCATGCGCAGATCGACCCCGACCGGCTGGCGCAGGGCAATGATGCTGATGCAATCCTCGTCAGCCTTGACCTGCAGGCCGTTGATGATCTGGTCGCGCGACACCACCTCGCGCGCTTCGCTCAGATCCTCGTCATCCAGCGCCTGGATCGCGCGCTGAATCTGATCCTCGACCAGCCCGCCCATTTCCAGAACCAGATTGCGCAGGTTGGCGAGCTGGATATCGAACTGCTTGACGGTGTGAGCGTCGTGACTGATAGGCATATGCGGTACTCCCGTCGCGTCGGTCAGGAAGGCATCAGCCGAAGCGGCCGGTGATGTAATCCTCGGTCAGCTTGTGCCGCGGATTGGTGAAAATCTGGTCGGTTTCGCCAATCTCGATCAGGTCGCCGAGATGGAAATAGGCGGTGCGCTGCGAGACCCGCGCCGCCTGCTGCATCGAGTGGGTGACGATGACGATGGTGTAGTTCTCGCGCAACTCGTCGATCAGTTCCTCGATCTTGGCGGTGGCGATCGGGTCGAGCGCCGAGCAGGGCTCGTCCATCAGGATCACCTCGGGATTGACGGCAATCGCCCGGGCGATGCACAGGCGCTGCTGCTGGCCACCGGACAAACCGGTGCCGGGTTCTTCAAGGCGCTTTTCCACTTCCTTGAGCAGCCCGGCGCGCTCCAGGCTGGCAATGACCAGGGCATCCAGCTCGGCCTTGCTCTGCACCATGCCGTGAATGCGCGGCCCGTAGGCGACGTTTTCATAGATCGACTTGGGGAAGGGGTTGGGCTTCTGGAACACCATGCCGACCCGGGCGCGCAATTGCACCACGTCCAGGCTGCGATCGTAGATGTCCTCCTGATCGAGGCGAATCTCGCCGGCGACCCGGCAGCCGGGGATGGTGTCGTTCATCCGGTTCAGGCAGCGCAGGAAGGTTGACTTGCCGCAGCCGGACGGGCCAATGAAGGCAATCACTTCATTGGCGCCGATGTCGAGACTGACGTTCTTGAGCGCTTGTTTGGCGCCGTAATAAACGTCGACTGCACGGCAGGTCATTTTCGGATTATCGACGGTGATCTTGCCGACGGTCTGCCGGTGGTCGTAATCGGTGATCTGGGTGCTGGAGAGCGGAGTACCCGACGCGCGGCTGGCCGTGGTCGCGCCGTCCAGAGGTGTGTTGATTTCGAGAGGAGTTGTGCTCATATCGCAAGGCTCGTGATGGAAGTGAGGGCAGCGCAGGCTTACCAGCGGCGCTCGAAGCGCTTGCGCAGGATAATCGCCAGACCGTTCATCAGGATCATGAACGCCAGCAGTACCATGATCGCCGCCGAGGTGCGTTCCACAAAGGCCCGTTCTGGCAGGTCGGCCCAGAGATAGATCTGCACCGGCAGCACCGTAGCCGGGTCGAACATGCCCTTGGGAACATCGACGATGAAGGCCACCATGCCGATCATCAGCAGCGGCGCCGATTCGCCCAGGGCGCGGGCCATACCGATGATCGAACCGGTCAGCATGCCCGGCATGGCCAGCGGCAGCACATGATGGCCGACCATCTGCAGCTTCGAAGCCCCCATGCCCAGCGCTGCTTCGCGGATCGACGGGGGCACCGAGGTCAATGCGGCGCGCCCGGCAATGATGATCACCGGCAGGGTCATCAGGCTCAGCACCAGACCGCCGACCAGCGGCGCCGAACGCGGCAGCCCGAAGAAGTTGATGAACACCGCCAGCCCGAGCAGGCCGAACACGATCGACGGCACCGCTGCCAGATTGTTGATGTTGACCTCGATCAGGTCGGTCCAGCGGTTTTTGGGTGCGAATTCCTCCAGATAGACCGCTGTGGCCACGCCAATCGGGAAGGACAGCAGGAAGGTGACCAGCAGGGTATAGAACGATCCCATCAGGGCGCCACGGATGCCGGCCTGCTCCGGTTCGCGCGAGTCGCCGTTGTTGAACAGGATACTGTTGAAGCGCTGCTCCAGCCGGCCATCGGCGCGCAGCTTGTCCACCCAGGCGATGTCCTGATCCTTGATCGGCCGCAGGGTTTCATCGAGAGAGCGGTCAATATTGCCCTTGACGAAAGTATCGACCGTGGCGCTGGCCAGCACCCAGACCGGTTGCGTGCTGCCGATCAGGTCCGGGTTGTCGAGCACTGCGGCGCGCAGTTGCAGCGGCGCGCTGGAACTGGCCAGTGCGTACAGGGCGCGCAGTTCGCGGCGGCCCTCGACCTGCGGGAACAGGCTGCGCAGGCTGCTGCGGACCAGCGCCGCGTAATCGGCGTTTTCCAGCGCTTTCGGGTCGCGCGTGCCTTCGGGATCGATAACCGCTGCGTCGAAGGCAATCGGCAGCTCGATATAGGTCTGCCAGAAGGCCGGGTAACCCTTGCTGATGATGCTGGCGAACATCAGCACCACGAAGGCCAGGCCGAGGCTGATGGCAACCAGGCCGTAAAGACGGAAGCGGCGCTCGGCTGCGTGGCGGCGCGCCAGACCGGCGTTGACGATGGCCTTGATATCGCGGGCCGGGCGGGCCGGCGCGGCGGGGGCGATGGGCTTATTCATACTGCTCCCGGTACTTGCGCACCACATGCAGGGCGATGATGTTAAGAATCAGGGTGACGACGAACAGCACCAGCCCCAGGGCAAAGGCGGCCAGGGTCTTGGCGCTATCGAATTCCTGATCGCCGGTGAGCAGGGTGACGATCTGCACGGTGACCGTGGTCACCGCCTGCAGCGGATTGGCGGTCAGGTTGGCCGACAGGCCGGCGGCCATGACCACGATCATGGTTTCACCGATGGCGCGCGACACGGCGAGCAGAATGCTGCCGACGATGCCGGGCAGGGCGGCTGGCAGCAGCACCCGCTTGATGGTTTCCGACTTGGTCGCGCCGAGGGCGTAGGAACCGTCGCGCATCGACTGCGGCACGGCGTTGATCACATCGTCGGACAGCGAGGAGACAAAGGGAATGATCATGATGCCCATGACCAGCCCGGCGGCCAGCGCGCTTTCCGAGGCAACCTGCAGGCCGAGGGCCGTACCGATGTCGCGCAGCAGCGGCGCTACGGTCAGGGCGGCGAAGAAGCCATAGACCACGGTGGGAATGCCGGCCAGCACTTCCAGCGCCGGCTTGGCCGTGGCGCGGAATTTCGGGGTGGCGTACTCGGACAGGTACAGCGCCGACATCAGACCGATCGGCACCGCGACCAGCATGGCGATACCGGAGATCAGCAGGGTACCGGCGAACAGCGGCACGGCGCCAAAGGCACCCGAGGAGCCGGCCTGATCGGCGCGCAGCGCGGTTTGCGGACTCCACTGCAGGCCCAGCAGGAAATCGCTGATCGACACCTTGCCAAAGAACAGCAGCGACTCGAACAGCACCGACAGGATGATGCCGACGGTGGTGAAGATGGCGATGGTCGAGCTGACGATCAGGAACAGGTTGACCACCTGCTCGACGCGGTTGCGGGCGCGCAGCTTCGGCGAGATCGCGCGCCAGGCATGTGCGACGCCGGCGATGGCCAGGCTCATCACTGCGATCCACAGCGCAACGTTACCAATCAGCCGCAGGTTACGGTAGTGGTCGGCGGCGGCCAGGATGGCCGGATCGGGTGTGCTGGAGACGATGTTGCCGCTGACCAGATTCTTGATGTCGTTGAGCACCAGGTCCAGACGGCCCGGTGGCAGCGCGCGCAGCTCTGGTGGCAGCGCGTTGGTCACCAGTTCGAGGATGATGCTCGGCTGCAGGGCTGTCCAGGCGGCGAACACCAGCAGTGCCGGCAGGCCGCACCACAGCGCAGTGTAGGCGCCGTAGTAGCTGGGCAGGGAATGCAGGTTGCGGACATGATCGCCGGCGACCGTGAAGGCGCGCCGACGACCGAGGTAATAACCGCCAGAACTCAACAGGAGGAGACTAAGGAACAGATAGAACGACATGGCCCGGTGATCCGTATGAAGAACGCCACCCCGGGCCGAAGAACTGCTGCTTCAGCCCGGGGTGGCATTGGAGAGGGATCCCGGTTACGGGGCCAGCGTCTTAAGACCGTTGGCGTCGGCCGCGACCTGCTTGCGCTTGTCCTTGGGCAGCGGGATCAGGCCCTTGTTGCTCAGATAGCCTTCATCACCGGTGGCTTTTTCGCTGGTGAACTCGGCGATGAATTCCTTGATGCCGGGAATCACGCCAACATGGGCTTTCTTGACGTAGAAGAACAGCGGCCGCGAGACCGGATACTTGCCGTCGGCGATGCTCTCGAAGTTCGGCGCGACGCCGTTGATGGTTTCGCCCTGGATCTTGTCCAGATTCTCTTCCATGAAGCTGTAGCCGAAGATGCCGAGCGCGTTGGGATTGGCGACCAGTTTGTTGACGATCAGGTTGTCGTTCTCGCCAGCTTCGATGTAGGCGCCGTCTTCACGCACGGTGCCGCAGATCGCCTTGGCCTTCTTTTCGTCGCTCTTTTCCAGCTCCTTGATCACCGAGAATTTCTTGCAGCCTTGGTCCATGACCAGTTCCACGAAGGCATCCCGGGTGCCGGAGGTCGGCGGCGGGCCGAGCACTTCGATCTTGTTGGCCGGCAGTTCCGGGTTTACGTCCTTCCAGGGCTTGAAC
>OFRV01000113.1_pt1 | contig 11957 bp, 7 predicted proteins | sample 1543231 | NCBI WGS metagenome assembly OFRV01 (sample SAMN05442499, study PRJEB24371) | freshwater metagenome | isolation source: Freshwater Lake | place: Canada: Niagara | collected 2013-08-21 | reverse complement strand
GGTGGGGGGTTGTGGCGCGGCCGGCGGTGCACTGGCCACCGTAGCCTCCCGGGAAGGCAGGAACGCGGTGATCGTGCTCTCGTCGCCGGGGCTCAGGTCGACTTTGCCGTTCCAGTCGGTATAGCCCTCACGCTTGACCCGCACCCGGTAGGAGCCGGGGCGCATCTCGATTTGCATGGGCACCGTGCCCGCCCGGCGGTTGTTGATCCATATTTCCGCATCCTCGACGTTGGCGCGCACGAACAACTGCGCCGGTTCCTTGGCATCGCCGCCCTTGGTGCTACCGCCCTTGTTACCGCGATCGCTGTCCTCAAGCAGACCCTGTGGCGAAACCGTGACCTGCAGGCTGACATTGTCCTTGGTCTGGGTCCGCGACAGCCGGGCGTGGCTGTCCTCGGCGATCACCTCGGTTTCCGGGATGGCGGGTTTCTCGCTCGGCTGCGGCACCGAAACCAGATTGATCGGCGGCACCGCTGGCGTTGCCGGACGTTCAGGCGGTACCGGACGCTCAGCCGGTTCGGGCGGCGACGGTGGCGTGGCGGGTTTGGGTGGATTTTCCACCCGCGCCAATTGCTCGCGCAGAGCTGTCAGGCGGGCGTCGTCGGGATTAAGGCTCTCGATGCGCGCGATCAGGCTGCGGGCGGCGCGAGCATCATTGCGTTGCAGGGCGGCGCGGCTCATATCGGCATAGCGCGCCGCGATAGTGTCCAGGCCGGCCTGGGCCGTAGCGTTGCCACGATCGCGTCGGAGCACTTCGCCATAGCAGTCGGCAGCATTGCCGCCCTTGCCGGAAGTCAGTCGCTTGGCGTTCAGATGCGCCTCGCATTGCCGGAGCAAAGCAGCGATCTGCGCACCCTCGTCGACCGGCGGCTTGGCAACCGGTTCCGGCGATGGTGTGGCCTTGGCTTCGCGCAGTTGCCGGCGCACTTCATCACGCAGCGCCAGCAGACGTGGATTTTGCCCAGCCAGTTGCAGGCCCTGTTCGATCTGGAGCAGGCTGGTTTCATAGGCGCGATTGCGCTGGGCATCGAGGGCCCGCGCCAGCAATTCCTCGGCCCGGCGCTGGCGGTCGGCGGCTTCGGCCTTGTGCCGTTCGGCTTCAGCCCTGCGCTGTTCGGCCTCGGCCTGCTGGCGGGCGGCCAGTTCCACCTTGTGCTGTTCGGCCTCGGCCTGGTGCTGGCGTTCGGCTTGCAGGCGCTGGACGTCCTGACGCAGAGCCCGCAGTTCGGGATGATCGGGCATCACCTGCAGGCCCTGCTCAATGTAGGCCTGACTGACATCCAGCGCACCATCCTGACGGGCACGCTGCGCCAGTTCGAGAAATTGCGCGATCTGCAACTGGGCCTGAAGCTGTTGCTCGGTTTGGGCGGCGGGTTCGCGCGGGGGTTGCGGCGCGCTGCTGGCCTTGATCTGGGTGTTGAGTTCGGCGCGCAGGGCCAGCAGTTCGGCATGATCGGCAATCTGTTGCAGACCCTGTTCAACGCTGGCGAGACTGTCCTGCAGGGTGCCGGCCTGCTGCTGCTGCCGGGCGCGGGCCAGCAGGCGTTCGGCCTCGGCGCGCTGCTGGGCCGCTGGATCGATCGTGGGCGGCGGCGCGACGATCAGCGGCGCCGGTGGCGGCACGGCTTGCTGCAGTGACCAGTACCAGTAGCCGCCGGCCAGCGCGCCACCGGCCAGCAGCGCGGTCGCAGCGCCCAGCTTCCAGGAGGCGCGGCGCGGCGATGGCGGCGGCGGGGTGATGGCGGCCTGGCGGGCACCGGTGATGTCGAGCAGGTCGATGGGCGCGGTTTCGACCGCGTTCAGGGCGGCGATCACCGCGCCGCCATCAGGAAAACGCCGCTCGGGATCCTTGTCGAGCAGTTTGTCGAGCAGTGGCTGGAAGCGACTGAGTTGCGCTGGTAACTGCGGCAGCGGCGCGGTGACGTGCATCATCGCCAGGGCAAAGCTGTCATCGGCGGTGTAGGGCACGTTGCCGGTGAGCATCTCGTAGAACAGCACGCCAAAGCTGTACAGGTCGGCGCGGGCATCGACCCCCTGGCCACGAATCTGCTCGGGGCTCATATAGCGCGGCGTGCCGATCGACAGCCCGGTACGGGTCATGATCGTGCTGCTGCCGAGGGTCTTGGCAATGCCAAAGTCGGTCAGCACGGGGTGGCCGTTCTCACGAAACAGGATGTTCTGCGGCTTGATATCGCGGTGAATGATGTTGCGGCGGTGCGCGTAATGCAGGGCGCTGACGATGGCCCGGGCGATGGCTAGCGCCTCAGGCAGCGGCAGACCGGCGCGGATGCGCTGCTGCAGAGTGCCGCCGGGCAGGTATTCCATCGACAGATAATAGGTGCCCTCGTGCGCGGCGATGTCATAGACGGTGACGATGTGCGGATCGCTGAGCTGGGCGATGATGCGGCCCTCGCGCAGGAAACGCTGGGCGAACTCTTCATCGGTGGTCAGAACCGGCTTGATGACCTTGAGCGCGACATGGCGATGCAGGGATTCCTGCATGGCCAGATAGACGATGGCCATGCCACCCTGCCCGAGTTCGCGTTCGATCTGGTAGCCTGGAATATGCATATTAAGGTCCCGATGCCTGAGGAGGCGGGCGGCTGACCTGCCCGCTGCGAAGTCCAGCGCGCTATGATACGCGCGGCAAGGATACGTAAATTGTAGGTAATCACCCGGATTCCGGCAAAGACACCGCCCGGCGCGCCCCATCCCGAGCCTTCGATAAAGCACTTTTCATGCCGCTGGGTTGCATATCCCGGCGGATGCGCATTCCCCCGATCATACGCAAGGATTGTTTCCACATGTCTGGCAACACCTTTGGCAGCTTATTCACGGTCACGACCTTTGGTGAAAGCCATGGCCCGGCGCTCGGCGCGATTGTCGACGGCTGTCCGCCTGGTCTGGCGCTGAGCGAGGCCGATCTGCAATACGACCTTGAGCGGCGCCGGCCCGGCAAGAGCCGCCATACCACCCAGCGCCGCGAACCGGATGCGGTGCGCATTCTGTCTGGCGTGTTCGAGGGTTATACCACCGGCGCGCCGATTGGCCTGCTGATCGAGAACGTCGACCAGCGTTCCAAGGATTACGGCAATATTCTGGACCGTTTCCGTCCCGGCCACGCTGATTACACCTATCAGCACAAGTATGGCCGGCGTGATTACCGGGGTGGCGGCCGGTCCTCGGCGCGCGAAACGGCCGTGCGCGTCGCAGCCGGTGCCATCGCCCGCAAATATCTGCGCGAGCGCTACGGGGTGGAGATTCGCGGCTATCTGGCCCAGCTCGGGCCGATTCGCCCGGCCAAACTGATCTGGGACGAGATCGACAACAATCCGTTCTTCTGTCCCGATCCCGATCAGGTCGCCGCGCTGGAAACCTTCATGGATGCGCTGCGCAAGTCGGGCGATTCGATCGGCGCGCGGGTCACGGTGGTGGCGAGCGGTGTGCCGGTGGGCTGGGGTGAGCCGGTCTTTGACCGCCTGGATGCCGATATCGCCCATGCGCTGATGAGCATCAACGCGGTCAAGGGTGTGGAAATCGGCGCTGGCTTTGCCTGCATTGAGCAGCGCGGCAGCGAGCACCGCGATGAGTTGACCCCGGAAGGCTTCCTGAGCAACCACGCCGGCGGCGTACTCGGCGGCATTTCCACCGGTCAGGACATCGTCGCCAGCCTTGCCCTGAAGCCGACCTCCAGCATTCGCCTGCCGGGGCGCAGCATCAACCTGCGCGGCGAACCGGTCGAGGTGGTCACCCACGGTCGTCATGATCCCTGCGTCGGGATTCGCGCCACGCCGATCGCCGAGGCGATGCTGGCTCTGGTGCTGATGGATCATGCCTTGCGCCATCGTGCGCAAAATGCCGATGTGCGCGTCGACACGCCGGCGATTCCCGGCGCTGCACCCGGTCGCGATCCGTCCGCTTGAACCTGAATACGCGCGCCGGGCATGCGTCCACTGCAGCCGGGCGGAACCACGCTGCCGCGACCGGTCTGGGCATCGGTCTGTATCTGCGCCTGTCCGGGTTTTATCTGGTGTATTTCGCCATCCTCGGGGTGCTGTTGCCGTACTGGGGGCTGTATCTGCTGGCGCTTGGTTTCGATCCGGCGCGCATTGGCGAACTGATGGCGATTCCGCAGGCCACCAAGCTGGTGGCGCCGACCCTGTGGGGCTGGCTGGCGGATCGCAGTGGCCAGCGCCTGCGCATCGTGCGTGGCGCCTGTCTGGCTGCCGTAGTGCTGTTTGCCGGTGTGTATGCAGTGGGGGGGTCGTATGCCGGGCTGATGCTGGTGATGCTGGGCTTCAGCTTCTTCTGGAATGCGGCGCTGCCGCAGTTTGAGGTGATCACCCTGAATCATCTCGGTGCGGAAATCCACCGCTATAGCCGGGTGCGGCTGTGGGGGTCGGTTGGCTTCATCGTCGCGGCGGTCGGCGTTGGGTTCCTGGTGGAGCGCTGGGGTGTGGGGCTGGTACCGGCGCTGCTCTGGGGGCTGTTCGCGGTCCTCTGGGGCAACAGCCTGCTGGTGCCGGAGGCCGCGCCGCAGGTGCAGGTCCGCGCATCGCCGCCACTGGGCCAGGTGCTGCGCCAGCCGGCGGTAATTGCATTTTTTACCGCCTGCTTTCTCAGTCAGGCTGCACACGGACCGTATTACGGCTTTTTTTCGTTGTATCTGGAAACGCTCGGCTACGCGCGCCAGACCATCGGTCTGCTCTGGGGGCTGGGTGTAGCAGCGGAGGTCTGCCTGTTTGCGTTCATGCCGCGCCTGCTGCCGCGTTTTGGGCCACGCCGGCTGCTGCTGGCGGCGCTGGCCCTGGCGGCGCTGCGCTGGCTGCTGATCGGGCATTATGCGCACAACCTGCCGCTGTTGCTGCTGGCGCAGACGCTGCACGCCTTCAGTTTCGGCGCCTTTCATGCCGTGGCCATTCACCTGATCCACGCATTTTTTCCCGGCGCGCTGCAGGGGCGCGGCCAGGCCCTGTACAGCAGCCTGACCTTTGGCGCGGGTAATGCCCTGGGCAGTCTGGTGGCCGGTTACCTGTGGCAGGGACTGGGGCCGGTGGCGATTTTCGATCTGGCCGCAGGACTGGGTGCGCTGGCCTGGCTGGTGGCGTGGCGCGGCCTGCGGGTGTGAAAGCGGGGACCTGGCGCGGTCCCCGGCGGCTGGTTCAGATTCAGATTCAGATCTTGCCGGCCTGCTGGGCGATGAAGGCGGTCTTGGCCGACAGTTCCAGCGAACAGGTCCACTTATAGGCAAGGTTGAGGCTGTCGGCGCAGGCATACACGCCATGGCCACGGACCACGGCAATCGGGTAATCGGTCAGCACCTCGGCCACCAGGCGCGGCGCCCGGGCCACATACTGGTCATAGGCAATGGTCAGCACCGGTACGCGGCTGAAGTACAGCTGGCCTTCAAAATCGGCGGGCAGGAATTCTTCGTTATCCATGGTCATGGCCACCGAATAGGGGCCGTGGCTGTGCAGCAGGGCGCGGACCTCGGGATTGGCCTGATAGACCGCCTGATGCAGGCGGGCATCGAGCGAGGCGCCATTGCCCAGCGCGCCCTCGACACGGCATTCCACCAGTTCACCGCTGCTGAGCGTATCGGCGCAGCATCCGGTCGGGGTGATCCAGAACACTTCGCCATCGCGCACCGAGGCATTGCCGCTGTGCGAGTCGTTCAGGCCGTACTGGCGCAGCCAGTGATAGTGTCGGACCAGATCATCTTTCATATGCATTGGATTTTTCCACGGGAAACGCCGGCGGCTAGGCCGGGTGAGGATACGGGGCCGCCGCGCTGGGCGACCTTCTTGGGATCAGGCTGGGCCATGCATCAGGCCGGTACGCGCCGCGTCAGTGCCAGATTGCGCACGCTGATTTCGACCCGCTCGACGCCGGTGTGCAGTGTGCCGTCGGCATGCAGCTCCAGCCAGCGATAGCCGGGTGGCAACATGTCCACTTCCGGCACTGCGCTGTCTGGCTTGAACTGCACGCAGGTGGACGGCGTGCCCAGCAGACGCAGCGCGCCGCGCTGGTCGCTGAACTCGGCGTGGATATGGCCCCAGACCAGCGCCCGCACCTGTGGATAGCGATCCAGCAGTGTGAACAGGGCGCTGTGATTGCTGACCATCATGGTATCCAGCCAGGCCGTACCACTGGGCACCGGATTATGGTGCAGGCAGACCAGGGTATGGCGTTCGGGATGGGCGGCCAGAGCGGTATCCAGCAGGGTCAGTTCGCGATAGGCCAAGTGGCCGTTGGGTGAGTGGGCGACACTGGAATCGAGCAGCACCACCTGCCAGGGATCGGCCTCGACATAGCGCGCCCAGCGTACCTGGCCCTCGCGCAGCGCCTGACCCATGGCCGCCGGAAAATCATGGTTGCCGGGCAGGCAGTACACCGGCACGCCCAGCGTTTCCAGAGCCTGACGCACGCGCGCATAGGCTTCCGGCTGGTCGCCGACCAGATCGCCGGTCGCCAGGACGAAATCGGGCTGGGGATGGTGCTTTTGAATGTGGGCGAGCACGGCACCGAGTCCGGCGTCCACATCCACGCCCCAGACCCGGCTGCCGGGGGTGTTCTGGAGATGAAAATCACTGATCTGGATGACCCGTAGCGGGTGAGCGATGGGCATGGCAGTCTCTCTGGCGACAGGGCAAAGTGAAAAGGGCGCAGCGCGACGCTGATGGGCTGGATAGCTTAGCGGTTTTTCAGCTGCCGGCGATGTTCTCACAGCGGCTTGATGAACACTTTGGAGCGGCGTTGCCAGTTATACAGGGTCTGCTTTTGCATCGGCAGATCGGCGACCTCGGCCGGTTCAAAGCCACGCTCGCGGAACCAGTGCGCGGTGCGCGTCGTCAGCACGAACAGGCGCTGCAGGCCCAGGGTGCGGGCCTGGCGCTCGATAAAGCGCAGCAGGGCATCGGCACGGCCACCATTGCGGTAGGCCGGATGCACCGCCACGCAGGCCAGTTCACCCAGCCGCTCCTCGGTAAAGGGATAGAGCGCGGCACAGCCGATGATGGTGCCATCGCGCTCGATCACGATAAAGCGCTCGATTTCCACTTCCAGCCGTTCCCGCGAGCGGCGCACCAGCGTGCCGTCATCCTCCAACGGCTGGATCAAGACCAGCATCCCGCCTATATCGTCGATGGTCGCCGGACGCAGACCCTCGTAAATATCGCTGGCAATCAGGGTACCGACGCCATCGCGGGTGAACAGCTCCAGCAGCAGCGCGCCATTGATCTGACGGCTGATGCGATGCACGCGCCGCACCCCGGCCTGGCCAGCGCGTAGGGCCAGACGCACATGGCGCGCCGCTTCCTCGGGCAAGTCGGGCTGCTCGGTCAGCAGGTGCCGGGCATCGCTCAGACTGAGTTGGCGCAGCAGACGACCCTGCGTATCGTGCAGATCCGGCCCTTCGCTCAGCACCAGCAGCTTGTCGGCGCGCAGTGCCATCGCTGTGGCGGTGGCCACATCCTCGGCGCTGAGGTTGAAAATTTCTCCGGTCGGCGAATAGCCCAGCGGTGACAGCAGGACGATGGCATCCTGATCCAGCCACAGGCGAATGGCGCGATCATCGATACGCCGTACCTCGCCGGTAAAACCGTAATCGACGCCCTCGCGCACACCCAGCGGCCGGGCGGTGATCAGATTGCCGGATACCACCCGCAGGCGCGCACCGTGCATCGGCGAGTTGGCCAGACCCATCGACAGGCGCGCCTCGATGCGGATGCGCAGGCGGCCGATGGCCTGCTTGACATACCCCAGGTCCTCGGTATCGGTCAGGCGCAGCCCACCGACGTAACGCGGCGTGCGGCCGGCCTCCTGCAGGCGTGCCTCGATCTGGGCGCGGGCGCCATGCACCAGCACCAGGCGCACACCCAGGCTATCCAGCAGGGCAAGATCATGAATCAGGCTGGAAAAGCTGTCGGCCTCGACCGCCTCGCCACCGAACAACACCACGAATGTCTTGCCGCGATGGGCATTGATATAGGGGCTGGCCTGCCGGAACCACTGCACGAAAGCATCGGCATCCATCAATCACGCTCCGGAAATCGCAAGGCTGGCGATTATGCCAGAAGGCGCCGCCGCGCCAATGCGGGCGGAACTCTCAATCGCCTTGGTACAGCGCTGCCAGCGCCCGTGCCCGGCCGGCCATGTCAGCGCGCAAGGTCGCCGGTTCCCGCACTTCAACCTGAGCGCCAAAGCCGAGCAGCCACCAGCGCAGTTGCAGGGTATTGGTCACGGTGGCGCGCAGCCGGTAGGTCTGGTCGTCGAGCATCTCGATTGCCTGATCATCGCTGAGTGGGGTTTCGCTGAGATGAAAGGCCATGCTGGGCTGCAGGTACAGCTCCAGATGGATGGGTTCACCATCGACGATGTCGAAGGCGCCGCTCTGGATATAGGCGTTCAGATCAAAGCCTTCGGGTATGCGGCGGCGCTGTTCCAGCAGTTCGGCATCCTGGAAGCGGTGCAGGGCGAACTGCAGCGGGTCGTCATATTCCCACAGGGTGCAGACCAGGTAGCCGACCTGATCGCGCAGCACCAGGCCGAGTGGATTGATCAGATAGGGACGGGCGTCATGGCTGTTGCGCGGCAGATAGCAGGCGCGAATCTGCCGTTCCTGCAACAGCGCCTCATAGATCGTATCGAGCAGATCGGCGTCGATGGTCGGGGCCTGTAGGGGCTGGCCGCGTGACAGCACCCGCACCTTGTCGCGCCAGGCGCGCAGCGTGTGATTCAGCGCAGCTTCAGCGCTGGCCCGATACGGCTCCAGCAGGCTCAGTACCGAGGGCGGCAGTTGTCGCTGCAGGCGTTCCTGGGCGAGGACGAAGGTGAGCGCGGTCGGCGGGTCGAGGGTAGGCAGTGGGATGTTGGCCTGATCCATCCAGCCCCAGCCGTAGGGCAGATTGCGATCATCGCAGCGCAGCGGGAAGAACTGCCGCAGATATTGCAGATCGCGCTGCACGGTACGCTCGGTGACCTGGAAGCCCTTCTGCAGCAGCCAGCTGCGCAGATCCTGTGGCGAAGCCTTGCGCGGATAGCGCGGCAGGAGCCGCAGCAGTTCAAAAAAACGCTGCACTTTATCAGCCACGACATGCCTCCGGCAGTGGGGGATGGCGGGGCAGTCTAGCGGGCTTCGGGTGGCCATGCCATGGCCGGGAATAGCGAGGCGCCCCATGACCCGGGTGGTTGACCCGAATCATGGGGCGCTGATGTTGTGGGGCGTGTCCCTGTGCCCGGTTTCCATGAGTCTATTAACCGGCAGGCGTGTCACCTGCGTGTCATCCGTGGCCCCCAGGGGTCTTGGGTGTGAATCAGCATACGGTAGCCGCGCGGCGACCCCGACGAGTTTTGTCGTTATGCATATCGATGCTGCTGTGTGCGGTGATCAGATCCATTAGTGAATCAACAGTAGTTCCGGGCGAACGCTCAGAGGACGGCGACCTCGTTCCATTCATTGATGAGTTGAATCTTGCCGTCCATGGTGTGCTCGGCCAGGGTGCGGAACACGCGTTGCACCGCTCTGGATTCCTGCATAAGCGATGAGATTGACCGCGTAGCGCTGGTGAAGGCGATCGTGTACGGGCCTTGAGCATGCTGGCAACTCAGCCAAAAGCAGCCTACGGCAACTTTCCCCGGCTGTGTGCATATTAACTCAGGGTTATCAGCCTGGAACTCACGCAATGGGAGGTCTTCCGGGAAGACCAGAGTTAAGCACGCAACGCCTTGACCGGTTGCCAGGGCATGCAGAAGGTGCACGAGCGACCGTGAAGAAACTGCGTTGCTTGCAGAAAGTTGACTGCATGACGATGGCTCTATCAGCGCAGCTAGCGCATCACCGAAGGCGTTAAGCTTCGCGGGCGCAACGAGCAGTGCAAAAGTAGTGGAGTCCGACATGCTGTTTTTGTAGGCGGCCTAACGTTCCGGTTTTTATATCGTATTCATCATATGCGTGAAATTGGGTATCCAGTCAGCATTGCAGCGCAGCGCTGGATTCCCGCATGCACGGGAATGACGAAGGTGTGCGTAGCGTTGGGCGCGCCTCTCGGGCTGGATTCCCGCATGCGCGGGAATGACGAAATATGCGTGAAATCGGGTATCCAGTCAGCATTGCAGCGTCTCTGCTAGCGTTTGAAGAAGGATGTGTCATACGCAGGCGCTGGAGTGGTGTGTAAAATTCGCGGTCGCGAACTCGGGATGGTGTTGCCGCATCCCGATGCACACTGCTGTAGCTTTGGCGCGTGGTTTGCAAGCCGGCAGCCAGTCTTGGGCGGATAGGGGGTAACGGACAGGCATGAGGCGGGTAGCTGGGGATAAGAATAAGGATAGGGCTACCGCCGCATCCAGCATGGGCGCGGGCGTAGCTGATCTGGCGTGTCACGATGGGATGGATGTCGTGGATACGCACGGCTTCGGTGTCTTAATGGCCGAGCGTTCGTGTCGCCTGCTGGAATTGGCCAGGTGGCTGGCAGTGGAAAATAGTGAGCCGGTTGCGTTAAGCGGTACGCTGCTTGCTGAACTGTTGGCGCAGGCCAGCCAGGTGGAAGACCTCCTTGACGTGTATGGCGCCCGCGATAATCGACAGTGGTCACGATTCCGCTCGCTGGTGGCGGCGATCAAGCTGTTTGCAGCCTTTGGCGACCGGCTGTTGCATGTTCAACAGGTTCTGCGCACCGGGCAGTTATCGCGGGTTGGGGAAGAGGATTGCGCAGCGGCGACTGCAGCGGCCCTGCGGGAAACCCGGCAGGTGCTGGTGCGGGCGGCGGTCTGGATTCACCAGCAGGCCCAGCGCCTGAATCTGCCTGTATTGACGCATCCGGCGCAGCGCGGCGCAGCCCTGCGCGAAGCCCTGCCGGCGGGCCGCCTGCCCCGCGATCGACCGTTGCGCAGGGTGTCCGGCGCCGCCAAAACCGTCACCTGCCTGGCCACCGCCTACTTGAGCCTGGCTGCGGAGAGCGATCTGCTGCACCGGGTGGCTGCTATCGAGCCGGGCGAATACACCGCCTGCATTCCCGATCCGGTCAGCGAGGACAGCCTGCGCCATCTGGAAATGCGCTTTCATAGCCTGCAATCACTGTATGACACCCATGTCGCCGGTACGCGCATCGAGGATCGCAATGCCGACCTGCCGATTCTGCGCAGTCATATCAGTCTGGTATTGCATCTGCTGGAGACCGCGACCCTGCTGGCGCATTACTTCGAGCGCCATCTGAATACCCGCACCGGTGATCCCTCGCTGCGGCGCAAGCCGGTGATTCATCCGACGCGCCTGCTGGACCTGCTGATGCGCTATTCGATTGCGCAGGCGCGGCTGTATCTGAATTCCGGGCATGGCCTGTGTCAGGCGCTGCTGCGCCGTTATGCCGAGGTGGTGCGCATCGAAGCGCCGGTGCCGGCCTATCGCGGTTTTCACGTCCGCCCGGCGACACTGATTGCCCGGGTGGCGCGGCATTATGGCAGCGAAGTGCGCATGGAACTGGACGGTGAATCCTACGATGCCAGTTCACCGATGGACATTTTCCGGGCCAACGAAAAAATCAATGCCTGGAAACGGCGCTGGCTGGTGTCGGCCATTGGCGATTTTGTGTTGCCGGCGGATGTACTGGGCGCCGCCCAGGTGCGCACCCTGATGCTCGACATCGTGTTCAAGCTGGCCGAGCAGGGCAAGATCGTGATTTACCAGCAGCCGTTCCAGTTGCCCGAGGAGCTGGGCAACGAGGGCCTGCTGCTGGAACAGGTCACGGCCGGCATCAAGCGCCTGCAGACTACCGGTCAGCTTGATCTGCACACCGACCTGCGGGTGATCTTTATTGGCGACCGGCGCGTGCTCAGCGATCTGCGTGCGCTGGCCGAATCCAATTATGGTGAAGACCGTTTCGGCAATAACATCGCCTTGCCGCGCGAGCTGGCCTATCCTGTCTCTTATACACATCTGACGCTGCCGACGATATGCAGTG
>OFRV01000112.1_pt1 | contig 12002 bp, 2 predicted proteins | sample 1543231 | NCBI WGS metagenome assembly OFRV01 (sample SAMN05442499, study PRJEB24371) | freshwater metagenome | isolation source: Freshwater Lake | place: Canada: Niagara | collected 2013-08-21 | reverse complement strand
GGTTTGTCGGCGACATACCCCTCTCTAAGTCATTGAAATTGCTTAATTCCGTAGAATGTACGGAATTGAACCGGAAAACCCCCTCAAGTGTCAAGCTATATTTGAGCTACGGCCTTGACCGCCTGCCAAACACGGGTTAAGCTTTGCGACGGAGCCTAGAAACCTCCTTCACTTGGCGGACACCCGCCCCGACAGCAGCGGTTTTTTGTACTTACCGATCAATGATCGGGAGGGCTGGGAAATACCCAATACCCAGCGCCGTCCAAGTGCGGTTTCTAGCCTCCCGATCACCCTTTCGCTAAGGGTTCCCTAGAAAGTAACTTGGAGCATTTATGACCTCGCAGTTGATTCCCTTCTCGTTCGAGTCCCAGTCCATCCGCGTCGTTGTTCTTGATGGCCAGCCGATGTTCGGTTCCCGCGATGTCGCTTTGGCGCTCGGTTATTCCGATCCGTCTTATGCCTACAAGACCCACTGCAAGTCATTGATATTGCTTAGTTCCGAGGAATCCTCGGAACTGGGTTGGGTTAATCCTAACCCACGTGGTGAGTACGTCATGCCGGAATCCGATGTTTACAGGCTGATCGTCAAGAGCACAAAGCCCGAGGCTGAGCGGTTCGAGAAGTGGGTGTTTGAAGAAGTCCTCCCTTCCATACGCAAGACCGGCAGCTACTCCATCCCGACCAAGCCAATGAGCGAAGAACGGGAATATTTGATGCTGGCCCGTGAAGCCTACAAGACCGCAAAGATATTCGGATTCGTCGGTAACATGGCGGTCTTGTCGGCAGACACCTATGTGCGCAGCGCGGCGGGGGTCAGTATCCTGGCCCGCATGGGCGTCACCCACCTGGTAGCCGACGAGCGCGGCAAGGTCTACACCCCGACTGAACTAGGGCAGCTTCTCAACCCGCCCGTATCTGCAAAGAAGTTCAATCTCCTGCTTGAAGCGGCAGGTCTACAGCAAAAAGAACTCGGTGCCTGGTTGCCAAGCGACCAGGCTGACGGCTTGTTCGAGTGGTCTGACACTGGCAAGCGGCATGTACTTGGTACACCCGTCAAGCAATTGCGCTGGTTCCGTGGGGTACTGGACCAGATATGTAGTTCTCCAGCATAATTCCTTCCGTGCCCTGCTTAACCGATCCACAATCAGCCAGGACAGGGCACAGTGGTGGTCTAGGATGCGCTCAGGGGTGGGTGCCTCCGACTCACCGATCCTATCTCAACTAACGGTTGGATAGCGGTCCGGTGCTTACCAAAAAGGGTCCAGTAATCTAACCGGACCCTTTTTTTTTCTCCCTAGTTGGGATACCCGGCCAGGGTACCTTCTTTGACCATCATCCTCACCCGCCCAGCCCGCCGACCTACCTGACTGTTCCACCGCGACCGTTTCAAACTGTACTCCGCAGAGGAGTAGTCCTTGGCAAACATAGCGGCTAGAAAGTGCTTGAACCCCAATAGCGTGTTAATGCCCATGTTGTACACCAGGTTCAAAATAGCCACCTGACGCACCGGGTCCTGCAGCGCGTAAATCGGCCCCAGCACCGGGTGCGTTTCCACACCCGCTATGAGCTTGTCCAGGTCCTGCCCCAATAGCCACTGTACCTGCTCTTCTGACAAAGGTTTCAGTGTCAGCTCGTGGAACTGAGTATTAGGAATCGTGGACATGATGCCCAGGGCTTCCCGTTCCACTGCAGTGAAGGGGTTGTCCTCGAAGTTACGCCCAACACCAATAGTCATCTTGCCCGCAGTACACACATAGGGCTTGGTCCTGAAGCCCTCGTCGATAAGCAGGGTCTTAGTAAGCAGTTTCTTCACCGAGTCCATTCCACCACTCCTTCAGTTGTTTACGCACCCACGGCGACGAGGACGCAATAGGCACAGACCGAATCACCCACTGGTCTGTTGGTTCCATGAAAAACCCGCTGGCCTGTTCCATAACGGGGCCCAGAAACGACAAGAACGCGACCTTCTTAGCCTCTGAGCTGCGTTCCGCATCGATCATGAGCTGCAGGACGCCAGGGATACCCGACCGCTCAAACATCTCAGCCGTCAGTTCCCCGGGGGTCTTCTCCAACTGGCGGTCCAAATCCCCGCTTAGCAGCTTGCGCAGCCCAAACCCCAGGAACGCCAAGGGCATGAGGAACGCCACCATGGTCAGCGCGGGAACCAGCCGCAGGAGTCCAGGCCGATCAGCCGCCTTGGTCTCCTCCCACACCCGAACCAGGACTTTATTGTGGAACAACCACATGAACTGCTTGAGCATCCAGATCAACCCGAGGACCGGGTTATTAGCCCAATGAGGGCGATCCCCAACATTTGGGCGCAGCACGCTCTCACTGTTCAGCCGCTGGAGTACCGCGTTCATCTCGCTATGCCCACCGCGCAACCGGGCGTTCTGCATCAACTCCTTTGTTGAGGTGCCGGAGTTCAGCCAGTTACGCAATGTTTCACGTGAAACCTGCAGCTCGACAAACTCGCGACGGGCCCGCTCAACCGACCGGCGTACTGCGGGGGCTAAAATACCCGGCTGTGCGGTCAGGCGGTCAGCTTCTTCCAACCGGGTGTTCAAGTCGCGTAGATACTGCACCGAAGCCGCCGCGCCGACTACCCGCATAAAGTTGGTCCACTGGGTCAGCCCTATCATTCGGAAGAACCCTTCTGTAACCTTCTTGACCCCAAGGGACATGTACTGAGCGTTCATGGCATCACTCATGATGTGATCAGTCCCTTCTTCGATGACGACCCCAATCAACCGAGAGGCTTCGTACAAAGCCCCATACCCCTCCTGCTTGACCTTGAGCAGCCCATCCCAGGTATTCTTCAGGCCCAGGCGCATTGCAGTCACCCCCGGGTCGATCAGCGACGACAGGGTGGCGAAGGGCAGCAGCCGGACGAACTGGTATGCTGTCATGACGGAAAACATCCGCCGCAGGGAAGGGTGGAATGATCCCCGGTTAAACCGCCCCATGAGCATGGGGTAAACCACGTTCAGCAGCCAGTCCTTCTCAGCGCGAGACAACCCCTTGTCCGCAGCCAGCAGAGCTTTCAGCCGGCCCACGGAGTCCAACACCCCCATGTCCGTCGTACTGCCGTAGTAGAGGTCAGTAACCCCCTTCTTGAACAGCGCATGCTGATAGTGCCTCAGCATGCCGACCACATCGTCCAGAAGGTACTTGGACAACTCCTTACGCACAGACTCCCGCCCTGCAAAGTCCGCTAGCAGGGTGTTGTAGTCTGCGTATAACTCGGTATTCTCGGTGTACAGAGTGGAGTCCAGGTCGATAATGACTCCATTGTGATCCAGGAAGAATTCCACCAGGTTTTCCGCCCGGGCTCTGTCCTTGATATTCGTATGCGTGACGATCTTATCGATCAGCTCATCTTTGTATTCCAGCACGGTCTCGGGGTCGAGAATCAACGGCAGGAACTCACCCGACTGGTTGACCTTGACCCCCAGTACGTTTGTAGCGTGGTAGCGAATATCGTTAAGCAGTTCCAGCGCCTGAAGGGCTAGGGCATACTTACTGTCCTGCAGAAACGCCTCCATGGACCCCCGGCTGTTTGGATTCGCGACCAGCTTGTCTACCAGGGCGGTGTAGTCCGCAGCAATCTGTGGGTCCCCTGGGGTCTTTCGTGTCCCAGCATCGAGGAGGACCCCGTTCTCTGTGCGGAGGTAGCCCGCCAGGGCGTTGGCTCGATCCTCTGTGATACTGGCCCCCAAGTAGGTCCTGATGGCTTCAACCAAACCCTGGGTGTTGTTATTCAACCGCAGGTTGTTCACTCGGTCATTAACATCCCATCCTTCGATCGTCCCCAGGCTGACCCGCTGCAGCAGCGGGGTTATCTGCCGGCGGTAGGCCGACGCCGCCCGCTTGACAATCGAGAACGACTTACCGGCATTCGCAGGGTCCTGCTGCAGGCGCAACTTCTCCCGGTAGGCTTCCTTGCGGGTCTCGAACTCACCCAGTGCGGTAGTCTCCCCCGCTTCGCCCACGTAGTAGTGCTGCTTCGGACCAGAGTTCTTGGCGATCCACTGGGTCATCTTGCGAAACCAGCCCTTCGGCGGATTGTCCCTTGCGATTCGGTCCTCCAGGGCGTTGAACTTATCTGCTAACCCACCCATCTCCGCCCGCAGACGTTCCGGGATACTGTGGGTGCCCATATCGATATCATGGTTAGCTCCCTCTTCAGGGAACCGATAGGCGTGTAGAGTCCCAGGAGTATGCCCCGCCGCGTTCAACAGCAGCATGGCCGCTTTCGACCCTGTGCGCAGGTGCAACTCCTTCATACGCACGATGTGGGAGCTAATGACTGAGGACCAGATAGACCCCATCAGGCTACCCGCGGCCTGCACACCACTGGCTACTTGCTCGACCGTAGGACCCACCGTCCGATTGTTCAGCGCCCGGGTCCACCCGGCCTTCACGACTCCTGCGGCCCAGCGCCCTGCCTTTTTGCCGGCCAGGTCGATCTCATCATGGAACAGGTCCACGCGGGGTCCAGTCTTGTAGGCGTCTGTCTTCGGAACCGTGCTGCCCAATACAACCTGTTCTTCCTTTGCACTACGAGTGTACAAGTCCTGTATAAAATCCCGGTACGTAGCCGAGTAGCCAAAGATGGATTTTATCGCATCATACAATTTCTTCAGCGCGGTCTTCAGCTCCACCCGAAGCTTGTTCCATGCCTCATAGGTGGACCCCTTTTCCATGGGAATCGCTTTTACAGTCTCCTGCTCCTCCTCCGTGAGGGCCAGAACCAACTGGTTGGCGATGCTCTCAGGAAGGGCAGGGATCGTAGCCGCTTGGCTGCGGGTACCCTCGATCTCCTTGGTAATGAGACCCAGAACCTTGGAGTATTCAGGGCGCATGAGGATCGCCCGATGGACATAGTGGCCCAGCTCATGGCCAATATACTTGACCCCCACTTCCCGTATGAGCTTGGCCTTTCCCTTCAGGCTATGCACCCCCCGGTTATTGCTGGCGAGTACCTTCGAGGATACGATGATCACCGGGGTGCGTAGCAGCGGGGACTCATAGTCTGCGTAGATGATCGCCGCCCCATGAGTAGCCAAACGGCTACGGGCATACTCGATATCCTCCAGCAGATTGCGCAGGTCCGTGAGTTGGCTGAGCACCCCTAGAAGCCCCTTGGTTTCCATGGGAAGCTCCGTATCCAGGGCTATAGGATCGGTACGATTCTCGATCTTGCTGGTAAGCTGGGCTACCGACCGGGAGGTTATGGGCCCAGATAGCGTAGACTGCCCTGCGCTCTGCAACACCCGGTTAAGCTCCTTCCCCGCCCACTCCTGCAAAGCGGTCAACCCACCTTCGTGGACCAGATGGAACTTGGTTTCGATGCCCAGCTTTTTGAGCAGATTGCCCAGCCATTCAGCAAGGATAGGACCCGCCTCGTGCTTGCCCATACTCACAAGGACTTGCTCGGTGCCCTCGGCCAGCACGTCTTTACCGAGCATACCCGTTGCAGAGTAGGGCCGGGTCTGGTCCTTCAATCCTATGGCGATCTGCCGGTCGTCGCGAAGTTCGAAGGCCAGTTTGTGCTTCTCTACGGGCGACTCCAGCTTCTCCAGGTCTTTAACATCCTCTTCCATGGACCCAATAACGTCAATGTAGTCGTTACCGGGGGCGAAGTAGTCAACCTTGCCGGTCTCATCGTCCCGGTAAAAAATCGGGTTGCCGTTGTCGTCTTCCAGCAAGCTGGGGTCTTCGCCTATGACGCCATCGACTTCCATCTTGAGGTACAGCAGCAGGAACCGTACTCCAGCACGTGGGTCGAAGTTGGTCCGCACCTTGTCCTTCAGGACTTTCTCGGTCTCCTTCACCCCCTTGACATGGCCTAGAGCCACTTCATAGGCTTTCTTGCCCTTCTCCGTAAGCCCCCAGGCTCCGTTTTCCATCGTGATGAGACCCTGCTGCTCCATGTACTGCACCAGGGTGACATTCCTGAAAGCCTTGAGCACCGCGGGGTGGTGAACCCAGTAATCGTCACTCAGGTTCCAGCGTGCGGTTTGCAGGTCGAAAAACGACTTCGGGCTAAGCGTGGTGAGGCGATGCACGCGGAGCAGTTCCGCAGGGCTATCAGACTTCGCCTCATCGGCGTCTTCAACAGTACCCGTATAGGTCCGCTGGGAGGCTAGATTAGTACCTAGGTGCTTAACCTCCAGGTTGTCTACGAAGTCGCCTCCGCGATCCAGGATTCCAGCAATCTGGTCCCTGAGCCCGTTAGCCTCTACGATCAGCTTTGCATGTTCCTTCTCCCGCTGCTCAATGGGCATGTCGCTTCGCGCCAGAGTGGCTAGAACCAGGTTCTGGATATCTGCCAACCGGGTCAACGCCTTCTGGATTACCCCATGATCCTTCTCAGACACCATGGAGCTATCCGCTAGGTTCAGAAGAATCTGAGCCAGCGAGTCATTGACCCCGTAGGGGGCTGCGACCTTCGCCTGTTGAGGCTTGAAGAACTTGAACAGCGCCCCAGCCGCCTCGTTATTAGCGGCGGCGAACCAGGAGTCACCTAGCTCCTCAAGGATGGCTTCCAGCTTCGCCCCGTTGCGAAGGTCACCAATGATCTTGTCTACCTTCCCGGTATCGACAGACTGCTCCAGTAGGGTCCGCAGCCCGGCCAAGGCAGACTCCACGTCTTTGCCGGTGGTCGGGCGGGTCACGGCCTTGATATCCTTGGTCAGCAACTCGCGCAAAGAGACGATGTCGCTACGCCGTTGAGCTCGGACATCCCCGCTGAGTTTCTCCCGGCGCGGGGACCCCCAGATCAGCTCCAGTTTCATGGCTAGGGAGTTCGCCAGCTCCTTGCGGGCTGACACATCTGCGGTAAGGCGAATCTTACGCACAGCCTCTTTGACCAGAGTCAGTATGTGCCGCACCCCATCAAACTCGTGCTTGCCGCCGCTGAAAGGGTGGGCTGCTACGTGTGCTGCTATGGAGTTACGAGCGGTTTCGATGGCCTCCAGGCGCTTGACCACGTCCTCCAGGGCGGGGGACCCCTCACGAATCTGGTTGTAGGCTTCCAGCAGGCGTTCTGAATACAGGTTGACTGCGTTTTCGGTCTTGCCAAATGAGTAGCGGACCCCGTCATAGGTCACTACAGCGATGGTGCCCCGAGAGGACCGAAGTTCCCCGTTCTTACCCAGACCCCAAGGCGTACTGGGGGCAGTCTCCCCGTCTTTAACAGGAGTAGTGCCAAAATAGTGGGTGAAGTACCCGTCCACCCTGGAGTCCGCCAGGAATCCCAGGAAGACGTTCAGCGCGTGGGTAAAGCGCAGGGGACCCTCGTCTGCCACCTCGCCCCCCGTCAGATGGTCCAGATAGGGTAACCGCATCAGCAGCTTGGTCAGGGACACCAGCGTCGTTGAGTAGCTCCCATCAGTTTGACGGGTGTACAACGACACCAGGCTGTCGGGGTCTACATCCGGGTTCCGAGCCGCCAAGACGGCTGAGCGGATCGCCGCATTGACCCCGCGTTCCTCGAAGGTCTTCTCGACAATCGCAAACCGCCCGGTCTTCAGCTCGTGGATCAGGAACACCCCAGTGGCGTCGTAGCGGCGCAGGTCCATTAGCACCAGCTCGGCGGCTTCGCGGGATGCGTACCCCGCAGACCCCTTGACCAGTTCCGGGGGCTGGTTGAACGTGCTGCTGAAATTGCCTCCGTCAAAGTGCCAGATCACCTTGCTCTCCGGACGAAGCTGCTTGCGCATGAGTTCATTGAAGCGCTCGACCAAAGCGGTGAATGCCTCTTCCGGGCTGGAACCCTTTAGAACAATGCCTTCTTCAGCAAACCCCGTGGCCAGGTCGTTGACTTCTCGCTTCAACTCCTCCAGGAGTGTGGGAACGTCCTCCGGGCTGATCAGCCCCTTGGAGATCAGCTCCGCGATATGCTGCTCCTGACCTTGAGGCTCTGGAGCTGCCAGCCGCAGGGTGTCGACAGGCAGGTCCTCTACGGAGACATCGACGTAGACGTTACCATGCCCATCCACTACCTGCTGCCCATCCGGTGAGAACAGCGCCGGGAGTACCACTCCTGTGCCTTCTGGGTTCAGTACTGAATCCCCCAGCACCCCGTGGGCGAACCGGTCACGAGCAGTGTTGAGGGCGTGGACGGCCAGGAACACCTGGGGCATGAACTCCTCGTAGGCTTTCCAGAGGTCAGCCTGCAAAGCCTTGCTATGTGCCAGCAGCGCAGTCCGCTGTGCGCGCAGCTCCGCTAAACCTTCCGCGAAGTTGGCCTTCGACTCCTTGTCCAACGCCTTAGCCGCCTTCAGCTCGGCCAACCGATCGCTAGCGGCTTGCAGCTTAGCCTCTGTGTCTGCGAAGGAAGCCCGCAGGGCATCCAGTTCTACGCGGGCCTCGCTGCGGTTGTAGGCATCGATGGTCGCGTAGGCATCAAAGAACACCGACTCCAAAGTGGTATCCCGAAGCTGTTCAACTGCGGTGGCCAGATCGCGGGTGAAGCCATCCAGAAAGTATTGGAGAACCCAGTGATCCGCTTTCCCGGACTCTCGCAGCTCCTTGATCAAGCGGCCAGCCCGCTGAACCACCATGCCCTGAAGCTCCTTGAGCAGGAGGTCGCGGGCCCGACCGTCGGCGATCTCCTCGCGAGTCACCTGGACCTTGCCCTCCAGCAGGCGGACTACGCCTTCAATGGGGTCTTCGTCCAGAATACGGGTGGAGTGCCCATTGTCTTCCAGGGCCTTGCGCACCGCTTCTATGTCATCCAGCGGCTGGTCGGGCAGCAGGCGCTGCAGGGTATCCGTGCGTAACTGCTCTGGATTGTCGATATACTCAATGGCCTTGAATCCTGCGGCCAGCTCATCCGCCAGACCGTTGTCCCCTACGGCACTACTGACCATCGCCAGGGCTTTCTGAGCATCAGTCCGTTCAGGCCGGCTGGCGTATTCAATGTACCGGGACAAGTGCAAGGAACCTGCGTAATGGGTCCGCGCGGTGTTCAGGATGTCCTTCAGACTAGGGGTAACCCCTTCCGTGAACAGCGCGGCGATCTCGGGCAACTCCTCCTTGGCATGGGCCATCCACAGCTCAGATGCCTTGCCCATGTACAGATCAAGTTCCGCTTTGCTGACCTTCTGGGTTAGGAAGTCATAGAATTCGCCCGAACTAGCGGGGGTGAAAAACTCATTGGGCTTGCCCGCCAGCTTCGGGAACTTATCTCGCAGGGCGTACAACCGGTATTTCTCAGGCCGATGAGCCCAGCGCAGCAGGTGAGCACGAACCGAGGTCTTAGCCTTGGATTCCAGTTCCCGCCGAACCTGCAGCTCGCGCAGCAAAGCCCCCTGGTTCTGGTACATTTGGTGCAGCTTATTGAACGTACCGGTGAGATGCGACGCCAGACCGGTTACCGCTTTTTGCATCCACTCACTTAGCCCCAGAGAAGTAGACGGCTGAGGCAACTGGGGCGCAGGGGCAGGGGGGGCCGTTTCAGCCTCCAGAGCATCGGCCAGTGAACTGGCCAGGGCCGCAGCCTGCGTCTGCACTTCGCCCATGAGCGCAGGGTCTTCTGCGGCAACGAGCTTAGCCACGGTGAGTTCGAAGCCCGGGCGGATTTTACCGGTGTCCAGGGTTTTGACCTTCGGCTTGGAGGACTCCTTAGCAGTGGCTAGTTCCTCCTCCAGAACTGCAACCTCTTGGCGGGCAGAGGCTATCTCTGCAGCCGCGGCGTCGTACTCGGGGTCTATACCCGGGGAAGGTGGAGTGGACCCAAACTCTTTGTTCGCCGCCTGCGTCAACTTGCGTAACTTGAGCCTGGCGTTCGCTAGCTTAGTATCTAGGGACTCTTCGCCAGCGGGTTTAGCCTGGGCCTCCACGACAGTATCCCGCACCCATAGCCCTTCGCGCTTCGCTACTTCCTCCATCTTGGCTTTAGCAATGGTGCTGGCACCTGCTAGCCTCCCCCGCAGGTCCAGCCGGGAAACCGCCCGCCCCAGCAGGGAGTCTTCCTTGGACCAGTCCATGTTGCCCATAAACTCCAGGAAGTCCAGCACCAGCAGGGGCTGGGCTTCCTTAGTGCCTAGCAGGGCTTTTATGGTCTCATTCAGGCGCTTAAGAGTGAACTTCCCAAAGTCCTTGCGCTGGGCATCGAGGTTGTCAACCGTTTGGTTCGCCTGATCGAGCGCCCCAACTGCGTCTGCTATACCCCCTCGACTCTTTGCCGATACCTCGTCTGGAGGCGGGGCGTCTTTATTCTCTGCAATAGGGGCCGCAGGGGCTTGTTGCTCCGGCAGCACCGAGGCGAGGAAAGTATTCGCAGCCGCAATCGCCCCTTCGGAGAACACCTTGCCGTAGTTATTGACGAGATACTGGTAATAACTCTTCAGTCGCCCCATGATCCAGTTGATTGCCTTGGAAGCAGCAATCTTAGAGGATTCATCTGCGGCGACACTCTTCAGGAATTCATCCTTGGACCAGAACACCCCCTGCTGGTGCGCATTACCGGCTCGCCGAGCCAGAGCGCCAGCAATCATATTAGCGGCGTCCTCTCGAACCTTGGCCTTCTGCGCATCGGTCAGGTCAGCGAAGTTGGATTCCACCCCGAGAATGACCTTCACAAGCTGCTTGACCGCCCCTTCATGGGCCTTGTTGGTCAGCGCCTCTTCAAACACGTGGTGCCCACCTTCGTGGAACACTGCGTGCAAAGCCTCCAGCCGCTGGTCGCCATACCCGGTCTGATCAACCAGGTGCTCCAGTACCCGTGGGGCGATGAACAGAATCTTCTTGCCAACCAGATACAGGGCTTTGAGGTTGCCTGTTACCACCTTTTCCTGCTGCTCTGCGGTCAGGACATCGGGGGAACTGGAAATCTCCGGCATCGCCGCCCCGCTTGATTGGAACGCCCGGAACAGCAAAGCACGGGCGGCGAGGAACTGGCCCTCCGCTGGGGTGAAGAATGCCTCTGGCAACGAAGTGGAACTGGTGCTCAGCGTGGATAAAACCCCCGCTGCCGGGGGGGTCTCCGAATTCGTATTGGCCAGGTAGTCTCCGGCCATCATGAGGGCGATGCCGCCGAGGTTCTGGAACCCCGCAGTGACGTTCCCAGTCCCGCTATGCGCAGACAGCATGTTTAATAAATTGCTGCCTGTGTCCGCCATCCGCAGGGACACCGCTTTGTTCTGAACCGACTTAAACCACTCGGCGATGAACTCTGGAGCGTTGTCCGCGTGGGTAAAACGCTGCAGGTACAGGTTAGTGGCCCGCCCAATAATGTTGTCGGGCGAAATCCTGCGGGAATCAAGGTATTCAGTCAGCAGTTTAGTCTCGGTGGGGCTGATCCTCACCCTGGCATTTTTTAGGAAGGTTTTCAGCACCTCTGTAGCAGCTTGTGGGGTGGCGGCGGATTCCATCTTCTCGTTCAGAGCCGACAGCGCTGGGCGAACAGTAGCCCCGGACTCAAGTGTCAAGGACTCGGGTATGAAAGCCGCCAGCAGGGCCTGGTACAGGGTAGCAAACTTGTGGTTATCCACCTGGAACTTACTGGCGAACGCCACCGCGGGGTCCAGGTCCCCTACTGAGGTCCGCTCCTCCCCCGCTTTCTTCGGGGTACCAATCAGGATGGTGTTCTCCTGAGAGAAGAACTCCTTGGCCCTGGTGAATATTTCCTGTGGGGTAGCGTTCTCCCCCAGGGGTGACTCAGGGTTGCGGGAGTTCAGAAACACCCTGAAGTCATTTAGCTCCTGGGGCTTATTGGCGTAGTGCTTATCAAATTTAGCAAATGCCTCAACCGGCTCCTTGCCCTCGGTGATGAACCGTGAGGCCACCCGCATGATCCGGTCCCGGAAGTCCAGCAGCCGGCGCAGCGGGTGCAGGCTCTTCTCCGGCTTGGTCGGATCGGATAGGGGGAGGGTCTCTGTATTGGCTGGGTCAGGTGCAGGAGCCGGGTTAAGCGGGTCAGGTACTGGGGCAGCCTGCGGATCAGGGTCAAGCTTAGCCGGATCAGGGTCAAGCGGATCAGGGTCAAGCTT
>OFRV01000110.1_pt1 | contig 12089 bp, 9 predicted proteins | sample 1543231 | NCBI WGS metagenome assembly OFRV01 (sample SAMN05442499, study PRJEB24371) | freshwater metagenome | isolation source: Freshwater Lake | place: Canada: Niagara | collected 2013-08-21 | reverse complement strand
CTTCACACGGCAGGGGTCGCTGGTTCGAACCCAGCATCGCCCACCATCAAATCAAACAAAATTCTCCAACTCTTGGAGGGTTTTGTTTTTTGTGCATCCTCGAATCAGGAAAAGGCGTAACACCCGCATCGTCCAGACTCGGGCGTGGACCGGGAATTTTTTCATCACCGTCAGGTCAGATGGACAGCGCGAACTGGCATTCCCAAGCATTATCAACACGTCCCGATAAACTTCTGCCTACGATGCCAAGCGAGATTTTTTTGACTCGGGCGGAGATATACTGCAAGTCGAGACAAGTCGACTCGATGAGCGTGATAAGCGCGAAGTGGCAGTTGATTTGGAGCTGCTTCGGTGAACTCATCCAAAGCAACAACGACTTCATAGCTTGAGCTCAGCGTCCATAAGCCTTGATCAAAAGCCCAGTGATGATTACGGCATAACGCCATTCCATTGGATACATCATCATTCTGGCTTTTGGAAAACTGATGGATATGTGCAGCCTCCACCAAGGCAATCCCGGAGGGAAGCAGCACTTTCACGCCGCATAGCAAACATGAATAGCCGTACAGCGGAACGATCTGAAGGCGGAAGCGGATATCCCTGCCTTGGCGAATTTCCTCATGCGCTGTCGGCAATGCCATCTCATCGTCCTGTATCGGAAAATTGCCCTCCATGCCGAGAACGACCCTCAACTTTGCCCGCTCATCGGGTGAGAACCAGTTGCCCAGAATCAGGGTCTGCCGCATTGCTCTTCTGCACTCTGGATCAGACATCAGGGTAAATAAATTGTCTGGAAGTTCAGCGTAGTCGACAACCCGATTCAGTAATTCGATGGATGTCGGCCGAATGCTTGCAAGAGCGGCGTCCAGTCCATCGTGCGCAGCAAGGCGAAAAATGCCATCGCTCTTCAAGAAAAAGAACGGAAGCTCTACCCGTCCCAAAGAGCGGCCTCGCGCGGCAACGATCTCCCAGTATCCAAGAAAACGAAACGCCAACTCCGGCGTCAGCCGCACTCTTGGCGTCGCTATCTCTCCGCTCTCTACGAAATCGAGAATGGCAAGCAGCAATAAAGGCTTATGGGGTGCAGGTGTTCTTGATGCGCGATCGACGCGAAGATTCTGAAATTTCTTCAGCCACTCAGCGAGAATCGTATTAGCAGCGGTTGCAGTTCGCATCGGCGTCGGCTGAAAAACTCATCGTTATTCGGCTTTTTTGCGGTTCCAGAATACCCAAAGAAACAGTCTCGGAAGGATTGGCATGGTGCCAGAACGCTGGCACAGCGTCCATTGAGGGGCAGGCGCAGCGCCATAAAGAAAGAGATAGGGCCAAGCTCAGCACCGTCGTGGTAGTGATGTCTGATTGAGGTAACAACGTTCCGGTGCAACGCAATAACAATAAAGTGCGGCAAACAGTTGCTGCTGCCGGATATGGTGTGGAGCGCACTACATCATACGCGGCAAGAACCCTCTACTGCTGCACAGAGGGTTCCTGATTTTCAGGTACCGCGCAGGGTCTTAGATGCCGCTGACCCCAGGAATCCAGCTCGTTCCCGCCAGTGGCAAACGGGCCATGGCTGCCGCCTCTACAGTCAGTGCCACCAGATCTTCGCGCTCCAGGTGATGGACATTCTGCTTGCCGCAGGCACGGGCGATAGTGGTCAGCTCCATGTTTAAAGTCTTCAGGTAATTCTTCAGATGCTTAGCGCCCACCACCGGCTCCAGGCGCTGTTCAAGAATCTCATCCTGAGTTGTGATACCAACTGGACACTTGCCGGTATGGCAGTGATGGCAATAGCCGGGCGCGGTGCCAAGCGCCGCGTAATCATCCAGGGCCGAATGGTGCTGACCGTTCTGGAAATAGGTGTCGCCATTGCAGCCCATGGCAATCATCACCCCCTGCCCGATCGCCACCGCGTCGGCGCCCATCGCCAGCGCCTTGGCCACGTCCGGACCGGTGCGCACACCACCGGAAATGATCAGTTGCACCTGGCCCTTCATATCCAGTTCCTCAAGCGCCTCCACTGCCTGCCGCAGCGCCGCCAGAGTTGGAATGCCGATATGCTCGATGAAGCAGGTCTGGGTCGCGGCAGTACCGCCCTGCATGCCATCGACCACGATCACATCAGCACCGGCGTGCACCGCCAGCTTCACATCATTGAAAGTACGGGTAGCGCCAACCTTCACATAGATTGGCTTTTCCCAATCGGTCATCTCGCGCAGTTCCTGAATCTTGATCGCCAGATCATCGGGACCGGTCCAGTCCGGATGACGGCAGGCGGAACGCTGATCCACGCCCGCCGGCAGGGTGCGCATCCCGGCTACCCGCGGCGACACCTTCTGCCCAAGCAGCATGCCGCCGCCGCCGGGCTTGGCGCCCTGACCGATCACCACTTCGATGGCATCGGCGCGGCGCACATCGTCCGGATTGAAGCCATAGCGGCTGGGCAGGCACTGATAAATCAGGGTTTTGGAGGACAGGCGCTCCTCTGGAGTCATGCCGCCGTCGCCGGTGGTGGTCGAGGTGCCCATTTCGCTGGCGGCGCGGCCAAGGGCTTCCTTGACGTTGGCCGACAGCGCCCCGAAGCTCATGCCCGCGATGGTGATGGGAATGTCCAGCTCGATCGGCTTCTTGGCGAAGCGGGTGCCGAGCACGGTTTTGGTGCTGCACTTTTCCCGGTAGCCTTCCAACGCATAGCGCGACAGCGAAGCGCCGAGAAAGACCAGATCGTCGAAACTGGGCAGCTTGCGCTTGGCGCCCATACCCCGGATCTCGTAAAGACCGTGGGCGGCAGCGTTGCGGATGTAGTCCAGGGTTTTACGGTCATAGCCGTAGGACTCTTCCCGGGACAGGTGCTTGACGGGCAGCGGCTGGGTGTCCATGGTCGAACTCCTTAATATTCCTGGTTGGCGTCGGCATTCCAGTGGTACAGCTCCCGTTTGGAAGCCACCCGCTTGAATGCTCTCGGATCATGGTGCAAGCCGGCTTCGGCGAGCAGCGCAGCGACGGTATTCAGATCGGCCTCACTCATCGCTTCGATTTGCGCATCGGCGCCGAGCGACTTGATGGCACCGCGCACATAGAGCACCGCTTCATACAGCGAATCCCCCAGGGCATCGCCGGCATCGCCACAGATCACCATGCGCCCGGCCTGGGCCATGAAGGCGGAGAAACTGCCCACCGAACCGCCGACCACGATATCGCCGCCCTTGAGCGAGATGCCACAGCGCAGGCCGGCATCGCCCTCGATCACCAGCAGGCCGCCATGCGCCGAAGCGCCGGCCCCGTTGGAGGCAAAGCCCTTCACATGCACCTTGCCGCTCATCATATTCTCGCCGACACCGGTGCCGGCGCTGCCGGTGATGGTGATTGAGGCGGCCTTGTTCATGCCACCGGCGTAATAGCCAGCGTGGCCCTGAATCTCCACTTCAATCGGGCTATCCAGACCCACGGCGATGTTATGCGCGCCATCCGGGTTGCTCACCACGACCCGCTGCACCTCGCCTGTCCTGGCAGCGGCGCTGTGCAGGAACTGGTTGAGCTCGCGCAGGGATTGCCGCGCCAGATCAAACGTCAGGCTGTCCATACGTACATCTCCTCGGGAGCAGGCTCGAACACCCGAGCGTTCTTCACCCCGGGCAGGTGGGCAAGGGAACGGAACTCAGAGGCGATGGCCACGTAATCGTCGGTCTCGGCCACGACTGCCGGCTTGCAGGCGAAAGGATCGCGGATCAGGGCCAGCTTGTCTGGAGTGCCCATCAGGAAGGTATAGAAGCCGTCCAGCGCCTCGAAACCCTGCTGCAGCGCCTGCTCCAGGTCATCGCCCTCGCGCAGCCGCCATTCGAGAAAGCGGCAGGCGGCCTCGGTATCGTTGTCCGTGTCAAACTGGATGCCACGCGGCTCCAGCATGCGGCGAATGCCGTTGGGATTGGAGAGCGAGCCATTGTGCACCAGGCAGAAATCCTCGCCAGCGGTGAAAGGATGGGCGCGATCCGGCGTCACCGCCGACTCGGTGGCCATGCGGGTATGACCGACCAGATGACTGCCCTTGAGCCGCTTGAAGCCGTAGCGCTCGGCCACGGCGGCGGGCGTGCCAATGTCCTTGTACAGCTCGATGCTGCGCCCGGTCGACAGCAGGTGCAGCGCCGGATGCTGGGTCTTGATCCAGCGCTTCACCGGCGTCACCGCACCTTCCACGGTCAGCACCGCATGATTGCCCTGCGCCTCAACCTGCACCGCGATGCCCAGATGACTGCGGATGCCATGGCCAAGGGCCTGCCAGTTGAAATCCGCGCCATCCTCGGTCAGCCCGGAATAAACGCTGATCTTGCGCGCGCCTTCCGTCAATGCCGCGGTGAATACCGCCAGCCCGGCGGAATCCGGCCCGCGCTCGGTCATGCCGATCAGCATCGGCACCATCAATTCGCCCAACTGCTCGCGCAGCGCGGGCGTTTTGACCAGTAATCCAACAATGCCACACATGCCACGTACCTCTCAGAAGAATTCCAGATAGGAGTCGATTTCCCAGTCCGAGACATGGCGCATGTACTCGACCCATTCCATATGCTTGAGCTTGAGGAATTCACCGGCGACCGGACCGAGCGCCTCGCACAGGACGCGATCCCCTTCGAGGGCGGTCAGGGCCTCGTGCAGATTCTGCGGCAGAATGCCGATACCCTCGGCCTGCAACTGCGCCGGCGTCAGCTCGTAGAGATTCATGTTATGCGGCTCGCCGGGATCCAGATTCTTTTCGATGCCATCCAGACCGGCGGCGATCACGGCGGCAGTGGCCAGATAGGGATTGCAGCCGCCATCGGGCAGGCGCAGTTCCAGACGGCCACCGGGGATGCGCACCATGGAAGACCGGTTGTTATCGCCATAGCTGATATAGGCCGGAGCCCAGGTGGCACCGGTCAGCGAGCGCCCTACTACCAGCCGCTTATAGGAATTGACCGTCGGCGCGCACAGTGCAGCCAGCGCCGGCGCATGGGCGAGAATACCGCCGAGGAACTGGTAAGCCAGCCGGGACAGACCCAGGCTGCGCGGGTCGCTGTCATCCGCGAACAGGTTGCGCTGGCCATCGCCAAGCGACATGTGCATGTGCATGCCATTGCCCGGCCGGTTGGCGAAGGGTTTGGGCATGAAGGAACAGATCAGACCCATTTCGTTGGCGATCTCGGACGCAGCCATCTTGAACAGCAGGTAGTGATCGCAGGAGGTCAGGCAGTCTGCGTAGGTGTAATTGATCTCGAACTGGCCGTTGGCATCCTCGTGATCAATCTGATACACGTCGATGCCAACCGCCTTCATGCTGGCAACCAGCTTTTCCAGGTAACCGCGCACCCGCGACAGACCCTTGTAGTCGTAGCAGGGCTTGGCCAGGGTATCGCTGGCATCGCAGGGCATGATCCTGCCGTTGGCGTCCTTCTTCAGCAGTGAGAATTCCGGTTCCAGACCGGTATAAAAGATCAGCCCCTGCTCCTTGAGCCGTTGCACCTGCTGTTTGAGGACTACGCGGGTGTCGTACTCCCAGGGCTTGCCGGTCACATGGCCATCACAGGCGATGCGCGCGTAGCCGGGCTGCCAGGGCACCAGCGACACCGTGTTCAGATCACCGACGGCCATGAAATCCGGGCCATGCGGCTCGATGCCCAGACCCCAGACCGCGAAACCGGCAAAGCCGGCACCGGCACCGAGGATGTCGTCAAAGTGATCGACGGGCACCGCCTTGGTCTTGGCCGAACCGTGGATGTCCACGAACTGGGCCAGAACAAATTTCACATCGTGTTCCGCAAACAGCTTTTTTGCCTCTTCCGCCTTCATCGGCACCCCCCTGATCCTGCAATGATTAAAGATTGGTCGAATTCAGAGCGGCTACAGCACCGCCTCGTGTCCCAGTGCGCCGCCACCCAGTTCCCCGGCGATGGCCCATAGAGTCCGCCACAGATAGGGGCCGAAGCTGCCATCGCACCAGAGGCGATAGCCGATCTCCCCGCTGTCCGTGCGCTCGGGCAGAACGGTGACGCTCACCCCGACCATCGACGTCAGCACCACCGGCGCCAGCGCCAGATCCAGGGCGGCGAAATTGATATTGCAGGTTTGCCGCAGCAGCGCCGGCAGGCCCGGGCCGTGCAGCACCATGCAGGCATCCTGGCGCAGCACCGGATACACAGCGGGCGCGCGCGGCGCGGCATACAGGGCCGCGATTCGCGCAGCATCGCTCTCGATCAGGAACTCGCTGCGCCCGAGCCGCAGAATGCGGCCGCCACTGCTCAGGGCCAGCCACTGATTAGGCGCAGCCGGCAGCGGCAGGCCCTGTTCAGCCAGCCAGGCCATCGCCCCGGGACCCTTGCAGCCATAGCGCGGCTGCAGCGAGGCATCGACCAGAACCAGCGCCGCGTCGGCGGCCGCGCCGGCAACCGTCGGTAGCAGCACGCCGGCCAGGGGAGAAACAGGTGCGGGCATCGCAGGGCCGCTCATGACTGAGCCTCCTTCTGCCTGAGGTTGTCCGGGTCGTAGAAAGGTGTCGGCACCACGCTGGCCGTCACGATATCGCCAGCGCTGTTGCGGAACTGCAGCGACTGGCCGACCGTGGCCAGGGCCGGGGTTAGATAGGCCAGACCGATATAGCGGTTCAAACTGGGACTCCAGGCAATACTGGTGATGCGCCCGGCGATTTCCCCCTGATGGATGGCCAGATGACATTCCCGCAGTGACGCGGCCCGCTCATCGGTGCCCTCCAGCATGAAGCCCACCAATTGCTGACGGCGCGGCTGGGCGGCGATGATGCGCAGACTGCGCTGACCGATGAAGAACGGCTTGTCCATCTTCACCGCCCAATCCAGACCGGCCTCGCCGGGCGTGCTCAGGCCATCGCTATCCTGACCCACGATGACATGCCCCTTTTCCAGGCGCAGCAGGCGCTGGGCCTCGACCCCAAAGGGCTGAATGCCCGCGTCCTGACCGGCCTTCAGCAGCGCATCCCACAGCGCGCGCCCCTGGCTGGCGGGCACATGAATCTCATAGCCCCATTCACCGACGAAGCCGACCCGCAGCAGGCGCGCCGGAATCCCGGCCACGGTCGCCTCGCGCAGGCCCAGATAGGGAAAGGCGCTACTGGACAGGTCCAGATCGGTCAGCCTCGCCAGCACCGCGCGCGACTTGGGACCAGCCAGATTGATCGCCGCGAAGGCACCGGTGTGGTTGACGATGCCGCAGTCCAGCTTCCACAGCGTGTTCAGGCGCGACAGTTCGCGGTAGATCGCAGCAGCGCCGGAGGTGGTGGTGGTGAAGTAGAAATGATCCTCGGCCAGGCGCGCGACCACGCCATCGTCAATCAGCACACCGGCTTCGTCGCACATCACCGCGTAGCGGCTCATGCCGACCTTGAGATTGGCATAGCGGGAGACATAGACCCGCTCCAGGAACTCGGCGGCATCCGGCCCGATCACCTCCAGCTTGCCCAAGGTGCCGACATCGATCAGGCCGACCCGCTGGCGCACCGCCTGCGCTTCCTCGCGAATGCAGTCGCTGCGAACCTTGCCCGGCTGGGCATAGTACTCGGGGCGCTGCCAGACGCCGGCCAGCATCCACACCGCACCCAGGGCCTGATGCCGGTCGTGCAGCGGCGTGCGCCGTTCGGGACTGAAGCCGCGCCCGGCCAGATGCGCCATGGGCACCGGGTGATAGAACGGACGCGCCGTAGTGGTGCCGACCTGCTGTGGTTCCTGGCCGGTGAGGCGGGCGAGGATGCGCAGGCCGTTCATGTTGGAATGCTTGCCCTGGCTGGGACCCATGCCGTTGGTCGAATAACGCTTGAGCAACTCGATATTGTCGAAGCCTTCCTGCACGGCGTTGTAAAAATCGCGCAACTGCAGATCCTCGTCGAAATCGACGAAGTTCTTGCCGCCCGGGTGATCAACGATCGGCCAGGGATGACTCGGGCAGTCGCGCGACGCAGGTATGGCGACCGCACGCGCCGCACCAAAGCCGGCATGGGCAGCGGCAGCGCTGCCGGCCCGCTCACCGTCGAGCAGGCGCGCGGCGGGCTCGTGAATGCCATTCACCCGGCCACAGGCAAAAACCCCGGCGGGCAATGTCGCGGGCACAAACTGCTCCAGCGCCCGCTCGTAGCGCATGCGCGTGCCGGCCTGATAGAGCAGATTGGCCGCCGGCGCCCAGCCGACGCTGAGCAGCACGCCATCGCAGACGATATCTTCCGTGGCCGTGCCGGCCTCGCCATCGTGGAAGGACGCGACCCGTACCGCACTGACCGAGGCGCTGCCCCGACCCGGCAGGGCCTCGACGATGCAATGACCGGTGAGAACGCGCACCCCGGCGGCGGCAACCGCCTCGGTCAATTCACTGCATGGCGGCGTCTCGCGCAGATCGAGCAGCGCGGCAACCTCGATGCCCTGCGCCTGCAGATCAAGCACCGCCCGGTAGCCATCGGCATTGCCGGCCAACACCACGGCGCGCTGACAGGGCCTGACCGCGTAACGATGCAGCAGGCGCTGCGCCGCTGAGGCCAGCATCACGCCCGGCAGATCGTTATTGCGGAACACGGCCGGCTGTTCAAAGGCACCGGTGGCCACCACCACCGCGCCGGCGCGCATCTTGGTCAGCTTCTCGCCATCCACCAGCGGCACCCAGTGATCGGCGTAATACGCGGCGGCGCAGGTACCGGTGAACACACGGATACGCGGCTGCGCGCTGAGCTCGGCCAGCAGCGCATCGACCTCAACCCCCGGCTGGTAGCTGCCGCTGCCACCGGCGCGGGCATTCTCATCGACGATCACCACCGTGGCACCCTGCGCAGCTGCGGCACGCGCGGCGGCCAGGCCGGACGGTCCGGCACCGATCACCAGCACATCGCAGAACTCGTATTGCTTGGGCGTGCGCAGGCGCGGCGTGTTCAGGTCCACCGTGCCCAGGCCGGTCAGATAGCGGAACAGGCGCTCCCACAGCGGAAACAGCCGCTTGGTGTGAAAGGCCTTGTAGTAAAAGCCCACCGGCAGGAATCGGGAGAACGCGCCGAGGAAACGGGCTACATCACCGTCCAGACCGCCGAAGGTATTGACCGCGCTGAGCACCATGCCCGCTGTCAGCGGCGCCACATCAGCGCGCAGATTGGGCAGTGCATAGTCGCCATCCTGCCGCTGCAGCAGCAGGTTGGCGTCGTGATTGGCCAGGGACAGAATCGAGCGCGGGCGATGGTACTTGAAACTGCGCCCGATCACTTTTTGGCCAGCGGCATAGAGCGCGCTGGAGAGCGTATCACCCGCAAAACCCTGATAGTCCTGGCCCTCGAAGGTGAAAGCGAGCGGCTGGGTGCGGTCGATCCATTCGCCAGGCCGTGGTGAGAGTCGCAGAGACATCAGCCCTCCTCCCCATGCAGATAGGTGCGCAGCACCCGATCCTGTTCGGTATCGCGTTCGGCGATGAACCAGGTGTTGCTGGCGGTGTGGCACCACCATTCCCGTTTCACTCCGGGCGCGCCGCTGCGGTTGAACACGTAGGCGGCCCATTCGGCATCGCTGCAACGGTGCGCATCGGGCATGTCGCGCACGCTGCCGCCGTAGACAAACTCACTCACCGGACGCGGGCCGTTGATCGGACAGGTCATGATCTTCATCAGGATTTTCCGCGAGAGACCCCGGCCTTGCTTCGACTGCGCTCAGCACAAGTCACGGCGGGGAGGGATAGCGGACGGCGCGGCAGTCCCCCTTGCGGGGACTGGGTAAGCGTCGGGTCTTTGGGTAATATCACCACTGTCTCCTATTCAAGACCTACCGCCGGGCTGGCGGGATGTGAAGTCTGTGGAGAGGATGTGAGACCTGGGGGAGTTGCTGGCTGCGGTTCAAACCGCGTAAGACTCCCCACTTTTGGGGAATCGAATCGGCGAAAACCAAGCCTTAACTCCTCTGGGCAATCCTCAATGAAACAGAAAGCCCTGATTGTGAAATCAGGAATCCTCGCCCTTCAGGGCGGGGAGGATGTCAAGGCGTATGTTCCAGTTCCTGTTCAATGGCCAACGCTGGCCGCGCCCTTTTCGCCGGTCAGCGCGTAGCGGCGGAAACGGTCCAGCGTGAACCCGGTGATCAGCGGATGGTGATGGTCGTGGGCCACGGTATAGGCCATGGTCTTGCCACAGACCGGCGTGGCCTTAAAGCCCCAGGTGCCCCAGCCGGCATCGAGATAGAAACCCTCGATCGGAGTCTTGCCCATGATCGGCGCGAAGTCCGGGGTCATGTCGGCCATGCCCGCCCATTGGCGCATCACCTTGACCGTGGACAGGAAGGGGAACATGTCCAGCATGTGGGCGCAGAGCCCTTCCGGGAAATCCAGGGTCGAGCGGGTAGAGTGCAGTTCGTAGGGATCGAGCGCCGCGCCCATCACCAGTTCGCCGCGCGATGACTGGCTGATGTAGATATGCAGGCTGCCCGAAACCAGGATGGTATCGAGCCAGGGCTTGACCGGTTCGCTGACCATGGCCTGCAGCGGATGGATGTACAGCGGTGAATCAAGATCGACCATCCTGAGGATGCGCGGCGTCGCGCCGGCTACCGCGCACAGCACCTTGCCGGTCGTGATGTTGCCCCGGTTGGTACGCACACCGCGCACCTTGCCAGCCTGCACCTCGATGCCGAGCACTTCGGTCTGCTGATGAATCTCGACGCCACGCTGATCGGCGCCGCGCCCATACCCCCAGGCGACTGCGTCATGGCGGGCCACCGCGCCGGGTGCATGGTAGAGGGCGCCGAGGATGGGCGCATGGCCGCTGCAGGACAGGTCGATCATCGGCACCGTGCGCTTGACGAAGGCGGCATCGACGACTTCCGAGTTGACCCCGTAATGCTTGTTGACCTCGGCACGCCAGCGGCAGGTACGCAGGGCGGCATCGGTGTGAGCCAGGGTGAAGTGGCCACGGTTGGAGTAAAACAGATTGAGATCGAAATCCGTCGACAGGTCCTGCCACAGGCGCAACGATTCGTCGTAGAAGCGGACGCCTTCCGGAGTCAGGTAGTTGGAACGGATGATGGTGGTGTTGCGGCCGGTGTTGCCACCGCCGATGTAGCCTTTTTCCAGCACCGCGATATCGGTAATGCCGTGGTCGCGGGCCAGATAGTAGGCTGCCGCTAGACCATGACCACCGGCGCCGATGATGACGACGTCATAGTGGGGCTTGAGCCGCGAGTGAGGGGTAAACATCCGCCCTTCCGGATGGTGCTTGGACAGGGCAAAGCGAAGCAGTCTCCAGGGCATGGCGCGCTCCTAGCGGAATACGACGGTCTTGTTGCCGTGGGTGATGACGCGGTCTTCCAGGTGGTAGCGCAGGCCGCGGGCCAGAACGGTTTTCTCGATGTCCTTGCCGTAACGGACCAGGTCATCGGGCCGATCCGAGTGATCGACACGGATCACGTCCTGCTCGATGATCGGCCCCTGGTCCAATTCGGCGGTGACGTAGTGACAGGTGGCGCCGATCAGCTTGACCCCGCGCTGGTAGGCCTGGTGATAGGGCCGGGCACCGATGAAGCTGGGCAGAAAACTGTGGTGGATGTTGAGGATCTGCCCCGGATAGCGCGCGCACAGTTCCGGGGAAAGAATCTGCATGTAGCGCGCCAGGACCATGACATCGCCCTCAGCGGCATCGAACAGCTCCATCACCCGCGCGTAGGCTGCGGCCTTGGTGTCGGGCGTCACCGGCACATGATGAAAAGGAATGCCGTGCCATTCGATAAAGCCCCTGAAGGTCTCGTGGTTGGAGATCACGCAGGGGATGTCCACATCCAGTTCGCGGGCCTGCCAGCGCGATAGCAGGTCATAGAGGCAATGCTCCTGCTTCGAGACCAGGATCACCACCCGTTTCTTGCGGAAGCTGTCGTTGATGCGCCAGTCCATGCCAAAGCGCGCGGCGATCGGCGCGAACTTCTCCCGAAAGACCTCGATGCCAAACGGCAGCGAGTCGGCCAGAACCTCCTGGCGCATGAAGAAGCGCTGCGCCTCGGCGAGGTCCATGTAGGCGAACTTGGAGTCGTACTCGTACATGCCGCTGTAGAAGATCGCGGCCACGTGGAACGGCCGGCTCTTCG
>OFRV01000109.1_pt1 | contig 12106 bp, 14 predicted proteins | sample 1543231 | NCBI WGS metagenome assembly OFRV01 (sample SAMN05442499, study PRJEB24371) | freshwater metagenome | isolation source: Freshwater Lake | place: Canada: Niagara | collected 2013-08-21 | reverse complement strand
CTACCCCCAGCAGGAGCCTGAGCCGGTGTAGCCGCAGGGGCCTGAGCCGGTGTAGCCGCAGGGGCCTGAGCCGGTGTAGCCGCAGGAGGCTGAGCCGGTGTAGCCGCAGGAGGCTGAGCCGGTGTAGCCGCAGGGGCCTGAGCCGGTGTAGCCGCAGGAGCCGGCGCAGCCGCAGGAGCGGTGGCCCCGTTTGCAGCATCCAGCCCTTGTCCACCATCTACAACGGGTTGGACCGCCTCTGGAGCGATGGTGATTTCGCTTGCAGCGTCCAGACCAGTAGCCGGTGGGGCCGGTGTTCCACGTGGAACATAGTAGTTGCCGACTGAGTTCGCGTATTCTTTTACTTTTAGGATGTACGGAAGCCCTTGCCGTCCGCTATACCCGTCAAGCCCGGCCTCCACACTGCCTGCAGCATTAATCCTTCCGGCTATGTAGCTAATTCCCGTCAGCGCGTTGGCCTGGGGGTCGAATATCTGCCCCTTTGGAATTGGGGTAGCCCCGTAGCCAGGATTATCTCCGGTACTATGCAAGACCTGGAAGAGTCCGCTAGCGTTCGTGCGGCTAACTGCATTCGGGTCGAACCTCGACTCCAGCGAAGCCACACCAAGCGACAAACGCTTGAAATCATCTATATTCATGAGCTTGCGCAGGGTCGCAAACTGCGGCATGTTGTAGACCTTCTCCGCCGTGTCGATGATCATTGGAGCGTATGGCTCCGCAGCGGAGACCATGGTCCCTTTCGAAGCCTTCCCGGTACGAGCGGCTTGCGGCTGTGCAGACCTGAGCCCTTGTGGCTCGTTCTGGGGCAGGAAGCGACCCACAACCGACTGGACCTGGTCCATAGGGACATACACTGGGGTGCCCGTAGTAGGCGATGACAGCGGGGTCGAAGGGTATACTACCCCCCCGGTTTCAGGATTATAGTAATCCCCGACCAGGTACAGACCCGACGCGGTGGACAACACTTTTTTGGGGCGAAAAGCTAAACCGCTCGGGGTGTTCTCTTTGATTAAATTGGCTACTTCAGGGGTTTGAAGCAACGACGATTGTACGCTTGGATTCGTCATAGCCTTCAAAACCGAGAGGTGGGGCGACTCAGTAGGACGGAGACCATGCAGCTCCGTTTTATACCCATATACAGTTTGAGTAGCCGCTTCGATTTGCTTGTTTAGTTCAGGGTCCTCGGGTTCCCCCCTGGCGGCACCCCGCTGCTTCTGATTAATTAACGTATTTAGATCGTTAGTAGCGACGGTTAATTGCTCACTAATTAACTTGTGCCGAGCAGCGGTGCTCTCATCCTCCTTGGCGGAAGTAGCCAACGCCGCGTCATAGGCCGTTCGCGGGCCGTTCTCTATGGTGGTGTCCAAGGTGAACTGTTGCGCAGCGGTTTGTAACCTGGTCTGCTCAATCCGTGCCTGCCGTTCGGCCTGCTCTAGGGGGAACCCCTCCGCCAGGCGTTGCTCAGCCGCTTTGGCTCGCTCTTCCTGCGCTTTCCGCATCTCCATGAGCATATCGTCTTGCTCACGCTGATGGCGGTTCATGCGCATGGTCTCCATCATGGTCCAGCCTTTTTCAAAACCCTCTGCGAAACCCATTGGAGACTCCTTAGAAAATGAAAGACATAGCGGTACCAGCTATCTTACCGATGGTCCCATACAGCGCCTGGTCTGATTGGGCCTCAGCGGCTTTGTCCGCTGCGGTCCGAGCGGCTTGCTGCTGGGATGCAGTCTGCAAGCTAGTGTTGGCAGACCCAGCAATGCCCTTGCCGACGGAGATCATATCCGCCATGGTCTGTAGGCCCCGGTCATTGATCGCCCGACGGGCGGTCTCAGTAGCTCCGATATTATTGAGCATGGCCTGGTTCTTGGAGACTCTGGCCATGACCTCAGCCTGATCCGCAGTGACATTCAGTCCCCGTCGCTCGATATCACGCCCCAAAGCCCCTTGGGCCGACGCGCTCTGCATATCCGCGTAGGAGGCTATTTTGTTAATCTCGCTCGTAGGGTCGGCGTAAACGGACTGCGCAAGCTGAATCTCCAGTGGTTTGTAGCGGGTAACGAAATCATCCCACTGGGCTTTGGTCATAGCCCCCAAAGCGGCTTCGGGGTTATTCCTGGCGGCTTCGGGGTCAATGGTTCCGTCAGCCCGGACTGTTGAATTCAACCCAACAGCGGACTGCCAACTGCCGCTGAGTCCAAGGGAAGGCGATTTGACCTCGTACTCAGGGGCAAAGATGCTGCGGACTTCGCCCCCAACATATTGAATAGGAGTACCCATGATCAGTTACCCCACCAACTGGACGAAGGGGAATACGGATTACTCAAAGCCGCCCGTACAAGCGGATGGGTTTCTTCCACAACAGGAGCGGATGCCTGTTGCCTATAGTTATTAGCCAGGCTATTGCCCCCAGCCCCCACAGCGGTTCCAACGGCGGTCATAATGGCGTCATTCTTGGCATTAGCCGCTGAGGTATTTGCAATTGCGGCGCGGGTAGCGGAGTCCGCCAGGGAGGAAAGAGACGACGTAGACTGATCCGCTAGACCCCTACCGTAGGTCACTATCTTCAGCAACCCGCGCATCCGGGCGTCTTCGCCGCCTCGCGCTGCGGTTGAAGCCGCCATAGCCAGTCCTTCACTCTGCCCGTTGTAGGCTTTGACCAGCCCACTGAGCTTGGTCGCCCCCGGGAGGGTACCCATACTCTGCCATACTCCGGCAGTAGCCGTCCCTGCCAGGTTAGCCGACTGTTCCGGCATCGCCTGAATCTGTCTGGTGAAACTACTCTCCAGCGGGACAAAGCGCTGCTGATAGTCGTTCCACTCATTAGCCCCCTTTTCAGCAAGAGAGCGCTCCTGCTCAGTCGGTGGGGTTTTCTCAGGTTTACTGCTCATAGGCGTCCACGTCCATGTGGTATTCAACTGCGAAAGACTTCCACCACCGGCTGCGGCTAAACCCCTTACGAGGGCTTTGCATAATCAGCCGGTGGGCGTTAATACTTTTAGCCAGCTTGACGATATCCCCAAGGTGGGTATCACTGGCGTGAGGGTTTTTACTGTAGGCAATCCACACGGTGAGCTCGGTCTCAGCCGTGTAGGGGTTGACCCCGGACTGCAAAACAACGAACTCGCCCGGGCTCCCCTCAAGGTCCATGTAGACATGGGACTTTTCTGCCAGGCATTCGTGGTAGACATCCTCTGGTTTCCACTGTGGCGGAGGGGTAAGCCGCTTGATCTCCAGCAACCCTGGTTTGATCTGCTCCCAGACTTCTCTGATGTCGCGCCGTACCAGCATACCCATGCCCCATATAGAATTTATCTATACAGGACAATAGCATAGGCACCGCAGGGGCTGCTAGCGAAGCCCCCCACAAATACCGCCAATGGACTGAATCACCCCGGTTTGGCTCCAGCATCTTGCATAGACCACGAGTTTGCCTGTAGCAGTAGATCGGCTAGGGGCTGCTACAGTAACGGATACCCCACCCATGGTATTAGTCAGAGAAAACCCGCTGGAACTGGACACCGGCAGTCCATTCTGGTCCAGGATATGAGCGTCGATGTACACCCCGCTCATAGTTCCGTTGTTCCCACCCACCTGAGCGGTGATATTCAGCATAGCAAAGTGCCTATGCCCATGAGTAGGGTTGTCAGGCAGGTCCTGGGTGTAGACAAGATCATAACCCCCACTGCCGAATGTAGCCCCACTACCTCCACTAATGGGAATAATCTTGTTGACATCGCCTTTGATATTGTCGGCCATCAGGGTCACGACAACCGCATCGTTCATGTATACCTTGCCGTTACTAACAATGAACGGTAGGACATACCCAGTGGTGTCAGTAACTCTGGGATCATAGACGGCGAATGTGTCGGCCCCGACCAGGAAAATAGACCGCAACTCACCATTGATGCGTTCGATACTGAAGCCGAAGCCAGCCTTGTAGCCGGGGTGGTCTTTCTCCAGAACGTTAGCGCGTAGCGTATAAGCAGCTACGACACCAGAACCTGGATTATCTGAGACCATCATGGCGCTTTCCAAAGCGTTTTTGGTTACAGCATTCTGAGCGGCCAGGGTAGTTATATTTGTCGTGGCCGCAGTTACTGCCCCTGCGATTGGCCACTTGTAGGTAGCGGCCAGGGTTTCCGCAGTATTCCCCGTCAAAGCCTGTGTGACATTAACTGAGGCGGCTAGTAACCCACCACTACTTGCAATAATACCGTCCTCACCTCTGGCGAAGGCTGTCAGCCCGTCGTCGATATAGGCATCAAAGGTCTCGTACTTACCAGCCATGACCGTTTTACCATCAACCGTCGTGCTCACTCCCAACAGGGTAAACAACCCCACCACTTTGTTGGTTACAGTCTTTACCGATATGTCCACCGCCCCTACGGTCGCTGAGAGGGTTTCCACTGCTTTTTTAAGCCCGGTATTGCTGTAGATGTCCGGGATCACTTCATGCAGCGTCTTCCACAACCAGGTGGTTTTGATCCATTCGGACAGGTCGCGAATCTGGTCAGCAGCCAATCCCCCTGACCCACCGGTTCCACCCGACCCACCGGTCCCACCAGACCCAGTGACCTGGGACAGGAATTTGGCGTTGGCTGGATCGGAGAGGTAGCCCTCCAGGTCGGCCTTGGTCAGGAACTTGTTCTCACCGTTGCCAGACCAGCCGTTGCGGACCTGCCAGCCATCAAGAAGGGCCTGCATGGCCATTCGCGTGTCCGGGTCCTTGATCTTGGATAGGGTTGGGGGTACGGGGACTGGTGGGCGGTTAGCGGTTGCCAAGTTCGACTCCTGCAGTAGCGATCTGGAACTGCTTCACGATGCTGGTGCGGCCCGGAGATAAGTCCGTAAACTGGAATGACCAGTACTTAGCCATGAACCCAGAAGGTAACCGGAAGGTGTGGTACCCCACTCCGTTGGCGGTCACTGTGCATACTGCTTTGTCCACGGGTTTGCCCCCGCTGGTGTTGAGGGTGCGGTCGGCAAAGACCTCGATCTGCACCGACGGGCTAGCCCCATCCAGGGCAATCTGCATAACCCCAAAGTTCTCGGGCTTGGGTAGGACGTAGATTTTGCTGTGCCAGATGAATTTAGCACGGGCCTGGTTATCAGCCGCCGAGACTTTGTACACCTGGTTGCCACGGGTGTAGAACATGGCATCCATGTAAGGGGTATAGGCTACACCGTCCATGAAGAGGTTAGTGTGGGTCAGCGTGCCTGCAGCATCGTCCAGGCGCAGGGCAAAGCCTTCAGTGGCCCCTGAGACCCCCGTAGGGTAGCTTCCAAAGATATGCCCATCGTGGTAGGCAAGCCGCAAAGATGAGCTGGCCCAGGAGGTACGCCAATTATCGCGGGCCCAGAACTTCTGACTCAGGTCAAGATTGGCTTCACTGCCGCTGGTAATCGTGAGGCCATCGTGACTGACGAAGGCTACTGCGTCCCCCAGGTCAGTTGAGCCTTGCGGGCTTAGGCAGCCTTGGATAGCCGGCAACCGGTAAGACGACATGGCGTCAGGGGTAACCCCGGAGATCAGAAACGGGTTGCCCTCGGTGAGGACTACCAGCCCAGACGGGCTGTCGAACATGCTGACTACGTTGTACGGCAGGGTGACATAGTTCAGTGGGTTCCAGGCGTGGGCCAGGAACGGCTCTGAGAAGTACACCGTATTGCCCCTGGCCATCGCCAGCATACCCGAACCTGCGTAGGACAGCGCCGTACACCCGGTTGAGGGTAGGCTGTAGTAGTCACTGGGAAGGACCTCCCCGAGAGCTGCTGATTCCCAGGTGTCCTCGAACGCAGCAACACTGGACCTATCGGTTAGAAACTGGAACTTGGCCACCCCCGTTGAGGACGTAGAAGTCCGGTAAACCCGGTACTTCGCCAGAGGGCGGTAGTTAGCAAACGTTGTAGGGGCGGTCAGGGCGATCATCACCTTGTGCATGGCGTCGATATCGACCGCCACCGCCTCACTGGGTGCTGACTCCTCCCCCAGGTTATTGACATGGGTGAACAGGTAGGCTCTGGATTCAAAGGTACGAAATAGCAGTTTGCCAGCCCCGGTAGCATCCAGAGTTGCGGTAACCCCCCCAGGGACCTCTAGAGCGGTAGTGGCATAGGCGCTGTTCTCCGAGGTCATGGAGAACACCGTGGTGCCCGTAGCATTGACCCCATCCACCTGGACCACGAGTACTGATTCGGTAGGAGTGCCCGCTATTTTTTTACTCTCATCGGCAGCGGTCTTCGCCGCTGGGGCGGCAATGGAAAACGTCCGACCAACCGTGGTGACATCAACGGGCCCTGTGGTTTGGTACTTGGCCCCCAGGTACTCATACCACCAGGTGACTTTGAGCTTCGTCGCCCCCAAAGGCCAGGAGGTCTTATCAGACAGGGTAACCGTGGGTAGCGCCGTGGGTGCGGGTACCCCCGCCTTGACCCCGGTCACCACAGACACAGGGGCGGTGACTTCAGACTTAACAAATACGCGCAGAACCTGTTCGCCACCGGGGGACAGATAATAGACCCGGGGGGACTTGTCCGAAGGCTGCGGGCCTTCTACAAAGAGTACCCCAATGGAGCCGGTCACGATGTATTGCGGGGCTGCGTACAGCCCTTGTACGTACAAGCTGCCTATACCAGCGCTGTGCGAGTAGGCCAGCTTGGAGTCTACCAGCCCACGCAGGTCCCCATGGGCTAGGTCGCAGTTTATGCAGTACTGAGCCGAGCCATCTGGCAGCAGGTGGGCGGGGAACTTCGGCACCATGCCGCCAAAGTTATCGATAGCCAGAAGCGTCATTCCTCGTACACCAGGAACACCTTGATGCCCTTGTTGAGGATACTGGCACTGTTGGTTGCCGTCAAACTGATGACCACCCCGGCGGAGTTTACCAGCGTATAGTACTCATAGCCTGCAGCGTTGGAACCGGGGGATACCAGATCAGATGTAGTTGCCCCATTCACCAGCACCGTGTAGCTCAGGATTTTGCTGGCGGACAGCCCGTGGTTCAAGGTCACTGAACCTCCCCGAGTGCTCGGGGTCGTACCGGTGAGCTTCTTGGTGGCGATGACCGGTGCAGTAGCCTGGGGGCCCATCTGGGTATACGTGGACAGATAAGCCTTGCCGTTGACCTGTAGTCGGTAGGTGCCGTCACCCCGGATGTTGGTCTGGGACCCGACCACCACGCTGCCTCCGCTACGGGCCAGTGAGATATTACGCCATGCCACGTTGTCGCTGACGGCCTCGATTACTAGAGAGTAATCATTGATGTCTGCGGGGGTGGGATTCAGCAGCGGGCCTATATAGCAGGTACTGGTGTTGCCGTTGACCGTTGGAGCCCGCATGACCAGCGCGTTGGGGCGGTCTGTATTGGTGAGCAACACCCCGCCAGCCGGTTCGATGATGACCGGGGTAGTCAGCGTAGCCACGGTGCCCAGCAGGGTGCCGCCGCTGATACCTGGGGTGACCAGAGAGGCGTTGGTCAGAGGAGCCTTGGTCGCCAGAGCAGAGGGAATGCCGGTATAGACCTCGCTGACCAGGTCGCTGGCCACCGCAGCCGTAAGCCGTAAGTCCGCAGGAGTGCCTGCGGCCCAGACCCGCCCGGTGGTGCCCTCCTGGGCGCGAACCACAGTCAGGGTGTCCCCGGATCGGGCCGTACACTTGACGATCTCCCACTGGGACTCCACAACCCCTACCAGGGTGTAGAGGGATACGGTGAACCAGTTTCCCCCAGTGGGGGAAGGAAACCTGCTTCCTGTACCCGCAGCCAAGGTAATGCTAGTCGCTGTGGCGGTAATACCCGAAGCCAGCGTTGAACTGGCGTTGTTGGTAAAGACAGGAACCCCCATGTCAGAACTCCTTGACTGTCAGGAGGAATTCATCTTCCTTGACCCGACTGCCCTTGGTCGTGGTGGTTATAGTGATCTTGTAGCGAACCCCGCTAGTCCCCCCACTGACCCATACTTTGACGATGTCTGGGACCCCTTCAGACACGGAGACCAGGGTTAGTCCGCTGGGGGTGGAGGTGGCAGAGGTAGTAATCACCTCATCGCCCGCCGGCAGCCACTGGGTGTAGTCGATGTCGTAGTCCAGGGTGTCCCCTGGCTGTTTGGTATAGGCTCCAATGATGGCCATTTAAACCCTCATGCGCCGGGTCTCGGCGGGTATGCGCAACCCCCTGGGGGAAGCCTTGACGTATGCAGTACGGTGGGCGGGGGCACGGGTAGCGAAGTTAATAAATGCAAATGCCCGCGCAGACGAGACCCCTACCATCGGAGCGGTGGAACGGACTGTACGTATCGCAGAAGGGGCCAGCATGGCTGCCCCAAACAATCCAGGAGCGGGGGTTTGGCGGGTACAGGACCCCGCCACTGCGGTAAGCCCCAGAATGCCCGCAGCTTGGGCCTGGCAGGTGACCCACGCAGACCCTGTGAGCACAGATGGAGAGACGACTTCGCCCTCAGCCCCCTGAGTGACCCAGGATTCCCCAGAAGCCTCCAGAGTGGCGACCATAGCGCTTTCTGCCATGCGCCTTGGGATGAAGGACAGCTCCATGAAGGCCAAAGAGGCTATATCCCCGGAGCCGCCAGCGATACGTACAGGGGCCTCTGCACCCAGGAAGAACACCCCTGAGTCGCCATTCAGCTCAGCAGTAGCGGAACACTGCTGTTGGGCTTCGCAGGAGACCGCTGTAGAAGAGTCCATCTGGGCTGAGGCACCCCGGAATACCCTATCCGCCAGATAGGTCACCACCCCGATAGCAGGGGCGTCAGCACGGGTGGTTATGAGGGTTTGCGAGCGCAGATGGCTTGCGGTGTAGATAAACAGCCCGGTGATTGGGTTCAGATTAACCGCCGCAGAACTAACCAGCCCCGCATAACCCCACATAGGTTGAACCCCGCCACCATGCCGGCGAGAGGCGCTGGGTAGCAGAGCGGAGGTGACGGTAACCGGTACCGAAGCTACTCGGGTGCCCGCCAGGGCGGTGACTGATGACTGTGCGGTCAGGGTAGCCCTACCCCGTTTGGGGTCCAGGAACCCACGACCCGTCATCACCGTCTGCGCACCAAAGACTTGGCGGGGGCGGGCGGTAGCCACAGACGTAGAGGCCGCTGATACCCCAGAGTACTTACACCGCGTTGCTGCGGCCTGAGCGGAACTGCTGGCGGCTACGGTGGCCGCAGCCCTCTGGATAGACAGCGACAGGGATGCCGTAGCAGCGAACATACAGGAGGCGGAGCGGCCCTGGGGTACTACTGCCGCCAGTACTGCCAGGGAGGAAACACCCCCATATGCCCAGCGGCGGACCCACGGGGCCGCGATGGCCACCAGTGAAGTGCTCAGACCTACTGCCCCTGAACGGCGCACACGGGTGCCCGACCCCTGAGCTACCCCAGCGGTTACACACGTGCTGCGCCCACCGACGATGCGCCGGGCCGTAGGCCCCAGCGCCCCGGTACTGGCGAAGCCCGCAGAGGCCGCTACAGGGCGCTGGGTATACCCGCGCCCGTTTAGCGCCGCCCCATTCAGCGGCGCAGAGGCCATTACTGCAAGGTGACCGTGATGGCCCCGGCAGCGAAGCTCAGTGCGTCAGCAATGGCCAGGTCTTTCGAGGAGGTCAAAGGGGCCCAGAACAGGGCGTTACCGTTGGTCGCTGCGTCGAAGATGACCAGATGCGTGATGGTCACCGCAGCCCCAGTTACCTGGGGGAAGGTGATGGCATTTGTGTTAGCGGTGGCCCCGTTGGCCGGCGGGTTCCAGGCGACGGACTGACGAGCATACCAGCCGCCGGATACTTCGCCCGCAGCCGGGGCATCGCCCCCGGGGTTACTGGTAAACAAAGCCGCGTAAGTCGTGGTCGGAGGGGTGAACCCCGTGTTCCGCAATACCGTGTTGATAAGTACGTTTTCAAGATAGTCCGTCATGGAGCTCATGGGTGCTTCCTTGCAGGTGAAGGTTAGTAGCCACCATAGGTGACCTTGCGGGCCACGCTACGGGTCAGGGCGTCTACCGCACGGGATCGCAAGAGGCGTTTATGAGCCTCGAACCGAGCAGTGTAAGTAGAGGCGGCGGTCAGGGCGTATTTAGCATCGATGTAGTTCTGCCCCGCCCAGGGGAACCGGTGCAGGTAGGCCAGAGCCCCATCGAGAATCTCCGTGAAGAACTCTGAAACCAGGGTTTCGGGGAGTTCCGCCGCGTCGATCATGGGTTCCAAAAACACCGTACCACGCAACTCGCCAGCGGCTTCGGGAATCGGGTACAGTTGGATCTGATTCGGCTCCTCCCCCTTGAAATACTGAGAAGGTGGTCCGACTTGCAGGTCCCAGCGGGCATCATCAAAGGCAAGACGGGTTGGCGTTGTAGGGCGGAGTTTCATCCCGCCCATAACCAGGCTCTCGAACTGCACAATCTGGCTGCCCTGCGGCAGGCCGTAGAAAGTCACCGAGGGTTCCCCCTCGGCCACCGGGGCGGGGTACGGAGTATGCCGCCAGCATAGGCAGTCCCGGCACAGTTCGCGGGTTGCCCGCATGATGGACTGCGCCACCACCGGCGTAGGGGCCGCTGGGAGGAACCCAGCGACTTCCTTGACCAGATCGGTTGCGTTCACACCGGAGCTCCGATGCCCGGACGAGTGCTACCTGCCGGGGTAGGCTCGACGGTCGCGTCGATGGCTTCCTTACCCGATACCACGGCAGCGAACGCCTGGTAATGGAGTTGTGCCCGTTCGGCGTTCTGGGTGTACTCGGCATCCTTGAGGTAAGCCCGGTAGAGCACGTAGTCCACCAGAGCGGTGTGGTATTGCTCATCTACAACCAATGCAGTAGCCTCCGTAGTGAACGTCGAAGGCAACTTGGTGTAGATGATCTCTAGCCTCTGGGTCGTAGAACCGGAGTGCGGCGGGTAGATGTAGTAGACTTTGGGGTTGCGCTTGTCGAAAACGTAGTTCTGGGTGTAGCCCGAGGCAGCTACATGCCAATCAGGGTACTGGGCGTCCAGGACAGCCCGATCCACCAGACGCACAGCTCGACTGGACCCCGTAGGTGCCCCACTCCCCGCATAGATATTGCGGACTACGGACACCAACCGGGTGCCGCCAGAAGGTAGGGTCTGCTTGGTACCGACACCGGGCTGCACGATCTCGACGACAGTGTAAGCTTCAGGGGACAAGGTAGCGATAACCCGTTGCCCTTCGCTGACCCAGTCCACCAGCTCGTCACGCGGCCAGCGGACATTGCTGACATCCTGCAGCACCACGGCTGCAAGGTTGATGATCTCCGTAGCAGTGGTCATTACTTGGCTACCTTCGCCGGCTTCGCCCGTTCAGGCGCAGGAACCTGTACTGCGCCAGCTCGCAAACAGTCTGCGACCAGGTCTTCGACGACGAACACCGGGGTTTCGAGGCCCTGAAAAATCACGCTATGCCCGTTAGAGCCGATAACCTGCAATCCTGTTTCCCCTGCTAGTTTCATACGCTCACCCATTTTGATGTTCTATCCATTTCTGCACCGCCCACCATACCGCAGCGGCCAGTCCAATCCCCGAGGTCCAGAGCAGCCGCTTAACCAGGTCCGAGAGCGCGTCCAATGTCTTGACCCGCTCGCGCAACTCAACCAGTGCTTTTTCGTGGGACTCCAGCAGTACCCAGGCCCGCCGAGACTCTTCGAGGTGGGTCGCAATACGCTCGTTGACCACAGCTAAGCGCTCCAAGGATACCTGGAGCATGGCGGGTATGGGGTCTAGCGCGTCTCGAATATGGTCCACGTCGCGTTCGATGCGGGTCACCCGGACAGTGAGGTTCCCCAAGTCCCCCTCATCCACCGGGGGGCCTCTTGTCCCGCGTAATGACGCCGATGCCACCAGCGATGCCCATGCCTATAGAAGTAATCTGCATCCAGGCCTCTGGGGAGACATGCAGGCCGATGGCAGTCATTAGCCAAATGATCCCTCGATAAGTCGAGGGTTCCTTTAATCTAGCGATGATCCAGTCTTCCACTCCGCGTACTCCATAGTGCTATATTGAACTGTCAAGGATTACTCGCTGGGTTCACAGCGATGCCGGTGCACCAGACGGATTGATGCTGGTGGCCGGGAACATCAAATCATCCCAGACCG
>OFRV01000108.1_pt1 | contig 12185 bp, 15 predicted proteins | sample 1543231 | NCBI WGS metagenome assembly OFRV01 (sample SAMN05442499, study PRJEB24371) | freshwater metagenome | isolation source: Freshwater Lake | place: Canada: Niagara | collected 2013-08-21 | reverse complement strand
ACTGCATATCGTCGGCAGCGTCAGATGTGTATAAGAGACAGGTTTTATGTTTTGGAAGTTCATATTTACCTGTACTTATAATCTGATTTATCAAATCAACTTTTAAATTAGAACTATCAGATTTTACTGTTCGAAATTCTCTAATAGCTTGAGAAAGATTATGAGCTAATAAACTATCAAATTCCATATATCCTAAGCGACTACCACGGCTCCGCCCATATTTATCTTCAATAGGCTGTTTTGTAGATGTACTATAATCGCCATAATCTCTAGAACTTAATTTAGAACTTGCCAAGTGCTTTAATTTAATAAGATACATTGGTCCATTAAATATATTTGGATATATGATATCTTTATTTGGAGTGTCGATATCGATTTTTGTTAGATTTTTTACAAAGTCAAAAGTTTCTTTTCTTATCAAAATTTCGTCATTTGCTTTGATGTTAAACAAATCATATATTTTATGACGTATTTCATTAATATTCAAATCGACAAATCCTTTACATTCAAAATACATTCCACCGGATGTTATATTATTTAAAAATTGATTTTTTACTTCAGAATCGTATTTTATATTTTTTGCCAATATTTTTATTTCTTCAGAATATTCATTATCATTTAACAATGCTGCTAAATATGATAATTTCATAAGTTCTTCATAAATCTGATTTTCATTCTGATTTATTATAAATTCTTTTTCACATTTTTTAATAACTTTAGAAATTAAAACTTCTAAAACTTGACCAAAATTCATTCTACTAAAAATTGATAATGGGCCTAAAATAATATCAATTGGTTCGTTAGTTATATTATTTATTGGTCTTAATTCATCTGGTAATAATACAGATATGACCCCTTTATTACTATATCGATTACTTACTTTATCTCCGATTTTTGTTCTTAAAGACGTTGTTAATTTTAGTTCTATAACATATATCAAATCAGTTGAATTGAAATTATATTCTTTAGCTGTTGCCATTATATAATCACTAATCATTATTTTTTTAGCTAATTCTTCTCCAATATTATCTTTAATATCTTTGTATGTCTCAGAAACTTCAATCCTATAGTCATTTAAAATTAATTCTATATGTTTTTGTAATGTTTTATCTATCATATTCATTTTAGAATTTAATTTATGTATTTTTATTCTAAATACTTTAGCATCTTTTAATTTTGATATTATTGGAGAACTGTTAAATTGTAAGTCGTCATTTAAAACATCTCCAAAATCATATAAATTCATAGATCGTAGTGCTTGTTTTATATTTTTTGATATTTTTGGAGAACACGAAACGGCAACTATATTTTTTTTAATACTTTGGTTTTCTTCAGGAATAAAACCATATTTACTATTCGGATATGTATTTTTAAAAAGAGAATAATTATAGATTGGTATCAAAATTATCTCTGTTTTTGTAGATCTGCATAAATCAGATATTGATTCTGAAGCAACTATAGAATCTTCAAAATTTAATCCAAAAAATGGCATGAATGCTGTATTGATATTGTATCCAAAACTAGGCACTCCATCAATAAAACAATCATATTCATATAACGTATCTCCTTTTTTAAAATTACCATCTGATTTATATTGTCGCAATTTTGTTCCAAAACTTTGACTAGTTTGTAAAACTTCTGGAATTTCTAATATTTTTAAATTATTATTATCATAAAGTATTATCATCAAATCTCTATTTGAATACAACACTTCACCATCGAATTCTGCTTCAACTCTAAATAATCTAGTTATATCTCTTAAATAAGTCCAATCTTTTCCTATAACATATGGAACTCTACAATTTGTATGAGTTACAGATTGTGATAATTGTTTACCAGCCATTTGAAGACGAGTTGCGTCTGTAGAACTAATAAATGGAACTGTGGAAAGATTAGTACTTACTAACATCAACATCCTCCTAAAGAAGTATTCCAAATTTTGGATCAACTTTTAGTTCCGGTATTAGTGACATGGTCACTCCGGGATCTGAATTGCTGATTGTTATTGGACAAATTATATTTTTATGAGACTGATGAATATCATGTACTTCTTTTGGTAATTTACTTTGTCCTTTAGGATTTTTAAATGTTGCTTTTAAACTTAAAATGCTACTATATCCATTAATTATATTGTATATATTATTACCACTCAACCCATTAGCTTTTGTCTTTAAACCAGAATTAGAAGATGCATAAAAATGATCTATTATTGATGATTGTTTTAATTTTATTTCTGTAAATTTTTTACCTTTAAGTAGCTCAGAAACAATTCCGCCAATAATTTTTATTAGAGGATCAAATAATAATTCAATAAATATAATTCGTTTATATTTTAAATCATTAAATGATGGTTTAATATTATCTCGCTTCCTTACAGTAGCGAGTGTTAATATATCTTCTAATGTTGGTTTTTCAATATTATAATATTTAGAATATAATTCTTCAGTCCAGTCATCAAAAAATAATTTTTCAATATGATCGATAAAATCTTCTTCACACGGAAACCCCAACAACTCTTCAGATACTAATTTTAATGATCGCTTTCTAGATTCTTTAAAATATAGTGAATTGTATATTTTACATATATTGATAATTATATTTTCATTTTCTGTAAATAACCTGAAGAACCTGGATATTGGTATATTCATTCCATTGAAAATAACTCTTGATTCATTAAAATAAATTGTTATTGATTTAAACATTGAAGACAATTTTAAACTATTTTTTTTTAATACAATAGGTTCGTCAACAATATATAACATTGGAATATAATATACTCCACGCAATTTAAAAAAGGTATCTTCTATTAATTTTGGAATATCAATGTTTAAAATTTGATGTTTTGATTTTGTTAAAATTTTTATATTTTTAATTGCAAAATGATGTGGTGTTTTGTATTTATCAAATTCTGATAAATAAAAATTCACATCATTAAAATCACAACCGAATCTAGATAAATAATTTAAACTATTTTTCAGAAAATCTTCAATATAGTTATACTGGAGTGTACGAAAATTAGAAATGGAATTTTCATTATTAAAAATTTGAGAACTTCGTTTGATCAGATTCAAAATCAAAACTCCACCAAAAAGTTGTTGTTAGTTATTATTACACCCACAATCATTTTCTAAGTTTCTTTTTAAAATTTCATCAATCAATTCTTGATAATTTAATGTTTCTAAAACAATTTGTTTTAGTTCTTTAGCATTTTTAAAAACAATATAACCTTTTTTTTCTAAAAAATCAATATAATGTTGATCGGTTTCCAAATGATATCTCCGATATTAATATGTATATCAAAAAAATTATAACCTACGACAATTTTTATTGTCGTAGGTTATTTAACTTATATTAAGTGCCTGATGTCAGTTGGTCCCAACTATAATCGGTACAATATATACTGCGAATACCATATTCCAGTTGATAGTTATTATCAATCATTTCTTTTTCCATAGAAAAAGCAAGATCTATAGCTTCACCCAATGTTAATGCAGAACTTGATTTAAAATATTCAACAACTTGCGACCGTATCAGTTTTTCAGACAGTGGTTGACTGTCATTATGATTATACAAATTATCAATAGCAGAAGCCATTATTACGCGACACTGATCTTTCAATTTGAGAATATATATTCCGTTATCTGCAGACATTAGGTTTTCTCCAAAAGTTTAGCAACGGTAATCGGCATTTTTTTTGCCGACACTTCCTTGAGAAACAAGAGTTTTGATAAAATTGATAACAAACGTATTGCTAATTCCACTTAAACCAAAATCAATTTCATTTATAAAAAATGCCGGTGTTAAGATATTATTAATAATTGTACGCATATCGTTATTTGAAAATTTGATCTTATAATGTGACTGTTTTTCTGTTTGTAATCGTTCAACAACAATTCGCCGCCCAATATGTTTATTATATCTATCGGAATCATTACAATTAGACCATGAAATTTCTAAATATTCATTAGAAATAATCCATCCAACAGTAAATCCGTTTTTTGGATTAAGAATATTGTTAACATATTCTCGAAAATGTAAGTACCGAATATCAGAAGTCGACATTTTTGAATAACTCCAGAATTTCAGAAGTGAAAATATCATCAATACAATCAAATTTTAATTCAATTGTAGTTGTTGGGTTTTTTTTCAAATTCATAATTATAACTTTATATTTAGAATCAATTACAATATCAGAATCTACTCCAACAACTTTGAATTGATCATTTCCAATGTCGTGCATGTATTACTTGACTCCAGTATGTCCGAATCCGCCAGAACCACGTTCAGAATCATTAAATTCTGAAACGTCATTAACTTGTTTCCAAACTATATTATATACTGGACATAAAACTAATTGACCAATTCTGTCACCATTTTCAATAATGACTCTTTCATTTCCGAAATTATATAAAATTAACATAATTTCGCCACGATAATTAGCATCTACAGTTCCAATACAATTAGCTAACGTAATATATAATTTTGAAGCCATCCCGCTACGAGGTCTTATTTGAATTTCATAACCGATAGGAATTTCAACATACAGACCAGTTTTAACAATTTCAGTATACTTCGGATAAACATATACTTTTCGTTTTTCTATATCTTTCGGAACATATGCTCGAACATCCATACCCGAATCGCCAACATTGTGAGCATATTCTGGAAGTGAATTATCTGAATAATTTACAATTTTAACTTCTACATTTCTATGATTATAATTTAAATTATGAACAAAAGTACAATCTTTAACTTCAGATACTTGTGATGTGTTATTGATATCTGGTAACATATAGTTATGTTCCCATGTTGGTTGTTGTTCAAAATTAAACGACATTTGATTTTCAGAAGTCATGGATTTTTAACCACATTTAGAATAAGAACAATTAGTACACATATCACACCCACTATCTTTATAAACAGAAATACTACCACATTCAGGACACTGTCTTAATTGTTTATTATCTAATGAATTGATATTTACAAATTCATTTTTATTTACTTTGATCAATCCGATTTCTATTAGATGTTTTTCAATAACATAGCCAATTTCAGCAACTAATGACGGTATTATAATTCCTTTAGATTTACGATAACCACCATTTGAATCAAAAACAGATTTTAATTCTTTAACAATAAAATTAATATCTGCTCCTGAAGATATTGATTGTCTAAAAATAGAACTTATTAATCTTGTTAAGGCAACAGTCCATTGAACGTTTTCCATAGATTTACTATTAATAAAAATTTCAAAAGGAACTAATTTACCATTCTTTTCAATATTGTTTATTGTAATATATAAGCTAAATTCGCTTAATGGTGATTTTATTTTGTATGTTTTTCCATTTAAAATTTCATCTCGATCAGTTAATTTGAAATCATTTTTAATTTCCTGAGTTTCGATAGAAAATCCTACAATTTTTTCATTTATTTTAACAGCCACGATTAACAAGTCTCCTTTGAATTTAAAAGTTTCAAAATTATATGTATATGAAAAATTTTAAAACTTACCATAATATCCTTCTTTTAAAGCATCAAATAAATTGGATGCTATATGTTCTTCACCATCATATACTATAGTCTCGTTACCATTAACAGTGACGGTTTCCCCATTTTCCAATACGAATTTATATTTAGTATTTTTTAAATCATTTTCGTTAACTAAAACTCCTGAAAAGACTTTTGGATTAAATCTAAATGTAGAACACCCTTTTAATTTAAATCTATAAGCATATTCATATACTTTTTTAAAATCTTCAAAACTGATATCAGTAGAACAATTTATTGTTTTACTGATGCTACTATCAACCCATTCTTGCGCTGAAGACTGCATAGCGATATGCTCTAATGGTGTTACTGAATGAGAATCTACAAAATATTCTGGTAAATTATCAGTGTTATCATTAGTCATTATTGATTTATATAATAAATACTCGTAAGAAAATACATCAACCTGTTCTTTAGATTTCTTACCAGGAAGTACCATATTTCTTTGATATTTATGACTAAAACTCGGCTCAATACCATTAGAAGCATTATTACCAATAGACAAACTAGTAGTTCCTGTAGGGGCAACTGTTGTGGCATGCGTGAATCGACATCCATGTTTTAATAAATCAAACCATATTTTATGATGTTTTTCTCTAAATCTAAGCATATAACCAGAAATACACCATAACAACAAATTAGGAATGTCATTTTTATTTTTAATAAAATCGTCAACATTATAAACTTGTGATATATCAGAAATGACAACATCTGATAACAAACTGATTTTATTTAAAATTTTATTATTTAATGGAGTTCTTCCATATAAAATAGGAGCCATACCTTTTTCTTGGGCAAGTTCTATTCCAATTTCATAATTATTTTTTGCAATTAAATCACTTATATAATTTGTAAATTCATGAGCTTTTGAACTCCCATAATTTATTTTCATCATAGCCAGTGCGCTTCCAAGACCATAAAATCCCATACCATGTCTTCTTTTATTTTTGATTTCTTCCTGTTGTTCTTCTAATACGAGTCCATTATATTCAACAACATTATCCAACATTCGAGTGAATATTCTAACAACATCAACAAACATGTGTTCATTAAAAGAAGATTCGTCTGTAAATGGTTTTTTTATAAATTTTGTTAAATTAATAGAACCCAATAAACATGATGAATTAAATTGTAATGGTTGTTCGCCACATTGACCACTTACTATACCATTAAAAATTACAGAATTGTTATCTTTTTGAGTAGTGTCATATACTGCTTCTTTTCCAACATATTGAATATCAATTATTTTACTAGTAAATGTCTGATTTATAATTTCTGTATTACTATTATTAACCCATATATCATATTTTGAATTTTCAGTTTCTGATAAAAATCCAATATTTGACATGAATTTATTTATAGAATTGTTACAAATTATTAATTTATAATTACCTTTACAATGACCATTCTTTGAAGTTTGTTTTTCTAAATTACATCCACATTTATAAATTTTTGAAAAAATTCCAAAATTAGATAATAATATTTGTACGTCTTTTAACAAATCAATGTTATTCAATGACAAAATAATCATACACGATTCATTAGAATTTGATATTTTCAAAATTCCATTATTTTGAAATAAACCAATCAAGTATCCTCTTACACATTCTTTTGAACCACCCCAAACAACATCTGGTATTTTAAATTTATTATTTTTATCAAATTTATAATTTTCAGATAGATAATTAGCTAATAACATTGATTTTATAAAAACAACATCATTATCGGGAACTGAAATAGTACTTACTGTATGTAAATTTTTATTAATGCTTAATGTAATGTTATCAATAATACTAATTAAAAAATCTGATAGTTTTTTATTTTCGCCCCACAAACTTATAACAACAGAATCGTCCCCATTCGAACTTGTATAAAATCCATCGTTCACAATCATCCCTATAACAAGACCAATATCGTAATTTCCTAAATTGCCAAATTGTCCTTCTCCAGATTGAATTAATAACCGATCTCCGATTTTCAAATCTCTTAATTTTATTTTACCACGATCTGTATATAATTCATGCCATGACGTTGCCTTTAATTCATATCCGGCACTTGTTGTTATTTTATAAACATCTTCATTTGGAGATGTCATAAATATCGGAACCGCATGTCTTGTTGAAGTACCAATAGTATTAAGTCCGATCGATCTATTGTCAACGGTAGTGATTAGTGGTAATTTTTTCTCATATAAATTCCCAACAGTCATTATTCCATACTGAGTGTGAATTCTAGTATCGGCTGTCACGCATGGATTAGTAGCTACTAAATTTTCACACCACCAATTATTGTTATCGTTATTTATAGTATCGTAAAATAAAACACCCGGTTCTGAAAAATTATATGTAGATGTTGCTATAAGATCCCACAAATAATCCGCCTTTACTGTTTTATATATTTTACATAACTTATAATCCCGATCATTTTCATCTACAATATAATTATCATCATCAAATGGAAAATATTTATTTTTCACTACAATATCATTATTCAAATCATATTCTGATTTGTGAATCGGAAAGTATAAATCCCATTCATCCTTATTATTAACAGCTTTTATAAAATCATCTGTTATTAATACTGATAGATTAAACTGTCGAAACTGACTATCTTTTTGTTTACAAGTAATGAAATTTTCAATATCAGGATGCCAACAAAAGTGTGTGGCCATCTGTGCTCCACGTCTGCCTCCAGCAGAATTAATTGTGAAACACATAGTATTGAAAATTTCCATAAAACTTAAACTACCAGAAGTCGCCGCCCCAACTCCATTAATATATGCACCTCTTGGCCTTAATGAAGAAAAACAATAACCTATACCACTACCCCTAGCAAGGGTCATTGCCGCATTTTTAGCAGAGGACATTATTCCTTCTATTGAGTCTTTAATTTCTCCAGAAACAACACAGTTAATCATACTAGTATTTGATTTATATTTTTCAGCACCAGCATTAGATAATATTCGACCACCTGGTGTTGCTCCATTATACAAAGCCCAATAAAATTTATCTGACCAGTAATCTTTATCAACTTCTGAATTAGAAAGAGCTTTAGCAACTCGACGATATGTATCATCAATATCTTTATCTACATTTTTAAGTTGATATTTACTAATATAAACGTCATACGAAACCGGTTGTAATGGGATCATCGAAAAACCTTTAGATAATTAACGTTGGTTTTGTGAAAATTTCAGGAGATTGTACATTTCCAATAATATCAAAATCTGATGATTTGAAATTAATTGAAGTTGGAGTGTAAGTCATTTCGATATTATTTTCATATTTTTTAGAATCTAAATTCAAATTTAGAATATTTTTAGTAGTTTCTATATGAGTTGTATCTTGATAAATATGAGCATCTCCAAAAATCCACCGCATAGATCCTGTTTTAAAATAACAAATTTTAGACAGATATAATAATAAAGCCCATGATTGTATCCAATTATGTGGAACTCCTAATAACATATCAGCACTTCTTTGATACGAAGTCATATGTAATTTACGATTTCTAACAAAAAATTGTATTATCGAACTATGACAGGTCGTCGGTGTATTTAAATTTTTATTTATATTTGTTATATTTGCCATTTCGTATGGATTCCAAGAAGTCATTATCAATCTTCTTGAATATGGATTATTTTGCAATCCGTTTATTATATATTCTATTTGATCAAACGGTTTTCCATAACAATTTGAAGATTTTTTAAATTGTTTAGAATATCCACAAAAATAATATTTATCATTCGTTAATTGATTTTCCCACCATGGCAATAATTCTTCTGGGCATTTTTCTTCTCCAGATAAAAACCATTCCATTTCTTTTATGGCCATTTTCCAAGCAGTTTTTCTTATTGTTACCAATGGGGTGGTTTCGAATATAACAGGATTCAAATTAAAATAAGATTTTACTTTATGGTTTCTCGTTTTAACAATATCTCCATAAGTATCTATATCTCTTATTAATGATTGATATGCAATATTAGGTTCCAAATTCAAACACCTCTATCTGGCTTAAATCATTTGAAAAGTATATTCTTCTAAAATTCATAAATTGCAAAGCACGTTGGCAGTGTATACATGGTTTTGCCATAGTCAATTTTAAATGTTTTTTACCAGTAATGCGTAAAATAAGAATATCTAAATTTGAACTATCAGATCTATTTAATTTTGATATTGCGTCAATTTCTGCATGTATTGTAAAAAAAGGATGTCTTAATTTTGGATGAAGATTTGTATTTGGTTTTGATTGATAATTATGACCTTTAGCATAAATACGATTTGATTTAAAAATAATCGCAGATACTCTATATCTAAAGTTAGATTTTAAAGCTTCATCAATTCCAATTTTTACTATAGGTTTAAGACACACAACGATTCCTTGTATTTTTTAAAAAAAATTAAAACAGCAATGCACATTGATCCGATCAATGCGCATTGCTTTGTAATATCAAATTATATGTTTATTTGTATATGTTTAATTATATTTAAAATCTATTCCAAAGAATGTCAAAATTATTACTATACGAATCAACTAATTCTTTGTCATCCGTGATATTAAAATTTTCCCAGTTTTTTTCAGAATTATTGCTAAAATTATAAGAACCATTAAGTAATTTAATATTGTCTGAAATAATGTACTTATGGTGCATGTATTGATTAGATTTGTCTGTTTTGATTTCAATTCCATTATCCTTTAGTATTTTTAATTTACTACCAACACCAACAGACATTCTATCATCAAGGATTATTCTAATTTTAACATTTCTTTTTTTAGCATCTATGAGCGTTTTTGCAATTTCACTATTGGTAAGTGTGAAAACTGCTATTTTTAATTCATTATGAGTATTTTTAATAAACTCAATTAATTTTGATCTACAATTTTGAATCGGTGTGAAACAAGTAGTCGTTTCTTTTGAAAAAACTACAGTATTATTAAAAATAATTAATAATATTACTAAAATTTTACTCAACTGAAATAACATTTAAATTCTCATCTAAAGTCAATTTTCCTTGTTTGCTTACTGGAAAATATAAATTTACAGTTTTTGACTTACTATCTACTTCGATTTTAGCGTTTTTTAAATGACTATCATTGAATTTTAAATCATTTTTAATATTAACCAACATTTCTTTTTTCAAACTAGTATATTCATTTCCTAGTTTTTTCTTAACAGCAGTAATCACACTGGTTTTATTTCTAAAATCTAAAGATATTTCATTATCATCAGACGACATGTTTGCCATAAAAATTACTCCAGTTATGTATTATATGGAAAAATCTTATTTAAAAGATCTTTTCTTTTAGAACATCCGCAATCTTTTCCAGTTACTTTAGTATATGCTTCGGCTATTTTATTTAATCCGGTTTTATGTGTGAATTTTTCAACAGTATCGCCAAAACCGATAGATTCATTAGTAGTGACTTGTGGATTGCTATTTTTCTCTTCTCTTTGAGAATTTTTTTTTAAAATTCTTCTAATTTCTTCGTGTAACATAATACCTCCGATTTAGAATTAGGTTGAGATTTTTAAATACTAGACCACCAATCAGGAATATCTCTTTTTGTCCAACTATGAAGATTTTGATTTTTTCCATATTTGTAATATTTTCTATAACTATCAATAACATTAGAAGTGTGAAATTGTGGCGGCATTGCTAATGGTGGATCTCTTAACCATTTTGTGAATTTGAAATTTATTTTACTTGGAATTTTTTTTAATATACCTACAGATTTATGTGTATGACCAAATCTATATTCAAATTCAATTCCAAGATGATACAGTAAGAACAACACCATTTTGAAGTGTAATTCAGATTCTGCCGCCCACCTAACACATGGGTGATTGATATGTGTTATTTTATATATTTCAAAATTATTATTTGGAATTAATATATGTGTAGCTGTTGATAATATTTGAGCATACTCGACACACATTTTGACAACATGTTTGTCAAAATGGTATTTAGAATTTAATTCTAAATTTCTATCAAGAAAGAATATGTTCACAAAATCATTAACTCCAAAAAATTAATATACTGCGTTTAGAAATATATTTCGTTCTTCATTTCTTCTAATAGTCAATCCCTTTACAGGTCTTAAAACACCATTAACCCTAGCTTTATTCCATTTTAAAAATTCATTAGCTATTAAGTTTCTATCATGATCACTATTCAATCTTCTTAATAATGTAGAGTTTTTTAAAGATCCAGGTCCTATATTAAAACATAGTGAAACTAACGCATCAAATTCATGCTGTTTTAATGAAATGTTGTCGTTAACATATTTATTAACAAAATATTCCATTTTTTCTAAATCTAACTTTTTAATATATCTTGCCTGCTCGACAGTAATTCCATTGACATACGAAATATTATAAATAGTTCCGGATTTTTTTTCTTCAGCAGTTATTAAATGTCCGATGCCTATAGTTAATAATCCAGCAATATCGTTATATTGACGTAATTTACAATTTTCTTTTTTTATTAAAAATTCTACTAGTTTATCACTCGAATTCACTTATCACCACCGCCTGAAGAATTTGGAGAATTAGTATTATCACTATCTGGAAGAACTGCAGATATTATCAAAGTTGACCCAACTCCGCCTAATGGAGAAATTTTTGAACTATCTAATAC
>OFRV01000107.1_pt1 | contig 12225 bp, 13 predicted proteins | sample 1543231 | NCBI WGS metagenome assembly OFRV01 (sample SAMN05442499, study PRJEB24371) | freshwater metagenome | isolation source: Freshwater Lake | place: Canada: Niagara | collected 2013-08-21 | reverse complement strand
GGAACAATCCGAGAAGTCCGACCCCGATACTCTGTTAGCCCGTCGCGAGAACTACACCAGCGCGCGACTGCCGTCCGATGTGCTCTACCTGACCGCTGGCGTGGACGTGCAGGACAACCGCATCGAGTGCGAGATCGTCGGCTGGCGGCAGGATGCGCGCGACAGTCCACCGGAATCCTGGGGCGTCGAATACCACGTCATCAGCGGCGACCCGGCCCGCACCGGCGTTTGGGGCGACCTGGACACGCTGCTGATGCAGGACTGGACCACCGATGACGGGCGCACGCTTCGCATTCAGGCGGCCTGCGTGGACTCGGGCGGTCACCACACCAGCCAGGTCTATGCCTGGTGTGAGGCGCGCAAGGGCCGGCATATCTACGCCATTAAGGGCATGCCCGGTGCGCGGCCTATCTGGAAGCCGAAAGCCGGCAAGTCGAAGAAATACCAGGCCGAGGTCTGGCATATCGGCGTCGATACCGCCAAGGACGCCTGGTACGCCCGTCTGAAAATCGCTGCACCCGGACCGGGCTATTGTCACTTTCCGCTCGCGTACAGCGAGACCTATTTCAATGGCCTGACTGCCGAGCAGGTGCGCACCAAGTACAGCAAAGGCCGACCGATCCGCGAATGGTTCTGCCCGCCCGGCAGGCGTAACGAGCCGCTCGACATCCGCTGCTATGCCCTTGCCGCGCTGCTGGCCCGTCCGGTGAACTGGACGGCGATGGCCGCCGCCGTTGGTCAGGCTGCCGCGCCGGCAGTAGCGAAGAAAGCGCCTGTCCGGCAGGTGCGCTTTCAGATGCGCTGATGCAGAAAAGCGCGCGTAATGCTATGATTGCGCGGTTATTTTTGTAGAGGGCTTGCCGCATGGACATGCTGGACGAAGTCGCCGACATGGCCGGTATCGGGCCTGACCTGCTGATCGAGCTGCGCCGCCGCTTCGGGGGTCAGTCGCACTACATCTGCTCTGCGCGCCCCCTGGTGCAGGACCAGATCAGACGGTCCACCCTACCCGCCGCCGACCTTGCCCGCCGCTACGGCGTCACGAGGAAGACCGTGGCGCGAATCAAAGCCAGGTGAGCGAACGGGACAGTTCAACCCTAGCTTTGTCCCATCCATGTGCCGCACCATGCGCGCATGGCTTACTCCCTCAGCGACCTGCAAACCATCCAGGCTGCCCGCAAAAGCGGTCAGCTTCGTGTCCAACTTGGCGACAAGATTATTCAGTACCAGTCCGGTGCTGACCTGCGTCAGGCCGAGGCCGACATCAAGGCCGAGCTTATCGCGCAGGGCATCACGGTCCCCGGCGTTTCTGATGCCGCGCTGCGCCCGCGCGCTTGGCGCATCAGCACGAGCAAGGGCCTGTGAATCGCCCTCGCGGGTTGCCCGCTGTCGCCAAGCTGTCCGCAATCGTCGGTGCCGACGGCAGGCCGCTGCGCGTCAGTAACCTCGCCTACGAAGCCGCGACCCGTGGCCGACGTGCTGATGGCTGGGACGCGCCTGACGACGGACCGAACGCGGCGCTTGAATACGACCTTGCGCTGCTGATTCGTCGCTCCCGTGCTGCGTACCGGAACATTCCGTGGATTCGTCGCGCCATCAACAGTCTGGCCGACAACGAGATCGGCTCGGGCATCGTGCCGCGCTTTCGCTGCGAGAGCAAAGTCCTGCGCGCCCAGCTGCAGGCGCTCTGGAGCGACTGGGTGCATGACGCCGACGCGGATGGCGTGCTCGACTTCTACGGCCTGCAGCGCCTCGCGGTGCTGGAGCGTCTGATTGGCGGCGAGTGCTTCATCCGCTTGCGGCCCCGGCGCATGGAAGACGGACTGGCCGTGCCGCTGCAAATCCAGCTCCTGGAGTCCGAGCAGCTCCCGCTCAGCATCTACGCCAGCAGCGTCGCGCAGTGCGGCATCGAACTGACGCCATTCGGCCAGCGCGTCGCGTACTGGTTCTATCGAAACCACCCCGGCGAGCGCCGCCTCGGTGCGAATCTGAGCGAGTTGACCCGCGTCCCCGCTGCTGGCGTCATCCACCACTATCAACCGCTGCGTGCCGGGCAGATGCGCGGTGAGCCTGCGACCGCTGCAGTGCTCCTGCGCACCCGCGTGTTCGACACCTACGAGGACGCCGAGCTGGCCCGCAAGGCCGCGCGCGCACAGATTACCGGATTCATCCGTCCACCCCTGGTCGAGGATGGCAGCGCGCCGATAACCGGCGAAGAGCCGCAGATTATCGACAGTGCCGGCCAGATCAATCTCCAGCCCGGCACCATCGCCGAACTGCGCCCCGGTGAGGACATCACCCTGGCCAGCAGCGACGATGCCGGCGCCGGCTTTGCCGACTTCCAGCGCGAGCAGAAGCTGGCAATGGCGGCCGGCATGGACATCCCCTATGAGCTGATGTCCGGCGACTACAGCAAGGTCAACGACCGCATCATGCGCGCCGTCATGGGCGAGTTCCATCGTGGCCTGACTGCGCGACAGGACCATCTGACCATCCACCAGTTCTGCCGGGGCGTCATCAACGCCTGGCTGGACACCGCCGTTCTTGCGGGCGCAGTCACCATCCCCGGCTATGCCGACAACGCCGCTGTCCGTGCTGACGCGCGCAGCGTCGATTGGCGGGCCGACGGCTGGCCGTATCTGCACGCGCTGCAGGATATCCAGGCCAAGGCGTTACAGGTCCGCTCCGGCTTTACCTCGCGCGCTGCCGTGGTCGCCGAAATGGGTGGCTATGACGTGGAGGACATCGATGCTCAGAACGCCGATGACGCTGCCCGCGCCGATGCGCTGGGTCTGCGCTTCGACACCGACGTAGCCGCATCCGACAGCGGCGAGGAGACCCCTTGAGCCAGGCATTCTCATTCAAAGCCCTCGACGCAGACCGCGCCGAGATTCGTATCGACGGCGAAATCGGCGGCGGCTGGTTCGACGAAGACCCGGTGACCGCCAAGCAGTTTGCGAAGAACCTGAAAGCACTGGGCAAGCCGAAGGAGCTGGCGATTCATATCAACAGCCCAGGCGGCAGCGTGTTCGACGGCAGCGCGATTTACAGCCAACTCAAGCGCCACAAGGCCAAGAAGACCGTCTTCGTTGAAGGTCTGGCGGCCAGTATCGCGTCCATGATTGCCATGGCCGGCGACGAGGTCGTCATTCCCGAGAATGCGTTCCTGATGATTCATCGCGCCAGCGGCCTGGCGCAGGGCGATGCCGACGAGATGCGCAAGACCGCCGACGTGCTGGAGAAACTGGAGTCGGGAATCGTCGCCGCTTACGTCGAAAAGACCGGCCGCGATGCCGACGAAATCAACGAGCTGATGGCCGACGAAACGTGGATGACCGGCGCTGAGGCGGTCGCCTTCGGCTTTGCCGACCGCACCACCGACGCGATTCAGGCGACTGCCTGCCTGACCCCGAGCGCGCTGGCCTGCTTCAAGACGCCACCCGCCGCACTGATGACCCCACCCCTTTCCATTTCCGAGGAAGACTGCACCATGAGTGATGAGATCGAAGCCGCGCCGCTCGAATCCGAGCCCGCGCCGCCCGTCGTGGAGGTGTCCGATAGCGCGCCTCCGGTGCTCGATGCCAGCAGTGTCGCTGCTGCCTGCGCTGCCACCGCATCTGCCTGCGCCACCGCCGGATTCCCGCAGCTTGCCGCCGACCTGATTGCCCGGCAGGCGTCAGCCGATGTTGTCGCCGCGCGCCTGCGCATGGCTACGCAAATCAAAGCTGCCTGCACGCTGGCGAAGCTGCCCGAGCGTCTCGACGGCTATTTGAACAGCGGCATGAGTGACATCGAAGTTCGCGCAGACCTGTTCGATCATCTAGCCGCACGCGACCAGGAAGCGACCCTGAAGACCACGCCGCCGGCAAAGACCGACTGGCTCGAAGAGGCTGCTGCTGCCTACCGTTCTGCTAACCCCGCCGCCAGTCTGGCCGCTGCCTACGCGGCTGTGATGCGCGAAAACCCGAAACTTTATGACGCCTGGCTGGCGTCGAAGGGAGCCTGAGCATGGCCGTTGATTACGATCTCGATGTACTAACCCGCCTCGCGGGCGCCGACCTGAGCGCCACTGGCCAATACCGCTTTGTCGAGCAGTCCACTGCCGGCACGGTGACGGTCTGCAACAGCGCCGGTGAAAATGCGCTCGGTGTGCTGCAGAACAACCCGACCAGCGGTCAGGCGGCGGTTGTTGCCGTCGGCGGCGTAAGCAAGATCACCGCCGGCGCGACCATCGCCATCGGTGACCAGCTTGCCACCACCGCTGCCGGCAAGGCCGCGCCCGCCACGAACGGCCAGGTCATCCTCGGCGAGGCTATGACCGGCGGTGCTGACGGCTCCATCATCAGTATGCTGTGGCGGCCAATGGCCTACAGCGGGTCCATCGTGGTCACGCAGGACTCCAGCCTGCAAAGCGCCAGCGTCACCCTCACCGCCGCGCAGGTCAAGCTGCTGAACACCACGCCCATCACGCTGGTGGCCGCGCCCGGTGAAGGCTACGCCCTCGCGCTGGATTCCGCCGTGCTGTTCCTGGATTACGGCACCACCGCCTATGACGGCATCGCCTCCGGCGAGGACCTGGAAATTCGCTACACCGATGGCTCCGGCGCGCTGGTGGCCACAATCGAAACCACCGGCTTCCTGGGCGCCACCGCTGACGCGCTGCGCTACGTCCAGCCGACCACGACCGCCGCCATCACTCCAGTCGCCAATGCGGCGCTGGTGCTGTACATGGCCACCGGCAACATCGCCACGGGCGATAGCCCGCTCAAGCTCAAGCTTTATTATCGCGTCATCCCGGCGGCGCTGTAAGGAGACCATTTTATGAAGCCGACTCCCTCTGATGTGCATGTCAATCAGCCGCTGACCAATATCAGCATCGCCTACCTGCAAAGCCAGATGCGGTTCGTTGCGGATCGCATCTTTCCGGTCATCCCGGTCGAGAAGCAGTCCGACCGCTATTACACCTATGACCGGGGCGACTGGAACCGGAATGAGATGCAGGAGCGCGCGCCATCCACCGAGTCTGCCGGCTCCGGCTATCGGCTGGACAACACGCCGACCTACTACTGCCGCGAATACGCCCTGCACCGTGACATCCCCGACCAGGTCATCGCCAACGCCGACAGCGTCCTGAATCCGCTGCGGGAAAGTGCCGAGTTCCTGACCATGAAGGCGCTGATTCACCGCGAGAAGATTTTCGCGGCGAACTTCTTCACCACCGGCAAATGGACCACCGATGTGACCGGTGTCGCCAGCGCGCCGAGCAGCGGCCAGTTCCTGCAGTGGAACGATGCCAGCGCCGACCCGATCAAGGGCATCCGCACCGCGTCCACCACCATCCTGGAAAGCACCGGCATCGCGCCGAACGTGCTGGTCCTGGGCAAGCGCGTCTATGACGCCCTGCTGGACAACCCTGCCGTCATCGACCGGATTAAGTACGGTCAGACTGCGGGCGGCCCGGCGCTGGTCAATCCGAACCTGCTCGCGCAGCTGTTCGAGGTGGATCGGGTGGAAATCATGGCCGGCATCGAGAACACCGCTGCCGAGGGCGCGACCAATGCGCACAGCTTCATTGCAGGCAAGGGCGCGCTGTTGTGCTACGCCGCGCCCAGCCCCGGCCTGATGACTCCGAGCGCCGGCTACACCTTTGCCTGGAGCCGAATGGGCAATGTCGGCCAGGTGGTGCGCGAGTTCCGCATGGACGAGCTGAAGGCGACCCGGCTGGAAATCGAAACCAACTTCGATCAGAAGCTGATCTCCGCCGACCTCGGTTACTACTTCGCCTCGGCGGTGGCCTGATGTATCGCGCCATCAGTGAGTTATTGCTGGATGGCGTTCAGTATCGGCCCGGGCAGGTCGTGGACATGTCCGGGGTTGATGCGCGCGTCATCACGCGACTGCTGGAGCAGCGGCGCATTCTGTTTGCTCCGCAGCCCGCTAGCGAACCCAAGCGCAAGCAAGCGTGAATCGTGACCTGGCAGCCGTCTTCCAATCGCTGGCGTCTGACCTGCTGACGGTCTGGGGCCGGTCCGTGACGCGCACCACCGTTGAGGGCGACGAGTCATCCGTACTGGTGATTCTCGATGAGGAATCAGTGGCGGTGGGTGATTACGGTGAGCGCATGGAGCAACGCTGGACACTGGATGTCGCCAGTGCCAGCGGCGCTGCGGTCGGCGATGTGTACACGGAAGCGGGGACGCCGACTGCTGACGACCCCTATCCCGACGATATCGCATGGACGGCTGCGCAGTTGCTCAACGATGACGGCTATATCCGCCGATTCCTGGTGCGGAAAGGGGTTGCTGCGTGAGCGACATCAGCCTGGCCCGCACTGAACTGGTCGCTCTGCTGACGCCGATTGCCTCGGTACGTACCGGACGCGCGGCACTGGAAACCACCAGCGCCACGCTGCCGGTGATAACGCTCTGGAGCACGAGCGACGTACCCGCAACCGATCAGGGCTATGCAGCTCCAGCCTATACCCGCACCGTCCTGCTCGAATACAAGGCCGCTGCATCTGCGACCTACGATGCCGACCTGGATGCTGTGCTGCGGCGGATTCGACTGGCCATCAAACCTCCTATCGGCGGCCCACCGCTGGACCACGCCTTGGCGATCCGAGAAACCGCTGTGCGGTTTTTTGCGCCTGACCTCACGCAGAACAGCGGTGATATTGCTGTCATGCAGATCACCCTTGAAATCGATTACCTGGAGCGTCTCTTATGACCATCTCTGTCGCATCCAAAGCGCTGTATCTCAACTGCTCGGTCAAGTTCGGCTTCTGGTCGGGCGATACTGCGCCCACTCAGTTCTATGACGTGGTCAACTGGACCAAGCTGGAGCTGACCAGTCAGAAGCAGGAAACCGACGACCTGCTGTCCAACATGGAAGGCAGCGCCGGCGAACTGCTGGCATCCGTCAACAAGACCACCGAATCGGGTTCGCTGGCTGCCGAGGCGGATTACATGCCGCCGTCGCTGTACAGCGTCCTGCTGGGCGCGACCGTGACCGAAGTGACGCAAACCGCCACCACGATCACTGACGACCCGATTACCGCCGCCGTCGGGCTGTGGGTGCCGCTGGCCAATAAATACATCGCCCCGCACGGCACCGGAACGGAAATCGTCGCCAAGACCGCCGCCGATGCCACCATCACCAGCGAGCACTACACCATCGACACGGTGAACGGATTGTTTAAGGCGCTGGATTCGACCGGCGCGACCGTCACCAAGGTCAGCTACAAGACCACCACCCGCGCCATCGAAAACTACGCCGCCGGCAAGGCGGTGAGCGAATATGTGATGTTCGTGGGGTCGGCTACGGAAAAGGTCAGCTCCAAGCGTGGCCGGATTGTCATCGCCAAGGTAAACCTGACCGGCTCTGCTGCATTCGACCCGGTCGCCGGCACCTACGTGAAGGGCAGCTTCTCCGGCAAGATGCTGACCCCGACCGGCTACGCATCGCCATGGACCTTCCAGCTCTCTGACCTGGCTGCCTAATGGCCATCACCCTGGGCGCATTGACGCTGCCGCAGGGGCTGCGCTGGTCTGATGAGTTTTCGTGGTCTCCGATAGTACAGAGCAGCGACTACTCACTGACCGGCGCACTGATTGTGCAGCAGGCCGAAAAGCTGGCGGGCAGGCCGATCACGCTGGTCGGCGGTAAGGACTTCGTCTGGATGACGCGCGCCGAAGTCATCGCCCTCAAGACGCTGATTGATGCGCGGGAATCCATGACCCTGACGCTGCATGACGGCCGCTCATTCACCGTCATCCCCGCCAACGATGAGCCGCTGTCGGTATCAGTGATTCCGGTCATCCTGGACTCAGGCCCGGCGAATCCCTCCAGCAGCACCCGATACACCATCGAAACCCTCAAGCTGTTGACGATGTAATGGCGTCCACCAATCTTGCACTGCAGCTGCTGATCACGGCTAAGGACGAAGCATCCGCTGCGTTCGGCAAAATCTTCACGTCGCTCAATGACAGCACCAACATCATTGCGGGCAAGGTGCGGGATGCGTTTACCGGCGTGTTCGGCGGGGCGGTCGATAGTGCCGCCGCGTTTGAAGAGCAGCTCGGGAAGGTCGTTGCCAAGGGCGATGAGTCCTATCAGAACACCGAGAAGCTGAAGACCGGACTGCTGGCGGTTGCCGCGCAGTTTGGTATCACCGGCACCGAAGCGGCGCAGGGTATGGAAGTGCTGGCCGCTGCGGGTCTGAATGCCAGCGACGCCATGACGGCGCTGCCGTCGGTGCTGAACCTGGCCAAGATTGAAGGCATCAGTCTGGACGATGCCGCCACAAAACTCTCCGACTCGCTATCGATTGTCGGGCTGAGTTTTGCCGAGGCCGGGCGCATGGCCGACGTGCTGGCCAAGGGCGCGAACATCAGTACCGCATCGGCAGCCAGTCTGGCTGAAGCGCTGTCCGTTGCGGGCGGGCAGGCCAAGAGCGCCGGCATGGATTTGGAGGCGACGGTTGCCGCGCTCGACCTGCTGCACAGCGCCGGCATCAAGGGCAGTGCTGCCGGTACGGCTCTGGCGGCAATTCTGACTCAGTTGCAGAACCCATCCAGCAAAGCCAGCGCTGAACTGGACAAGCTCGGCATCACCAGCCGCAACCTGGGCGACGTGATGGACGGACTGAAAGCCGCAGGCGTGAACTCGAACGCGGCCATTCTGGCGTTCGGCGAAACCGCTGGCCCTGGCTTGCGGGCGCTGGTCGATAAGGGGTCGGTGGCGCTCAAGGACTACGACACCCAGCTCAGAAACGCAGGCGGCTCGGCAGAAGAGTCTGCCAAGAAACTATCCAACAACTGGAACACGGCCATTCAGGCGCTGGAAGCGGCATGGACCAACGCCAAAGCCTTCCTCGCTGAGCCAATCCTGCAGCCGATTGCCGACGGTGCGCGAGAAGCTGCCGCAGCACTGAATACCGCGCTGGCCAGCGGCGCACTCAAGCCGGTTCAGGATGCGGTCAAGTCGTTTGCCGAGAATGGCGTCGCGGCCATCCGCGAGTTCATCAAGAACTTCGATTTCCAGACCGCCATCAGCGCCATTCAAGGCTTTGCTGGCAGCGCCAAGACGTGGTTCGCGGAGATCAAGGACGCCGGCACGACGACCGCCGACGCGGTGACGGTAGCCTGGAATGCTGTCAGCGCCGGCTTCAAGACCATCGGCGCGGGCCTGCTGGAGATTGTCGCCGCGACCACCTCAGCGCTTGCCTCCGCAGAAGAAGCGGCAAGTAAAGTCGGGCTGGGTAGTGCTGAGCGGGCCGCTGAATTGCGGGCAACCGCGAACAAGATGGAGGAAGACGCAGCGCGGCTCATGCAGAGCGTGGCGCAGGATGGCCAGGAACTGACCGCCGCATATGACCGGCTGACCACCACGACCAACAATACAGCTGACGCACAGGAGCGGCTAAACAGGGCGTTCCTGACCAAGGACATACAGGAGCTGAATGCGCAGATTGCCGCCTATACCGAGGCGCTGGCGCTGGCGCAACCGGGGTCTCAGGCCGCGATCCAGTACACCTCGCAGCTCCAGGCTGCACAGGCGGCGCTAAGCACAGCGATGCAGGGCACCGCAGCCGGGGCGGCAGCCAGTGCGGCAGCTACTGATGGCGCTGCCGGCGCTATGATCAATGCCGCATCCGCTGCAGGGAAAGCCGCTGCAGCCACGAAGGAGGTCGCAGCAGGAGTCGGGCAGGCTAATCCGGCTCTCGGTGAATACGCCGCGCTCTGGCAGAAAAATTCAGATGGCGTGATGCAGCTGGTCGAAGCGCAAGGCAAAGTCGGCGGCGGAACCGTTGAGATAACGCGGGTCGTCGGCGAAGCATCGGCCGGAATGAAGGACTGGAACGGGGCGCTGGTCAATAGTCACGATGGGGTTACCAAGCTCGGTGACGGGCTGGCTCTGGTCGCGCAGCCGCTCACATCGGTGGCTGAAAAAACCGCTGAATACAACCGCCAAATCAAGGCCGGCACGGACAATGCCGCCGGCTGGCGCTCCGGGATGGAGCTAAACAGCGTCCAGATGCTCGGGTTGCGCGACGCATCACAGGCCACCGCCGAGAAACTGGCCTATCTGCAAACCGTCAAGGACAAGATTCCGAATGCCGACCAGGCCATTGCCGTTGCGACCGCCGCCGCCAATGCCGCGCTGGACCTGTACAACAAGGCGCTCGGCGAGCACATCACCCAGCTTGAGGCCAAGAAGGACGCCATCGAGCGCGCCAACGGCATCGAGCAGAAAAGCTATGACCTGCTGATCGCCCAGGCCAAAGCGGAAGGCGAACTGGCCACGCTCAAGGGTGACACCACTGGCGCGACCAACGCACAGAGCGAAGCCTACGACCTGCAAACCCAGAAGATGCAGGCGGCTATCGACAAGAAGGGCGAGGAGATCGCCGCCTACCGTGACCTGATTGCCGCGACACAGGAGAAGCTGGCCGCTGATGGCACGCTGGACGAAGCCGACAAGGCGCAACTGGCGACGATGGCCGACACCCTGACATCGATGCAGCAGGAGCGCGAGGGGATGCAGCAAAACCTGCAAACCACCCGCGACCTGACCGAGGCGAAGAAGGCGAAAGCCGAAGCCGACAAGAAGGCCGCCGAAGAAGCCGCTGCCGCTGCCCAGCGCGAGAAGGAAGCTGCCGAATCACGGGCCAGCGCCGAGAAGGCCGCCAGCAAGGTCATGAGCGATGCGCTCTCCATCCTCCGTGAAACGGGCGGCGAACTGGACGTGCTCAGCCAGCGCTTCTACGAACTGCAAGGCGCGGTCACCTCACATGCAGCGGGCTGGGATGGCTGGGCGGCAGGCACGGCACGCGCTGCACAGGAAGTCAAAACCGCCTACGAGACCCAGAAAGCGGCGGTCGATGCGATGACTACAGCGCTCCAGGACTATGCCGACACCGGCGAATGGAGCGCCAGCGTGCAGCAGATGATGATTCGGGCGGGCGGTGACCTCACCAGCCAATTCGACCTGATGGACCAGCAGAGTCTGGACGGCTTGCGCAGCGCACTGGACAGCGCCAACGACAAGCTGCGCGAGATGGCCGACATCACCCAGAGCGCGCGCGACAAGCTGGCGTCCCTGAATGCCGATCTGCTGGAAGCGCAGGGACAGGACCAGAAAGCCGAACTGCTGCGCCAGCAACTGGACTACCAGCAGCAACTGGCCGAGATCGAGCGCCAGCGCCAGGAGGCCGAGAATGCCGGCAATACCGAGGCGGTAGCGATACTCAACCAGCAGCGGGATGTGCTCGAAGAGATCAATCAGGTGAAGCTTGCTAATATCGAAAACGAGGGCGCCAACACATCCGCAGTGAGCAAGACCACGCAGAACTACCGCGACCTGAGCAGTGCAATCAGCGCAGCCCGTGAAGCCGCTGCGGGCCTGGCCAGCACCGACATGAGCGGACTCGCGGAAAGCGCGGCATCGATAAAATCCAGCTTCTCTGATATCCGAGGACTGCTGTAATGGCCGAGAAAACCATCGCGGAGCTGATAACAAACCTGCTGGCCAACATGTCATCAGTCAGCGAGAAGGGTACAGCGCTGGTCAGGACATTTCAGGAACAGGCTGCGGCACTGAGTGAAATGAAGGCTGCGGCGGAAAGCGCCAGCGAGTCGCTCAAGGGGTTGGGCGGCATCGCTTCTGCGAATGAATGGACCGGCACCGGAGCGTGGGATGGTATTTCCAAATGGGACATGTCGAGCATGGTGGGCGCGTCCCTGGGTAACTCAAGCAACGCCGTCACCACCCAGGCGCAGGCCGCAATCGACAGCGGCAGCGCGACAACCATGCAGAACGCGATTAACTCTATGCTTAACCAAGTCCAAGGCACTCAAAAACTAATCGACTCTGCGAAAATTCAATACGATGCCGCAATGGCTGCTGGCAATACCCAAAAAGCCAATAACATCAAGCAAACGTCAATCGATGTCAACGAGAAATACATTGCGGCCATTGAGGCGCAAATGAAGCGCATCAGTACGGCGATGGACGCGCTACCAACAAACGCATCGGGCGGCACGGCAAAAACCTACCGGCTCGAACTCAAATACAACAACGGCACGCAGGCCGGCGGCACACAGTATATTGACGTGAGCAGTTACGAGCAGGCGCAGGCACTGATTAAGTCTCTGGGCAACGCCGCGAGGCTGGTCTAATGGGCATGAGCGATGATATGGATAGCATCGCAATCGCGATGAACGA
>OFRV01000105.1_pt1 | contig 12311 bp, 9 predicted proteins | sample 1543231 | NCBI WGS metagenome assembly OFRV01 (sample SAMN05442499, study PRJEB24371) | freshwater metagenome | isolation source: Freshwater Lake | place: Canada: Niagara | collected 2013-08-21 | reverse complement strand
GTCCCGCAGTCAAAATCGCCATGATAAAACGACCGTAGTTAATCCCACTATTTTTATAAAAAGAACGGTCTTCTGTCGCAATGACGGCATGTTGTAAGTTCGGGCTAATCTGGGACAATTCTACGTAGGTTCCCTTTTGCCCTGACAAACTGCCCGCTTTTTTGCCGTCCTTATCATAAATAGATGTCGTTGCTTTCAAAGCATTCTGCAAATCATTCACATTAGTGGATTTGGCAACATAAAAGAGATAGCCTCCTGTCACCAAGCCAAAACCAAGTCCCAAAATCAAGACAATCTTCGTCAGGTGATAGCGACGCCAAAATCGACAAAATGGATGTTGAGAAATCGGCTTTTTCCGACTTTTTCCAGAACGGCTCAAATGCGATTCGCTTTCTTCCGCCTCTGTCACCTCTTGATGCTTGCGCTCAGGACTTTCCTTTTTAAAATGATTCACTACTATTTCAAATAATTCACTCAATTTTTTCATATCCCTATTCTATCACCTTCTCCATATCCAGACAAGAAAGGACCTCTTATCAAGCGTTTCGTTTAGAAAACTTTAAGAAATTGTTCAAGAGTTAGCTGACTATTTGCAATCATCTACTATTTTGTTACAATAAAATCATGCATTTTACAATTACGATTCCACAAGGTCTGCCAGAGATGACAGTCAAAGAACTGCTGGAAGAACAGTTTCTGATTCCACGAAAGATTCGCCATTTTTTGCGTATCAAAAAACATGTCTTCGTCAATCAAAAACCGATTAACTGGCAGAGCATTATCCACCCACATGATAAATTTACATTGATTTTTGACGAAGAAGATTATCCAGAAAAGTCTATTTTAATGGGCAAAGCTAATCTTGTGGAAGAATTATACCAAGATGAACACATCATCATTGTCAATAAACCTGAAGGTATGAAAACACATGCCAATGAACCGGCAGAGCTGGCGCTTTTAAATCATGTCTCTGCTTATGTTGGAAGTACGTGCTATGTCGTTCATCGCTTGGACAAGGAAACTAGTGGGGCTGTCCTTTTTGCTAAAAATCCTTTTATCTTGCCAATCTTAAATCGATTGCTAGAAAACAAGGAAATTTCGCGTGAATATTGGGCTTTGGTACAAGGAGTATTCCCCAAAAAACGTCAAATCTATACAGATAAAATCGGGCGTGACCGTCACGATCGGCGAAAACGGCTAGTGGATAACAAAAACGGTCAATACGCTGAAACGCAGGTCACTAAGCTCAAAGAAATTGGAAACAACACCCTTATCAAGTGTCAACTTAAAACTGGGCGAACTCATCAAATCCGTGTACACCTTGCTCATCATGGGCATCCTATCGTTGGCGATCCATTGTACAATCCGCAAAAAGCAAAACGTCTCATGCTCCATGCTCATCGCTTAACGTTCACACACCCTTTCACACTTGAAAAACTAAGTATTGAAGCCTTTTCCGAAAGTTTTGAAGAGGGATTAAAGAAAGAAAATTAAAAACAGACAAGCGTCAGTATATTTGCCTGTCCGTTTTTAATTATGCAACAGTAACAACTTTATAAATTGTTTTAGCAAGTGCTGCCTGATAATCTGCTGCGCTGTAAGTGTGATCGGTCGTGACAGTAGCAGCCTTTGTATCTAAATCAATTTGAACGTCCGATACACCTTCTAATTTTAGGAAGTGCTCAGTGACGTGTTTTACGCAATTTTGACAAGATATATTTTCTAAAGTGACGATTTGTTTCATGATGAACTCCTTTTATGATTTTATTTTAAAGCGCCGTAAACGCAGCGCATTGGTGACGACAGAAACCGAGCTAAAGCTCATGGCAAGACCGGCTAGCATAGGATTGAGCAGTGGGCCGCCAAATACATACAGGAGCCCCATTGCAACTGGTATTCCTAGAGTATTGTAGGCAAAGGCCCAGAACAGATTTTCTTTGATATTTTTAATCGTTGCTTGGCTGAGGCGAATGGCTGTCACCACATCTAAAAGGTCGCTGTGCATCAAAACAATGTCGGCTGAGTCAATAGCCACATCCGTTCCAGAACCAATCGCAATCCCGACTTCAGCTTGCACCAGAGCAGGTGCATCATTGATCCCGTCACCCACCATGGCAACCTTTTCCCCCTGCGCTTGCAAATTCTTGACGATATCTGCTTTGCCGTCCGGAAATACTCCTGCAATGACTTGATTGACACCAGCTTCTCTTGCAATGGCTTGAGCTGTTTCCTCACGGTCCCCTGTCAGCATCACCACTTCTAAGCCCATTTTTTGCAATTCAGCAATAGCTTTACAGCTATTTTTTTTGATTTGGTCAGCGACTGCTATCAGCCCAACCAATTGTCTATCCAAAGCAACAAACATAGCCGTCTTTCCTTGATGCGATAAGAAAATCAAGTCAGAGATATATTCTCCGAGCTCGACTTGGTATTGTCTCATTAAGTTTTCATTCCCAATTAGAATTTCTTGAGCTTTTACTTGAGCTATAATCCCTTTACCTGAAATCGCTTGAAAATCTGTTACCGATGCTAATGGTATAGCTTCCGCTTTAGCGGCTTCTAAAATAGCAATTGCCAGCGGATGCTCTGAATGTTGCTCACTACTTGCAAGCAAATGCAGCAATTTCTCCCGTGTGACATCACCAAAGGTTAACACATCCGTCAAACTTGGCTTCCCTTCGGTAATTGTACCTGTCTTATCCAGAACGATAACATCTACCAAATGAGCCGCTTCAAGAGCCTGCCCCGACTTAATCAAGACGCCATTTTCAGCGCCCTTCCCCGTGCCGACCATAATAGCCGTCGGAGTAGCTAGCCCAAGCGCGCAGGGACAAGCAATGACCAAAACCGCAATAAAGATAGAAAGCGAGAATTGCAGACTTTCTCCCGCCAGAAAGTACCACAACAGAACTGCTAAAACTGCCAAGCCCAAGACAATTGGTACAAAGTAGAGCGAGATTTTATCTGCCATAGCCGCAATAGGCGCTTTCGAGCCTTGCGCTTCCTCTACCAAATGAACAATCTGAGCCAAGGTTGTGTCCGAACCGACTTTGGTTGCTTCATAGTCAATAGAACCCGTTTGATTCATAGTGGCACTGGTAATCACATCTCCGACATTTTTTTCGACAGGAACGCTTTCACCTGTCATCATGGACTCATCTACATAGGTTTGTCCAGAGATAACCACACCGTCTACTGGCATACGTTCTCCCGGTTTGATCCGCACAATATCTCCAACCTTGATGTCTTCTGTATCAATTGCGACGACTTCGCCATAGCGAATAACGGTCGCTTGGTCGGGTACCAAACTCATCAAACTTTGAATCGCTTGCGAAGTTCGACCCTTGGCATTGGCTTCCAGATATTTCCCCAGTAAAACAAGAGTGATAATCACACCAACTGATTCAAAATACAACTGGTGTACAAAAGTATGATGCCCCAGTAAAACTTGAACAACCGAGTATAGACTATACAGAAAGGCTGCACTCGTTCCTACAGCAATCAAACTATCCATGTTCGGATGCCGTTTTGCCAAATTCCGAAAACCACGTACATAAAAACCGCGACCAACCCAAATCGCTGGCAAAGTAAGGAAAAACTGCGCCACCACAAAGGCAATGGGATGCGTCATGTGATCTAAAAAGGAGGGGAACGGCAAGCCAATCATGCTCCCCATTGAAATATAGAGGAGTGGCACGGTCGCTCCTGCCGCAAACCAAATCTGACGCGCCATTTGGCGCACGGTTTCTTCTTTCTCTGCAGCCTGTTTTGCATAATCCGACTGCTTTTGTTCCCCTTTTTCTACCGCTTGGTAACCTGCTTCTTTCACAGCCTCTAAGACTTGCTCGCTTGCAAATCCTTCTTTGGGAAAAACTGTCAATTTTTCCGTCGCCAAGTTCACAGTAGCTTCCTCAACCATTGGAAGTTCCTTGACGGCCATTTCAATGGTCATCGCGCAAGCTGCACAGGTCATACCGGATAATTTATACTCTTTTTTGTCTTTTTCCATTTCTTACTCCGCCATTTTCGATTGATTCGTGTCATCTTGACAATGCGCGCCACAAGTACATTGACCTGGTGGACAATTGCACTGAATCGTCTCCGGCGCTTGAACTTGCTTTTCTTTTACAACATCCAAAATTCGGGACAAATCCATTTGACTGAATTGATTGCTTTCTAGTATTGAAATCACTAAATCACCATGCTTGGTATTGCACATATTGTCAAGTAAGGTTCGCCAACTATTTTCCAAATGCTCATCTTCTAAGATCAGAGCATCATAGTAAAATTTGCCTTCAATTTTTTCCATTGAAATAAACTCTTTGGTTTTCAGACGATTAAGTAAGGTTTTAACAGTAGCCGGTTTCCAATCAAAATCAGCTTCTAAACGCTCCACCACCTCAGTACTTCTGCTATGAGGATACGCCCACAAAACACGCATAACTTGCCATTCTGCCTGACTAATATTTTGTTGTTCCATTTTGTTTCATCTCTTCTCTGATTACAATTGTAATTATAAATTCTTTTATAGTTTACATCTGTAATCAGAGTTTGTCAAGCAAAAAAATCGAGAAGATTGCTCAACTCGATTTTTCTCTTTTTGTATAGAAATTGTGTCTTTATCAATGCGCAAGCATTTCTTGGGCGATTTCTTGTCCATTTAATTTCGTTGGGTAGTAAGTTGGCCAATTTTCTAATTCGTTAAAGAGGGCTTCTTGGCTTTCACCACCGTAGAAGATATGGAAATGCGCTGCTTTCGTTGGTGCAATATTATGGTCGCTAAATTGAACGTATTTATACTTACCTACATCTGGGTCTGTCGCTTCAAACATGAAACGCACGCCTCGGTTTCCTTTAGAGTACGTCAATGTATGCTTACCAACATATTTATAAGTATATTTCTTCTTTTGTCCGTTAACTACAAATTCCATAGTCTTATCTGTGATATTGATATGAGACACATCTGTCTTATAGCCTTTTTCATAATAGGCCTTGTACTCAGCTGCTGTCATCTTACCGCTTAATTTTGCTTTGTAGTCAAAGACTTGATCTAAAGTTCCGTCTTGCAAATATGGATAGACGGATTGCCATTGACCAGCGTAGTCAGACAAAGTACGGTCTTTGACAGCACTATCTTCAAAGTAACCATTTTGTACAGTCTTCGTATTTTCCTCTTTTTCAGCAGAAATCTCAGCGCCTGCTTGATCGGTTGTCTTTTTCAAGGCTTTCAAGTTGGACTTCATGATTGAAATGTAATCTGCCCCGTCTTTGGTTTGTTTTTCTGTTAGACTTTCAAGTGGATTGAGCACATCCAACTTCACACCTGTTTCTTTTGCCAAAGTAGATGCCAGTGCTTGAGAAGCATTTTCTTCAAAGTAAATGTACTTGATATTGTTTTTCTTAATATATTTTGTCAATTCAGCCAAACGTGCCGCTGAAGGCTCACTATCTGGTGAAAGTCCTGAAATAGGCACTTGCTTCAAACCGTAGTCTAACGCTAAATAACGAAAGGCTGCGTGCTGTGTCACAAAACTCTTTTGTTTGGCATTTGCCAATCCCGCTGCGTATTCCTTATCCAGAGCTTCTAATTTCTTAATGTAAGCTGCTGCATTCTTCTGAAAAGTGGTTTTCTTATCCGGATAACTCTTGCTTAAGCTGTCGCGAATGTTTTCCACCATTTTAATGGCACGTTTTGGTGATAACCATACATGGGGATCGTATTCATGATGATGTCCTTCTTTACCATGATCATGATCTCCTTCTTCTTCTGTACCAGGCAGTAGCAACATCTTCCCAGTCGCCTTCACCACATTCACTTTACCTTTTTTCAAGGTTTTAAGCAATTTTGGTACCCAAGTTTCCATGTTTTCATTTTCATAAACGAAAGTATCTGCATCTTGAATCGTTGCAACTGCTTTGGCAGAAGGCTCGTATTCGTGCGGTTCTGTTCCTGCACCAATCAAGAGTTTGACATTGGCAGTATCGCCTGCTACTTGCTTGGTAAATTCATAAACTGGGTAAAATGTTGTCACAACATTTAGCTTCCCATTTGCGCTTTTTTGATTGGAACAAGCCACTAAAAAGAGACTTAGTAAGCTTGCTACTAATAGACCAATTTTCTTCATTTTTCACTCCTATTTGATAAATTTTTTTAATAGATTCACTAGTAAAAATACGCCGACAAAAATAATCGTAATACTTGCACTGGCTGGCGTTTCAGCATAGTAAGAAATATACAATCCAGCAATCATACCTACAAATCCGATAAAATTAGCTAATAGAATAACAGATTTGAAATTTTTCCCAAGCCGTAAAGCAATACTTGCCGGCAACACCATAATGGTCGATACCAACAGCGCACCTGCCGCTGGAATCATGAGAGCAATGGCAACACCTGTCACGATATTAAATAGAATAGACATAGTACGCACAGGTAGACCGTCCACAAAGGCTGTATCTTCATCAAAGGTCAAAATATACATCGGACGAATGAAGAGAAAAGTCAAAATAAGTACAATCGTCGCAATAATAAATAGTGAAATCACTTGTTCTGTACTAATCGTGACAATAGAACCAAACAAATATTGGTCTAAGCTCATGGAACTGGAGCTTTTGCCCCTGCTCATCACAATCAAAGCAATAGCAAGTCCTGTCGACATTAAAATGGCTGTTCCGATCTCCATGAAATCTTTGTAGATAGTGCGCAAATATTCTAGAAAAACTGCCGCAATCATCACGATAATGACTGTTGAAATTGTAGGTGAAATACCCAATACCAAGCCAAATGCAACTCCTGAAAGCGACACATGACTAAGTGTATCACTCATCAAACTTTGACGACGTAGAATTAAAAACGTTCCTAACACAGGTGAGAACAAACTCATAGCAATCACAGCCAGAAAAGCCCGTTGCATAAAATCATAAGTTAGTAAATTAAACATGGCTCACCTCCTGATCACTCTCGTGAACGTTGAAGCACCGCCATGGCGAATCTTGATTTCGCACCAAATGGATATTGCGGTCCGCATATTTTCTAACTTCCTCTGGATCATGCGTAATCATCAGCACAGCCTTGCCGTGCCGATGCGCACTATGGTGCATTAAATCATAAAATTCATCCTTGCTACCAGCATCCATCCCTGTTGTTGGCTCATCCAAGACAAAAATATCCGGATCTGAAGCAAACATGCGCGCTATGACCGCCCGCTGCTTTTGCCCACCCGAAAGCGAGCCAATCCGCTTGTCTCGATGTTCCCACATGCCAACGGCGTCCAGACTGACCTTGATATGTTCTTCATCATGCGCATTCAAACGACGAAACCAACCTTTTCGTGGATAACGACCCGATTTTACAAATTCGTAGACAGTACTTGGAAAGCCTGCATTAAAGCTAGCGATTTGCTGCGGCAGATAAGCAATCCGCAACTTCTTGCCAGCTGTATTCGTCTTAGAAATCGTCACCTTACCAAATCGAGGCTGCAAAATCCCAAGACTAGCCTTGATCAAGGTCGTTTTTGCTGCTCCATTTTCACCTGTCAAAGTCACAAACTCACCACTATCCACATAATAGTTAATATGCTCCAACACAGGCTCTTTGTCATAATAGAAGGATAAATCTTCAACTGTGATATATCTCATTTTCCGATTTCTCCTACTAAGGTTTCCAAGAATTTTTGAATGGTAGCTTGCTCATTAGGAGTGTATTGATTGGCGATTTTTTCGTAAATTTCCAATGTATGCTGATGATGATGATGATGCTCCACGGCAACTGGCTTCGCTAATTCTGTCAACCGATAAAAAATAACACGCGCATCTTTCTGATTCTTGAAAGGTTCCAGCATTTCTTGTTTGATGAGCGATTTGATAGCCTTTGTTACAGCTGCTTGACTGACGTTTAAGCGCTTCGCCAACTCTGAGTTTGTCAACGACTCCTCAGACAGCAACATCAAGATGTGCTCTTGAGTATTTGTCAAAGGCATTCCACTTGTACAAGAACCAATCAAAATCTCATGCTGATTCTCGGCTTTTAAAATGATTTCATTTAAGAAATGATCCATTTCATGTGCTAATTGACTCATGTTGCTCCTTTTCTGATTAACCAGTTAATTCTTTACTAGTTAAGTATATCATAAAGAAAAAAAGAGTCAAGTGAAAATTTCAGCATAGTTTCCACGAAAAGGATTAAGTATTCTCTAAATTTTTGTATAACTTTTCTAAGTCCATTTTCTCTAGGAAACAGCTCTTCCTTTTTCTTTTCACATTCTATGCTCTAGGCACCAAAAAGGGGATCTAAAGAGCCCCCATTTCGGAGGAGAATGCTCTCTAGATTCCCAATTTAAACTTATTATTTTTCTGAAGTCTTGATTTTATCAAGATTTCTTCTTGATGAGATAAACTGCACCGACCAAAACAATCAAACCAATGAAAATAGCTACTGTATGAATGACCGTACCTGTCTTAGGCAAACCTTTCTTTGGTGGAGTATAGCGATTTTCAAATGTCTTTATGTTCTTGTCATAACTTACTTTGGCAACCAAATGACCATTACCATCATCTGTGACTGTTACTGTCACCTTAATCACCTTCTTATCATAAGTGATTCCTTGAAGTTTTGTATCCTTTTCTGCAATCGTGTAATGGTAGGTACCAGTTGTTTTGTATTCAAAAGCATCAAAGTTTACCGAACCATCTGCGGTATTTTTCTTCGTTTGAAGCACTTGACCTCTTTCATCCTTCAATACAAACTCAAATTCATTTGCTTTCAAGGTACGACCGACCAATTTCTTAGTTACTTCAACCGTTGCTTGGACTGAATCTGCCGTATAAGTATTGTTGAAGACACGATCTTTTGTATCATAAGATACAGTTGCTACCAGTTTCCCTGCGCCATTGTCGGTCACAGTAACGGTTGCTTTGATTACCTTAGTGTCATATTTCACACCGCCAAGCTTCGTATCTTTTTCGGTAATCGTGTACTGATAAGTACCAACTGCTGTATAAGTCAACTTCTTAAAGGTAATTTTACCGTCCTTATCATTTGTCACCGTTTCAAGCACTTCGTCCTTGTCATTTTTTAGTTCAAAACTGAATTCACCAGTTTTAAGGTCACGACCACTTAATTGCTTGTTAGCTGAAAGCTGAGCATCCGTTGGAGCAGCTTGGTATTGGTTCGTAAAGGTTTGGTCATTCTGTTCATAGGCAACTTGTGCTACCAATTGACCTTGACCATTATCTGTTACGGTTACGGTTGCTTTAATCACTTTCTTATCATACGTTACACCGCCTAGTCTGATGTTCTTTTCGGTGATGGTGTAATGATAAGTACCAGTTTTCGTGTACTCAATCGTATCGAAAGTGACACTACCGTCTTGAGCATTCTTCTTGCTTTGAGTAACTTTATCATCTTGACCTTTCAATTCAAACTCAAACTCGCCATCTTTCAAAGCACGACCTGTCAAGGCTTTCTTAACAGAGAGTTGTGCGTTTGTTTTTGCAGCGGAATAAGTGTTCTTGAAGGTCTGATCATCTTTTTCATAAGAAACTTTTGTTACTAAGCGGCCTTGACCATCGTCTGTAACAGTGACTGTCGCTTTGATCACTTTGGTGTCATATTTCACACCACCGAGTTTCGTATCTTTTTCGGTGATGGTGTAGTGATAAGTACCTACCTTAGTATACTCAATGGTATCAAAAGTGACGCTACCATCTTGTGCATTTGTCTTCGTTTGGCGAACTTGATCGTCTGTACCAGTCAGTTCAAATTCAAATTCCCCTTCTTTGAGGTTACGACCTTCTAATAGCTTCTTAGCAGAAAGTGTCGCAGTGGCTTTATCTGCTGAATAAGTATTCGTGAAGGTGTTTTGGTTGTTTTCATAAGCAACTGTTGTATGTAGTTGACCTTTACCATCATCCGTGACAGTGACTGTTGCTTTGATTACTTTGGTGTCATATTTCACACCGCCTAAAGCACCAGCTTGTTCTTTAATGGTATAAGTATAAGTTCCAGCTGTTTTGAATGTCAACTCTTTAAATGAAATCTTACCATCTTTAGCGTTCTTAACGGTATCCACCACTTTACCGTTTGGATCAATCAAGTCAAAGGCAAATTCATTCGCTTTCAATTCGCGACCAGTTAGCACTTTGTTCGCTTCTAATGTCGCAGTTGTTTCCTTAGCAAGGTAAGTATTGCGGAAGGTTGGATTAGCTGTATCGTAAGATACTTGGGCAACTAACTGACCATTGCCATCATCAGTGACTTTTACAGTCGCCTTGATTTCTTTCTTGTCGTAAGTTACACCGCCTAAGCCATTGTCCTTCTCTTTGATGGTGTAATGATAAGTTCCGACTTTTGTATAGTCAATCGCATCAAAAGTAACACGACCGTCTGTTGCATTTTTCTTCGTTTGACGAACGTTGTCATCAGATCCGACTAATTCAAATTCGAACTCTTGATCGTTTAATGCACGACCTGTCAGTTCTTTAGTCACGCTTAGTTGTGCACTAACCTTTTGACTAGAGTATGTATTGTTGAAAGTTTGATCATTGTTTTCATAGGTTACTTTTGAAACAAGCTGACCTTTACCATTATCAGTGACTTCAACTGTTACCTTGATGGTCTTGGTGTCGTAAGTCACACCACCCAATCCTGTGTTTTTCTCAGTAATGGTGTACTTGTGAGTACCAACAGTTTGATACTTGATTGCATCAAATTGAACCTTACCATATTTATCATTCTTCTTGGTTTGAAGAACATCTGCCTTGCCATCTTCTTTCAGATCAAAACTAAACTCGCCATCCTTCAAAGCACGTCCGGTTAATTTCTTCGTGACAGAGAAAGTAGCATCGGTACCTTTGGCAGTATATTTATTTGTAAAGCTTTGTTTAGAAATTTGATTTTTACCGCTCTCGTCAAGACCGAGGTAGACGATATTGTAAATCAACTGTCCTCTTCTTGTTGAACACGAATGGTAACCTTAATTGGTTGTTTATCGTAGTCAACACCTGGAACCTTACCAGCTTTCTCTTTGATAAGGTAGTTGTAAAGACCAGTCTTGGTGAACTTAAGAGCTTTGAAAGGAATCGTACCATCCGCTTTATTTTTAACTGTTTGAAGTAGCTTGTTTTGTCCATCGTATAATTCAAACTCAAACTCGTCATCTTGTAGATTTCGACCCGTTAAGGCTTTTGTCACTTGCAGTGGCACTGTGATTTCTTTTGGTGTGAACGTATTCTTAAAGGTCTTTTTACCACCGTCATAAGTCACGGAAGCTCTTAGCTTCCCTTTACCATCATCCGTTACTTTAACTGTGACTTTGACTTTGCTCGAGTCATAAGTAACTCCTGTCAGACCATTATTTTTCTCTGTAATGGTGTAGTGGTACTCACCTGCCTTGTCGTAGTTAATAACTTGGAACTGAACTTTTCCTTGGGCATCATTTTTAGCCGTTTGAAGAACATCTGGTTTACCATCTTCCTTCAACTCAAACTCAAACTCGTCTTTTTGTAGCTGACGGCCTGTCAGAATTTTATTTACCTCTAATCGGGCAAACGTTTTTCCTGGAGTGTATTGGTTGATAAAGGTTGGATCCTTCGTCTCCTCACCAGCTTTCGAATAAGTGATCTTTGTAACTTCAAGCTTTCCTCCCTTATCTTCGACAGTTACAGTTGCCGAGATAAGATTCGGTTCATATTCAACTCCTGGAACATCACCAGCCTTTTCACTAATGGTATAATGATAGATTCCTGCTTTAGTATATTTAAGCTCTTTGAATTGAACCTTACCATCAGCCGTATTTTTTACAGTTTCTAAAATCTTTTTATTTCGTTGTAGATCTTTGAGTTCAAATTCAAATTCACCTTCTTGAAGAGGACGACCTGTTAAAACCTTTTTCACTTCTAACTTAGCAGATGTTTTAACTGGAGTATAGCGATTATTGAAAGTTGGTTTTTTAATTTCTTCTCCATCTGTCATATAAGTCACTTTGCTAACTTCAAGTTTACCGGATTTCTCCTTGACTTCTACTGTTACCGTGATAAATTTTTGGTCATAGGTAACTCCTGGTGCAGAACCTTTGTTCTCTCGGATAAAATATTCATAAGTTCCTGCTTTAGTATATTCCAATGATTTGAAATTGACCTCACCATTGGCGTTATTTTTAACAGTTTGCAAGATTTTACCGACAGTTGGACTAACTTCAGTATTATCAACCAAATCAAACTCAAACTCTTGCGCTTTCAGTTTGCGACCAACGAGCTTCTTATTCACCTGTAAAGTCGCAGATACTTTTTGCCGTTTATTTGAAATATCTAAA
>OFRV01000104.1_pt1 | contig 12515 bp, 12 predicted proteins | sample 1543231 | NCBI WGS metagenome assembly OFRV01 (sample SAMN05442499, study PRJEB24371) | freshwater metagenome | isolation source: Freshwater Lake | place: Canada: Niagara | collected 2013-08-21 | reverse complement strand
CCCGCCCGCCGCAGGAGCGTGAACGCGGTGGTGGTGGCTACGGTGGTGGCGGCGGTCGTCGCTTCTAAAACGCATGCTTAGTGCCGCATGTCAAACTGCGGCACGCCTTAGGCCGGAGCCGGATCGGTTTTGCAATTTCTATTTGCCAATCCGGCGCCGTTTCCTCCTTGCTAAGGCAGGGATAGGATTGCGGAGTAGGGTTTTGGTGGTCTTTAGTGATTGTTAGGCGCAATAATCAATAAAATAAAAAAGGCTTGCCAAGGCAAGCCTTTTTTCATGGGCGCCGGCTAGTGCCTACGCCCAAGGGTTACTCCGGATCTCAATCTACAGGGCGGATATTAGCCGCCTGCTTACCTTTGGGACCGGTCGTAACATCGAAGGAAACCCGCTGATTCTCGCGAAGGGTCTTAAAACCCTGCATCTGAATGGCCGAGAAGTGCGCGAATAGATCCTCGCCACCACCGTCCATGGAGATGAAACCGAAACCCTTCGCTTCGTTAAACCACTTAACAGTACCCGTTGACATGTATTGCGTGTCTCTACATTTGAAAAGTTAGAGCAAAAAACATATTTGCATGTATACCTAGCGCAAAACAGCCCAATTAAACAACGAACTGTCGACCAGGAAAGTCATGCTGGATTCACTATAGGTTACGACGGGAGACAAGACAAGCTTTATTTTCCACGCGTTCCGGGCGCGACGGGCGCCAGCAGGCGCTGCACCGCCACAACCGGCAAAGCGGAATGGGTCCATCGGATTGACTCGGTGCCAAAACGCACCGCCATTGTCAACGCCTCTGGCAGTGCCTGACCACAGGCTAATCCATGCAGCAGGCCGGCGGCAAACGCATCACCGGCACCCGTGGTATCCAGTGCTTGCACCGGCTCTGCGGCCACCCGGTGTTGCGCCTGCTCATTCACGGCACGGGCACCGGCGGCACCCTCGGTCATCACCACCCAGCGAACCTGATCACCCGCGACACAACGCCCCATTGCCCAGAGTGACCGGCGCTCTTGCTCGCTTAGATCGGACGCTGAAGCCAGAAGAATAGATGCGGGACGCGAACCCGGCAGACTAGGCGGTAAATGAGCGACGATTTGCGCACGCCGCGCGGTTGCCATCAGCAGGGGCGCCAGATCGGTACGCCGGCTGCGCACGTACACCAGATCAGCCGGGATATCCAGCAGGCGTTGGGGCGGGTCAACCTCCTCACAACGGCACAGATTGATCACCGTGCGCTCGCCGTCGGGATCAATACACAGCAGCGAATGGGTCGTTGGCTGATCCAGCCGGACGATGGCTGAGGTGTCCACACCTGCAGCCGCCAGCTCCGCTAGCAGCGCATCACCACCCGCATCGCGCCCCACTGCTGCCAGCAGACGCACGGCATGACCCGCTGCCGCTAGGGCCAGCGCGGTATTAGCCCCACCGCCGCCCAGTCGAATGCCGTCGGCTACCCCATTTAAATGCGCACCAGCGCGCAGGGGTTCGGTAAGCCGGATCACCTCATCACGCGCCACCGCGCCGATCACCACAATGTGCGCCATCGTTTCCATCGTCCTGAACCCGGCGAAACCACCCGGGATTGCTATAGTTACACTCAAGAACAGGCGCCGCCCGGCGCCAAGCCTGCCTTATTAAAGCGGATTCCAGCGGAGTATCGCGCCATGATCGCCCCACATCTCACCATCCCGGCCACCACCGCCAGTGCCGATATCCTGGCCTTCTGGTTCGCTGCCGCAGTCAAGCCCTACTGGTTCGCCGCCACCGCACAATTCGACCAGACCCTGCGCGAACGCTTTGCCAGTTGTTATCGGGCTGCCGCCGCCGGAGCGCTCGCCGACTGGGAACAGTCAGGGGATGGCGCACTGGCATTGGTGATCGTCCTCGACCAGTTCCCACTCAACATGTTTCGCGGCCAGCCGGCCAGCTTCGCCACCGAGGCACAGGCGCGCGCAGTCGCGGAACGGGCCATCGCGCGTGGCTTTGATCAGACACTGAATCCCGAACAAAAGCTGTTTCTGTACCTGCCGTTCATGCACAGTGAGAACCCCGCCGATCAGGATCGCTCGGTGCAGCTCTACCAGCAGCCCGGACTGGAGGACAACCTGCGTTTTGCCGAACACCACCACGGTCTGATCCACCGCTTTGGGCGTTTCCCACACCGCAATGCCATTCTCGGACGGGCCAGCACCGCCGATGAACTCGCCTATCTGGCATCGCCGGAAGCCTTCCATGGCTAAGTGGCGTTCCGGGCCCTTTGCCCTTATTGCCGTTGCAGCGATCCGATATGCGCACACCCACCCTGATCATGACCTGCAGCATTCTGCTCCTGCTCAACGCCTGCTCGATGCTGGACGAGGCCGAACGGCCCTATCGCATCGAACCGGGCACCCCGATCGAACTGCTTCAGCCGCTGGTGATTCCCGCTGATCAGGTTGGCGTGTTTATACCGGGCACCCCGATCGGCAACCGCTATCGCTACGAGGCCGCCTGCCGCCTTGAACTGCGCAGTCTCGCGCCCGCAGCCCGCACCGTCGCCGCCGATCATATGACCATCATCCGCGTGCAGCGCGAAGCCCAGGTGTTCAGCAGCCGGCCATCGGCACTGCGGCCGGTACGCCTGTTCGACAGCGACGGTCCGCATCTGCTGCAGTTCACCACCTATCTGTATCTGGATACGCCACGGCAGCCGGATATCTTCCGCCTCGTCTGCGCCCACCTTCAGGACAGCGCCAGCCAGCCCCGCCATTTGACCCGCGCCGAAATCAGCACCGTGCTGGCTCCGGTGATGCGCCTGAACTGATTCGTTCACGCCAAGCGTCACGCAGCACCCACATTCCCCATTTTCCATACAACTCTGTCTTTAAAAAGACAATTTTGCTTTTATTGCCTTCGTAGACGCCGCGCCTGCTGCCAGACTGCTGCATCAGACGCGGACATGGCCACGTTTTCGTCATCCAGAATAAGCAAAAACGTCTCGAAAAATAACAATGCCAAGGCACTCTCAGAGTTTCTTTCATCACTAGGCTGACAGTGCAGGACAGGATTATCATGAGCGTATCAGGCTAACAAGCTTGTCGATGCAGCCATGCAAGCAGGGGCATGGCACCCTTTTACGCATCCATACCCCTGCATGCGCTAAGCGGCAGCCGCTGCGTGACCGCCCCGCGCCCAACAAGAACGAATAACGCCATGACCGCCATGCCTCATATGTTCACCCGTCGTATCCTGCTGTGCGTGACGGGTCTATCGCCGCAAATCGTCACCGAGACCCTCTATGCCCTGGCCGTAACGCAAACGCCGGCATTTCTGCCCACTGAAATTCACCTGATCACCACCCTTGAAGGCGTCGAACGCGCCCGTCTGACGCTGCTCAGTGAGGAGCCGGGCTGGTTTCGTCGGCTGTGCGCTGATTACCAGCTTGACGCGGCGCACATCCATTTCAGCGTCGATACCCTGCACTGCATTCGCGACGCTGCCGGGCAGCCACTGCCCGATATCCGCACCCAGGAAGACAACACCGCAGTTGCCGACACCATCACCACCCTGGTGCGCGACTTCACCGCTGATCCCAACTGTGCAGTGCATGCCTCGATCGCGGGCGGGCGCAAGACCATGGGTTTTTATCTTGGCTATGCGCTATCGCTGTTCGGTCGCCCGCAAGACCGACTGTCGCATGTGCTGGTCTCCAGCCCCTTCGAGACCCATCCGCAGTTTTTCTATACCTCGCCGGAACCGCGGGTCATCTTCGCCAACAGCCCCGACCAGCGCCCACTCGATACCCACACCGCACAGGTCACTCTGGCCGATATTCCCTTTGTGCGCCTGCGCGATGGTTTGCAGGAAAACCTGCTCGCACCCGGAGCCAGCTTTGGTGCGGTTGTCGCTCAGGCCCAGCGCAATCTAGCCGCGCCATCCCTGATACTTGATACCGCCACTTGCCAAATACGTTGTGGAGAAACCGAGCTGACACTGCGCCGGGTGGATTTCGCCTTCTATGCCTGGCTGGCCCGCCGTGCCCAGTCCGGTCAGACCGGCGTGTGCCGCAACGATATGGATGCTAAAGACAGCGCTGCTTTTCTGGTCGAGTACGCCGCTCTGCATAACGAAATGGACCAGGATATCGACCGAGTGCGTAAGGCACTCGCAAACGGCATGGATCCTGAATATTTCGACAATCGCCAAGCCGTGATTCGCAAAGTCCTGGTGCGGGCACTGGGAAATGCTGGAGCGCAACCCTACCTGATACACAACGACAAAAAACGCCCGAAGTCGCGTTATGCCTTGAAGCTGAAACCGGAGCAGATTCATTTCGAAGCGCTAAAAGCCGCGCTTGACGACAAGCTTGTCGATCCAGACATGCACAGATTTCCAGCGTAAATTGGCAGGCGTTCCACCGGTGCAACCAGGATCAGTTCAGGATCCGCCTATCGAACAAGGATGTTCGGCGCAGGGACGCGCCACTCTCACTCGCTTTCGCTTTTCAGACACGGCTTATCAATTTTCAGGAGTACGGTGCACATGGCACATACGCTCATTTCCTTTCTCGGTCGCGTTCCTGGACAAGTCGCTAGTTATCGCACCACGACTTACAGCTTTAATGGTGTTCCCGATGAACCGACTGCCTTTATCGGCTGGAGTTTGCGCCGGCGACTCACGCCCGATCGACTGGTTATTCTCGGCACCGCCGGCAGCATGTGGGACCACCTGTTCGAGAAAGACATTGATCTAGGCACAGTCGCCGAGGACGAGCGACTGGCATTGCAGGAGGCGACGGAAAATAGGACCGTGACGGCGGAATTATTGAACCCGCTTGAACCCGTCCTACAACAGCGATTGGGCTGTGAAGTGCGGCTGGCGCTGATTCCCTATTGCCATAATGAGGCCGAGCAACTCGATCTGCTGACCATCATGGCCGCACAGGTTGAATTATGTGATCGGGTCAGTCTAGACGTGACGCATGGTTTTCGGCATCTGCCGATGCTGGCCTTGCTCAGCGCTATGCATCTACGGGTAGTGCGCAATGCACAAATCGAAGGGATTTATTATGGTGCCTATGATCCAGAAAGTGGCACGGCACCGGTTGTCGATTTGAGTGGCCTATTAAGGATTGCGGATTGGCTGGATGCACTCAGCACCTATGACAAGGATGGCGATTATGGTGCTTTTGCCAAACTGCTCGGCCCCGCCGGTGGCCAGTTAGCTAAAGCTGCCTTTTTCGAACGCACCAGCAATCCAGTCAAGGCCCGCGAAGCGCTCAACACTTGGATCAATCGTTCTGACCGATATCCCGATGCTGATCCTGCAGCCCAGCTATTCCGTGAACCTTTGGAAGAACGGGTGCGCTGGTTTCGGCAACCCAATCGCCCTGCATGGGAAAAAAGTCTGGCCTGGGAATATCTGGACCATCAAGACTATGTTCGTGCGGCGATTTATGGTCTGGAAGCTGTTATTTCCAGCGAAGCAGCCCAATGCGGTCAGGATATTGGCAGTTTCGACTGTCGCGATGCAATGCGTGAAAAATTAAAACACACACGGGATGGCTTCAGGATGCTTGGGCATTTACGTAATGCGCTGGCGCATGGTTTGCGTCCATTCAATAAAGATATTGAACGAATCATCAGCGATGAAAGCAATCTACGCAACACGCTGAAGAGTCTGTTTACGCAATTACTTGGCAAGCCATGACCACCTATTTCATCTCTCGACACAGTGGTGCAATGCACTGGGCTGAAAGTCTTGGTATTGCTGTGGATCAGGTGATCAGCCATTTCGATCCCGAGTGCGTGCAGGCTGGTGATGTTGTGATTGGGACTTTGCCGATTCATCTGGCGGCCCGCGTGTGTGCCCGTGGTGGGCACTATCTGCATTTGAGTCTCAATGTGCCGCCGGAATGGCGTGGCCAGGAGCTTTCGGCGACTGAATTACGTGCCTGTGGAGCGCGCTTGGAGGGTTATCGCGTTATTCGTGACACATTATTCGATAGCAATTTTTTTTCACTTCAACCCAATGGAGGATTGCAATGACAGTCATGACCGCAACATACCGCGTGGTCACGCCGATGTTTATCGGTGACGCGGATCAGAAAGCTACCAGTCTGCGCCCACCTTCGATTAAAGGTGCGCTGCGCTTCTGGTGGCGGGCGCTGAATTGGGGGCATTTCCGGAGGCAGGCCGGATCGGTCTCTGAAGCACTTAATCGTCTTCATCGGGAAGAACAGCGCCTGTTTGGAACCGCTGCTGTTATCGAGGACAATAAGCCACTTGGTCAGGGTGTTTTTTTATTGCGCGTTAGTAATCAGCCTAAAATCATGATCGATACTTTATGGCCAATTAATAATACTGGTAGTGGCTATCTTGGTTTTGGCATCATGGAATCTGGTCAATTCTCCAAGAATAATTATCGGCCGCATCGTGAAGGTATTCGTGAGGGTGTCGACTTTGAGTTGGAACTGCATTTCAAACCAGGTACACAGCAGACTGATATCGATGCGATTACTGAAACCCTAAAAATTTGGAGTCTTTTTGGCGGTTTAGGTAGTCGAGCACGGCGCGGTTTTGGCTCGGTTACATTGTTGAAATTAAATGGGCAAGATACCCGACTAGATCAGAATGCTTATCGTGCGGCAGTTAAATCCATACTCGATAATGCTGTTGATATCAACAGTTTTCCGCCCTATACGGCATTGAGTCGACATAGCCGTTTTGGCATTCTATCCATAAGTCAAGATGCGCGGTTGGCACATGATCAGGCAGGTTTACTCTATAAATCTCACCGTGGACAGACTAGCGCATTACGTGGTGCAGCCAAAATTCCATTTGGTTTGCCTTTACAAGGTGTCGATCTAGAAAGTCGTCGTGCAAGTCCGTTGATTTTTCATATTCACGCTTTGCGCAATGGCTCTTTTGCTGGTGCTGTACTTTACTTGCCAGCTGAATTTCACCATGAAAGCCGATATCAGACTGCTGATTTGGAAAAATTCTATCGCGAAGTAAAGCGATTTATACCGATGGAGCCCTAGGAATGACTCAAAAAACATTTCATTTCACCCTTGGCCCAGTGCAAGGCTTTGTCGCTCAAGCCCGTCGCACGCGCGATTTCTGGGCCGGTTCCTTTTTGCTTTCATGGCTGGCAGGCGCAGCCATGCAAACAGTGATCAAGCAAAAAGGAGACATTGTCTTTCCTACGCCGGATAAAGATTATCTCAAGTGGATACAGGGACAGGGTCGTAAAGAGCCACCCCGGCAGGGTGGTATTCCCAATCGATTCAAAGCCAAGGTTGATCAGGACTTTAAACCCGAATCAGTGGTGGAGACCGTTAAACAAGCCTGGCGGGCGCTGGCAGAAGCTGTCTGGCAGAAAGATTTGCAGCGGCATTGCCAGCTTTATCCAGCTACTCGTGAGATTTGGGATCGACAGATTAACGGCTTCTGGGAAATCGCTTGGGCTATTGGCGATGATGATTCGCTACTTGATCAGCGCAAAAACTGGCGCACGCAATTGCCACCAACTGAAGCCGGAATCAAGTGCTCAGTCATGTCCGGCTGGCAGGAACTATCGGGATTAGTAGCGCCAAACAGAGAAGAATTAAACAAATTTTGGCAACCATTGCGCAATGACTGTGGTCGTGATCTGGCTGAGGATGAAAATCTGTGCGCAATTGCCTTTGTCAAGCGCCGCTTTCCCCATTGTTTTGATCAGATCAAAGCATCGATGCCTAGCGACTGGACGTTATACGGATGGAAGGTGAATCCACAAACGCCTTCTACACTGGATTTGGCGGCGGCGAATTGGCTGGCGCGGGTGGTTGATAAAGGTTCAAAAGTCGAGGTGGCGCACTTGCATGAAGCGGCGGAACGCCTGCCCTTTTCACCCGGTGACTGCGGTGTCAATCGCTTGCGCTGCGTCGAGGAAGCTTACAAGACGCAGGAAGTGCGTCATTTGAACAGCAGCGTTTTATTTAGCCATGTCCTCGATAACCCGAATGAATGTCCGGATCCAGCCGCAGTTCGGGAGATAAAAAAGGCGATTAAAGCGCTGAAGCTAAACGGCTTCCCTGCACCGTTTTACGCTATTTTGTTAATGGATGGCGACAGTCTGGGCGAATTACTGCGGAAATCAGGCTCGGCGGTTTCCAATGCGCTAGATCGCTTCACCAAGCAGGTTCCTAAAATCGTTTGCCAGCACAATGGTTTTCTGATTTACGCCGGCGGTGATGATGTATTGGCGTTATTGCCATTGGAGGATGCTTTGCAATGCGCAGCGGATATTCGCCAATGCTACCTCGATGCTTTCAAGACCCAAGGCCTATCGTCAACGATTTCAGCCGCGATTGAATACGCTCATGTCAAAACGCCGTTGACCCGGATTCTCGGCGATGCCCATCATCTGCTCGACGATATTGCTAAGGAAGGACGGGGGCGCGATGCGATTGCGGTGCGAGTCTGGAAACCTGGCGGTCAGGCGCTGGAATGGGCAATGCCATGGGAAAAGGCGCTTATTAAGGATAGTAACCAACTGAAGATCGCACAAATAGCCAATCAATTTGCCGGCGATAAATCCGAATTCAGTAGTAAATTCTTTTACAGAATTCGCGAACGTTTTGATTTGCTTAACCCAGAGAAGAACAAACAAGAGGAGTGGGGAAATGAATCGGCCATTTTCAGTGAAGATGATGCCATAGCCTTGCTAGCTGTGGATTATCTCGCATCCGGTATCAACGAGGGGCTGCGTGATAAACTCAAAATTAAAGATGCTGTGGATCGAATTAAGCCGTTACTCGAACAGTGTCGGCCAGTGATCCGTCGCCCCAACGAGAGCAATGAAGAAAAGAAATTTCCTAAAAGCAAGCGCTTGGAAGTCGATGGCGCGCTATTAGTGCGCTTCCTCGCCCATAAGGGGGTAGAACGATAATGAATAACGACAGGCAATGGCGGTTTGATCCGCTGGATAGCTGGTTTTTCCGTGAAGCACGGGCTTTCGACATCAGTGGTAGCAATGAACTCAACAGCCTGTTTCCTCCACCCGCTCGCACGGTGGCCGGGGCAGTGCGAACGCTGATTGGCGAAACACAAGGCGTTGACTGGCAGGAATTTGCCAGTGCTGAAAAATACACCGATCTAAAGCAATCCATCGGTTCTGATGACGATCTAGGCGCACTGCGCATCCGCGGACCTTATCCACTCTGGAATAATGAGCGACTGTATCCCGCGCCACTGCATCTGTTGGCCAAAGAACAGGAGTATGTCTTTTTAAAACCAGGCGTTGTTGTTCAGTGTGACTTAGGCAAGGTAAAACTGCCGAAACTGGAAAAAGCCCTATCCGGTGCCAAGCCGCTGGAAGAAAAAGCCCTATCCGGTGCCAAGCCGCTGGAAGAAAAAGCCCTATCCGGTGCCAAGCCGCTGGAAAATGCCTGGCTGACCAGTACCGATCTGCAACGGGTTTTGAAAGGTAAATTGCCAGAAAAAGTTTGGTATTCCCGGGATTTATATAGTGTTGAATCCCGGCTTGGCATTGCCCGCAACAATGCTCAGCGTACAGTGGCCGATGGGCTTCTCTACCAAACCCGTCATATTCGGCCACGCGCGGAACTGGCAATTGGCGCAACAGTCAGTGGCATTGACCCAGAATTGTATTCAGCGCATGGCGTGATTCGTTTTGGCGGTGAAGGACGCGCCAGCACGGTCACAGTTGAGGAATCGTCATTGCCTCTCGTAGAAGCGCCAAAAACTAATAGCAGCAATCTACTATTAGTTCTACTCACTCATGCGGATTTCGACGGCAAATGGGAATTACCCGGTTTCCATGCAGAAACACAGGGCGATGTTAAAATTTGGCGCGGAATAATTAATGGCATTGAGTTGATTTTGCACAGTGCAGTATTGGGCAAGGCAGTGCGTGAAGGCGGCTGGGACTTGCTGAATAAAAAGCCGCGTCCAGTACAAAGCCTGATCCCAGCCGGTAGCGTTTACTTCTGCACAGTTCAAGGTGATGTACAGGCAGCTGTTAAAACCTTGCACGGTTGTCATATCGGGCAGCATACCGCGCTGGGCCGCGGCGAGCTGGCGATTGGTTTCTGGTAAGAATGTCGAATAACTGGAGAAAAAACATGAGTAATACCGCATTGCTGGGCTTGTTAGCCGAAACTTCGATTCATGCCGGTGCTGGCCAAATGGCTGGTGTGATTGACTTGCCGATTCAGCGCGAGGCCCATACCGAGTGGCCGGTAGTGTTTGGTTCAGCGGTTAAAGGTGCACTGCGTACATTGGCCGATGAGCAGCAAGCTCCATGGCGTTTCGCAGTGTTTGGCCCGGAAATAAATAAAATAAATAATGCATTGGATCATGCCGGTGCATTACTGGTGAGCGATGCTCGCTTATTGTTATTACCAGTGCGCTCACTGACCAGCCATTTCAAGTGGGTGACCTGTCCTGCATTACTTAAGCGGTTTAAGATAGATGTCAAGCGCCTTCAATTAAATGATGCTGATTTTGCAATTCCTGAGTTTGATAATAATAAGAAGGAAATGGCACTGGTAGCGAATGAAGCAACTGGCGCGCTGTTTCTAGAGGAATTCAAATTCACTGCTAAAGCGGCTGATCTGGACGCGCTGATTAAGGCACTGGCTCAATTGATGGATCGGGATGATGCTGTCTCTGCATTAAAACAGCAGTTGGCGATCGTGCATGACGATCGCTTTAAGCATCTAGCGAAATTTGCCACCCCGGTTAATGCGCATATCTGCATTGATAATAAAACCAAGACCGTCAAACCCGGTGCGTTGTGGTATGAGGAAAGTCTGCCAGCGGATACCGTGCTTTATGTGGGCTTGCATGCTCAGGCAGCGCGGATCGATAAGGAAAAAAAGACCGCTGTGGAAGTACTGAGCCATATCACTGATGAGCTTTTTTCCCGGCCTTATCTGCAACTCGGTGGCAATGAGACTGTGGGTATGGGCTGGTGCAAGGTAGCGATTTGCAAGGCGGGAGGTTAAGTGATGAGCAGCAAACATAATAATTCGGGGAATAATAAAAAAACCACCCATCAAAAAAATCCCGCTGTGACTGGGTCTGCTATTTCCAAACCATCAGCAGTGGCATCGAGGGAAAATCCTGCGGTGAAAAGCAATACACAAACCAATGCGAATTCCGCTGTTTATAAAGCACCGGTAGATTCGTCGCTGGAGTGCAATATGGCAAAACCTCTACCCGCCACCGCTACTCCGCAACAGCGCCGGGCAGCTTTTGCCTTAGCGTGTATTCAAAAACTGGCAGGCGAATGGAAGGAAGATACCAAAAAGCAAAAGGAATTCAACAGTTACGCCAGCGCCATGCCGTTCATGATCCACGCGAATGGTCTGGGCCAAACCGCCGCGTTTTATCGGCGCAAAGGCACAGATCACACTTATTACCGGCTCTACACGCTGCTGGGCTATTGGCTCAGTCAAGTGGATCAACCGTTTGCGGGCAAAGCTGATCTATTGGACGGCATCACTCAATCGGACATGGATACTTACTTAGCCGCACAGACTGAGGCGATGCTATTCCTCGATTGGGTGAAGAAGCTGGCTAGCGCTTTCCTGGCCCGCGATGAGGATCCTGCCCCATGACTCTGCCACTCTACCGATTGGACAGCGAACCGGCACTGGCGACTGAAGGCCACCGGGGTCTTTGGTATAACCGCTTTTTCAATCAATATGGCAATGATTGGCAGATCCCCGAAGATGGCAAGCGCCAGTGGGTCAGTGAAAATGCGAAAACGACCGGCCAGCAAAAAATGCTGCAAATGGCCGCGTTTCGTCAGTTGAGTCTTATCACCGCACTGAATGGACGTGGCTCGGTCTTCAAAACCGACTGGCATTTTGCTACCGGACTGGGTCTACCCCACCCGGTTGAGAATGGCTTGGCTTGGCATCATACCCTCGGCGTTCCGTATTTGGCTGGGAGCGGCGTGAAAGGATTAGTGAAGGCGTGGGTCGATGTTTGGGATGAATCCCTGAGCGATGAAACGCGGAAGCAGCGGTGTGATGAATGGTTCGGTACCACGGAACAAGCCGGCAACTTTATTTTCTTCGATGCACTGCCGATAGAACCCGTGTCACTGACACCTGATGTTATGACCCCACACATGGATAAGTGGTATGAGCAGGGCGGTGAGATCAATGACTGGAAAAGGGAACCGGACAAGGTGCCAGCTGACTGGCATGCGCCGGTACCCGTGCCTTTTCTGGTGGTGAAAGAAGCGAGGTTGTTATTTGGCATTGCGCCGCGTACTGCCAAATCTGCGGATCAATTGCCGCAGGTTTTTGAAGCTCTGAAACAGGCGCTGGATTGGCTGGGCGCTGGGGCAAAAACCGCTGTCGGTTATGGACACATGCTGGAAGATTCCAGTAAGACCGACGACTTAGTTGAGGATATGAGCAAGATTGCGGCGAAAGCTGAAACAAGCAAATTGTCGCCGGAGCAGCAGGAATTGCGTGCCTTGCGTGAGCGTTTCGCAGCGGATCAGAAAC
>OFRV01000103.1_pt1 | contig 12656 bp, 13 predicted proteins | sample 1543231 | NCBI WGS metagenome assembly OFRV01 (sample SAMN05442499, study PRJEB24371) | freshwater metagenome | isolation source: Freshwater Lake | place: Canada: Niagara | collected 2013-08-21 | reverse complement strand
GGCAGCGTCAGATGTGTATAAGAGACAGGTATTCCAGCAGCCAGTTCCTGGGCGCTTTTGCCGGCGGCGCGCTCGGTGGCTGGTTACGCGGCCTGTTCGGCCTGCAGGGCGTCTTTGCCTTTGTCACCGTGGCAGCGCTGCTCTGGCTGCTGGTGGCCTGGACGATGCAGAATCCACGACATCTGAGCAGTTATCTGTTGAATGTTGGCGCGCTGAACGAAGTGGAAGCCCGCTTGCTGAGCCTGCGTCTGTGCGAGGTGCCGGGCGTGGCGGAAGCGGTGGTGGTCGCTACCGAGGGCGTGGCTTACCTCAAGGTGGACCGGCATACCCTGGATGAAGCGACACTACGCGCCGTCGCGACGGCCTAGACTTTTCGCAACAGTTCGCCAGCATTGTCTTTGCAGTTTCAATCCCGATTCGATACCCCGCCACACTGAGGAGCGGAATACTCATGGCCAGCGTCAATAAAGTCATCCTGATCGGCAATCTCGGCAAGGATCCCGAGGTGCGCTATATGCCCAGCGGCAAGGCCGTCACTAATATCACCCTGGCCACCAGCGATACCTGGAAGGATCGCAACACCGGCGAAAAGCAGGAGCGCACCGAGTGGCATAACGTGGTGTTCTACAGCCCGCTGGCGGAAATCGCCGGGCAATACCTGCGCAAGGGATCACCGGTGTTCATCGAGGGGCGCCTGCAAACCCGCAAATGGCAGGACAAGAACACCGGTCAGGATCGTTATATGACCGAGATTATCGCTAATGAAATGAAGATGCTCGGCAGCAAGGGCGATCGCGGCAGCAGCGCGCCGTTTACTGCGCCCGACAGCGGCGAGCATGACAGCGCACCGCCACCGCATGCACCATCCCGTCCCGCCGTGGCCAATAACGCGCCGCCACCGGTGGACAATGGCGGTTTCGACGACGACATTCCGTTCTAGGCACTGTCTGGACGAGCTCGCGCTGGAGGGTGGATTAGGCGGTTTATACTAATGATTTGCGGTATAGAGGTTCTTGAAGCACGGTCATCGCGCTGCTGGGTAACCACCCGCAGTGCATGACAGTCATCGCGCCGGTCTTCGGCGCGCACTCGCAAGAGGTCATGCCGTCATGACAATTCACGCCTCCGCCCCGGAAGACTGCGCCGCGCCCGTCCCGGCCAACACCGCCACGCCGCCCACAACACCAGGCAGCGCGCACCTGCTGCAGGAATGGTACCGGCAGGGCCAACTGCTGCAGGACACGCTGCTCGATGAGCTGGCCCAGCGCGCCATCCGCGCCGAAACCTGGATCAGCCAGATGGATCAGATCACCCGGCGCTGGTGGGATCATCTGGAACAGATGGCGTCGATTCCCACCGAGCCGTTCCTGCGCCAGTGCGGCATGGCCACCCGGACCGACCTGCAGACACTGGCGCGCACGCTCGCGCAGATCGACCTGCAACTGGTCGACCTGAGCGATAAGCTGACCCGGAAGCGCTAGGCGCGGCCCAACACGGCGGCGCGGGCCTGCTCCAGCACCCGCGCCAGCAGCGGCTTGCGCACGCCATAACTCACTTCGTACACATCCGCTTCGGCACGGGCCGCCAGCAGCACGGCATCGCTGGTGCACAGTTCATCAACCAATCGGCACTCCAACGCCCGCGCGCCATACCAGTGCTCGCCGGTAGCCACCTGCTCCAGCAACACCTGTGGCCGATGGGTCTTGACGAAATCCTTGAACAGGGCGTGCGCGTCGTCGATTTCCTCCTGAAACTTGCGCCGCCCCTGCTCGGTGTTCTCACCAAACAGCGTCACCGTGCGCTTGAATTCCCCAGCCATGAACTGCTCATAATCGACATCATGCTTCTTGAGCAGGCGGTGGAAGTTCGGCAATTGCGCAATCACGCCAATCGAACCGACCACGGCAAATGGCGCGGCCACAATGCGCTCCGCGACACAGGCCATCATATAGCCGCCGCTGGCCGCGACCTTGTCCACCACCACCGTCAGCCGCACCCCGCGCTCACGCAAGCGCAACAGTTGCGCCGCCGCCAGACCATAGCTGTGCACCAGACCGCCGGCGCTTTCCAGACGCAGCAGCACCTCATCCTCGCCCGGACGGGCCACATTCAGCACTGCAGTCACTTCCTCACGCAGCGACGCCACCGCCGCCGCGCGCAGGTCACCCTGAAAATCGAGCACAAACAGCCGGCGCCGCGCAGGAGCCTTGTCACGCTGCTTGTCCTCAGCCTTTTGCGCCTTTTGAAACTGCTTGAGCGCCTTCTTCGGCAGGATCGCCGACTGCAGCGTCAGGGCCAGCTCATCGTAATGCGCGTTCAGACAGCGCACCGTCAACCGCCCCGGCCGTTCGGCAGCACCCCCGCGCGCAATCAGCGCCGCAATACCGGCGGCCAGCAGTAGCACTGCCGCGACCAGGGTTGCGGTCTTGGCCAGAAATATCCCGTATTCACTGAAAAATTCCATCACATCCTCATTGACTTTCAGGGTCTTAATGTCACCGCCACGGCACGCGCCCTTCACCTAGCGCCCACCCGGCGGCGATGCTATAGTGCTTTGCCTTGTTATTGTTGAAAAATTGCCCATGGCTCGCAAACTGTATATCAAGACCCACGGCTGCCAGATGAACGAGTACGACTCCGCCCGGATGGCGGATGTACTGCGTGTGACGCATGGACTGGAACGCACCGATGATCCCGAGCAGGCCGATGTGCTGCTGCTCAATACCTGCTCGATCCGTGAAAAGGCTCAGGAAAAAGTCTTCTCGCAGCTTGGCCAGTGGAAGACACTGAAGACACAACGCCCCGGGGTGCTGATCGGCGTGGGCGGCTGCGTGGCCAGTCAGGAAGGTGAGGCGCTGCGGGCCCGTGCGCCCCATGTGGATCTGGTGTTCGGCCCGCAAACCCTGCACCGCCTGCCGGACATGCTGGCCGCAGTCTGGAACGAACACCGGCCAGTGGTGGATATTTCCTTCCCGGAAATCGAGAAGTTCGATCGCCTGCCGGAACCGCGCGCCGAGGGCCCGACCGCCTTCGTCTCGGTCATGGAAGGCTGCAGCAAATACTGCACCTTCTGCGTAGTGCCCTATACCCGCGGCGAGGAAGTCAGCCGGCCATTGGCCGATGTGCTCGCCGAAGTGAGCGCACTGGCCGCGCAGGGCGTGCGCGAAGTGACCCTGCTCGGCCAGAACGTCAATGCCTATCGCGGCGAGATGGAGGATGGCGACAGTGCCGATCTGGCCCTGCTGATCGAATGCGTCGCCGCCGTGCCCGGCATTGATCGCATCCGCTACACCACCTCGCATCCGGTGGAATTTTCCGACCGGCTGATCGAGAGCTACGCGCGCGTGCCGCAACTGGTCAGTCACCTGCACCTGCCGGTGCAAAGCGGCTCCGACCGCATCCTGACGCTGATGAAGCGCGGCCATAGCGCACTGGAATACCAGGCCAAAATCCGCAAGCTGCGCGCGGTCCGTCCCGATATCAGCCTGTCTTCGGATTTCATCGTTGGCTTTCCCGGTGAAAGCGATGCCGATTTCGCCGCGACTCTGGCGCTGATCGACGCCATCGGCTTCGACCACAGCTTCAGCTTCATCTACAGTCCGCGGCCTGGCACGCCCGCAGCCAGCATGCCCGACAGCACGCCGATGGACGTGAAGAAAGCGCGGCTGGCGGAACTGCAGGCGCGCATCGCAGCCAGCGCCCAGGCCATCAGCGCGGCCATGGTCGGCACGGTGCAGCGGGTTCTGGTCGATCGGCCGGCGCGCAAGGATGAGCGGCAACTGTCTGGCCGCACCGAGAACAACCGCGTGGTGAATTTCGATGGCCCGGCGCGCCTGATCGGCCATTTCGCCGAGGTCACCATTACCGAGGCGCTGCCCAACTCCCTGCGCGGGCGCCTGCGTACCTCCCTTGACCCATCCCCTACCCTGCCGCCGCCTTGAACCTAACTCTCACTGCTCCGCATTTCCAGGATCTGCTGCTCGAACCCGCCGATAATGCCCGGCTGGCCAATCTGTGCGGACACCTGGATGAACATCTGCGCCAAGTCGAACGCCGCCTGGGCGTAGAAATCAACAACCGTGGCCACCAGTTCCGGGTGATCGGCGAAGCGCACGCCGTCACGGTGGCCATCGCCGTGCTGGAAGCGCTGTACCGCAGCACCGAAGAGGAAACCCTGCTGCCGGCGCAGGTGCATCTGTTTCTGCAGGAAGCGGGCGCCGATGCCCTGCTCAGCGATCCCGATCCCGACGGCGACGAGATCCTGATCCGCACCCGGCGCGGCCCGATTCGCGGCCGTGGCCCCAATCAGCAGCGCTATCTGTGGAACATCAAGCACCACGACATCAATTTCGGCGTCGGTCCGGCCGGCACCGGCAAGACCTATCTGGCGGTGGCCTGTGCGGTCGATGCCCTGGAGAGCAACACCGTGCGCCGGCTGGTGCTGGTGCGGCCGGCAGTGGAAGCCGGTGAGCGCCTGGGTTTTCTGCCCGGCGATCTGGCACAGAAAATCGACCCCTATCTGCGCCCGCTCTACGATGCCCTGTATGAGATGTTCGGCTTCGAGCGGGTCGCCAAGCTGATCGAGCGCAATATCATCGAAGTCGCGCCGCTGGCCTACATGCGCGGCCGTACCCTGAACGACGCCTTCATCATCCTCGACGAAGCGCAGAACACCACGGTGGAACAGATGAAAATGTTCCTCACCCGTATCGGCTTTGGCTCGACGGCCGTGGTCACTGGTGATATCACCCAGGTCGACCTGCCGCGCCATGTGCCCTCGGGCCTGCGTCAGGTGCTGCAGGTCCTCAAGGATGTGGAAGGCATCAGCATGACCACGTTCAATGCCCGCGACGTGGTGCGCCATCCCCTGGTGCAACGGATCGTCGCCGCCTATGCCCGTTACGAACAGGATAATCCCGCCCCATGAGCCTGGAACTGGATCTGCAAATCGCCCTGGATATGCCCGGGCTGCCCGATGCAAGCGAACTGCGCCGCTGGGCCGAGGCCGCATTGAGCGGCGCCCATCATGCCGGCGATGCGGAAGTGACATTGCGCATCGTCAACGAGGTCGAAAGCACCGCGCTCAACGAAGCCTACCGCCACAAGCAGGGGCCGACCAACGTGCTGTCCTTTCCCTTCGAGGCGCCGCCCGGGGTCGAAAGCACGCTGCTTGGCGATATCGTGATCTGCGCCCCGGTGGTGCTGCGCGAAGCCATCAGCCAGGAAAAGCCAGCGCAGGCGCACTGGGCGCATCTGGTGATCCATGGTGTTCTACACCTGCTGGGCTATGATCATCACGATGAAACTGCGGCTGAAGCCATGGAATCCCTGGAGATCCACATCCTGGCTGGCCTCGGCTATTCTGATCCCTATGGAGACACCCAAGACCGACCATGAACGACGAACGATCCGAACCTGGCCATAAATCCTGGCTGGAACGTTTAAGTCTGGCCCTGATGGGCGAGCCGAAGGACCGTGACGAGCTGATGGAGATGCTGCGCGACGCGCAGCAGCGGGAATTACTGGACACCGACGCCCTGGCCATGATGGAGGGCGTCATGAAAGTCTCGGAGCTGCAGGTCCGGGATGTGATGGTGCCACGGGCGCAGATGGTGATTCTGGAACAGGACTGGAGCCTGGAGCGCCTGATTGCCGCGATCGTCGAATCCGGTCATTCGCGCCTGCCGGTGATCGACGAGAGCAAGGACCATGTGATCGGCATTCTGATCGTCAAGGATCTGCTCGCCCATGCCTTCGACCAGCGCGAGGAGTTCAGCCTGCGCGCCCTGCTGCGCCCGGCCAAATTCATTCCTGAAAGCAAGCGTCTGAACATCCTGCTCAAGGAATTCCGCAGCACGCATCTGCACATGGCGATCGTGGTCGATGAGTACGGCGGCGTGGCCGGCCTGATCACCATCGAGGACGTCCTGGAAGAGATCGTCGGCGACATCGACGACGAACACGATACCGATGATGAAGGCGCCTTCATCCGCGCCCAGGGTGATGCCTTCGTGATCAAGGCGCTGACCCCGGTCGAGGAGTTCAACGAGTACTTCCAGGCCAGCCTGAGCGACGAGCGCGCCGATACCCTGGGCGGGCTGGTGATGATGGAACTGGGCCGCCTGCCCAAGGGTGGTGAGGGCATTGATCTGGGCCGCTTCCATTTCCAGGTGCTGCGTGCCGATAACCGGCGCATTCACCTGCTGGAAATGACCCTGCAGGATCAGCCGGAAACCCCGGCCACCCCCCACGAAGCAGAGAGCTGATCAAGCTGCCGCGGTCCGCATGGTGAGCGGACCGCGGCATCAGCGCAACATGCGCTGCCTCTGCCATTCACCTCAAGATCACCGCGCCCGGCTATCATGGCAGGTCAGTCCACCGCTGAGGGCGCCTGCCTGCCATGCCTGCATTCAAGACCCGCCATCCCCGGCTTACCGAGCTGTTGATCCTGGCCAGCGGCGCACTGCTGCCATTGGCCTTCGCGCCCTTTGGGCTGTGGCCACTGGCGATTCTGCTGCCTGCAGTGCTGCTGTGGAGCTGGGATCATGCCACGCCGCAGCAGGCCGCCGCGCGCGGTGCCCTGTTTGGCGTCGGTCTGTTCGGTCTGGGCATCTACTGGATCTACATCAGCCTGCACGATTACGGCAATGCGCCAGCACCCTTCGCGGCCCTGGCGACCTTTGCCGTAGTGCTGCTGATGGCCCTGTACCCGGCCATTAGCGGCTGGCTGCTGGTGCGCTGGGGACCGCCGCCCGGACCGCTGCGCTGGCTGCTGGCGTTTCCGGCGCTGTGGACCCTGATCGACTGGGTACGCAGTTGGCTGTTCACCGGCTTTCCCTGGCTGGCACTGGGCTACAGCCAGACCGATACGCCACTGGGTCAGCTCGCGCCTTATGGCGGCGTGTTCAGCCTGGGCTGGGCGGTGCTGCTCAGCGCTGGGCTGCTCTGGACCCTGATCAACAGCGCGACCTGGCCGGCACGGCTGCGTTGGGGCAGTCTGCTGGCAGCGCTGTGGCTGGGTGCCTGGGCTCTAGGCCAGATCGATTGGGTACAAGCCGCCGGGGCACCGCTGCGGGTCACCCTGGTGCAGGGCAACATCGCCCAGGAACAGAAATGGCGCCCCGAAACCCTCGATGCCACGCTGGAGCGCTATGTCCAACTCAGCCTGCCCGAGCATGGCCAGAGCGATGTCATCATCTGGCCGGAAACCGCCATTCCGGTCTTCTACGACGATGTAAAGCCCTTCATCACTGCCTTGGGCCAACGCGCCCGCGAGGATGGCGTCGATTACATCAGCGGCATCCCAACCGGCTCCTGGGAAACCGGCGTTTTTCACAACAGCGTAGTCAGCATCGGCGCCACGCTGGGCGTTTATCACAAGCATCGGCTGCTGGTGTTCGGCGAATATCTGCCACTGCGCGGATTTTTCCAGTTCTTCCGCAGCTGGGTGACCATTCCGATGGCCGATTTCACCGCTGGCGCCATTGAACAGCCGCTGTTGCGCGCCGGTGGCCAGCCAGCCGGCGTGTCGATCTGTTTCGAAGCAGTATTCGGCAGCGAAATCCGCCGGGCATTGCCCGAAGCCACCTGGTTGATCAATGTCAGCAACGATGCCTGGTTCAAGGATTCCAGCGCCCCGCACCAGCATCTGCAAATCGTGCGCATGCGCGCCATGGAAATGGGCCGTGCCCTGGCGCGCGCGACCAATACCGGCCTGTCCGCGCTGATCGATGCGCGCGGCCGCGTCCAGATTCAGGGGCCGTCCTTCGTGGCCACGACCGTGCGCGGCAGCATCCAGCCTCTGCGCGGCCTGACGCCCTATGCGCGCTTCGGGGATGCGCCGGTGCTGATCCTGATGCTATGTTTACTGGGTGTGGTTTTTTTCCTGCAACCGCGCCGCTGCCCGAACCCCGATGCTTAAAAAACTGCCCTGGATCGCGCGCCACGCCCGCGCGTCGCTGCACACACCTGCCGGACGCTGGACCACCGGCGGCGCCGGCATTCTGCTGCTTCTGCTGGCCGCCTGCGCCACCGCGCCACCGCGCAATGTCAACGACGCCTGCGCCCTGTTCAGTGAATACGACGACTGGTATCCCGATGCCAGAGCCGCCAGCCGGCGCTGGAACGTGCCCGTGCCGGTGCTGCTGGCGATCATGCACCAGGAATCGGCCTTCCGCGCCGACGCCCAGCCGCCGCGCACCTGGTATCTGGGCTTCATCCCCGGGCCACGGCCCTCCTCGGCCTACGGCTACAGCCAGGCGCTGGATGGCACCTGGGCGCGCTACACCGCCGCCACCGGTCGCAGCGGCGCCGATCGCGACGATTTCGCCGCCGCCATGGATTTCATCGGCTGGTACGTGGATGAAACCGCGCGCCGCAATCGCATTGCCCGCAATGACGCCTATAATCAGTATCTGGCCTATCATGAAGGTCAGGAAGGTTTCGCTCAGGGCAGTTATCGCAGCAAGCCGTGGCTGATGGAACGGGCGCGGCGGGTCCGCCAGCAGGCGGATCGTTATCGTGACCAGTTGCGTCGTTGCGAATCGCGTCTGACAGCGGCGAACTGAAGCGCGCCTGTAAAGCGCGCATAAAAAAACCGCCAGCAGATCCGGCTGGCGGTTAAGGTACAGGATTGAGCTTAAAACACGCTTCGCTGCAGAAACCAGCTCAAGCGGGTTGTAGATTACGGGCCAGCGGCCGGCGGGTAAATCCGGACAATCGACAATCTGGTCAGGGTTTTTACCTAGCTGTTGCAGCAGGCTGATTTATGGCTCATCGCTGAGCCGCAGGAAAGCAGCTCCGCCACAGGCTACGCAGGCACCAATTGTCGCCGGCACATAAAAAGACACCCGCTCGCCGCAACGCTCGCACTGCAGGGTGCCCGGGCCGGTGATTTCACCGCGCCGATAATGTTCCGCAACCGACTCGGCCGGCGGCGTCTCAAAGGCCAGCAGTTCCAGGCGTGACTGATCCACGCCGCGGCGGAAAAAGTCCAGCAACCGATCCTCGATCAGTTCCAGATCAAAGCGCAGCCAGGCACGCAAATCGCGGCCGGTGGTGGTCAGGTACTGACCGGCATCCTCCAGATCACGCCGCAGATAGCCGCCAATCAGCTGCGCTTCCTCGCGGGTGATCTCGCCGAGTTCCACCGCCTTTTCCGCTGCGTGCTCAATGCTGGCGCTCAAGGTCGGAAAAGCCGCCTTTTCCGCCTGCTCCAGTTCCTCGATACGGGCCTTGACCCGCTCCATCATCCGCTGATACGCCTGGACCTGCCTGGCACCACCGGCTTTATCGCTCATCGTGGGTTCTCCATCGTTCTGCATCGCTATTCACGGGCGCGGTTCCAAATGCCGCACCGTGCACACCTGGGCCGTATTACTGCAATTACTGCAAGTCTAGTCGCGGTAGCGCCGCTGCGGTGAGAATATCCCGGAAGCGCTGGGCTGGAGTATGCTTTTATAGCACCCTGAACCGGCCGCGCTGCCGTACTGCCGGGTGTCCCGTAACCCGCCTCGCCACCGTGGCCGATCACCCGTGAAAGCCCGCGATATTCCTAACCTGATTACTGGCCTGCGCATCCTGCTGGTCGCACCGTTTCTATGGCTGCTGCTGCGGGAAGAGTATGGTGCGGCCCTGGTTCTGTTCGTCATCGCCGGCGTCTCCGATGCCCTCGATGGCTTTCTGGCCAAGTCATGCGGCTGGACCAGCGAGCTGGGCGGCATTCTCGACCCGATCGCTGACAAGCTGCTGCTGATGGGCGCGATGCTGGCCCTGGGCTGGCTGCACGAGCTGCCGCGCTGGCTGGTGGCCCTGGTGATCCTGCGCGATGTCCTGATTCTCGGCGGCGCGCTGGGCTATCACCTGCTGGTCGAGCGCTTCCAGGCCGCACCGCTGCTGATCAGCAAGCTCAATACCCTGCTGCAATTGATTCTGGTCAGTGCAGTGATCATCCATTACGGCCTGCTGCCACTGCCGGCCACGCTGATCGACGCGCTGATCGGCCTGACCGCGCTGACCACCGTCTGGAGTGGTGCGGCCTATGCCTGGTGCTGGGGCCAGCGGGCCTGGCGCCAAATCCATCCGCCCGTGCCTTCGCGAGACACCGATGAACGATGAGCTGCCACTGTCCCTGGACAAGCCCGCCACACCCGTCGCGCAGTTCCACGCCTTGCCACCGGCGCGCCTGCGCTTCTGGCTGCTGGTCGCAGCCATCAGTACTGGCCTGCTCTACCTGCTGGCGCCGGTGCTGACGCCGTTCCTGTTTGCCGCGTTGCTGGCCTATCTGGGTGACCCGCTGATCGACCGCCTGGAAGTGCGGGGCTTTTCGCGCACCGGCGCGGTGGTCACCGTGTTTGGTGCCATTCTGCTTGGCCTGCTGCTGCTGGTGCTGCTGCTGATTCCGGCCCTCGCCTACCAGTTCAAGAGCCTGCTGCACCGGCTGCCGCACTATCTGGAATGGTTCAACGCCAGCATCCTGCCCTGGCTGCACGATACCCTGGGCGTTGACCCAGAGGTGTTCGAACTGGCCAGCCTGCGCGATAAGCTCCTCGAATACGCCCGGGAAATTGGCGATCTGGCCGGTGGCCTGCTCAAGTCCTTCCAGGCCTCATCGACGGCGATCATCGAATGGCTGGCCAATCTGGTCCTGGTGCCGGTGGCGACCTTCTACCTGCTGCGCGATTGGGATCTGCTGGTGGCGCGGGTGCGCGATCTGCTGCCACGGCATATCGAACCGACGGTCAGCGCTCTGGCGCGCGAGTCCGATACGGTGATCGGCGCCTTCCTACGCGGCCAACTGATTGTCATGGGCGCGCTGGGCATTCTCTACTCAGCAGGGCTGGCGGCGATCGGGCTGCAATCCTCACTGCTGATCGGCATGCTCGCCGGTCTGGTCAGCTTTGTCCCCTATCTGGGCCTGATCACCGGCATCCTGGTGGCCAGCATTGCCGCACTGCTGCAGTTCCAGAGCATCCTGAGCCTGATCCCGGTACTGATCGTATTCAGCGTCGGCCAGATGATCAGCGATTTCCTGCTCACGCCGCGCCTGGTCGGTGACCGCATCGGCCTGCATCCGGTAGCCGTGCTGTTCGCAATGCTGGCCGGCGGCCACCTGTTCGGCTTCTTTGGCATCCTGCTGGCCCTGCCGGTCGCGGCGGTGATCGCGGTGCTGCTGCGCCACGGCCACGCCGAATACCTGAAGAGCAACTTCTACAGTCACTGAGCGGCAGCAGGATCGCCCGGGTCGCCGTGGTACAACTCAGCGGCGCTCAACACCCGCAGACCGGCTGCCGTCACCAGACGCGCAGCGGTCGGCTGATCCGCCACGGCCATGCACCAGACCGCCCAGCAGCCCGGCTCACTGACAAAGCCATAGGCATCCACCACATTGATCTGATGGCGGGCGAGCACTTCCAGCAGGACATGCAGGCCGCCCGGCCGGTCTGCAATCGCCACCGCCAGCACCGGTTGCAGAGCTGCCGCAAAGCCCTGCTCCATCAGCACCCGCTGCGCCTGCTGCGGATCGCTGACCAGCAGCTTGGCCACCCCGTAATCGCGGTGATCAGCGATGGTCATAGCCCGGATGTCGATGCCGGCATCGCGCAGGATGGCGGTGACCGCGTTCAGCCGCCCCGGCCGGTTATCGATGAATACGCTCAGTTGTTGCGCCATGCCCTTATCCTCCGCGATTTAAAACGCCGGCCGCAGATCGATCACCCGGCGCGCCTTGCCCTCGGACACCGGCAGACTGCCCGGCTCGTGCAGTTCAACCGTCGGCTTGACCAGGATCGCCGCGCGCAATTGCTCGGCGATGCGTTCGCGCAGGTCATCGAGGGTGCGTGGGTCGCCGGTGAACAGTTTGGCGTAAATTTCGGTCTTGACCGCCAGGCGATCCAATGCGCCGCGCTTGTCGATCTGGATCAGGTAATTGGTACCCACCTCGGGCGTCTTCATCAGCACATCCTCAATCTGCGAGGGGAAGACGTTCACGCCGTTGATGATCAGCATGTCGTCACTGCGCCCGGTCAGGCGCGCCAAGCGGCGATGACTGCGCCCGCAGGGACAATGGCCGCTGACCAGATGGGATAAATCGCGGGTGCGATAACGCAGCAGCGGCGTGGCCTGACGCTGCAGCGTGGTCAGGACAATCTCGCCGGTTTCACCTTCGGCACAGGGCTGCAGGCTGCGCGGGTCGATCACTTCCAGCACATAGGCGTCCTCCCACAGGTGCAGACCGGTCTTGTACTGGCACTCAAACGCCACGCCGGGACCGTTCATCTCGCTCAGGCCATAGGAGTTATAAGCGTCGATGCCGAACAACTGCTCGATCTTGCGGCGGGTCTCCTCGGAATGCGGTTCGGCGCCGATAAACGCCTTGCGCAGCGCGAGCTGTTCACGGTCAACACCTTCGCTGGCCAATGCCGCATGCAGATGCAGCAGGTAACTGGGCGTTGCGTGCAGCACGGTAGTCTGGAAATTCTTCATCAACTGGACCTGGCGACTGGTATTGCCGGAGCTGGCCGGAATCACCAGCATGCCGACCCGTTCGGCGCCATAGTGCAAACCCAGCCCGCCGGTGAACAGACCGTAATGGGTCATGTTCTGAAACACGTCGCGGGGGCCGGCGCCGGTCGCGACGATGCAGCGCGCCACCAGCT
>OFRV01000102.1_pt1 | contig 12714 bp, 7 predicted proteins | sample 1543231 | NCBI WGS metagenome assembly OFRV01 (sample SAMN05442499, study PRJEB24371) | freshwater metagenome | isolation source: Freshwater Lake | place: Canada: Niagara | collected 2013-08-21 | reverse complement strand
CGGCGGACCGGGTTGCCACGGCTGAGGATCGCGGCTTTTTCATGCGCCGCACCGAGGTGCTGTGCGCCGATTGCGGCGCGCACCTTGGCCATGTGTTCGACGACGGCCCCGAGCCGACCGGCCTGCGCTATTGCATTAATTCGGCCGCGCTGCGGCTGGAGCAGAGCGAGGACTAGCCGCCAGCGCGTCTGCTAGCGCTCCCAGGCGGTCGGATTGTTCAGCACCGCGCTGCAGGCGACCGGCAGCCGGTCTGCCGAGGGCGGTTCGGGCTTGCGAACCGGCTTCGGCGCACGCGCTGACTGGACGATATCCGCGACCCAGTTGCGCAGATCGGCATCGCAGCCGTCGCCGGGCGGAAAGGGTTTCTGCGGCTGGCACTGACCGGAATCGGGTGGGCAGACCAGCCGCACATGGAAATGGGCATCGTGACCCCACCAGGGACGGACCTTCTCCAGCCAGCTGCGATCCATTTCGCTGTCGCACAGCGCCTGCTTGATAACCGCGTTGACGAAAATGCGCTCTACACCGGGCGCTAGCGCCGCCCGCTTCAAGGCATCCCGATAGCGCGGTGACCAGCGTGCACCGTTCAGCACCCCATCCTCGGCACGGATCATCGACGGCATCTCGATGCTCTCGGTGTCGGCCGGCGACAGCAGCCGATCGCGCGGCTGCTGTAAGAACCACACATCCACATCCAGGCCGCTTTGATGGCTGCGATGCCCGTTTGGCATCGGCCCGCCGCGCGGCTGGCTCAGATCCCCAATCAGCAGGCGTCCGCCCTGTGCGGCAGTCTGCCGGCCCAGCCACTGCACGAATGCCAGCAGCGCCGGGTGACCGTAATAGCGGTTGCGGCCCGGGCGCATGACCTGATAACCGTCGCCCATCAGCGGCAGCGCCCCGGCGCCGGCGATGCAACCGGCGGCATAGGAGCCGATCACCTGCGGTGGCCCGGCCAGCGGATAGGCGATCGTGCTCCAGCCATTGCCGGCCTGGGCCAGCGGCGCGTAAAACCCCAGCAGCACAGTCAGCAGGAGTGCAAGACGGATATTCATGATGGTGTTCACCCGTGTGCAGGGTTGGATGGATCAAGCTTAGTGGAAGTTGCGCCGCAGGCCAGCATCAACCGACCCTTTCGGGCAAGCTGGCAGTGCGGCACGCGGGTATGCTGCGCGTATTGATCCAGAACCGCTTTTCAGGACCGCGCCCATGTTGCCCGAATACTTTGAATTTTCCCTGCCGACCCGCGTCATCTACGGCATTGGCGTCATCGACCATCTGGCCGATGCCCTGGCGCACTACGGTCCACGCCGGGCGCTGCTGGTCACCGATGCCAATCTGGTCCAGGCGGGACTGGCGGCGCGGGTTCGGGCCGGATTGCAGCGCACCGCCATCGATATGGTTGCCGTCTACGATCAGGTGCCGCCCAATTCGACCATCCAGACCGTCGAGGATTGCGCGGCGTTGGGCCGGCAGCACGGCTGTGATCTGATCATCGGTCTGGGTGGCGGCAGCGTACTGGATACCGCCAAGGTCGCCAACATCCTGCTGGTCAAGGGCGGCCGGGTGCAGGATCACCAGGGCGCCTATCTGCTTGGCACGACGCGGCTGTTGCCGCTGCTGCTGATCCCGACCACCGCCGGCACCGGCTCGGAAGTGACTAAGGTTGCGGTGATCGCCGATCCCGAACACGACGTGAAGTTGCCTTTTGCCGAAACCCAGTTTCTGCCTGATCTGGCGATTCTCGATCCGGAATTGACCCGTGGCCTGCCGCCCAGGCTGACCGCGATGACCGGCATGGATGCGCTCACCCACGCCATTGAGGCCTACGTCGATAAGGAATGGTCACCGGCGGCCGATGGCCTGGCTCTGCAGGCAATCCGCCTGATCCGTGACAAGTTGCTGCTGGCCTGTGCCCAGCCGGACGATTTGCAGGCGCGCGGGGCGATGCTGGCAGCGAGCTGTCTGGCCGGTATCGCCTTTTCACATTCGATGGTCGGCATGGTGCACGGTATTGCCCATGCCCTCGGTGGCGTCTATCACATCCCGCACGGGCTGGCCAATGCGCTGGTGCTGCCGGAGGTGATGGCCTACAACCTCGATGCGCGTCTGGACCGCTATGCCGATATCGCCGAGGCGCTGGGCGTGGCCTTGCCGCAGCCGGGCGCAACGCTGGGTAATCTGCTGCAGTACAGCGGCCTGGGTTTTGCGCGGCCACTGGTCAGACCTCTGCGCGGTGTGGATCGCTGGTTGCGGCGGCGGATGGCGCTGGCGGGAATTGCCCGCGTGCGGCTGTTGAATCGGCAACTGGCGCACTTGACCGGGATGCCGCTGAATCTGCGCGATGCCGGGGTGCAGGATGGGCTGGCGAAGCTGGAGCAGGTGGTTGAAACGGCGATGAGCGATGGTGCGATGCTGTACAACCCACGCGAACCCGAGCGGGACGCGGTGACGCGCATCGTGCGCCAGGTGTATGCGACTGCGGTAAAGCCGCTGCCGGCGTCCATAGCCGATCTGCGTTCGGCCGCTGCGGCCGGGGCTGCCCAGGAACAGCGCGAGGTATTCGCTGATGCCGAAACTCTGTATCGGGTGCTGGGCGGCTTTTTCGAGCGACTTAAGCACGATGCGCAGATTGGCGGACCGCTGCGCGATTCCGGGCTGTGCGTGCAGTTTGCATTCGAGCAGCCGACGGCGGTGATAACCATTGACGCGCGTGGCGATGAGGTGCTGATTTATCGGGGTGCGCAATTCACCGGAGTGCCGGAAGTGACCATGCGCATGAGTGCCGATTTCGCCCATGCCTTCTGGCACGGACAGGTCAATCTGGTCTCGGCGCTGACCCGCCGCCAGGTGGTCGCCAAGGGCAATGTGCCCAAGACGCTGAAGCTGCTGCCGATTCTCAAGCCGGCCTATGCGCTGTATCCGCGTTATCTGGCCGAAGTGGGTTTGGCGGACAAGGTATTGGGGTAGAAGCGGGGCGGGCATGGCCGATAAAAAAGCCCGGCGTTGAACCGGGCTGTTACGGTATGGCAGGGACGGGTCGCAGCCCGTGCGGTTAATGCCGGCCGGGTGGGCACTCGCCGACCAGTTCCACCTTACCGTTCTCGTCAACCGCTTCCAAACGCACGGCAAAGCCCCACAGCCGGTGCAGATGCTTGAGCATTTCCTGCGTGCTTTCAGCATGCAGCGGGCGACGGTTATAGCGCGTATGGCGCAGGGTCAGCGAGCGGTCCTTGCGGTAAGCAACGTTCCAGACCTGGATATTCGGTTCGCGGCTGCCGAGGTTGTACTGGTCGGCCAGCGCCAGACGCAGGCGCCGATAACCGGGATCATCATGAATGGCGGTGATCTCCAATTCGTCCTGGGTGTCGTCGTCGAGCACCGCGAACAGCTTGAAATCACGCATCACCTTCGGCGACAGGTACTGGGCGATAAAGCTCTCGTCCTTGAAGTTGCGCATGGCAAAATCCAGGGTCTTGATCCAGTCCTGACCGGCGATATCCGGGAACCAGTGGCGATCCTCAGCGGTGGGCTGCTGGCAGATGCGCTGGATGTCACACATCATCGCGAAACCGAGCGCATAGGGATTGATGCCGGAGTAATACGGGTGATCGAAGGGCAATTGCTGAATGACGCTGGTGTGCGATTGCAGGAACTCGATCATGAAACCATCGTTGACATAGCCCTCCTCGTACAGACGGTTGAGCAGGGTGTAATGCCAGAAACAATTATGGTTGATGAAGCAAGAGGCCTTGTAGGCGTGGGAGTTTTCCACGCTGAAATCAACCACCGGTCCCTCGTCGTACTCAATGGATTCAATAGTGGTCAAATCGTCCTTATCAAGGAACCACTTAACCGATGCTAACGCCTCCTCCAGGAGCCGCCGCTTGTACGACAGGCGAAAGCCAATTTTCTCCGCAAAGCGTTGGACATCTGATCCAGTGATGACGAGCCGGAAGGTTCCGTCTTGCTGCGGCCTGACGGAACTGACGATGCCCAGATTCAGGAGCAGCAGTTGCTCGACCTGCAACAGGGCAAGGCTCTTGCTGACCAGGATGACTTGACGGTCTGGTTTTGAGATGCAACCGTCGGTGTCGAAGTGCCCGCGCAGGAAGGCGCAAACCACGGCCTCCGGCGAGCGCAGGATAATGTCCGGCGCCGTCTTGCGTCCTGAGGCCCCCCAGCCGGTGGCGATCCCGAAGGTTTGCTTGAATAGCCGCGCCAGCACGGCGCTGTGGACCGTCGAGTTAAAGTGGTTGCGGCTTGGTCGGCGCACCGCCGTCACTCCAAAGCTCGCGTACATCGTTTGCTCGAAGAAGTCCAGCAGTTCCACATCCTGCGAGGTCAGATTGATACGGCCAGCGTCGACGAACCCGTCTCCGATCACTTGGCCCAGCACTTCCGCTAGGTCCGGTCCCAGTGTTTCGGGCCGGCGGGCCAGGTCATCGGGCGTCAGCAAGGCCCAGGGACAATCTGGATCGGCCTTGATTGCCGTCCACTCGTCGGCACACGCCTGTAACCGGACCGCCGTCTGGGTGCCAACCGACAGACTAGGGCAGGCCCGGCGCCATTTATAGTAGGTGCTGAGCGACACATCATGTTTTGTGCAGATATCAGCGATACGGGGACGAACTTTCAGCCTGTAGTCAATCGGCGCTGCGGCGCTGGCGAAGACACACTGACCGCGCCGAATCTCTACCGTGTCACCGACTTTCAGATTCTGCAGTTCGACCCATTCCCCGCCGACGAAAATCTTGTGGTCAGCGCCGCCGTGCAGCTCGTACCCATGCCGGGTCCGGATGCGGATGCGCGGCTTGGCGGGATGCGTAAACCAGTTGACTACCCGGTTGCCATCCTCGACACATCCTGAGAAGCGCGAATCAACCAGGTTCTGCGCCCGCATCAGGCCCTGATCCGTCACGATCAGCGTATCGCCGGTGACGCAGGCCCAGCCTTCATTCATCACCTGGGTCTGGCGCTGCGGGTAGAAGTACTGGGCGATCTTGCGCACGATGCGCACCAGTTCGCGTTGCCACGGTTCGAGCAGCGGCGCGTTCTTCTCGATGAAATACAGCAGGTTTTCCTGGGGCTCAGCCGGGAAGCGGCGCGATTCGGCGGCGGCGGCTTCCACATTGCGCATGGGCACGGTGCGCCACAGGTCATTGATCTGCGATTGCAGATACTCCTCGCGTTCGTGCTGGCGCTGCTTTTCCTCGCTGAGCGACAGGGGCGCCGGATGCTTGTAGCGATCCACACCGTAATTCATCAGCGCGTGGCAGGAATCCAGGAACAGTTCCACGGTTTCTTCGCCATGGCGCTCTTCGCACTCGGCGACATAGTTGCGCGCGAACAGCAGGTAATCAATGATGGCGTCGGCACTGGTCCAGGTGCGGAACAGATAGTTGCCCTTGAAGAAGGAGTTGTGGCCATAGGCGGCGTGGGCGATCACCAGGGCCTGCATCATCGCCGTGTTCTCTTCCATCAGATAGGCGATGCATGGATCGGAATTGATCACGATCTCGTAGGCCAGGCCCATCTGCCCGCGCCGATAATTCTTCTCGGTCATCACGAATTGCTTGCCGTAGGACCAGTGCTTGTAGCCCAGCGGCATGCCGACCGAGGAGTAGGCGTCCATCATTTGCTCGGCGGTGATGATCTCGATCTGGTTGGGGTAGGTGTCGAGCTGGAACTCCTCGGCGGCGATCTGGCCGATGACGGTGTTGTAGCGCTCCAGCATCGGGAAGGTCCATTCGGACGACTCGGTAATCAAGCGCGAGGACTGGCTCATGCGGTGCGCCTCTTGAACAGGTCCCGAAAGACCGGGTAGATATCAGCCGGACCATCGATCTGCCGCATGGCGAAATGCGGGTGATTGGCCTTCAGCTCTTCGTAGACTTCCCACAAGCTCTGGTGACGGTCCGGGGTGATCTCGATGTACGAGTAGTAGCGGACATGGGGCAGGACGCGCTGCACCAGGATTTCCTTGCAGGCCGGCGAATCGTGGTGCCAGTTGTCGCCATCGGAAGCCTGCGCGGCGTAGATATTCCAACTGGAGGTTGGGTAGCGCTCGGCGATGATGTCGGCCATCATCACCAGGGCGCTGGATACCACGGTGCCGCCGGTTTCCCGCGAGTAGAAAAACTCCTGTTCGTCCACTTCCTTGGCCACAGTGTGATGGCGGATGAACACCACCTCGATTTTCTCGTAGTTGCGCTTCAGGAACAGGTACAGCAGGGTAAAGAAACGCTTGGCCAGATCCTTGCGCGCCCGGTCCATCGAGCCGGACACGTCCATAACGCAGAACATCACCGCCTGGGTGGTGGGCTGCGGCTGCTTGACGCGGTTGCTGTAGCGCAGGTCAAAGGTGTCGATGAACGGCACCGCCCGCGCCCGCGCCCGTAGATGCTCGATTTCCGCCAGCAGTTCCTGGGCACGGTTTTCATCGACCGGCGGTGCGGCCAATAACTGTTCCAGTTCTGCCTCGGCCTCGCGCAGGCGCCGGGTGTAGGGCGCGGCCAGGGCCATGCGCCGCGCCATCGCGCCCTTGAGCGAGCGCACCACGTCGATATTGGCCGGATTGCCGGCGCTGCTGAAGCCGGCGCGCACCGATTTGAACTCGGTGGCCTTGGCCAGCTGGGTGCGCACCAGGTTCGGCAGTTCCAGATCCTCGAAGAACATTTCGAGGAATTCCTCGCGCGACAGTTCGAAGACGAATTCATCCTCACCTTCGCCGCTGTTACTGGCCTGGCCGCTACCGCTGCCGCCTCCACCGCCGCCGCCCTGCGGCCGGGCGACCCGATCCCCGGCCGTGAATTCCTTGTTGCCGGGGTGAATGGCTTCGCGACGCCCGCCCGCACCGTGGCCGAACACCGGTTCGGACAGGTCGCGGGCGGGGATGTTGACCTTCTCGCCATTGTCGATGTCGGTGATGCTGCGGCCGTTCATGGCCTCGGTCACGGCTTTCTTGATCTGGCTCTTGAAACGCCGGATGAAACGCTGGCGGTTGACGGTGCTCTTGTTTTTGCCGTCGAGCCGTCGGTCGATGAACGTGGCCATAACGCCTCTCCACTCGGTTCGGTCAGGATGCCTTGCGTACCCGCAGATACCACTCGGACAGCAGTCGCACCTGCTTGGGCGTGTAGCCCTTGGCGACCATGCGGTCGACAAACTCGGCGTGCTTCTTATGCTCTTCGGCGCTGGCTTTGGCGTTGAAGCTGATCACCGGCAGCAGGTCCTCGGTGTTGGAGAACATCTTCTTCTCGATCACCGCGCGCAGCTTTTCATAGCTGGTCCAGGCCGGATTGCGCCCGGCGTTGTTGGCCCGCGCCCGCAGCACAAAGTTGACGATCTCGTTGCGGAAGTCCTTGGGATTGCTGATTCCGGCCGGCTTCTCGATCTTTTCCAGTTCGGTGTTCAAGGCCGCCCGGTCGAAGGATTCGCCGGTGTCGGGATCGCGGAATTCCTGATCCTGAATCCAGAAATCGGCGTAGGTCACGTAGCGGTCGAAGATGTTCTGCCCGTACTCGGAATAGGACTCCAGGTAGGCCTGTTGCAGTTCCTTGCCGATGAACTCGGCGTAGCGCGGCGCCAGGAAGCCCTTGAGATAGGAAACATATTTCTCCTCGATTTCAGCCGGGAACTGCTCACGCTCGATCTGCCGCTCCAGCACGTAGAGCAGATGCACCGGGTTGGCGGCCACTTCGGTATGGTCGAAGTTGAACACCTGCGACAGGATCTTGAAGGCGAAACGGGTGGAAATGCCGGTCATGCCTTCATCGACCCCGGCGTAGTCGCGATACTCCTGCATCGACTTGGCCTTGGGATCAGTGTCCTTGAGGTTTTCACCGTCGTAAACCCGCATCTTGGAGAAGATGCTGGAGTTCTCCGGTTCCTTGATCCGGGTCAGTACCGAGAACTGCGCGAGCATTTCCAGCGTGCCGGGCGCGCAGGGCGAGGTGGCTAGCGAGCTGTGGGTGAGCAGTTTCTGGTAGATCTTGACCTCGTCCGACACCCGCAGGCAGTAGGGTACCTTGACGATATAGACGCGATCGAGGAAGGCCTCGTTGTTCTTGTTGTTGCGGAACGACTGCCATTCCGACTCATTGGAGTGGGCCAGAATGATACCTTCGAAGGGAATCGCCGACAGACCTTCGGTACTGTTGTAGTTGCCTTCCTGGGTGGCGGTCAGCAGCGGATGCAGCACCTTGATCGGCGCCTTGAACATCTCGACGAATTCCATCAGGCCGCGATTGGCGCGGCACAGCGCCCCGGAGAAGCTGTAGGCGTCGGGATCGTTCTGGGCGAAATGCTCCAGCTTGCGGATATCGACCTTGCCGACCAGCGAGGAGATATCCTGATTGTTCTCGTCGCCCGGCTCGGTCTTGGCCACGGCAATCTGGTGCAGCACCGAGGGGCGCAGCTTGACCACCCGGAACTGGGTGATGTCGCCGTTGAACTCCTGCAGGCGCTTGGCCGCCCACGGTGACATGATGTGGCGCAGATAGCGGCGCGGAATGCCGTAATCCTCTTCCAGGATCGGCCCGTCCTCGTCGGGATTGAACAGCCCCAGCGGCGATTCAAACACCGGCGAACCTTCAATGGCGTAGAACGGCACCCGTTCCATCAACTGCTTCAGGCGTTCGGCCAGCGAGGATTTGCCGCCGCCGACCGGGCCGAGCAGGTAGAGAATCTGCTTTTTCTCTTCCAGGCCCTGCGCGGCGTGACGCAGATAGGACACGATCTGTTCAATGGCGTCTTCCATGCCATAGAACTCTTCGAAGGCCGGATAGATCTTGAGCACCTTATTCTGGAAGATGCGCGACAGCCGCGGGTCATTGCGGGTGTCGACCAGTTCCGGCTCGCCGATGGCCTTGAGCAGCCGCTCGGCGCCACTGGCATAGGCAAGGGGGTCTTTCTTGCATAGATCCAGGTATTCCTGGAGTGACAGGTTTTCTTCGCGGCTCTCTTCGTAGCGCGACAGGTAACGCTTGAAAATGGTCATCGTCATACCTCTCTCAGAGTGTCGCGGAAGCCGGGATGCTTCCGGATCAGGTGTTTTAGGTCGGTACGGCTTGCATGCTCCATTGATTCCGTGCGTCGGGTATCTGCCGGGTTAACCCGCCGGCGCGCCATCTTTTCCAGGCCGGATCCTGTCGGCGTGGTCCATCGTGATGGCGGTTGATTGCGGTTCGATCCCCCGCAGACGCTGCCGATCGGAGTGCAGCAATTAATGGACCAACCCGGGATGGACGGGGTGAATCCGGCTAGAGGCGCATGGGGGCGGCACCGATCGGTGTTGCGGGGATGGTTTTAGATTAAAGAGCTTTAAATCAATAGCTTGTTTATAATCGAGACACCTGAACGTTCTCTGAATGAAACAGGGCTCGCGGATTCCCTGACGGATATACACGGCGCGCCGGCGGGTCACGGTCTGTTATTGCATCTTTTTAGTGCGACGCACCAGTATGGTTCCAAGAGTTCATAGACCACAGGCGCAGGGTGCGGTTCGCCGGATTCTGCCGTGGTTTGCACGGGGTATGGGGTTTGTTGTTAACATCCATCACTCTTGATCCAGAACCGTTCCAATCACATTTTCATGAAGATCATCAGCGAGTGGTTTCAGCGTTTTTTCAGTGATCCGCAGGCCGTTATTCTGACCGTGGTGCTGGCGTTGGGGACGAGCATCGTCCTGTTCATGGGCCAGGATCTGGCGCCGGTCCTGGCGAGCATGGTCATTGCCTATTTGTTGGAAGGCGTGGTCTTGCAGCTGCAGCACCGGATACATCTGCCGCGCACACTGGCGGTGCTGGTGGTATTCGTGCTGTTCCTGGCTTTTGTGCTGTTTCTGTTGCTGGGACTGTTACCCTTGACCTCGCGGCAGTTGACCCAGCTCGTGCAGCAGTTGCCCAGCATGATCGTCCGCGGTCAGCAACTGCTCCTCAGTCTGCCGGCGATGTATCCGGAATTCATTACCGAGGCCCAGGTCCTGGAGGTTATCAACGCCATTCGGGCGGAAATCGCGACCTGGGGTCAGGGTGTGCTGTCCTGGTCGCTGGCCGCCGGGATGGGGATTATCACCATCACCATCTATCTGGTGCTGGTGCCGCTGCTGGTATTTTTTTTCCTGAAGGACAAGCGCTTGATCCTGGATTGGGTGCATGGCTTTCTGCCGCATGATCACACTCTGGCACAGCAGGTCTGGCGTGAGGTCGATCAGCAAATGGGCAACTATGTGCGCGGCAAATTCCTCGAAGTGGTCGTGGTCTGGGTGGCGACCTATCTGGCATTCATTTTCATGGACCTGCAGTTTTCCATGTTGCTGGCCCTGATGGTGGGGCTGTCGGTGATCGTGCCCTATATTGGTGCGGTGGTGGTGACCGTACCGGTGGCGCTGGTCGCCTTTTTTCAATGGGGCTGGGGACCGGAATTCCTGTGGCTGCTGGGCGTGTACCTGATCGTCCAGGGTCTGGACGGTAATATCCTGGTGCCGCTGCTGTTTTCCGAGGTGGTCGATCTGCACCCGATCGCCATTATCGTCGCGGTGCTGGTGTTTGGCGGCCTGTGGGGGTTCTGGGGGGTATTCTTCGCCATTCCGCTGGCGACCGTGGTGCAGTCGATCCTGAAGGCATGGCCGCGACCGGTGCCGGTTATGGCCGTCTGAGTGGCGCTGATGAGTGATCAGGAACAGGCTCTGCAGCACCTGCTGGCGCAACTGGCCGAGCACCAGCAGCTGGAACAGCTGCTACGCGAACAGCAGCGCCTGTTGCTGACGCTGCTGAGCAACCTGCCGGGCATGGCCTATCGCTGCCGCAACAGTGCCGACTGGCGCATGGAGTTCGTCAGCGAGGGCTGCCTGGCCCTGACCGGCTATGCGGTCGCCGATCTGCTTGACAACAGCCAACGCGCGGCCTATGCCGAGCTGATTCATCCCGCGGATCGGGACAGGGTCTGGGAGCAGATTCAGCAGGCGCTGTATCGCCGCGAGCCGTTTCGCCTGAGCTATCGCATCATCACCGCCGCCGGCGAGGAGCGCTGGGTGCTGGAGCAGGGGCGTGGTGTGTTCGACGCGCGCGGTGCGGTGCAGGCGCTGGAAGGATTCATTAGCGATATTACCGACCGCAAGCAGACCGAGGAACTGCTGCAGCTCAGCGAGGCGCGCTATCGAGCTATTATCGAGAGCCAGACTGACCTGCTGTGTCGCTTTCTGTCCAATGGAACGCTGACTTTTGTCAACGATGCCTACAGCCGTTATTTTGCCCGCCCGCGGGACGCTATTCTGGCCACGGATTTTCTATCGATCGTGCCAGAGTCGGACCAGGATGCCGTACGGGCGCGTATTGTGCGGTGTGATGCTGGGCATCCGCTGAGTACCTGTGTGCATCAGGTGATGCGGGGCGATGGACAATGGCGCTGGATGCAGTGGACCGTTCAGGCGATTCTCGATGAGAACGACTGCCTGCTGGAATTGCAGGCGGTAGGGCACGATATCACCGAGCAGCAGCATGCTGAAGCGACCTTGCGCGAGAGTGAAGAGCGCTACCGGCGGATCGTCGAAACGGCTCAGGAAGGCATCTGGCAGATTGATGCGCAAGGACGCACCACGTTCGCCAATGCGCGCATGGCCGAGATGCTCGGCTGCTCGGTGGCGGCGATGCAGGGCAAGACACTGTTCGACTTCATGGATGAGGAGGGGCAATGCCTGGCTAAGGAAAAAATAGAACGGCGCCGCCAGGGTATCGCCGAGCAGCATGATTTCAAATTTCGCCGGTTGGATGGCGGCGAGATCTGGACCCTGCTATCGACCAATCCGATTCTGGATGCGCAGGGGCGTTATGCCGGCGCACTGGCGATGATCATCGACATCAGCGACCGCAAGCACATGGAGGAAGCCTTGCGGCAACTCGCGACCCATGATGCGCTGACTGGCCTGTTCAACCGCCGCTACTTTTTCACCCTGGCCGAGCGAGAACTGGAGCGCAGCCAACGCTATGGGCATCCGCTGGCGCTGCTGATGCTGGATCTGGATCATTTCAAGGCCATCAATGACAGTCGCGGGCATCAGGCTGGCGATCAGGTTCTGCGCGCCGTGGCCGGGATCATCCAGGCCAGCCTGCGACAGATTGATGTGGTCGGGCGTTATGGCGGTGAGGAATTCGTGGTACTGCTGCCGGAAACCGCACGTATGACCGCTGTGGCGGTCGCTAGACGGTTGTGCACGGCGGTGGCCGCCGAGTCGGTCGAAGTGCAGGGGGGGCGCCTGTCGGTCACGATCAGTATCGGCGTGGCGGTCGGTTTCGGCGATGTCGCGCTCAATCTGGAAGAAATGCTGGAGCGGGCCGATCGCGCACTGTACGCAGCCAAGGCAACGGGTCGCAACCGGGTGGTGGTATGGCCGCTGGTGGATGCCGGTTGATGGCGTGCGAGACGCGCCGCGCTGGATCTACAGCAGCGGCGATAGCAGCCGGGCGCTGGCTTCGCTCAGACGCTGGCCTAGAGTGGCGCGGCGGCCCGGTTTGACATAGCGGCTGGCGTGGCTCAGGTCGTTGGCAAAATCGGCGGCGAGCTGGCCGGCGAGTCCAGTGTCATAAAGCACAGCTATCGCCTCGAAGTTCAGGGTCAGGCTGCGGTTGTCGAAATTGGCGCTGCCGACGACTGCAACACGCTCATCAACCACCAGCAGCTTGGCGTGCAGCATCGCCGGGCCGTATTCGTACAGGC
>OFRV01000100.1_pt1 | contig 12791 bp, 9 predicted proteins | sample 1543231 | NCBI WGS metagenome assembly OFRV01 (sample SAMN05442499, study PRJEB24371) | freshwater metagenome | isolation source: Freshwater Lake | place: Canada: Niagara | collected 2013-08-21 | reverse complement strand
GTCATGCGCGCGGTGCGCGGTCGCGCCGGGTGGAGACAGTATAGCAATCGCAGGAGGAGACACATGGAACCACAAGCACAAGGCTATGCAGCGGTACTGGACGAGACGGGTATCGCTGCTGAAGGAATCGAGGCTGCGGCGCCCGCACAACCGCAACTGCTCAGCGCTCAGGATCGCTGCTGGGTGCGCATGGATGTGCCCGGACAGCCGATGGTGGTCAGCCTGGTCCTGCTGCTTGAACGACCGCTGGCGCTGCAACAGGTGCGGGCGCTGTTGCAGGCGCGCTTGCTACCGCTGGCGCGCTTTCGGCAGCGGGTGCGCGAGGTGGGCGGGCGGTCCTGCTGGGTCGAGGATGGGCCACTGGACTGGGCGGCGCATCTGCAGGCCCTGCGCCTGCCGGAGCCGGCCGATATCCACGCTCTGCAGGTTCTGGTGGGGCGCTGGGCCGGTGAACCCTTACCCGGTGATCGGCCGCTGTGGCGCTGCATTCTGGTGGAAAACGTCGGCACGGGCAGCGCTCTGGTGTTCCGTGTCCATCACTGCATCGCCGATGGCGTGGCCCTGCTGCGCGTTTTCCTGGCGCTGGGCGATGTGCCGCCAGGTGCGGATCCGGTGCAATGGCGGCACGAGCAGGCGCGGTTGGCGGCCAGGACCGGGCATGCGCCGGTGCCTCCGCCGGGACGCTGGGGCCGGCTGCGCTGGGGTCTGGCCAATGCCGGAGCAATGTTGCGACAACTGCTGCTTGGGCCGGATGCGCGCACCCTGCTGCGGGGTCGGCTCAGGGGCGATAAGCGGGTTGCCTGGTCGGTGCCGATCCCGCTGAGCGCGATCAACGCCGTGCGCCAGCACAGTGGCGGTCGGGTCAACGATGTGCTGCTGACGGTGGTTGCCGGAGCGCTGGCGCGTTATCTGCGCGATCGGGGCGCTATGCCGCCGCCAGCGCTGCGCCTGCTGGTGCCGGTCAATCTGCGCTCCTATCAGGAAGACATTCACGTCGATAACGAATTTGGTGCGGTGCTGTTGACCCTGCCGCTGGGCATCGCCGATCCGCTGGCGCGGCTGGCAGCGCTGCGAGCGCGCATGGACAGGATCAAGGGGACCCCGGAAATGCTGGCCAACCGTCTGTTGCTGAGCGTCGCCGGCTGGCTGCCGGCAGTGGTCGAGCGGCTGCTGCTGCGCGGCTTTGGCCTGAAGGCGACTGCGGTGCTGACCAATGTACCCGGTCCGGATCAGCCGCTGATCCTGGCTGGGGTGCGGGTCGAGCGGGTGCTGGCCTGGGTGCCGCAGATTGCGGGAATCGGGGTGGGGATCAGCATTTTCAGCTATACCGGGGCGATCACCGTTGGTGTGACCAGTGATAGCGGCGTACTGGCCGATCCGCAGCTGCTGGTCGCGGCGATCGAGGCTGAATGGGCAGCATTGCTTGCGCGGTTGCCGGCCGGGTCGATGTCGCAGGCTGCCGCGAGTCCGTGACGGATTTTCAGGATGCGCTTAAACTGATGCGGCTTATTACCGGATCGGACGCGAGGCATAGATATGTACACGGCCTATTTCGGCTTGGATCACAAGCCCTTCAAGTCGAAGGATCCGCGGCATTTCTACCGCAGTACCCTCCTGGATAATACCTGTGACGCGCTGCTGGCGGCGATCCGGCAACGGCGTGGTTTTGTTCTGCTGACCGGTGAAAGCGGTGTTGGCAAGACCATGCTGCTGCGGCGCTGCATGGCCGAGGCCACCGATATCCGTTTTGTTCTACTCGCCCATGCCAGCCTCGACTTTCCGGACATGCTCAGCTACCTGTGTGCCAATCTCAATCTGCCGGCCTCGCAGATGAGCACTGCGCAGCAAAGTCGTCTGGTGCAGGATGTGCTGGTCACCGAGGCAGCCAGCGACCGGGTGATTGCCCTGGTGCTCGATGATGTCCAGGGGGCGAGTGTCGATGCGCTTGGTCAGTTGCTGGCCTTCTCGGAGGCGCTGCCGCCAGAACAGCGCCTGCAGGTGATGCTGGCCGGCCTGCCCGATTTCGAGGGCAAGCTGCGCCAGCCAGAGTTGCAGGCGTTGCAGGCCAGCATCGCGCTGCGCTGCGGTCTGGAACGCCTGCCGCCGCACGAGGTTGGCAATTTCATCACCCAGCAGTTACGGGTAGCCGGCTACCCGGATGAGGCGCTGCTGTCCGCCGCGACCATCGCCCACATCGACAGCCATTGCCAGGGGGTGCCGCGCGCGATTGCCATGCTCTGCGATGCCCTGCTGATGTTTGCCAGCCTGGATCCTGGGCGCGGCATTACCCCGGAGCTGGTCGATGAGGCGGCGCAGAGCTGTTTTCTCAGCGAAAGGCCGCGCACCCCGGATGCCGCGCAGGCACGCAAGGTGCTTGATAGCGGGCTGGCACTGGGCGCGGCTGATCTGGATCTGAGTCTCGATTTCACTCTGGAACCCGAGGAACACGCGCTGGCGCTGGTCAACACACCGGAGCCGGTGGTGGCTGCAGTCCTGCCGCCGGTGGCATCACCTGTTACCGAGTCGATTTCGCTGGCGCTGCTGCCGCAGTCCTCGACCCTGCGTGAGTTTGCCACCCTGCTCGATGAAGTCGAGACCAAAAGTCAGGGCGCCGACGCCCGCGATCGCGCGGTGCTGCACTACTTCCGCGCTCGTTATCTGCTGCTGCTGCGCGGCGGGGATGCGACACAGATTGCCGAGCTGGAACGGCGTGTGGCACGCCTGCTGGAATCACGCCAGCCGGTCTTGCTGGAGCTGGTGATTGCCCGCTGCACCGGCGCGTCGCCGACCGGCACGCTGTGCGCCCTGGTGCTCAATCCGAGCTGGTGGCAGTACCGGGAAATCCGGCTGCGCGTGGAAGGGCCGGATCTACTGTTTGCCGACGATGGCCGCTTTGCAGCGCTGCGTCTGCTCGATGGCCGATCGGTGCAGCCGGTCTACGCTGAGTACCGCTGCCCGCAGTCCGACTTGCTGCCGACCACGCTGCATCTGCGGCTGGAGCTGTGCAACCACCGCGGCGAATGGAGCGCCTACGATGGCTGGGTAGAACTGCGCCCCGATTTTCAGGGGTACACCCCGGCGCGGGTAGCCGCCCAGCACATCGGTGGCGAGCTGCGCCTCGACTACTTCCGCGCCGAGCCGCCGGCCGAGCCGATGACCGGTGCAGTGGGGGCCTGGCTGCTCGGTGCGGGCATGGCGCACGGTACGGACGCGGTCGGCGGCCTGGCCTATACCTTGCCGCTGGAGCTGGAACCGGATAAGACCTACGTTGATCCGCTGGTTGCGGCGCGCGCCGCCAGTCAGATCCTCAGTCGCGGTTCACAGCTGAGCCGGGCGCTGCTGCTGGCCGCCGACCCGGCCTGTGCCCCGGCGCGCATCGAGCTGGTGTCGCGGCCTTTCATGATCTTTGGCCGCTATAACACCGAGACCGGCAAGGGTTTTGGCGATTTCGCTCTCGGGTTTACCGCCGATTACACGCGCATTTCCCGTCTGCACTGCGTGATCTGCGCACTGGGCGACCAGCTGGCCTTGATGCCGACCAGCGATCTGGGTCATACCTACACCGGGCGCAATGGCCAGCGTTTGGAACGGGGTAGCTGGCATCTACTGGAAACCGGCGATCAGCTCGACATCTGCGATCTGTACCTGCTGCGCCTGACGCTGGCCTGGGATGAGCGCTCGCAGCCGGAAGCCCTGGATTGGGATATTCACGCCCCACGCGACAAGTTTGGCCACTATCTGCTGGAACTGGTGGAAACGCTGCGTCAACTCGATCAGCGCAAGGATATGGATGATCTGCGCGCGGCGTTTCGCAACCGTTATCTGAATCTGCTGTGCATGCAGGACCGCCTGGCCGAACTGAGCGGGGTAGGCAGTCCGGGCGCGCTGCTCTATGCCCGTTTCGAGCGCGCTGGCAACGGTGGCGGGCACAGCCCGGTGGTGCATTATTACCTGCCCAAGTGGCTGCCGCTGGGCAGTGCCGCCGATGCTGGCCTGCGCATCACCGCGCCCGGCGTCGAGGCGCACCACGCTGAGCTGTTCTTCCGCGATGGCATGTACTGGGTGCAGAACCTGGCCGGGCCGGGTGCGGTGCATATCGGCTGTCACGGGCTGGCCACCAACGAGGTGCTGGCCCTGGAAGCGGGCGATCAGATCCTGATCGGCGAGGCGCGCTTCAGTTTTGAGAGCTACTGACGGGATCGGGCGCTGCGGGCAGGGGACGCGGCAGGCGCACCTCGGCCAGAAAACCGCCCAGCCCTCCCGAGCGGCCCAGGTTCAGTGCGCCGCCATATTGGGCGACGATATCGCTGGCAATCGCTAGGCCCAGGCCATGGCCGGCGCGTGATTCATCAATGCGCATGCCGCGCTGGCGCAGCAGCTCCAGTTGCTCCGGCGGGCAGCCGGGGCCGTCATCCTCGATACGCAGGCACAGAACCTCCGGCTCCAGCACGGCGCTAAGCTGCACCGTGGTCCGGGCCCACTGGCAGGCGTTGTCGAGCAGGTTACCGAGCAGCTCCAGCAGGTCATCACGATCTCCGGAAAACACACCGCCCGGTGGCAAATCGATCTCGATGTGCAGCGCGCGCTCCCGGTGAATACGCTGCAGGGTAGCGATCAGATCAGCGATCTCCGGCGCCAGCAGCACCCGCAGGCCCGGTGCACCGCCGCCGGCGATGCGCGCCCGTTTCAGCTCGCGTTCGGTGAGGGCGCGCACTTGCTGTAACTGCTGACGCAGGTCCTGCCACCAATCCTGGAGGGCAGCCGGTGGCGGTGGCTGCTCGGCGAGCTGGGTCAGTGCGGTCAGCGGCGTTTTCAGGGCATGGGCCAGATTGCCCAGCGCATGGCGGGCGCGGCGCTGGCGCTGGTCGAGCAGGGTCAACAGGCGATTCAGCTCGACCACCAGCGGTCGCACCTCGGCGGGTGTTTCCAGCGACAGCGCGCTGATCTCGCCCTGCGCCAGGCGCGGCAGTTCGCGGCGGATGCGTTCCAGCGGCGCCAGACCATGGCGCACCAGCCACCGCTGTGCCAGTAGCAGCAGGATAAACAGCGCCAGCGCAATCAGTGCGAATTCCAGCAGCAGCCGGTGCAGTCCGGCGCTGATCGGGGTGAAATCCTCGGTCACCGCCATGCGCACCGGCTGGCCCTGTACCTGAAAGGCGCGCCCCACCAGCAGCAGGCGTTGCGCCTGCGGACCGCTGATAAAAACGCGGGTGAAGCGCGCTCCGCTCAGCGGTGGCAGCGGCAGTTCGGCATCCCACAGCGAGCGCGAGATCAGCTCGCCGCCGGGCGTTTCAATCCGGTAATAGTGGCCCGAATAGGGCTGGCGGAAGGAGATGCCGATCTGATCGGTGAGCAGACGCGGCTGGCCATGGGGATCGAATTCCAGCGCCGACAGCAGCGTTTCCAGATCATGCTCCAGGCGGGCGGCAACGAAATCCTCAGCCAACCGGCGCAGTGAGTAGCCGCCCAGGGCAATCGCCAGTGCCAGCAGCACGGCCAGCACCAGGATCAGGCTGGCCGACAGCCGTGTTTGCAGCGAGATCATGGCGTGCCGGGGCCAAATACATAGCCCTGGCCGCGTCGGGTCGCAATCAGGTCGCGGCCCAGCTTGCGGCGCAGTCGATTGATGTAGACCTCCAGCACATTGCTGTCATGCTCGGCGGCGAAGTCATAGATCTGCTCGGCCAGATGGCTCTTGGACAGCACCCGCCCCGGATGGAACATGAAATAGCGCAACAGGCGAAACTCGGTACCGGTCAGAGCGATGGGCGCATCGCTGCCGGATGGACGCACGGTCTGCTGTTCCTCGTCCAGTTCCAGACCGGCGACCTGCAGCCGGCCATGTGGGCGGGCGACGCCACGGCGCAGCAGTGCCTGCAGACGTGCGAGCAGTTCGGCGGTGTGGAACGGCTTGCCGAGATAGTCATCGGCACCGGCCTTGAAGCCATCGACCTTTTCATGCCAGGCATCGCGCGCCGTGAGAATCAGCACCGGCACCGGGTTGCCGACAGCGCGCCACCGGCGCAGCACCTCCAGACCCGGCCGGCCCGGCAGGCCCAGATCAAGCACCACCAGCGCATAAGGCTCGGATTCACCCATGAACTGGGCATCGATGCCGTTATCGGCCAGATCGACAGCAAAGCCAGCCTGTTCCAGCTCCGGGCGCAGGCGCGCGCTCAGCGGGATATCATCTTCCACCAGCAGCAGGCGCATCGTCTTAATCCCTATTTCTGTTCCAGCGACCACAGTTCACCACTGCGCGCGTCGTATTCAAATTCGCGCACCACGCCATCGTCATCGAGGATCTTCAGATCGTACACATAGCGGCCCCGCTCCTGTTCCAGTTCCGCTTCCAGTAACTGGCCGCCGGGGTGCTGGCGACGATGGCGCGCGATGATGGTTTCCAGGGCGAGAATTTCCCCACGGCTCTGCAGGCGCCGGATATCGGCGTAATCGCGTTTCTCAGCGCTGGCGGGAGCGCCATGGACCAGCAGGACCGCCAGCAGGGACAGGGCGGCATGACGGTGGGGACATGAGGGCATGAGCGTATGTCGCCGGGGCTGGCTCAGCCGCGCTTGCGGCCGGTGATCATGGCGCGGGCCAGATTCTCGCGATGCAGCAGGCTTTCCCAGAGCACGCCGAGCAGATGGCCGGCTATCAGGAACACGGTGAAGTTGGCGCAGAACTCGTGGACTTCCTCCAGAATCTCGATGGTTTCGTCGCTGCTGTTGGCCATGAGTGCGGCCAGCGGACCCAGGCCCTTATCAGCACCGTACAGCAGCAGGCCAGCGGCCACGGTACCGGCCAGGCTGAGCAGCAGGACGACGATCATCGCGCCACCGGCCGGGTTATGGCCCAGGTGACGGGGTGCGCGCAGCAGCAGCACATCCTTGACATAAAGCAGGGTTGCGCGCGGTCCACGCACGAAATCGCTGAAACGGGCATAGCGCGGCCCGACGAAGCCCCAGACCAGTCGAAACAGCAGCAGGCCGCCCAGAACATAACCGGCCCAGACATGCATATCCTGCAACAGCGCGCCATCCAGTTGATTCTGCAGCGCCTCGAAGATCTCGCTCTGGGTGGAATAAGCCAGAACAAATGCGCCGACCAGAGTCCAGTGGAACAGGCGAACCAGTGGATCCCAGACGACGATTGCGGTGTTACTGAGGTTATTGGTGTTGTTGGCGCTCATGGGCAGTATCTGGAGTAGCGCTCCCCGCGCATTACGGGGAGACGCCGATAAGGAAAGGGGAAATACGGCCCGGTTTACTTGCTCTTGGCGTCAACCAGTTCGCCGGTCTTCATGTCGTAATAAATCTCCCACTTCTTGCCGTCTTCACCATCGATCTTGACTTCCCAGGTCTGCTTGCCCTTGTGCGTATCTTCATAGGCCTTGGTGACCTTGCCCGGATGGGCCTTGGTGGCCATCTCCACAGCCTGTTCCTTGGTGATGGGGGCGGGAACGGCGGCAGCCGGTGCAGTCGCCGGTGCGGCCGGTGCAGCCGCCGGTGCAGCCGGTGTATCGGCGGCGAAGGCGGGAACGGCGGCGAAGGTGGCGGCAAGGGTGGCGGCGATCAGCGTGGCGCGGATTTTCATTTGAGTGATACCTCATCGGTAACGGGGGTGAAGGGCTGCCCGGTTGGTCGGGACCTGTGGCCGCAGAGAGCAGCGACCTTGAGCCCTAGTCTAGGCTAGGCAGATTAAACCAAGCTGAAACCGGACAGTCGCGTGGTGCGGCGGGAATGGATGGATTGCATTGTCTGTCTATACTCGAAAGCAATCGACTCTGGATTGTTCACTCTCGTCCCACCCGCAGTGCATATGCCAGGAGGCTAATGTGAAAAAACCGTCCCGTTTCCCCGTTTTCACCTCGCGCGCCGCAGTGCTGGCCTGCCTGCTTGGCGCTGGCCTGGCGACCGGGCTGGCCGGGTGTGGCGATCGGACCACTGATCTTGAATACCTGCAGCGTGCCCGTGAGTATCACGCCAAACAGGATTGGTCAGCCAGCGTCATCGAGCTGAAAAATGCCCTGCGCAAGAACCCGGATAACCGCGATGCGCGCCTGCTGCTTGGCCAGATTTATGTCACGACCGGCAATGGCGCGCCGGCTGAAAAAGAGCTGCTGCGCGCCCGTGATCTGGGCGCAGCTCGCGAGGCCTGGCTGGTGCCGCTGGCGCGTGCCTATTTGCTGCAGGATCAGAATCAGAAGGTGCTGGATCTGACCCTGGATACTGCTGATGCGCCAGCCACGCAGGCCGGCTTGCTGGCCTTGCAGGGTCTGTCGGCGCTGGCGCTGGCCCAGCCGGACGTGGCCCGTGGTCTGCTGAGTCGCGCCCTGACCCTGCAATCGGGACAGGTTGATGCCCTGCTCGGCCTGAGTGAACTGGCCCTGATCGGGCGCAATTACAGCGAGGCCGACGATCTCGCCAGTCAGGCCAGCGCTGGCGCACCGGATGATCTGCGGCCCTGGTTTATCAAGGCGCGGCTGCGGCGCCTGCAGAACGACGATCCCGGCGCGCTCAAGGCTCTGCAGCAGGTGCTGACCCTGCAGCCGCAAAATGCCACGGCCCTGCTGGAGCGCGCCGAGATTCGCATGGCCCAGGGCCAGCAGGACGAAGCACTGGCCGATGTCGAGGTGGTGCGCAAGCGCCTGCCCGATTCGCCCCAGGCCAACTACCTGCGCGGCAGTATCCTGTTCCAGAAAAAGAATTTTGCCGCTGCTCAGGATGCTCTGCTGCAGGTGGTGCGGGTACTGCCCAATCATCCCGGCAGCCAGTTTCTGCTGGGTTCGATCAATTATGAACAGGGCAATCTGCAGCAGGCGGATCAGTATCTGGGCAGCTTCATCATCCGCCAGCCCAACTATTTGCCCGCGCGGCTGCTGCTGGCAGCGACCCAGCTCAAGCTGAATCAGCCGCAGCGGGCGATTGACGTGCTCAAGCCGGCGTTGGCACAGGCGCCCGATGATGCCCAGTTGCTGGCCCTGCTCGGCAGCGCCTATCTGCAAAATCGCGACTCTGCCAAGGGTTCCGAATATCTGCAGAAAGCGGCAAACATCGCCCCCGATGCCACCCAGATTCGCACGCAACTGGCGCTGGCGCGCATGAGCGAGGGCAAGCCCGGCGAGGCCGTGCGCGAGTTGCAGGGACTGGTCGAACTCGGTCAGGACGTGTTGCAGGCCGATCTGCTGCTGGTACAGGCCTATATCCAGCAGCAGGACTACGCGCGCGCTGTGGCTGCGGCCGATGAATTGGTCAAGAAAAAGCCCAATGATCCGGTGGCCCGCAACCTGCTTGGCAGCGCCTGGATGGCCAAGGGTGACGATAATCAGGCCCGTGCTGCGTTTGAGGAGGCGCTGCGCCTGGATCCGAAATTCAGCACCGCCGCGCTGAATCTGGGTCTGCTGGAGCTGAAGGCCGGTCATCGCAGTGCCGCGCGTGCCCGTTACGAGAGCGTGATTACCCAGGATCCTGGCAATCTGGGCGCGTTGCTGCGGCTGGCGGCGCTGGCCGAGCAGGCCGGCCAGACTGAGCAGACACTGCATTTGCTGGAGCAGGCCTGGAACAGTAATCCTGCTTCCCTGCAGGCGGGTCTGGCGCTGATCGGCCAGTATCAGGCGGCCGGACTCAATCTCAAGGCGCTCAATGTCGCCCGGGGTCTGCAGGCGGCGCATCCCGGGCAACCGGCAGCGGAGCGCACCCTGGGGCTGGCGCTGCTCGCCGATGGCCGCATGGATGAGGCGCAGAGTGTGTTTCGCAAACTGAGCGAAGCGCAGCCGCAATCGCCTGAATCGTGGCACCTGCTGGCCTTGACCCAGGCGCGTGCCCAGGATTTCAAGGGTGCGGCTGACTCGATTCAGCGGGCGCTGGCGGTGCAGGGTGATTACCTGCCGTCGCGGGTGGCGCAGGTCGAACTGCTGGCGCAGCAGCAGCAGTTCAAGGAAGCGCTGGCGGCCACTAAGACCCTGCAGAGCCAGTTTCCCAAGCTGAGCGTTGGCTACCAGTTGGAAGGCAACCTGTATCTGCGGCAGAAGGATTTCGCCAAGGCGCTGAGCGCCTATCGCACCGCGCATGCCAAGGCCGCCGACAGCCAGACCGTCTTGCTGCTGGCGGGTGCGCAGCAGGTCACCGGTGATGGCGAAGGCGCGTTGAAAACCCTGCGCGACTGGCTGGCAGTGCAACCCGGCGATGTGCAGGTGCGGACCCGGCTGGCGATGGAGTTGCAGCGGCTCGGGCGGCGTGAGGAAGCCATTGCCGAGTATGAGCGGCTGGCCAAGCGCGAGGGCGCCGACAGCGCCAACAGCGCGGCGGTGACCCTGGATCGCGGCGCGCAGCAGGCCGATACGCTGCTGATTCAGGCCTATCTGCAGCAGAAGGAATACGACAAGGCGATCGCGGCAGCGCGTGAGTTGACCGAAAAGCGTCCCGATGATCCGGTCGCTTTCAATCTGCTCGGCGCAGCTTGGCTGGCGAAAGAGGATATGGCGGCAGCGCGCAAGGCGTTTGAGCAGGCGTTGCGCCTCAAGCCCGACTATGTGCCGGCGCAGATGAATCTGGCCGGGCTGGATCTGAAGGCGGGCGATCGCGTCGCGGCGCAGTTGCGCTACCGGCAGTTGCTGGAACGCAATCCCGATAACCTGGCGGCCCTGCTGCGGCTGGCGGAACTGCTTGGGCATGGCGACGAGTCGCTGAGCCTGCTGGAAAAAGCCTGGGCGCGACAGCCGGATTCGATCGAGGCCGGTCTGGCGCTGGGGCAGGAATATGTGGCGCGCAAGGACAACAGGCGGGCCATGGACGTGGTGAACGCGTTGCTGGCCCGCTATCCGGAGAATCCGCAGGTGTTGCGGGCGCTGGGGCTGCTGCAGGTCAATGAGGGCAAGTCGCCCGCAGCCGTGGCGACCTTCGAGCGGCTGGCGGCGTTGCAACCGCGCACGCCGGAACCCTGGTATATGGTGGCGATGGCGCAGGCGACGGCACCCAATGTGCCGGCGGCGTTGACGGCGCTGGACAAGGCTCTGGCGGTGCAGAGCAACTATCTGCCGGCCCTGCTCGCCAGGGCGCGTCTACAGGCCAAGGAAGGACGCTTTGCCGATGCCTTGGCCGGGGCGCGTCAGATTCAGACCCTGTATCCGGAGCAGATCACCGGGCACATGCTGGAGGGTGATCTGCAACTGCAGCAGAAAGCATTTGCGCCGGCCGTCACCGCCTATCAGGCCGCGCACGCCAAGGCCCCGGACACGACCACAACCGTGCGTCTGGCGAATGCGCAATGGTTGTCAGGCGCACGCGAGCCGGCGCTGATTACCCTGCGCCAGTGGCTGGCCAGCGAGCCGAATGACAGCCGTGTGCGCCTGCAACTGGCCCTGTATCTGCAGGATTCGAACAAGGGCGCGGCCATTGCCGAGTACGAGCGTCTGGCTGAGAAATTCCCCGATGATGGCGTGGTGCTCAACAACCTGGCCTGGTTCTACTTCGAGGCGGGCGATCCGCGCGCCCAGCGCACCGCCGAGCGGGCCTATGACAAGGCGCCGAAAAATCCGGAGGTTGCCGATACTCTGGGCTGGATTCTGGTGCAGGGCGATAACGCAGCGCGCGGCGCCGAACTGCTGCGCAAGGCGGTTGAGCTGTCGCCGCAGCAGCCGACCATTCGTTATCACCTTGCAGTGGCCTACGCCAAGCTTGGGCGCAAGGATGCCGCGCGCCAGGAACTGGAAAAACTGGTTGATGCGCCGGAGCCGTTCCCGGAGCGTGAAGAGGCGCGCAAGCTGCTGGCGAGCCTGGGGAAGAGCTAGCCCGGTCGCGTATCCAGCCCGGTGCCGCGCCAGTGGCCCGGACCGGGCTTGGAAGGGTCCATCTCCAGACGCCAGACGCCAGGACCCGGTTGGGCGTGATGCGTGCCAGGCCGGGCCAACGTATCGGTGCCGGGTCGTGTCAGCACGCCGGCTGATACGCCTGGGCGATAGCCGGCCAGTGCCGAAAAAGGCTGATAGGCCAGCGCGCGGCGGGCGAATAGCTGACTGATGGCTGGTGCACGGGCACTGAGCGCCGCCGCGTTTTCCCGCAACCCAACCCGGTAGGGCGTGCGCAGGCCGCGATGTTCGATGGCCTTACCGGCCCGATGCAACACCACGCCAAGCCGGCGCAACAGGCGCGCAAAGGCTTCGGTGACCAGCAGGTAGCAGTGTTCGATGTCGCGCTCCAGACCGTAGATCACGATCGCCCGGATCATGCCCAGCAGGATTTCAGACTCGCCGTGTCGGCTTACAGGACCGAAGTTCGGGTCCAGATGGTGGTTCAGGGTGTGTGGGCTGGCTGAGTTGATGACGCAGATGCGCGAGATTTCGGCGAACTGGCGCCGCTGGAGAGAGTGAGGCGATTCGGGCGCCAGGCAGCGCAGGGTTTCCAGTGGAAAACGGGTCGCTTCAGGAAGCACCAGGCGCAGAGTGGCGACCCAGGCACCGGTGGCACGTTCGCGGACAATGAACGGCGCAGCGTGGCTGTCCCAGGGATCGTGTTCCTGCCCAGTCGGATAACGGGCCGGATTCTCGAAGCGGCGTTCCAGGCAATAGACGTGATAGCGAATCTTGCGGTGGATGACGCGAGCCGCTTCGGTGTCGGCCAAGAGCACTTCGTGGGTGGAGTCGAACATGGATGTTGGCGTGGGTTTGGTTATGAAAAGCATTAGGATTTAACAACAAAATTGTATCTTTTTTGATATTTTTTGTTATTTAAAGATGACATTTTGTATATTGGCACAAAAGGTTCTTGGCCGCACATTGGGAAAATCCATGC
>OFRV01000099.1_pt1 | contig 12894 bp, 16 predicted proteins | sample 1543231 | NCBI WGS metagenome assembly OFRV01 (sample SAMN05442499, study PRJEB24371) | freshwater metagenome | isolation source: Freshwater Lake | place: Canada: Niagara | collected 2013-08-21 | reverse complement strand
ATGGCGCTGCTCAGTCCGCCGCTAAACAGCCCGCTGAACGCATCCCGCACCTTGCCGGCAACAACCTTGGTGTTGTCGTCCAGATAGCTGAATACCTTGCCGAATGCGGACGTAGCCTCGTCCTTGGCGGTGATCAGCAGTTGCAGAATCAGATTATTGGAGTCAGCCATGGTTTGCCTTTCTCGCGCGGCGCCAATCCGGCAATTAGACCGTAATCAGCTTGACGGCCTTGAGTATGTAGCGATGCGCCGCGCCTGGATTGGCGGGGGCGAATGAGCCGTAGATTGCCAGAGGCTCAACGTCCAGCGGGTTTTCTGCGGCGGAAACCGTGAACGCGCGACCATCATGCAGGGTCAGCGCAAACGTTGCGCCAGCAATGGCCAGAGCGGCCTGCAGGGACAGCAAATCAGCGCGCGTAATCCAGGCGGTATGGTCGCGCCCCGATGATTGTCCGGCTAGCGTAATCGGCCTGCCTGCCTGTTTTACGGCCTGCTGGACAATCAATGCGCCGGTCAGCGAATAATCGCTGCTTTGCTGGACCGGCGTCCAACTGAATTCATCGGACCACACCAGGCCCGACGGGAGTGTAATCGCGCCCAGTGTGATCGCCATGAATTAACCTGCGGCGTAATAGAAGGTGTACGGGCTGTTTTCGGTGGAAGGGGTCAACAGGTCGCCGGACAGCGTGCCTGTCGCATAACCGCCCTTCACCCAGTCATAGGCGGCGCTGTTGGATACGGACATCTTGTGCACCACCAACAGGCCGCGCTTGCCGCTGATTTTCTCGGTTGCTGGGCCTATCAGTTTCAGGTACGCCGATTTGGCCTTGCCGGCCGCATAGGTTTCCGACGCAGTCAGCGCCAGCTTCTTGTAGGTCGCCAGCAGGCCGGCGCCTACCGCATCGGCATGGGTCGCCATGATCATGCCGCTGATATAGTCCACCTGATATTTGGTGCTGGAGATCACAACGTCAGGCGTTCCATCGGTTTCCAGTACCAGCGGAGTGGCGCTGTCCAGGAACTTATTAGCCAGCGGCACCCAGACATTCAGTACGGTAGTGACGGCTTCATCGGTCACCGTATCGCTGCTCTGAGTCAGCGCGGATTGGTCCGCACCAATCACCAGCGATAATAGTTCCTTGGGCATGGAGTTGAATTCCATGCTCACGGTGCCGGGGTCGGTAGGCTTGGCGACAGACGCCAGCGCCTCGCCGAAACTGCCATCGATATTGGAAATCAGCCGATCGTTTTCCTGCTTGATCGAGGTCAGTTCCAGCTTCGTGATATTGATCGGCCCCTGATATTGAGTAGGGGCAGTATCGCCAGACCATAGCCCATAATTCAGGGCGGCCTGGATGTACATCGGGCGATGATCAAAAGCCATGAAGGCAACTCCTAGAAACGTTCGAGGTAATCAAACTCCAGCGTGACCTGCACGACGGAGATAAGGCTGCTATCGGTTGGCGCAAAAAAACGGGCGCCGGTTTGACGAAGCTGATTAGCGTACCCGGACAGAGAAACGCTGCTCACCAGATCGGCTTTGATTGCATTGCGAATGGCGGTAAGCGCGGCGTCCAGTCCGTCACCAAAGGCGCTGGCATGGGCTTTGTACTCCAGCACCAGCGTGCGGGTGTACTCATGCCCCTGCCCCTGATTGCCATTGACCGGCGCATCGTTGATAGACCAAATGGTGATGACCGGCAAATCGGCGCTGGTTGCTTCCGTTGCATCCAGTCCGGTGCGCACTGTGGCGACGCCGGCCAGCTTCGTCGCCAGATCGGCTATTGCCCGGCTGGCATCACTCATTCGATGACCGCCCGCAGCGCAAATCGCTGCACAAAGCCATCGCTATCCAGTCGCTGCGAGAGTTTCCAGCGCGCCCCATCAAAAGCCAGAACGTCGCCTACCTGCACGTCATCGGACTGATTGAGTGTTGCGGACCATTGCAGCTCGCTGCGCTCTCCATAGTCGCCCACCTGTTCGGCGCCCTGTTCGATGATTGCCTGAATCACAGTGGTCTCTGCGCCATGCGTCCATGCAACAGGCCGTCCAAAAGTGAACAGCAGGCCGTTGGCGGCATTGCGAAATGCGTCGGCTAATGCGGTATTCACTGGGCCAGCTCCACCGTGCCATTGGCTGTGGCGGCAGTGAACCGCAGCCCCTGCTGCGCCGAATACATCGCCATGGTGGTCTTGACGGCAACCGCACCCGATGGCCATGCAGTCCAATTGCCGGACGCAGAAACGCGCGTCTCAACCAGCAGGGTTCCGCCTGCGCCAGGGGTAGCGCATACGGTCATCGGGAATGGCAATGCGCCGCCATCCTCTGCCGCGTAAATCACGGGACTGGCTGGAGTTACCACCAGTAATTGGCTGCATGGAGACGCGGGGCGATTGAGTTGCACGCTCATCCAAAATCCTCCTACCCGCCCCGTCCGGGCTTGGCCGGCGGCAGCGGAATGAGCGGGTTGCGCAGATTCTTGGGAAGCTGCGTCAAATCAAGATCGATCACCTCGCCGGCCTTGAATTGCACCGACTCCATAACCTCGTACAGGCCATTGCCCATGGCTTTGAGGCGCAGGGCACGGGGGGCGGCCTGCGCGTCACTGAGCCGGAGTTTTATCCCCGGCGGCAGCGTAGCAACATGCGAAACCTTGACGCTGGTCAGCATGGCGCGACTCAAATCATCGTGACCAGGCAGGCGGCTTTCCAGTCACCATAGCCCACATTGCGCCAAGCCTCAATGCCGTAGTGGTGCTTGTCCTCGTTGAATTCGAGTTCAGAGCCCTCGGCAATCGCCTTGATTTCGATATCCTTCTCCTGCTGACGAATTAGCGGCTTGACTTCGCTGTCAGCGCGAAATACCGCAAAGCTGGCGGTCCAGCTCGACAGACGGGCATTGACGACTGGGGTTAGATTCAGGCCGCCGCTGCGAATCTGGTCCAGACTGGATTGCAGGGTACCCGCCAGCGGTGAATAGACCGACTGATAGGCGGGAGTCCACAGACTGGGCGGAACCATGATCAGGAAGTTGCGGGCATTCTCGTTGGTCGGCTCGCCTTGGTCATCCTTGAACGAATAGATGGCCTGCACCGCCGCCATGATGGCGCTCTGCATTTCTTCGGTGCTGGGAGCAGTCGTGCTGCCGTGCACAGAACCGGGCATCGCGGAAATATCCACGCTGATGCTATTGGACTGCGTGCCGCTATCGCCTTCGCTGTGATCGGTGTCAAAGAAATACTGGCCGTCATAGCAGACCGTAGAAGAGCCATTGACGATCAGCGTGGACAGCAGTTTGGCCCAGTGCGCATTGGCGCGGGTCGCCAGCTCGCGAATCCGCACCATCACCTGGCCGGTTTTGTCACGGCGCATTTCCCGCACCAGCACCTCAAGAGTCGCCTCGAAATGCTTGTTTTCGATGGTGATGCCATTCTCGCGGAAACCCTTGGCCTGGCGACCACCCACCCATTCGCGCATCGACGGAATCATGCCGAGCCAGCGATAGGTTTCGGATTCCTGGTCGCTGGTGAACAGATTGGAAACCACTGGAATCCAACTGTTGCCCAAATCCTGTTCCAGCGTCTTGTAAAACTCGCCAACAATGGCGCGACTACCCAGACTGATTGCACTCATGATTGAACTCCCAGATTAAGCTTCGCGCGCCCAGGTGCCGCGCATCTCAGTGACCATATACCCGTCCGCATCACCAGCAATCAGAGTGACAAAATCACCGCGCCGCTGAGTAGCCTTAGTGCAGATCAGGTCCTTGTTGTCCGCGCCAGTGATATCCGGTCCCATGATCATGTCAGCGGCATTCGGGTCAATCGTGACCGCCGTAGTGCCAAATGCGCCGACCGCCAGAATGGTGATGCCCGAGAGTCCGGCAGCAATGGCGGGCAGAGTCAGCGCGTCGCCATCGCCGGCTTCGGTCACGGCAAACAGCTTGCCGCTGTCTTCGGCATCGAAGGTCTTGGTGCCGGTCAGAGTTTCCCGCACGGTCTTGTGTACCCAGGGGTCGCGAAACGCCGGACCAAATTCCACCACCGCAACGCCGGACGAAACAAAGCTGGCCACTCGACCGATGAACGCGCCGCCCACGGGATTAAAGCTGAATGCGTTGTCATCCGTAGCGTAGACCGGCATGCCCACATCGGTAATCACTGCGCCGGCTACCGCTAACTGCGCCTTGCCGGACTGAATGACGCGGACCGTTTTAGCGCCAGCAGCTCCGGCGCTGTTGTCGGCCTGCTGTTCGGCAAAGCCCACAAAGCGGTCTGCTGCGGTCAGTGGGCGCGCATAGCCGGTGCTTTCTACCAGGCCAACGGCAGCGCCTTCATAGATGATATCGGAAGCAATGACCGGGTATTCGCCGATACTGCCCAGTTCGTAACTGCGCGGGTTGTCTACTGCAAGAGTGGTCATGAATGAAGTCCTTTACTTTTTGAACACACGGATTTGCTTGTTGTCGAGCGCCTGCTGATACGCCAGATACCGATCAAACTCATCCAGAAACTCCGCCCGTAATTCCGGGTCACGCTGCCACTCCGCCTTGCAGCGGTCGGCCAGCGGGGCATTGGCGTTTACGGGGTCAAACGTCGCATCAAGAGCGACAGGCGCAGCAAGTGCTTCCACGTGCTGGCCCAAAGCGGCCAACAGTTTGCGACCGGCCTGGTCCGGGGTAACCGCCGGGTCATCGAGACAGGCATCCAGACAGGCACGCAGTTCGGCGCGCTGCTGCAATGCAGGCGCAATCAGAGCGCGAATGGCGCTGCGTCGCTGCTGTTCGGCGGCAAGGATTTCAGCGCGCAACTGAGCGGGATCGGATGCCGCAACAGTCTCAGTGACAGGCGCGGCAACCGGCTCAGGAACAGGCTGCGAATCGGCAACAGGCGCCGGATTCTCGGCGATGACATCATCGGGCATAACAGGCTCCTTGGGAGTCGTTGGTAATACGGGAGTGGCCGCCATGGCACGCAATGCGTCAGGCGGGCGCTTGAATTTGGACAGGTCAACTGCGCAGGCAGTCATTTCGATAGCGTCGCTAATGCGGTCGGCGAAGCCCAGCGCAACCGCTTCCTGTGCGGTCATCCAGGTCTCGTCGTCCATCAGCTCAATCAGTTCCTCCGGGTCGCGTCCGGTTTTGGCCTGATAGGCGGCGATGATGGTGCCGTCTACCCTGTCCAGGTCGTCCGCCGTTTTGCGCATATCGCTGGCATTGCCCCAGGTGCTACCACTGGCGCGATGGATCATTATCAGCGCGTTATCCGGCATCACCACTTCGTCACCGGCCATGGCAATCACGCTGGCGATACTGGCCGCAATACCATCGATGTGTACAGTCTTGCTGGCTTTGTGGCGCTTGAGCTGGCTATAAATCGCCTGCCCGTCCATGACGCTGCCGCCGGGCGAATTGATGTAAATATCCAGTGCTTTATTCTTGCCGATGGCCTTCAGGTCTTTGGCAAACTGCTTGGCGGTAATGGGGTCTTCGGTGAGCCAGTCGCCACCAATAACACCATCGATGCGCAGCTCGGCGCGCTCTTCATTGATCGGATTGAATGTGTAGCTCATGGCGCGGATTCCGGCACGGTTTCGGTTTGGGTTTGGGTTTCTTCAACATCAACTTCCGGGTCTTCTTCCTGCCAGACGGGCGCGGCATCGGTAGGCGCAGGCTCAGGCAATAAATCGCGCTCTTCCAGCATGCGCTGCCATTGCTGCCACTGATTCAGGGTTTCTACCGGATTGCCGCCGCGCTGGCGAATAATCTGCTGCGGAGTCATCAGGCGATAATCCAGCGCGACGCGATAACCAGCCCACTCCTTGGCTGGGTCAATGAACAGTTGCGCGGGAGTCTGGAAAACCGCGTCATCCAGTGAAAGCGGGTCCAGGTCGGCGGGCGCCTTGACAACCCCGGACAATAGCGCCATGGCCACAAAGCGTTGCCAGACCGGACGCACCAGTTGATTGATGAATAGTTGCGATAGCGCCTGATAGTGCCCAGCGCCCTCTACCAGTTCCTGGCGTTGCGCGGAATACGAACCGTTGTAGTCACGGGCCAGACTGGAGTAGCTGGTGCCCAGCCCGGCGGCAACAGCGCGCAACTGGCCGTTGCGGAACGGCTCCAGGATGGCGCTGGGCCGCTTGGATTCGACAATGTCCAGCGACTCGCCAGGACGCAGATTGTCCAGAATCATTCCAGGCTTGATTTGCAGGTTCCGATTCGGATCAGCCGGGTCGGCAGGATACCCGTCGGGATTGTCGGTCTTGAGCACGCCGGTGATGCTGGCGGCAATCCGTGCCGCTACCCGCTCGCTGTTCTCGTATTCATAGATGTCATTGAGGCGCTGGCAAACGCTGGCAAAAATCGAAACGCCGCGAATCTGTCCGATTCGGTCGGTGATTTTCAGATGCAGCATCCGCTCGGATTCCACCCGTTTCATGGCGGCATCGCGGACATAACCCAGTGCGCCGGGGTGGGTTTTATACAGGTGATAGGCGCGTGGCCGCCCCCAGGTATTGCGTTCGATGCCCTGAATAATGCCGCGCGTCGGGTCATGGAAATCCAGCGGCAGAACATCGGCCTCCAATAATTCCAGTGACAGCGGCACCCGCGTGCCGTGATCCAGGGCCGGCGTTACCCCTTCGACCAATTGCACCAGGCATTCGCCGTCACGCAGCCATGAGCGACACAGCAGGCGCTGAGCGGCAATCCAGTCCAGCTCCCAGGTGACCTCTGGCCATTGCGTCCAGTCGCGCCACGCGGCCAGTAGTTGCGCCTGAAAATCAGCGTCAATTTCCCCGGACAGGGTCTTCGGTACCGGCTCTATGCTGATTCCGGTAGGGCCAACAACAAACTGAGTCAGGCGGTCGAGCGCGCCTTTTGCAATGTCGTGATTCTGTTCCAGGTGCCGGGCGTATTGGCGCAGCTTTGGGCCGGCATAATCCACTGCGCTATTGGCGTCGCGGTTATCGCTGGCGCTGCGGTGCGGCTTGATTTCGTAGACATTCAGCAGGCGCCGCGCCTTCATGCGCGCCAGCGCCAGGTCAGGAGACAGGTAGGCAATAGCGCGGTCCAGCAGATTGGGCTTAATCATCGAAGCAGGCCGTTCGATGGCGGAATGCACCAGAATTGGCAGGCGCGGCAGAAACGGACTGATCGGTACGCGCCATGCGGATGGCGGCCAACAAGTCAGGCAGGTTCTGGTACTGAATAACCTTGTCGCCCAATTGCACGCGCAACTGCCCAGAGGCAGCGGCGGCTTCTAGAGCGGAAAGCTGTGCGGCAGTAAAGGCCATGGGAGCAATCTGAGAAGTTGCAGTGCGACAGGTTTAACAGATTCGCGCACGCATTTTTAGGGGAAATTGCACTCACAGACTCCATTCGTCGCGTATCCTCCGCGCAGTGCTGGGATGGCATCCAGCCTTTTGTGCGGCGACTTTTATTGGCTGCCCGGATTCAATCGCTGCGCGGATTTTCTCGTTACGGTTGGCGCGGTCAATCTGCTGGACATAGATTTCACAGCCACCATATCGCTGGCGCATCTCGCCAACCATCCGCACAACGATGTGTCGCTCCACTCCCATGCTTTCCAGCAGGGCGGCACATTCGCCCAGAAAATCACAGCCCCCATTCATTCGAGCGGCCGGCTCGCGAACGGGTATCGGCGCGCGGCGCCGCCCTCGGTGCGGTCATGGCTCCGGTTTGCGCGGCCAACTGATGCCAGTCTACCGGTCGAGAATGCAGTGCGGCCAATCCGTACACATAGCAATCCAGCGCCTCGTTACGCTTTCCGGACGGCAGGAACCATTCGCGAATGGGTCGCCCCTTGGAATATTTGGTGCGCACCTGCTCCGCCGTTAATTGCTCAAAGAACCTCTCGGTAAACTCCAGCGGGAAATGGCAATAACCCGGCCCTTCCTCTTTTGTCCTGAGCCGTGAATACCATGCGTCCTTGGCGGTATCGCTGCCAACATGCCAAACCTGGGCGCGGTATTTTTGCGATTTTCCGGCGCGGTGATTCCAGACGGGACGCGCTCCGGGCATGCCCTTGATGGCGTACACATGCCGCCCCTTGCGCGCCTCACAGAATGCGTAGACCTGTGCGGTATGGTGACCACCAGAGTCAATGCAGGCGGCACTGATTCTGAGTATGCGACTGCCTTCACTACGGTATTCGCGCTTGAGGACGGCATCCAGTTGTTCCCAGACCTCCATGCGCGCCGGGTCCCCGCGTAAAACCAGGTGCTCAATACCCCAGGATTCCGGCGGTGAATCGCGCCCGTCCTGCCTCCAGCCGATAATGGTCAGCTCCAGGCGGTCATCCTGACAGTCCACGCCGGCAGTCAGGTAGAGCACATCGGACGGCAGTCGCGCGCTGGTGTAGTTCTCGCGCCGGGCTAACAGAGTATCGGGGTCGGACTTCTCGGATTGTTCCTCCCAGGTCTCGCCGAGCGAGGTGTTGATCCAGGTCTTGAGCGTCTCCGTGTTGCTCTTCGCCGCCAGGAAATCGGTAACAACATCCGTCCAGCGCCGCCATGGGCTGTACAGCTCGTTGATATGAAATCCTGCAGTGCCTTTGACGCCGGGGTTTTCGGCCCGCCATTCGCCCCGCGCCAGCATCCGCGCTTTGTGCTTTTCGCCGATGGCCGCGCCACACTGACGGCAGACATAGACGGCGGTCTCGGGCGCGTTTGATTGCCATTGCAGGTTCGACCAGATGAGGTGTTGCATCTCGCCGCACTCGGGACAAGGGACGTAATAACGACGCTGATCAGAATTCAGGTACGCCTGTTCAATCCGGGACAGCCCTTTGATGGTCGGGGTGCTGCCGAGAATGATCTTGCGGTTTTGAAAGGTGGCGCTCCGTTTGATCGCCAGATTGACTGGGTCGCCTTCCGGCCCAGCGCTGGCCGGGAACCGGTCTACTTCATCGCACAGCACAATGCGGACCGGACGGCTGGCTAATCCGGCAGGACTGTTTGCGCCGGCCATTGCCAACACCCCGCCCGGATAGTTTTTTTGCAACAGCGTGTTGTTGGAGTCCCGGCTTTTGGCGTCAGCGACCAATCCCCGCAGGATCGGCGTATCGCGCAACATTGGCGCAAGGCGGGTCTTCGATGCGACCTCAGACATTTCTAGAGTGGGATTCACCCAAAGAATCGGGCTAGGGTCCTGGCTGATGTAGTAGCCGAGGATGTTCAAAAGCGTTTCGGTAAAGCCCACCTGGGCACTCTTCTGCATCACCACGGTATGAATCGATGGATCAGACAACACATCCATCACCCCCCGCTGATAGGGGGCGCGGTCAGTCTTCCACCGCCCTGGTTCGGCGCTTGCCTCGCTGCTTAGGCGGCGATGCCGGTCGGCCCACTGGCTTACCGTCAGTTTCGGAGGTGGTTGGAATATCCAGCCCTGAGTCATCGCGGTCAGTGCTGGCAACGGCGGGTCGGTAGTCGGCAGGGTTGTACTGGTGCAGTTCACTCAGCGCCTCGCGGATGAGTTCGGACGCAGCGGTTTCTATCGCGGCGAAGGATTCAGCGGCCATGGCAGCGGTCGCCATCCGGTAGGGGACCGCTAGCAGGCGTTGCCGAGCGGCGCTGGTCATGTTGCCCCAGACCCCGGATACCAGCGACGCGGGGAGCAGTTCCCCGGCCAGCACCTTGATTTCCATTTCGACCTTGTCGGCTTGCGCCTTGGTCAAGCGGGTGCGTTCCACGGCATAGTCGCGCTTTTCTTCCCCGGCCCGCCCTTGCAGGTATTTGATATAGGCGTGGGCGCATTGAGTCAGATTCCATTTGCCGTTATCGCCCGCCGGGATAATCCCGCTGTTCGCCAGGTTGTAGACCTGCGGAACCGAGAGATTCAAGAGTTGCGCGAGTTGCGGGGTGTTACCCGGATCGGCGGCGGAATGGCGAGGCATTATTTTTTTCAGTTCCTTACGAAAACCTATTTACACACTTACGAAATCAGGTTAATCTATTTGCAAGACAACCAACCCAACCAGGAGAGAAAATTGAAAGCGTATCAAAGGGCCGTCCGGTTTGAGATTAACGGCATATTTGGCAGGTGCGACAAAAACGACTGGATAACTGTTCGCGATTCTCGGTACGAACTCGAGGACCTGGACACCGACAACATGATCCGGCGCGCCATCCATAAGGTCCGCATCGGCGAGTGGAAAGAACCCAAGGTCGCCCCGTAAGAACCCAACCCGCCCGGCTGCCACCGGGCTTTTCTTTGGAGGAACCATGAAACTGCAAGACGCTTTAAACATCCTGGGCCTGAGCGGGGACGGGATTACTTTGGAAATGTGCAAAGACGCCTACCGGCGGGCGTCGATGAAGTATCACCCCGACCGCAATCCTGGCGGCTTGGAGATGATGAAAGCTGTTAATGCTGCTTGGGACATACTGAAGGTCTGGAAATGGGACAGCGAGCCGGTGAACGTCAAGCCGGGCAAGGATACTGATTACGGCGACGCGCTGAACGCCGCGATCAACGCAGTTATCGGGCTTGACGGAATCAGTCTTGAGATTTGCGGGGCGTGGATATGGGCCTGTGGGGACACCCGCCCGCATAAGGATGCCTTCAAGGAGGCTGGCTTTATGTGGGCCAGCAAGAAAAAGCAGTGGTATTTTCGTCCGCCAGAATGGCGAAGCAGCAACCGGCGCGGCGAGTGGGATATGGACGCGATCCGGGAGAAGTTCGGCTCTGAGAGGGTTGACCCCAGCCAGGCCAGTGGCAAGGGTCAGACAAAGCAGGTTCGATAGCGCCTCCCCAACGGCCACGGATGGCCGCTTACGATGCCTGAGGCAGGGAAGCGCAATCATGCTACCACATCCAGCCCAAACCACAAGGAGCCGAGCAAATGACCCCCGGAGCAGCCCTGCGCGCCCTGCGCCCCGTTAGAACCTACACCTGCCAGCAATGCGGCAAGGTCTTCACCGCCAGCGATGCCCGCGCCAAATTTTGCAGCAACGCCTGCCGGCAAAAGGCGAAGTATGAAAGGAGTAAGCGCCGTGATTAAAAAAATCGACATACTCCGCGCCCACATTGCGGCGCAAGACTGGCGGAAAGCCGTTTCATTGGCGGCAAAGTTCCCCCGGCTCGGCGACGAGAAAGAGGCCATCACCCGCGCCCAAACCGCTTTTATCAATCCGGACTTTTTGCGCCAGATTGGCAAAGACCCGGAAAGCTGTATCGAGGCGGGCAAGGCGGCGATCATGCGGCGCTACTCGTCTTCATCCTGAATCTCGCCGAACTCCACCGGCCCAATCGCGGCGGTCGCTTTTTTCGGATCGCCGTTGCAGAACATCAAAACGTTCTGGTGGGTCTTGCCGAGCTTGCGGGCGCTTTCAAAGGCGCGGCCCGCCCGGATGGGCAGGCTACCGACCGCCGTCACTAACACCGCTTCGTTGTACAGCCGGAACCCGGCGGATTCAAAGGCGGCGATGGTGTGCCAGGGGAAGCCGTAGTAAAACCCTTTCTTGTCCCGCACGTCGCCCACCACGAAGCAGGCGAACCGGTCCGGTTTTACCAGCTTGCAGGAGGCGGCGATGATGGCGCTATACGTCTCGCGGAACTCGGCATAGTCCAGCGTGGATAAGTCCGCCGGATTGTCGCTGTACACCTCAAGGTCGGCATACGGCGGGCAGCTAAACAGGAAGTCCGCGCCAGGCCAATCCGCCCCGCAATGCGCCGCAATGTGGCGGCTATCGCCGGTAATCCAGACCGGCTCAATATCACCATCCTCCTTAACTGCAACGCTCGCCCGTAACCCGACAATCCAAAATAGATCGTCCGGTTCAAGGAATGGCAAACACTTTGATTCATAAATCGGGTCAAGGGCGACCCCTTCCCATTCCTGCTCAGGGGCGGATCGATCATACGGCAACCCACTAGGGACCAGAGTTGCCTGTGATCGCCATCCTGGCGCGTATTGGTCTAGCCGTTTGGTCGGATCTGCACCTACCGTCACCCCGACCACAGGGATATTCTTTCCGGCGTTCTTTAGTCCGCGCAACACTCCCGCTAGACTCATTCCGCTACCGACCGGGATCACAATCCGCTTTACCCCTGCCGGGATATTGCGAACCTGCTCCGCTGTTCGCAATACCGCTTCTTTGCACTCCATACCAAAGGGGATATTGACCCATCCCTGCGCCTGGGCATCCTCTCTAGCGCGGGCAATAATGACATTGTTATAGCCAGCTTTGTGCTGGATCACCTTCGCCCCGGCTGATTGGGCCATACGCACTTCCGGCGACAATTCACCTTCCGGGGTATGCACTCGACAGGGTATCCCTAACACGCGGGCAATTTGAGCGACGATATTGACTTGCGGGCTAGATCGACTCCCTGCCGTTACCAATCCCGGTGCATTTTGGGCTAGCGTCCAGCACGTCCTCACTTTCCCGCCGCGCCCGCCACCCACACAGAAATAATCTTCCCGCTTTACCCAAATCGAGCCAATCCGCTCTATTGGCGTAAAGTCAGGCAGGTTATCCGGCGTGGTTGGAATAACATCTGTGATTGCAATGCGCCGACCCCGCATATCCTCCACTTGTTGCCTGTTGGCTGCGACTTGTTCCGCCCGCAGTTCAATCCCGACATAGCGCCGGCCCAGCTTGGCGGCCACTATCCCGCGTACCGATCCGCCAGCAAACGGGTCAAGGATTAAACCGCCTGGCGGGCAGAACCAGCGGTAAGCCAGTTCGCAGAGGACCGGGTCAAAGATGGAGGTGCCGGATTGACCAGCGGCAAGAATCTTGCCGCTGGTATCGTCTAATTCGTCGGGGTTGCGATTACCGCCCACCCACGTTAAACCGGGAGCCGTTTCATTCTTCGCTCTATCTAACGGCATTGCAGCCCCCCCGGGTATCGCATTGGCCTTTCG
>OFRV01000098.1_pt1 | contig 12980 bp, 12 predicted proteins | sample 1543231 | NCBI WGS metagenome assembly OFRV01 (sample SAMN05442499, study PRJEB24371) | freshwater metagenome | isolation source: Freshwater Lake | place: Canada: Niagara | collected 2013-08-21 | reverse complement strand
CGGTCAGGGCCTGGATCCGGGCGAAAAACTCAACATGACGGCCAGTTTTGGGCTCGCGGCCATGACCGAGGGCGTGAACGACCTGGCCGCGCTCATCGACCCACTTGTAGATCGTCTGGGCGGTGGCTGCGCTGCTGAGCAGGACCGACAGCAGGGCGATCGCGCTGGCCGGACTGCAGCGGCATCGTGAAAGCAGGGCGGAGTTGCTAGAATCGCTACCCTCTATACAAACATGACCGTGACCGGAAGGAGCATTCTTGGACATCGTACTGATTCTGAAGGCGCTGATTCTGGGCCTGGTGGAGGCGGCTTCGGAGTTCCTGCCGATTTCCAGCACCGGCCATCTGATTATTGTGGGTGATTTTCTGGATTTCACCGGGCCGCGCGCGGAAACCTTTGAAATTTTTATCCAGCTCGGCGCGATCATGGCGGTGGTGTGGATTTATCGGCAGCGGATCGCGCAGACCCTGTTGCACATGGGCGATGAGGCGGACAAGCGCCGGCTGGTGCTGAATCTGGCGATTGCCTTTGTGCCGGCGGCGGTGTTGGGGCTGTTGCTGCACAAGTACATCACCCAATATCTGTTCAATCCAGTGACCGTAGCCATGGCGCTGGTGGTTGGCGGTGTGGCTATTTTACTGGTCGAGCGCTATGCCAGTGCCGGGCGCGTGCAGTCGGTCGAGGCCATGACCTGGAAGGATGCGCTGGTGGTCGGTATCGCGCAGAGTGTGGCGCTGTTTCCGGGTGTGTCGCGCTCCGGGGCGACCATCATGGGGGGCATGCTCGGCGGCATGTCGCGTTTCGCGGCGACCGAATTTTCCTTTTTTCTGGCGATTCCGACCATGTTCGCTGCGACCCTGTACAGCCTGTACAAGGAATGGAATCAGTTGACAGTGGCCGATGTGCCGATGTTCACGATTGGCTTCGTGGCGGCATTCATCGGCGGACTGGCGGTGGTGCGCTTCCTGATCGCTTATGTCGCCCAGCACAGCTTTGTGCCGTTTGCCTGGTACCGGATCGTGTTTGGTGGTCTGCTGCTGGCGTATTTCTCTTACCATCCCTGGGTGGGCGCCGGCGGATGAATGTACCGGAACCGGATCAGGAACTGGAGCAGGCCTGCGGGGTTTTCACCGAGCGCTGGATGCAGGCCTATGCACAGTCCTGGAATGCTGAACAGGTGATGGTGCAGGAGTTGATGCGGCTGCGTTTTAGCGCCGTGATCGGCTATGGCTTTCTCGACGCGACCACGCCCCGGGGCATGCTGGTGGTGATACGCGGTCATGCCGCCCACGCGGGTGACTACGATGGCCGCGATCTGGACTGGGATCTGCGAGCGGCGCCGGCAGACTGGAGTTGCTGGCTGGCGCAGGGCTTCAGTGTTCCGGATCTGTTGATGGCAGTTGCTGCCGACCGTTTGCAACTGCGCGTCGGCGATTACCGGCGCATCCTGCGCAAGCCGCCCCTGATCAGCGCCCTGCTGCGGGCGTTTACGCTCATGACGGCAGTATCTGTTGTAGAACCCTGATGGGTTTTCCATCCCGATGAGCGCGGCCGAGACGCTAAACCTGTTCCGCACCACCATACCGTGGATGGATGGGTTTGCGCTCGCCTGGTTCCTGGCCTGCTGGACAGGCTATACCCTCTATAGCAATCACGTCCATCAGGCGTGCCAGAGTCTGATCCGCGGCACGGACCGGATGCGGATGATCTGGATGGAGCGGCTGCTCGAACGCGAGGTGCGCATCATGGACGCGGCCCTGCTCGGTAATCTGATGCACAGCGTATCGTTTTTCGCGTCAACCGCGATGGTGATCATCGGCGGACTGATCGCGGTGCTGGGTGCGGTTGATCATGCGATGCAGTGGGTGGCGAATGTCGGATTCCTGGTCGTTGCGAGCCGCGCAGTCTGGATGCTCAAGCTGATCGCGCTGATCGTTGTGTTCATCTACGCCTTTTTTAAACTGACCTGGTCGATTCGCCAGTTCAACCGCTGCGCGATTCTGATAGGTGCCGCACCGCTGCCCCATCAGCTCGATGACTCCAGCCGTCGTGCCTGGGTGCGGCGGCTCGGGCGCTTGAACGCGCTGGCCGGGGATGACTTCAATCGGGGTCTGCGTGCCTACTACTTCGGCCTGGCGCTGCTGGCCTGGTTTGTCCATCCGTGGGCATTCGCGGCTACTACGGTCTGGGTGGTTGCGGTGCTGTATCGGCGCGAATTTGCATCCGAGCCGGCCGCACTCCTCAGCGAGGGTGATGAGAGCATCGGTTAAGCCGGTCTTCGATGCCTTGCGCTGCCGCGCCGCCCGCATTCACCGTGACCCGGTTGCGTCCGCTGGCCTTGGAAAGATACAGCGCATCGTCGGCCTGCTTGAGCAGCGCTTCCATGCGGATATCATCCTGACCGCTGGTGCTGGCTGTACCGAGACTGATCGTGACCCGCAGGTCCCTGGGCGTTTCGCCGCCGATGCTGATCGGCGTGTCGGCAATGGCGCGGCGCAGGCGCTCGGCGGCCCTTGGGATTTCCTCCGCGCCGCAGGGAAAGAGCACGAACAGAAACTCTTCACCGCCATAGCGCCCGATCTGACCGTTACCCTCGTAACACCCGATCTGGTCGCCCTCGCGGGTTTGCACCTGCAGGCGTCGCGCGACTTCGCGCAGCACCGCGTCGCCCGCCAGGTGCCCATAACTGTCGTTGATGGTCTTGAACCAGTCGATATCGGCCAGAATCACGCTCAACGCCTGTTGACTGCGCTTGGCCAGCGCAAGCTGGTTGCCGAGTCGCTCGATGATGGTGCCACGATTGAGGAGGCCGGTCAGTTCGTCGCGTGTCGCCTTGTTGATCAGGATGCCGGTGGCCTGTCGTCGTAGCAGGATATCCGAGACCCGGTCCGTGAAGTAGTTGCCGAGCATCCGGATAAACCGTTGATCCAGATTGCTGAACGGCTCATGGTGCGCTGCTGCGCTCAACAGGGCGATACAACGCTTCCCACGTATGAGCGGCAGTACCTCGATCTCGAACAGCGTGTTCCCGCGCAGGTGCGTGGGCGGCTCGGGTCCTTGCCACGGTTCATCCCGGCGGATCAGACAGGGGCGCTGCAGCGTGTAGTGGTACGCGTCCCAGGGAGACAGCTCCGGCGCATCGACTACACCCGCTTTGCCCTGGCAGCCATCGATGATGTAGAAGCCTCCATCCTTGGGCACGACCAGACGCCAGCTTACGACGTTGGCAAAGTATTTCCAGCGCATCGCCACGCGCGTAGCGATTACAGGGATGTCTTCCAGGGTCTGGATATCGTCGATCAGTTCGAACAGGGCTACATACCGCACCAACTGCTGGGCGGCGAGTGTGTTCCACTGCGATCCGGCGATCATGGGAAAAGGGCCTGCAATCCTTAGCAAGTGTGCTCAGAGGATGGCGCGGTATTCTGGGTCCAAATCCAGGCGCAGTGAACTGGTGTAGATGTTGAACATGGTGGCCATGTCGATCACCGAAATGATCTCGCAGATCTCTTCCTGGCTGAATCCGCTCTCCATGAGTTCCATGAAATCCTCGTCGCGGAGGCCGTTAGGGTCATGAACGACCTTGGTTGCAAAGTTGATGACGGTCCGGTAATACGCGGGCAGTTGGGGGACAGTGTCTAGCTTGATAGCGGATTCCAGGGTTTCAAAGTTCAGCGTCTTGTCCAGATGCAAAACGCTTTGGGCATGACAGGCCGAGCAATACCGGGCGCCGTTCTTGGCGGACACGATGAAAACAATCATTTCCTTGAGAGGCAGAGGCAGACTGCCGCTGAACAGGGTGCCCTTGGCCCGTTCCCAGTAGGCGCGCGCCAGTGCTGCATTATGTCCCAGACTGCGGATCCAGATTGGCACGGATGTTTCGCCAGTCGTGCGCATGAAATCGTCATACACCTCCCGTGTCGCGGGGGAAGCATCTGCGTATTCGGTCAGGATGTAGCGCTGCATTTCCGTCTTTTCTCCCAGTGGATCACATGTTCGTGACTTGTCGCTGGTCACGTGTCGCTCGCGGACCTTGGGTCACTCCAGCTCGCCGGGTCGGTGAGTGAAATCACATCTGCAATTCGAGGTCGCCCGGCTGCCAGGTCTGGTTAAACCAGGGTTCGAGCGGCCCATAGAGCGGCAAAATGACCTTGTATCCCTTGCCCGGCATTGTCTGCACCCAGTCGGCTGCGTCGTCGGCCGGTGCCTTCGGTCCGGACCAAAAAACCGGCGCGGATAATCCATAAAAGCCACCGGTCGCTCTGGTGTACATCACCGGGAGGGCTAGCGCACGACAAAACCCTGCGCGTCCGCTGAAGCTGGCGGGGTTGTCGCACATCCCTGCGTGTCTTCAATGAACTTTAGCTGATGTCGCCGGCCCGTGCCGGTCCTGCCGGGCAGTCGGCAGTCCTGGCAGGTCGGTTTGGCGAGTGCAGGCCGACCTTGCGCAACGGATGGCCTGACAGGTCGGGTTAGCCCCCAGGACCTAACCCGACCTTGTGCTTCAGCAGCAGCGTGGCCCGGCCTTGCCATAGCGCCGGTCGATGGCGAAGTGGAAAAATTCCTTTTCCGTCATCGGCGTGGCATCCGGATGCACGCGGCGATGATGCGCCAGATAGACCTCATAGTCCGGCGCGCCGATGATCCGCCGTACCGCTTGCCGGAAAAAGGCCAGGCGCCTGGCGAGCGTCATGGGCGGGTGAGCCGCTTCTTCATGCCCGCAGACGGTCATGGGCTGATCAGTGGATGACGGCATAATCCACTCCCGGTTGTGTGGCCTGATAGGCACTTTCCTGCACGGTCGGTTGCGGATCGCGTATGGCCCGCAGTGACATGCGCACCGCGAAGAACGCCATTGCCACCACCAGCAGCACGAACATGGCGGTGATGGTGCCGCACAGATAATTGTTGAACGCGACCCGCTCCATTTCCGCAATGGTCTTGGCCGGGGCCAGCACCGTGCCCGCCGCCGCTGCGTTGCTGTACTTCTGGGCGATGGCGAAGAAGCCGACCGGTAGTCCGGCAAAGATCTTTTGCCAACCCGCGGTCAAGGTGCAGATCAGCAACCAGGCGGTCGGTACCAGGGTGACCCAGATATAGCGCTGGCGCTTCATCTTGATCAGCACCGTGGTGCACAGCAGCAAGGCAATGCCGGCCAGCATCTGGTTGCCGATGCCAAACAGCGGCCAGATGGTGTTGACGCCGCCGAGCGGATCGACCGTGCCCTGATAGACGAAATAGCCCCACATCGACACACACAGCAGGGTGGCGACTACGTTTGCGCTCAGCGAGTTGGTGCGGCCGAGCGGCGCGTACAGGTTGCCCAGCAGGTCCTGGATCATGAAGCGCCCGGCCCGGGTGCCGGCGTCGACGGCGGTGAGAATGAACAGTGCCTCGAACAGGATGGCGAAGTGATACCAGAAGGCCTGCAGGGCCTGGCCGCCCAGCGCCGCCGCCATGATCTGCGCCATGCCCACCGCCAGGGTCGGTGCGCCGCCGGCGCGGTTGAGGATGGTTTTTTCGCCGATATCCTGCGCGGTCTGGTTGATCATTTCGGGGGTGATCGCCCAACCCCACTGGCTGATGACCTGGGAGGCCTTTTCAGCGGTGTTGCCGATGATCGCCGCCGGGCTGTTCATGGCGAAGTAGATGCCCGGATCGAGGACGCAGGCAGCGACCAGGGCCATGATCGCGACGAAGGATTCCGTCAGCATGCCACCATAGCCGATGAAGCGGGCGTGCGATTCACGCTCGATCAGTTTCGGGGTGGTGCCCGAGGAGATCAGGGCGTGGAAACCGGAGACCGCGCCGCAGGCGATGGTGATGAACAGGAACGGAAACAGGGTGCCGGAGAACACTGGGCCGCTGCCGTCGATGAACCGGGTGACCGCAGGCATCTTCAGGTCGGGAGCGACGATGTAGATGCCAATCGCCAGCGCGGTGACCACGCCAATCTTGAGGAAGGTGGACAGGTAGTCACGCGGTGCCAGCAGCAGCCACACCGGCAGCATCGACGCGACCGCGCCGTAGATGATGATCGCCCAAGCCAGTTGCGGCGCCGAGTAGGTGAACAGCGGGCCGAGGCTTGGATGCGCGGCGACATTCTGGCCAAAGCCAATCGCCAGCAGCAGCACGATCACGCCAAACGCTGAGGCTTCACCGATTTTGCCGGGGCGGATATGGCGCATGTAGATGCCCATGACCATGGCCAGCGGGATAGTCACCGCCACGGTGAAGGTGCCCCAGGGACTTTCACCGAGCGCCTTGACCACCACCAGACCCAGTGCAGCGAGGATGATGATCATGATGGCCAGGGCACCGACCAGGGCAATGCCGCCGGCGACTGGCCCCATTTCCATCTTGATCATTTCGCCCAGTGAGCGGCCATCGCGGCGCATCGAGCAGAACAGCACCATGAAATCCTGCACCGCCCCGGCGACGATGACGCCGGCGAGGATCCAGATGGTGCCCGGCAGATAGCCCATCTGCGCGGCCAGCACCGGACCGACCAGCGGGCCGGCGCCGGCGATGGCGGCGAAATGGTGGCCATAGAGAACCCACTTGTTGGTGGGTACGTAGTCGAGGCCATCATTGCGGCTGACCGCTGGGGTCATGCGTCCATCGTCCAGGCGCAGGACGCGCTCGGCGATGAATTTGCTGTAGAAGCGATAACCGATGAAGTAGATGCACAGCGCGGCGGTGACCAGCCACACTGCGCTGACGGTTTCACCACGATTCAGGGCGACGGCGCTGAGGGCAAAAGCGCCGAGTACCGCCATCAGCATCCAGCCGATGTACGACAGTAGTTTGTTCTGCATGGAGGCATGATCTCCTGGGGTGCCATCCTGGCGACGGGATGGTGGAAATACCCCAAGCAATCCGGGGTCGGGTCCGGGAGAGTAAACGGGCTCTGGCCGGGGAGCGCTGGAGTGCAGGGTCCGGCGGGCGGCGCTGCAAGGGCGTGCGTCGCCCGCCGGACTTGAGGAGGAAGTATAGACCTGAAAGCCGAGTCGTTGACTAGGTCATTGAACCGCTTGCCGGCTCCAGTTGCTTGCGGAACGCGGCGTAGTACAGCACCGGGATGAAGATCAGCGTCAGCAGGGTGGAGACCATGATGCCGAAGATCAGCGAGATCGCCAGGCCGCGGAAAATCGGGTCATCGAGGATGAACAGCGCACCGAGCATCGCCGCCAGTGCAGTGAGGATGATCGGCTTGGCGCGCACCGCGCTGGAGCGGATCACCGCCTCCTGGAACGGTATGCCGCTGGCTATTTCCAGTTGGATGAAATCCACCAGCAGGATCGAGTTGCGGACGATGATCCCGGCCAGGGCGATCATGCCGATCATCGAGGTGGCGGTGAACTGAGCGTGCAACAGGGCGTGGCCGGGCATCACGCCGATGATGGTCAGCGGGATTGGCGCCATGATGATCAGCGGGACGAGGTAGGAGTGGAACTGGGCCACCACCAGCAGGTAGATCAGGATCATGCCCACCCCGTAGGCAATACCCATATCGCGGAAGGTTTCATAGGTAATCTGCCACTCGCCATCCCACTTCAGACTGTAGCTGTAGGGCTGGTCCGGCTGGCGGATGAAGAACTGTTGCGGCGGCTGGCCGGCGATGGGCTGGCTTTGCAGGCGGCTGAAAATCTCGAACATGCCATACAGCGGGCTGTCCAGCGGCCCGGCCATGTCGCCGAACACGAATACGACTGGCAATAAGTCCTTGTGATAGATCGCGTTCTCACGTTGGGTCGATTCCAGGTCCACCACTTCGGAGAGCGGCACCAGCGAACCGGTCTGACTGCGGGTTTTCAGGGCCAGCACGCTGGTGGACCGGGCTTGATCAGCGGTGGGCAGTTGCAGGCGCAGCGGAATCGGGTACTTGGCGGTTGCGGAATGCAGATAGCCGGCATCCTCGCCGCGCAGGGCTGTGGCGAGATCGGCAGCTACCGCCTGCTGCGACACGCCTAGCAGCGCCGCCTTGACCCGGTCAACGTGGGCAATCAGGCGCGCGGCAGGTGTCTCGATGGTATCGTCGATATCGATGATGTCCGCAGTCTCGGCGAAGACCGCGCGCACCGTCTGGGCGGCAGCGATCTGTCCGGCATAATCGGGGCCGTACACTTCGGCGACCAGCGGCGACATCACCGGCGGGCCGGGCGGCACTTCCACCACCTTGACGTTGGCGTTGTAGCGCTGACCGATCGCCTGCAGCGGGCCACGCACGCTCAGGGCGATATCGTGGCTCTTGCGCTGGCGGTGCTTTCTGTCGACCAGGTTGACCTGCAGATCGCCGACATTGGCGCCTGCGCGCAGGTAGTACTGGCGGACCAGACCGTTGAAGTTGATCGGTGCAGCGGTGCCGGCGTAGGCCTGATAATCGGTGACTTCCTCAACTGTGCTCAGATAGCGGCCCAGTTCGCCGAGCACGCGCGTGGTCTGCTCCAGGGTGCTGCCTTCGGGCATATCGACGATAACCTGGAATTCCGATTTATTGTCGAAGGGCAGCATCTTCAGCACCACCAGTTGGACATAGGCCAGACTGACCGAGCCGCCGATCAGCAGCAGCACGCCGATGCCCAGCGCCCAGCGCAGTGGCCGGCCCTGACGCCCGCGCAGGAACGGCCCCACCACGCGGCGGAACAGGCGGTGGGCAAAATCATCCGTGCTGTGCGCCGTTTCCGGGTGCGTGGCAGCGGGCGGATGGCTGTCCACCACGCCGCGCAGCACCTTGTACGTCAGCCAGGGCGTGAATACGAAGGCCACCGCCAGCGAGATCAGCATGCCCAGGCTGGAATTGATCGGGATCGGGCTCATGTACGGCCCCATCAGCCCGGAAACGAAGGCCATGGGCAGCAGCGCGGCAATCACGGTGAAGGTCGCCAGGATGGTCGGGCCGCCGACCTCGTCTACCGCCAGCGGAATCGCCTCGATCAGCGAACGCTGGCCAAGATGGATGTGGCGGTGAATATTTTCCACCACCACGATGGCGTCATCGACCAGGATGCCGATCGAGAAGATCAGCGCGAACAGCGATACCCGGTTCAGGGTAAAGCCCCAGGCCCAGGAGGCAAACAGGGTAATGGTCAGGGTCAGGATCACCGCCGCGCCGACGATCAGCGCCTCGCGCCAGCCCAGGGCGATCAGCACCAGGCCGATCACCAGCGCGGTGGCGAAGATCAGCTTGGTGATCAGGGTCATGGCCTTGTCGTTGGCGGTGACGCCGTAGTTGCGGGTGACGGTGATGTGGACGTCGGCGGGGATCACCGTGCCTTGCAACTGCTCGATCCGGGTCAGCACCTGTTCGGCGATCTGCACTGCGTTCTCGCCCGGCTTCTTGGCGATGGCCAGGGTCACGGCGGGGAATTCGCCCTGGGCCTGGATGCCATGGGTGGCCGCTGCGGGCCCGGTGCCCAGCCAGACATAGCGCTGCGGGGTATCGGGTCCAAACGTGACCGTGGCGACATCGGCCAGATACACCGGCGTGCCCTGGTGCAGGCCGATCACCAGTGTGCCCACATCCTCGGGCCGGACCAGGAAACTGCCGGCCTGCAGCGGAATCTCGCGGTTATCGCCGACCAGCGCGCCGGCGTCGGCCGAGGCATTGGCCGCCTGCAGGGCGTTACGCAGATCGCTCAGCGCCAGCCCATAGCCGGACAGTCGGGCGGGATCAAAGTGGATTTGCACCACCCGGTCCGGGGCGCCAAGGGTGTAGATGTCGCGGGTGCCGGCGACGCGCTTGAGCTCGCTTTCCAGGCTGTGCGCCACCCGTGCCAGATCGTCGGCGCTGCGCCCGTGATCCTCGGTCCACAGGGTCAGGCTGACGATCGGCACATCGTCGATGCCCTTGGGTTTGACGATCGGCTGCCCGACGCCAAGCTTGACCGGTAGCCAGTCGGCATTGGAATAGAGCTTGTTGTACAGGCGGACAATGGCATCGGTGCGCGGCTCGCCGACCTTGAACTGCACGGTCAGCACCGCCATACCGGGCCGCGAGACGGAGTAAACGTGTTCGATGCCCTCAATCTCGGCCAGGATCTGCTCGGCGGGACTGCTGACCAGCCGTTCCACTTCCGGGGCGCTGGCGCCGGGGAAGGGAATGAAGACATTGGCGAAGGTGACGTTGATTTGCGGCTCTTCCTCGCGCGGCGTCACCAGCACCGCGAACAGGCCCATCAGCAGCCCGACCAGGGCCAGCAGCGGCGTGATCTCGCTGCGCAGGAATTTTCGGGCGATGGCCCCGGACAGGCCAAGGCGCGGTTCGGTGGCCTCGTGCATGTTACTTCTCCGCCGTAGTCCGCTGCTGCTGATTTTTCAGATAAATGCCCGCCTGAACCGGGTCCAGCGCCACGCGTTCGCCAGCCTCCAGCCCGGCGAGGATTTCCACCGTCTCGCCCTCGGCGCGGCCGGGTCGCACCTGGCGCAGACTGACCGCGCCATCCTTGACGGCATACACGGCGCTGACCTCGCCGCGCTGAGCAAGTGCGGCACGCGGTAGGGTCAGGCGCTGGGTGGTGCCGACCTGAAAGGCGGTCTTGACGAACATGCCCGGATACAGGCCTCCGGTCTTGGGTGGCAGGTACAGGCGCACTTTGAACACGTTGCTTTTCGGGTCGGCATAGGGGAAGAAGGTCAGCTTGGTGGCATTGATGCTGGGGCCGTTATTGGGCAGCAGCACCCGCGCCTGCTTGTGCTGGCGCACCGGTACGATCAGCCGCTGTGGCACATTCGCCACCACGCGCAGTTCGTCGAGGGAAAAGCCGGTCATCAGTGGTGTACCGGGCTGGACACTTTCGCCCAGATCGACATGGCGTTCCAGGACCATGCCGCTATAGGGCGCGACGATGGTGGTATAGCCGAGGGATTCGCGGGCCTGGGCGACACTGGCCTGAGCGGCATCGAGCCGGGCCTGAGCGGCGTCGAGAGCGGCGGTCGCGCCATCCATCTGCGCCTTGGAGACCAGTTGCCGCTCAAAAATCCCCTGGATGCGCTTATGTTCAGACTGCGCCTCGATCTGCCGGGCCTGGGCTTCGCGCAGATTGGCCTGCGCCTGTTCCAGACCGGCGCGCTGTTCAATATTGCGGATGCGGACGATGGCCGTGCCTTGGGCGACGAAGTCGTTGACATCGACCAGGATGGCCTCGACGCGGCCGGCGGTCTGGGCGGAGACGGTGCTCTGATTGACGGCTTCCACCACGCCGTCGAGCACCTGTTCGTCAGGCAGGGTTTGCAACTGGACGGTGGTCAGCGCGAACGGCAGCTCAGCGGCGCGGCCGGCACCGGGTAGCAAGGCCAGCAAGCCGGCGCAGAACATGAACAGTGGCAGCGGGCGTTTCGTGATTGGCATGGTGATGTCCCCTCGAACCGAATGGATTCGGGCTTTATATATTAGTAAATTCTAATATTTTAGGGCAACATCGACAAGAGCGCGCCGGCAATCGGCCGGATGCGCGGGCATTTCGGGTATTCACGCCTATTCGGCTGGCAGCACCAGCGCCAGCAGAGTGGCGGTTTCGACCAGTTCACAGGCTGCACCGAGGGTATCGCCGGTGATGCCGCCGAGCCGGTCCAGCAGGCTCTGGCGCAGGGCCAGCAGCCCCAGGCCAAGCACAGTCAGCAGCACGCCACCGATCCAGTCGAGCAGGGCGATCGTAGTCGCAGCCACCAGCAGCACCACCAGGGCGCAGCTCAATCGTGGCAGATAGCTTGCGTAGGGTGCACCCAGGCCATCGGGCCGCACATAGGGCGTAGTGACCAGCAGCAAGACGATCGCAGTGCGCCCGAGCACCGGCGTCAACAGCAGCAGCTCGCGGGCGTCACCGGCCAGCAGCATCTGCAGCGCGGCGAACTTGTTCAGCAGCACCAGCACGACTACCGCGATGGCAATGGGTCCGCTGCGCGGATCCTTCATGATCGCCAGGGTACGGCTGCGATCGCCCTGGCCGCCGATCCAGGCATCGGCGGTGTCGGCCAGCCCATCCAGATGCAGACCCCCGGTCAGCAGTACCCAGAGCGTCAGCAGCAGCGCGGCCAGCACACCGGGATCGCTGAGCCACAGCAGGGTATGCAGGCCGGCCAATGGTGCGCCAATCACCAGCCCGACCAGCGGAAAAAACAGCACCGATAGCCCCAGGTCGCGGGGCTGCGGTGGCGTAGCCGACGCGGGCACCGGCAGCCGGGTGAGCAGCTGCAGCGCCAGGGCGAACGCGCGCATCATGTCAGGCGGCCGTTGTGAAACACCAGGCGCGGTTCGGCGCCGGGTTCGTGATAGCAGCGGATCCGGCTGAGCGCGGCAAAGGGCACTTCAAAGCGCCACAGATGATTCAGCGGCATGCCCAGCATCCGGCGCAGCACCATGCGGATGGTGCCGCCATGGGCCACCAGCAGCACATGGCGACCGTGATAACGCTCCAGCAGATCCGTCCAGGCGGCGCCGATGCGCTCATCGAAGGCCATGACCGGCTCGCCGCCCGGAATCGGATGCGCGACCGGATCGGCCCAGAAGCGCGCCAGGGTCAGCGGGTCGCTGGCATGGACCTCGGCGACGCTGCGCCCCTCCCAAACGCCAAAGCTGATTTCGCTGAAACCGGACATGATCTCCAGCGGCCGGTCCAGACGCGCAGCCAGTTCGGTCGCGAACGCAGCACAGCGGCACAGCGGCGAACTGACAATGGCCTCCCAGTCCCGGTAGTCGCCGGTGGCGGTGCGCATTTGCACCCAACCCAGCGCACTGAGCGGATCGTCAATCGCGCCGCGGAATTTCTGGCCGCCATCGGGTTCGCCATGGCGCAACAGGTCGATCAGGGTAGCGCTGCCCAGATTCATGAGGAGGACACTCCTGCTTCGGCAAAGGTGGCCATATCGGCCTGTACGGCGGCGGCGGCGCGCAGCAGCGGCAGGGCGACCGCCGCGCCGCTGCCTTCACCGAGGCGCATCTCCAGCTCCAGCAGGGGCCGCGCATCGAGCGCCTGCAGCAG
>OFRV01000097.1_pt1 | contig 12993 bp, 10 predicted proteins | sample 1543231 | NCBI WGS metagenome assembly OFRV01 (sample SAMN05442499, study PRJEB24371) | freshwater metagenome | isolation source: Freshwater Lake | place: Canada: Niagara | collected 2013-08-21 | reverse complement strand
CCGCCAGCACCGCCAACACCGCCATCGGCCGCAGCAAAGCCAGCGCCGACGGGATAAAGCGGGCCGCGCGCAACTGACCGCCATGGCGCTTGAGATAATCGGCGACGTAGATCAGGGCAAACAGCTTGGCCATTTCCGAGACCTGGATATTGATCGGCCCAACGCCGATCCAGCGCATGCTGCCGTTCACTTCCTTGCCCACCTTCGGCACCAGCACCAGCACCAGCATGGCCACCGCCGCCAGCAGCAGCGTCGGCCCCAGGCGCTGCCAGCGCGCCACCGGCACTTGAAACACCAGTCCCGCCACGAACAGACCCGCCAGGGCAAAGGTGCCCTGACGGATCAGGAAATAGAACGGCTGGCCGGTCTGCCGATCGGCGATGGGCATCGAAGCCGACGCCACCATCAACAGGCCCAGCGACAGCAGCAGCAGCATGGCCACCAGCACCCAGGGATCGGGGAACGGCAACGCGGCGCGCGGCTCAGGCACATGCGGCACATCAGCCGCAGTAGTAGCGACGGCGGCGTTAGCATTCAGCATCCGGCCAGCCTCCGCGCTGCAGCCGCGAACAGTGCGCCGCGCTGCTCGTAACCGCTGAACATGTCGAAGCTGGCACAGGCCGGCGACAGCAGCACGCTATCGCCCGGCACGGCCAGTTGCGCGGCCAGCGCTACGGCCTGTTCCAGATCGACTGCCCGCTGCAACGGCACGCTGTCGCCGAGCGCGGCGGCAATCAGCGGTGCGTCGCGCCCAATCAGCACCACCGCGCGCGCCTTGCCGGTCAGCGCAGCGCGCAGCGGCGTGAAATCCTGAGCCTTGCCATCGCCGCCAGCGATCAGCACCACCTGACCGGGCAGGCCACGCACCGCCGCGACCGTTGCGCCGACATTGGTGCCCTTGGAATCGTCAAACCAGCGCACCCCGTTATGCTCGACCACCAGCGTGGTGCGATGCGCCAGACCGGGAAACTCGCGCAGCGCCGTCTGCATCGCCGCGCGCTCGAAGCCCAGCGCCGTGCCCATGGCCAGCGCCGCCAGGGCATTGGCCAGATTGTGGTCGCCCCTGATGCGCAATTCGTCAGCGGCGATCCAGCGTTCCTCACCACGGGCCAGCCAGGTTTCACCACCCTCGCGGCGCAGGCCAAAATCGCCCGCGCCCGGTGCATCGAGCGTGAAGCGCAATACCACGCGCCCCGGCTCGACCATGGCCAGCACCGCCGGATCATCGGCGTTGATCACCATCACGCCGTCACCGTGGAACACGCGCTGCTTGGCGGCGCGGTAATCATCCAGGCTGGCATAGCGGTCCATATGGTCGGGGCTGATGTTCAGCACCGTCGCCACCCGCGCGTTCAGGCTGTGGGTGGTTTCCAGTTGAAAGCTGGACAGTTCCAGCACATACAGTTCAGCCGGCTTGGCCGCGCCTTCGCTGTGCTGCCACAGTTCCAGCGCCGGTGTGCCCAGATTGCCGCCCACCGCCGCCCGCACCCCGGCCCGTTCCGCCATCAGGCCGAGCAGGGTGGTCACCGTACTCTTGCCGTTGGAACCGGTGATCGCCGCCACCGGCACCTGCGTCAAGCGCGCCAGCAGTTCGATATCACCCCAGGCTGGCACACCGCCGGCCACGGCAGCAGCGATCGCCGGCGTCGCCAGCGCAATCCCCGGACTGACCAGCAGGCGATCAGCACCCGCCAGCAACGCCGGGTCGAAGCCGCCCAGATACAGCGGGACAGCGGGACACTCGGCACGCAGCGCCGCCAGCCCGGGCGGATCGGCGCGGCTATCCGTCACGGCAAAGGTCGCGCCCAGCGCGCGCAGCGCCCGCGCCGTCGCCAGACCGCTCTTGCCCAGGCCGACCACCAGCGTCATTCCATCCAGCATGCCCTCCCCTCCCCTAGCGAACCTTCAGCGTGGCCAGGCCAACCAGCACCAGCACGATGGTGATGATCCAGAAGCGCACGATGACCCGCGGCTCCGGCCAGCCCTTGAGCTCAAAATGGTGATGCAGCGGTGCCATGCGGAAAATGCGCCGGCCGGTGAGCTTGAACGAGGCCACCTGCAGAATCACCGACACGGTTTCCATCACGAACACCCCGCCCATCACGAACAGCACCAGTTCCTGACGCACCGAAGCGGCGATCACGCCCAGTGCCGCGCCCAGCGCCAGCGCGCCGACATCGCCCATGAACACCTGCGCCGGATAGGCGTTGAACCACAGGAAGCCCAGCCCGGCACCGACCAGGGCACCGCAGAACACCGTGACCTCGCCCACGCCGGGCACCGCCGGAATGCCCAGGTACTCGGCGAAAATCCGGTTGCCCGAGGCATAGCAGAACACCGCCAGCGCCCCGGAAACCATGGTGGTCGGCACGATCGCCAGTCCATCCAGACCGTCGGTCAGGTTGACGGCATTGCTGGACCCGACAATGACAAAGTAGGTCAGCGGAATGAACAGCCAGCCCAGTTGCAGCGCCACGTTCTTGAAAAACGGCACGATCAGCTCGGTCTCGACCGTGGTCTGCGCGGTGAAAAACAGCAGCAGTGCCGCGCTCAGTCCGGCCACCGACTGCCAGAAATACTTGGAGCGCGCCGACAGGCCCTTGGAATTGCGCAGCACCAGCTTCTTGTAATCATCGGCCCAGCCGATGGCGCCAAAGGCCAGGGTCGTCAGCAGCACGATCCAGACATAGCGGTTGCGCAGATCCGCCCACAGCAGGGTTGCGATGGCGATCGCCACCAGGATCAGCGCCCCACCCATGGTCGGTGTGCCGGCCTTGGAAAAGTGGCTCTTTGGACCGTCCTCGCGGATCGGCTGACCGATCTGGTAGCGGCACAGCCAGCGGATCATCGCCGGCCCGATCAGCAGCGACAGCAGCAGTGCGGTGAGCACGCCCAGAATGCCGCGCAGGGTCAGGTATTGAAAAACGTTAAAGCCGCTGTAGACGTTCGCGGCCAGCCATTCCGATAACAGCACCAGCATCAGTGATCTCCCTGCACCGCGCGGCCAGCGTCCGCAACCGCCAGCGCCGCCACCACCCGTTCCATGCGCATGCCCCGCGAGCCCTTGATCAGAACCAGCGGCGCCGGGCCATCGTCCTGCAGATCGTGTTCCAGAGCGGCCACCAGTGCTTCCACCGTGGCAAAATGAACCGCGCCGGGGCCAAAGGCCTGTACCGCCGCCGCGCTGTGTTCGCCCAGACCATACAGGCGCTCGAAACCCGCCGCGCGGGCCTCGCGACCGGACTGGGCGTGCAATTCATCGGCTAGCGGACCCAGCTCGCGCATGTCGCCCAACACCAGCCACGTGCGGCCCGGCTCGACGCTGACCGCCGCCAGTGCCGCCGCCAGCGAGGCCGGATTGGCATTGTAGGCATCGTGAATCACCGCGCCGCCGTGCCGGCCGGGCAGGGTCTGCATCCGCCCACCCACCGTTTGCAAGCCTTCCAGACCGGCGCGAATCTCGTCCAGAGTCGCGCCCACCGCCAGCGCCGCCGCCGCCGCCGCCAGGGCATTGCGCACGTTGTGGCGACCGGGCAGCGGCAGACTGATTTCGATGGCGCCGGCGCGGGTGGCCAGGCGAAAGCGGTTGTGTACCGCGTCCAGGATCTGGCCGCTGACCGCTGCCGGCTGATCGAGACCAAAATCAATCACCCGCCGCGCACTGTTCAGGCCCAGCCAGTAGTCGGCATGAGGATCATCGCGGTTGATCACCGCCACGCCGGCTGCGCTCAGGCCCTGGAAAATCTCACCCTTGGCGCGCGCCACCCCGGCGATGTCGCCAAAACCTTCCAGATGACAGGGCCCGGCGTTATTGAGAATTGCGACATCCGGCCGCGCCAGCGTGGTCAGATAGGCGATTTCGCCATGATGGTTGGCGCCCATTTCAATCACGGCATAACCGTGCTCGCCGCGCAGGCGCAGCAGGGTCAGCGGCACGCCAAGATCGTTGTTCAGATTGCCGGCCGTGGCCAGGGTCGATCCACGCTGGCTCAGGATGGCGGCGAGCATCTCCTTGAGTGTGGTCTTGCCATTGCTACCGGTCAGGGCGATCAGCGGCCCGGTGAAACGCGTGCGCCAGGCCGCCGCCAGCTGGCCCAAGGCCAGCCGGGTATCGGCGACGCGCAGTTGCGGCAGCGGATCGTCCACCAGCCGGCTGACCAGCGCCGCCGCGGCGCCCTGGGCACGGGCGGCGGCAAGGAACTCGTGACCGTCGGCATGCGCGCCCGGCAAGGCCACGAACAGCGCGCCGGTCGGCAGGCGGCGGCTGTCAAGACCAACCGCGTCAAAGGCGACATCGTCGCCATGGCATTCACCTTGCAGCAGGCGAGCGGCTTCCTGCAGGCGCAGTGGGGGGAAAGCGTCGTTCATCCGTACATCATCCATCCTGAGAATCGGGAAACAGGCAGGACCGCGCCGTAGCGCGATCGCAGAACGGCAGCCGCTCGGTGCCGATGATTTGATAATCCTCATGGCCCTTGCCGGCAATCAGCACGATGTCGCCGGGAGCAGCGGCAGCCAGGGTCTGGACAATGGCCTGCCGCCGATCGCGCAGCACGGTCACTGTGTCCGGCGTATGTAGGCCCGTCTGGATATCGCGCACGATCCGCTCGGGATCTTCGGTGCGCGGATTGTCGTCCGTAATCACCACCCGGTCGGCGAGGCGCTCGGCAACCGCGCCCATCAGCGGCCGCTTGCCGGGATCGCGATCGCCGCCACAGCCGAACACGCACCACAGCCGGCCCGCGCCATGCTCGCGCAGGGCGCCAAGCGCCTGTTCCAGGGCATGCGGCGTATGGGCGTAATCGACCACCGCCAGCGGCTGGCCCGGCCCGCCACCGATCCGCTCCATCCGCCCCGGCACGGTAGCCGCGTGTGCCAGCCGCGCCAGCGCTTCCTCAAAGGGCAGCTCCAGCGCCAGCAGGGTGGCCAAGGTGGCCAGCAGGTTATGGGCATTGAAGCGACCAAGCAGGCCGCTGCGCAGTTCACCCTCGCCCCAGGAGGAGCGCACCCGCAGCGCCAGCCCGGACGGCGTCAGGCGCAGATCCTCGCCCCAGACAAAGCTGTCCAGACGCGCCGGGCGCGGCCCCAGACCATAGCCAATCAGACCATTCCAGCCACGCAGCTCGGCAGCCAGACTACGGCCAAAGGCATCGTCGAGATTGAGCACCGACCCGCGCGGGGCATGACTGAGAAACAGCCGGCGCTTGGCAGCGGCATAGGCATCAACGGTACCGTGGTAATCGAGGTGATCACGGGTCAGGTTGGTCAGCACCGCCACGGTGAAATCGACCCCGTTGACCCGGCCCTGATCGAGGGCATGCGAGGACACTTCCATGGCGACATGGCGCTGACCACCGGCCACCAGTCGGGCCAGCAGGCGCTGCACGCTCAGCGCATCGGGCGTGGTGTGCGCCGAGGGTTCGGTCTGGCCATACACGCCGGTGCCCAGGGTGCCGATGATGCCGCAGGGCGGTTGCCCGGTCACGCTCAGTGCCTGGGCGATGAAATGGGCGCAGGAGGTCTTGCCATCGGTGCCGGTGATGCCGACCACGCGCAGGCGCCGCGTTGGCTCGCCATAAAAGCGGCGAGCGATCAGCCCAAGCCGCTGGCGCAGCTCCGGCACGGCCAGCAGCGGCGGTTGCTGATCCTGCGGCAGCGCCGCGCCGGTCCAGGGCGGCTCCCACAGCACCGCCAGTGGCGCTGCGGCACGCACCGCGTCGAGAAACTCCAGGCCATGACGCTGGCCACCGCACAGAGCCAGGAACAGGTCGCCAGGACGCACGCGGCGGCTGTCCAGGCTCAGGCCGAGCACCGGCCGATTGGCCAGGCTCGCCGGCACCTCCACGAAGTCCGCCAGCAGTTCGCCCAGGGTCAGCGGCATCGCGCTTGCGCTGCTCATGGCGTTGCTCCCTCCGGCGCTGAGCCGGTAGCGCCGGCGATCTTCATGCTCGGCAGGTCATCGGGGGTGATGTTGAGAATGCGCAGCGCCCCGCTCATGGTCGCGGAAAACACCGGCGCCGCCACCGTGCCGCCGTAGTAGGCGCCGCCGGTCGGCTCGTCGATGAGAATGGCCATCACCAGACGCGGATCGCTGGCCGGGACAATGCCGGCGAACAGGGCGAAGTAGCGACTGGTATAGCGGCCACCGGACAGCTTGCGCGCCGTACCGGTCTTGCCCGCTACCCGGTAGCCGGGGATACGGGCCTTGTAGCCGGTGCCTTCCTTGGTCACCACCATTTCCATCATCGACCGCACCTGACGCACTGCGCTGGCCGCCAGCACCCGGCGCTCGTCGGCTGGATTCAGCGGCTGCTCGCGCTTGAACAGGGTCAGTGGCCGGCGCACGCCATCGGCAGCCAGCACCGAGTAAGCCTGGGCCAGTTGCAGGACGGTGAGCGAAAAGCCATAACCGAAGGAGTGGTTGGCGTGGCCGATCTCAGCCCATTTGCTGAAGTGACGCAGCACACCGGTCTGCTCACCGGTCAGGCCAAGCTGGGTGTGCGCGCCAAAGCCGATGCTTTTGTACAGGCTCCACAGCCGTTCCGCCGGCATCGACAGGGCGATCTTGCTGGTGCCGACGTTGCTGGATTTGCTGATGACACGGGTGACATCGATGGTGCCGTAGTTATGCGTGTCGCGCACCATGTAGCGGCCGATGCGCATCGGCGCGGTATTGACCATCGTACTTGCCGTCCACTTGCCGCTTTCCAGACCCATGGCAACTGCAAAGGGTTTCACAGTCGAGCCCGGCTCATAGACGTCGGTGACGGTACGGTTGCGCAGCAATTCGCCCTTGAGCTCGGTGCGGTTGTTGGGATTGCCGGCCGGCTGGTTAACCATGGCCAGGATTTCGCCACTGCGCACATCAACAATCACCGCCGCACCAGCATTGGCCTTGTTCTCCAGCACGGCTGTCTTGAGGGCGCGATAGGCCAGATACTGCAGGCGCCGGTCAATGCTCAGCACCAGCTTCTGGCCGGGCTGCGGCACGCGGATGCTTTCGACATCCTTGACGATGCGGCCAAGCCGGTCCTTGATCACGCGCTTCTGCCCGGGGATGCCGCGCAACTGGACATCGAAGGCCTTTTCCAGGCCCTCCTGACCGACATCGTCGACATTGGTAAAACCGAGCAGGTGCGAGGTGACCTCGGCATCGGGGTAGTAGCGGCGATATTCGCGCCGCGCGTACACGCCCGCGATCTTCAAATCCAGAATCTTCTGCGCCACGCTCGGCGCCAGATGACGACGCAGGTACAGGAACTGACGGGGCCTTTGCTTGGCCTGCTGCTGCTTGTCCGCATCGGGGGCCAGCTTGGCTTCCAGCTCGCTTTGCTTGGCCTGCTGCTGCTTCTCCGCATCGGGGGCCAGCTTGGCTTCCAGCTCGGCCAGCGGCATGTCCAGCGCTGCAGCCAATTGTGCCCAGCGCGCGCGCTGTTCAAGCAGCTCGGCAGGCTGCGCCCAGATCGAGTCCACCGGTGAACTGACCGCCAACGGCTCACCGTTGCGGTCGACGATCATGCCCCGGTGTGCCGGCACCTCGACCACGCGCAGAAAGCGCTCCTCACCCTGATCCTGCAGGAAGTCGTTGCCGATGAGCTGCAGATAGGCGGCGCGCGCCACAATGCCGGTCGCTGCCAGACCGAGCAGGGCCATGAGCAGACCGGGCCGGGTCAGATTTGCCAGGCGCGACCCACGCGATGGCGTAGCGGTAGCCTTGGCGGTGCGCGGCCGTGTCCGGGAAGCATTGAAGGTCTTGTTCACGGGTTTCATCGCGGGGTGATGTACAGGACTTCATCGGGTTCCGGCGTGCGCATGTGCAATTGCGCCCGCGCCCGCTGCTCGACCACGATATCCGTCACCAGGGTGCTCTGTTCCAGTTGCAGCAGTTCCCATTCGATCTCCAACGTATCGCGCTCGGCCTGCAGTTTTTGCATGCGCACGAACAACTGGCGATTGAGATGATCGGTGTAGGCCACGCCAATCCCGGAAGTGAGCACCGCCACGGTCAGCACGGTGACCAGCAGAACTCGGCTTTTCATGCCAGGCGCTCCGCCACGCGCAGGGTGGCACTGCGCGCGCGCGGGTTGGCGGCGACTTCGGCGGGACCGGCCCGCAGCGCCCGACTGACCAGACGCAGGGTCATGCCCTCGGGGACACCCATCACCGGCAAATCCAGCGGAAGCTCCCGCCCCCGCGCCTGCTCCCGCATGAACTGCTTGACCACCCGATCCTCCAGGGAATGAAAACTGATCACCGCCAGCCGCCCGCCGGGTGCCAGCAGTTGCACCGCTTGCGGCAGCACCGCATGCAGTTCGTCGAGTTCGTGATTGACCGCGATCCGGATCGCCTGAAAAGCGCGGGTAGCGGGATGTTTGCCAGGCTCGCGGGTCGGCACCGCCGCGGCAATGATCGCTGCCAGTTGCGCCGTGGTCGCGATCGGCGCCTGCTGGCGGGCGGCGACGATAGCCCGGGCTACGCGACGGTGAAAGCGCTCCTCGCCATAGTCAGCCAGGATCCGCGCCAGCTCCGCCTCATCCACTCTGGCCAGCCACGCGGCGGCGCTAGGGCCACTCTCCGGGTCCATGCGCATGTCCAGCGGCCCATCGTGCATGAAGCTGAAACCGCGCGCCGGATCGTCCAGTTGTGGCGAGGACACCCCCAGATCGAGCAGCACACCATTCACCCGGCCAAGCCAGCCGGCGGTAGCGACCGCCTCGGACAGGCGACCAAAGGCGGCGCGCACGAAACGGAAACGCGCATCAGATGCGAAACGGGCGAAGGCGCAGGCGGCAGCCGCCGGGTCGCGATCCAGAGCCAGCAACCGCCCTTCGGCACCCAGTGCTGCCAGCAGCGCCGCTGAATGCCCACCGCGCCCGAAGGTCGCATCAACATAGTGGCCATCGGCATGGATGTTCAGCGCGGCGAGCACTTCGTCCAGCAGCACCGGCTGGTGGGATAATGGTGAGGAGGGAGCACTGAACATGCGCTAGAACGCCAGCGCATCCAGGTCCGGCAGCACAGCGCCACCGGCACCATCAGCCAGCAGCGCATCACGCCACGCCTGCCAGGCTTGCTCATTCCAGATCTCGAATTTGTTGCCCTGCCCCACCAGCACCACCCGCTTGTCCAGATTCGCAAATTCCCGCAGGGGAGCCGGCAGCAAAACGCGACCGCTGGCATCCAGGCAGCATTCCTCGGCATGCCCCAGCAGCAGCCGCTTGAGCGCACGAGCACGCGCATGCGTGCTGGAGAGCTGGATGAGTTGGCGCTCGATACCTTCCCAGACCGGCAGCGGATACAACAGCAGGCAACGGTCCTGATCAACGGTAACAATCACCTGCCCGGCGGCGGCATCCTGCAACGCTTGGCGGTACTTGGCCGGTATCGACAGGCGACCCTTGCTATCCAGCGTGAGCGGACTGATACCCCGGAACAACACCGCTCCTCCCCGGACACCCTGCCGTTTCTGCGCGCCACTTTATCCCACTTTTCACCACTAGACTATAGGGAGCACGGTCGGGTGCTGTCAAGAAAAGGCACCGGGCCAATTCCAGAAAAATTATTTTAAACACAATACCTTAAAAATCAGGATAAAATCAGGGCATGGTCCGGAACCGGTCCATGGATCAGGGGTGGTGCGGGCGGATGGCGCCCGGAAAACGGTAGCAAAGCACGGGAAGTGGGAACCGGCCTGTAAGCCGGGTTCTGTCGAGGACGATCATTCATCTGCGACACCTGTCACCAGGTGCCTGTAGCGACCTACCCAGGAGCCGTGCGGACCACACGTCAGCGCTCCTCTATTTGGTCTTGCTCCGGGTGGGGTTTACCGTGCCGCGCCTGTTGCCAGCCGCGCGGTGCGCTCTTACCGCACCTTTTCACCCTTGCCGGCTCTTGCGAGCGTAGGCGGTTTGTTTTCTGTGGCACTGTCCGTCGGCTCGCGCCGCCCAGGCGTTACCTGGCACCCTGTCCTATGGAGCCCGGACTTTCCTCCACACCGCGAGGCGATGCAGCGACCGTCCAGCCGGTTCCCGGGGCATAGTGTCTATTGCGGCGCAGCATTTGACAAGCCGATCATGCCAATCAAGCCGCTCAGGACGCTTCCGGCTGCCGGCCAGCCAGGCGCAGCGCCAGTTCATACAATGCCTTGCGCTTCAGACCGGTCACCTGCGCGGCCAGCGCGACCGCCCGCCCCATCGGCAATTCCGCCAGCAGCGCTGTCAACAGGCGCCGCGTTTCCGGCGTATCGGTCTCATCGACCGCCGCCGCGCCCTGCACCACCAGCACGAATTCGCCCTTCTGGCGCTGCGGTTCCGCCACCAGCCATGCCGTCAGCTCAGCCAGCGGTGCGCCCTGAATCTCCTCAAAGCGCTTGGTCAGCTCGCGGGCAAGCACCGCTGACCGCGCGGTGCCCAGTTCCGCCGCCAGATCAGCCAGGGTTTCGGCGATGCGGTGGCTGGCTTCGAGAAACACCAGGGTGCGCGGTTCACTGGCCAGTTCCCGCAGGCGCTCGCGGCGGGCGTGACTTTTCGCCGGCAGAAAGCCTTCGAAAACAAAGCGGTCGGTCGGCAGGCCCGCCACCGACAGGGCCGCCAGCACGCTGCTCGGTCCCGGCACCGGAATCACCGGCAAGCCCTGCCGGCGCAGTTCACGCACCAGCGGAAAGCCCGGATCGCTGATCAGCGGCGTGCCGGCATCGGACACCAGCGCCAGCGCCTGACCCGCGCGCAACCGAGCCACTACCGACTCCAGGCGGGCACGCTCATTATGTTCATGCAGCGAGAATAGCGGCGTTACGATCGCGAAATGGGCCAGCAGTTGCCCGGTGTGGCGGGTATCCTCAGCGGCGATGGCATCGACCTCGCGCAGCACGCGCAGGGCACGGGCGCTGATATCCTCCAGATTGCCAATCGGCGTGGCCACCACATACAGGGCGCCGGATTCGACGGTCATGATCCAAACCTCTACAATGCGTCAATTTTTTGGAAAGCCCGATCCTGAATCGCTTGGCTGGAGGCAATCCGTGATCAGTCGCGTCGCCCAGGGCAGCACCGCCGAGAGCCTGGCCTGTCAGTACCTGGAGGCCCAGGGCCTGGTCCTGATCGCGCGCAATGTCCGCTACCGGGGCGGCGAATTGGACCTGATCATGCGCGAGGGCGAAACGCTGGTCTTTGTTGAAGTGCGCAGCCGCCGCCAGAGCAGTTACGGCACGCCCGCCGAGACTGTGACCCCGATCAAGCAGCAGCGCCTGATCCACGCCGCCAGCCTGTATCTGCAGCGCCAGGCATTGGATCTGCCCTGCCGTTTCGACGTGGTCGCGATCCTGCAGGACGGCAGCGCACCGCGCATCGACTGGATCCGCGACGCTTTCCAGCTTAATTGAATTCCCGACCGACCGCCGCAGTTGCCGAGTACCTTGCCGATGACCGTTGACCGCACCGCTGAACTGACCGCCCTGCTCACCCGTCGCATTCTGCTCCTCGACGGCGCCATGGGCACCATGATCCAGAGCTATCGCCTGCAGGAGGCCGATTATCGCGGCGCGCGCTTTCGCGATTGGCCCAGCGACCTGAAGGGTAACAACGACCTGCTGACCCTGACCCAGCCGGCGATTATCCGCGAGATTCACGCCGCCTATCTCGACGCCGGCGCCGACATTCTCGAAACCAATACCTTCAACGCCACCACGGTCTCCATGCACGATTACGGCATGGAAAGCCTGGTGCCGGAGCTGAACCGGGAAGCGGCACGGCTGGCGCGCGAAGTCGCCGCGCAATACAGCACCCCGGAGCGGCCGCGCTTTGTCGCCGGCGTGCTCGGCCCGACCAACCGCACCGCCAGCCTGTCGCCGGATGTGAACAACCCCGGCTTTCGCAACATCGACTTCGACACCCTGGTGAGCGCTTATACCGAAGCGGCCCAGGCACTGATCGAGGGTGGCGCTGACCTGCTGCTGGTCGAAACCATTTTCGACACCCTCAATGCCAAGGCGGCGCTGTTCGCCATTCAGCAGCTTTTCGACGCTACCGGCAGCCGCCTGCCGGTGATGATCTCCGGGACGATTACCGATGCCTCCGGGCGCACCCTGTCCGGGCAGACCACCGAGGCGTTCTGGAATTCGCTCTCGCATATCCGCCCGCTGTCCTTTGGCCTGAACTGCGCGCTCGGCGCAACGCAACTGCGGCCCTATATCGCCGAACTGGCGCGCATTGCCGACACCCATGTCTCCGCCCATCCCAACGCCGGCCTGCCCAATGCCTTTGGCGAGTATGACGAAACCCCGGAACAGATGGCAGCGGTGATCCGCGAGTTCGCCGAGAGCGGCTTTCTCAACATCGTCGGCGGCTGCTGCGGCACCACGCCGGCGCATATCCGCGCCATCGCCGAGGCAGTGCAGAACCTGCCGCCACGACCGATTCCACGCATCGAACCCCGCTGCCGGCTGGCCGGGCTGGAACCGATGAACATCGGTCCGCCGATCCGCTTTCTCAACGTCGGCGAGCGTACCAACGTCACCGGCTCGGCGGTGTTCAAGCGCCTGATCAAGGCCGGCGACTACAGTGCCGCGCTCGATATCGCCCGCCAGCAGGTCGACAACGGCGCGCAGATCATCGACATCAATATGGACGAAGGCATGCTCGACTCGAAAGAGGCGATGGTGACCTTCCTGAACCTGATTGCCGCCGAGCCGGACATCAGCCGGGTGCCGGTGATGATCGATTCGTCGAAATGGGAGATTCTCGAAGCCGGCCTGAAGTGCATTCAGGGCAAGCCGGTGGTGAACTCGATCAGCATGAAGGAAGGCGAGGCCGAGTTCATCCGTCAGGCGCGGCTGATTCGCCGTTACGGTGCGGCCGCCATCGTCATGGCCTTTGACGAGCAGGGCCAGGCCGACACCGAGGCGCGCAAGTTCGCCATCTGCCAGCGCGCTTACCGGATTTTGACCGAGCAACTCGACTTTCCGCCTCAGGACATCATTTTCGACCCCAACATCTT
>OFRV01000095.1_pt1 | contig 13093 bp, 8 predicted proteins | sample 1543231 | NCBI WGS metagenome assembly OFRV01 (sample SAMN05442499, study PRJEB24371) | freshwater metagenome | isolation source: Freshwater Lake | place: Canada: Niagara | collected 2013-08-21 | reverse complement strand
GATCTAGGCTGCGCTCTATCCTTTATGGGGTTATTATAGTTTCTTTGTTTTTGTCAGTTGTAATGCAATACAAGGTTCTGCCGCCTGGACAGGATTTGGTTAAATCTTCTGGTTCTTATCTTAATTCCTATCCGGCAAAATTATTTTCAATTGAAAAATCCTTGTTGCCGACTATTGCATCTGTTATGCCTAACGGGTTTTATGAGGCGCATCCAGCGGGTTTTGATCATATTTATCGTACTGTTGGATTTTCTCCTGACAATAATTATATTTTAAAGCTGAAAAAAGGTCAGAATTATTCTGAAGTTGTGTTATATCAATTTGGCGTTGCCAGATCTCCGGCTCCAATTGAAGTGAATTCTTTTTCAAAAGCGAAACTTAATGTCTTAAAAGAGGGCGAACTTTTTTGGAGTGGAACTGTTGAGCCGGGTGTGCCTGTTCAACTGGATTTTGATAGAGTAAGTGAAGATTTTTTTAGCGCATCTTATTTTGATTTTCTCGGTCTTCGTAATATAAGATGGCAATCCTTGGAGTTGCGATTTAGTGTTGATGAAGACACTGATTCTTCACTGGGTTATGCAATAATTAATTTTTCTAAATCTACACAACCCCAAATATTCAAATCTTTTAATCAATTCTTGAGACCTCAAGATTTTGGTTTAGTGGGAATATCAACTGAATATGCATGGAGTAGCCTAGAAGGATGGGGGGTTTGGACTAATGGATCCTATGCCGAGCTTTCGTTTAAGTTAGAAAAAGATATTGATGCTATTGATCTAAAATTTTTAGTAAAGGGCTACATTGTGCCTCAACACCCAGCACAATTAGTTGATGTCATGATTAGGGGAAAGACTGTGGCCGGTTGGAATTTTTCTGGCAGCGGCAATTTTGAAGAGCGGATTTTAAAGCTTACTCGTCAGGAATGGGGCGGGGGTTCCGAGATAAAAATTGGTTTCCTTATGCATAATCCCATTTCACCCAACGAGCTGCATCGTAGCGCCGATACGCGTAAACTGGGTATGGGGCTTCAGGGTATTGTAATTGACAAGGTTACCTATTAAACCTTCGAGGATGAGTAAATGACAGTAATAAGCTTTGTGATTCCTGTTAAGGATGAATCAGAAAATATTAAAGAACTAGCTTCGAGAATATTTTCTATCTTTTTGGAAAACCATGCAGGGCAGGATGTAGAAATTATTATCATTGATGATGGAAGTCGAGATAACAGTTGGGCACTGATTACCCAACTTGCTGAAGGAAATAGTAAAGTGAAAGGTATTCGTCTTCGCCGCAATTTTGGCAAGGCGATTGCCTTAGACGCCGGATTTCGTGCTGCTACCGGTGATATTGTTTTCACGATGGACGGAGATTTGCAGGATGACCCAAAAGAGATTCCACGATTCTTGGAAAAATTGAATGAAGGCTATGATTTAGTATCGGGATGGAAATTTAAAAGATATGACCCGCTATCAAAGACGCTGCCATCCAGACTATTCAATAAAGTAACATCTTGGGCAACCGGAGTAAATCTGCATGATTTTAATTGTGGATTCAAGTGTTACAAAAAGGAAGTAATAGATCGACTGAATATTTATGGTGAGTTACATCGTTATGTTCCCGTGCTAGCTGCTGACTTAGGATTCAAAGTTGGGGAAATCAAGGTCGAACACCATCCAAGGCAGCATGGTGTATCTAAATATGGATGGGAACGCTATTTGCGTGGACTTGTGGATTTAATCACAGTTCTTGCTACGACACGCTGGCTAAACAAGCCAGGCCATCTGTTTGGAGGTATTGGAGTACTGTTTGGAGTTGTCGGTGGATCTATGCTGCTGTATTTATCGGCACTTTGGTTAATGGGTATGGGGCCTATCGGCAACAGACCGCTTTTACTATTTGGTGTTCTTTTTTCAATTTCTTCACTCCAAATGATTTCTTTAGGAGTGATTGCCGAGTTTTTTATAAAAGCGAGGAATTCTAACAATGTGGATGCATTAATATCTGAAAGACTTGGTTCCTAATTTGAACGCATAACCAATAAATAGGAATAATTTTAAATGGGTAAAGTGAAAATAGAAAACGGAATTATTATTGGTACTTCAGGCAATAAATTTGCCACAAAAAACCCTCTGGCAATTTATTTGCTTAAAGGGTTTGACAATGCAATCGTGCAGATGGTGCGTTTTAGTTCACCAACCAATGTTCTGGAGGTTGGTTGTGGTGAGGGGCATGTTACGAAATTAATATTGGAGAATTCAAATGCCAGGATTCTGGCAACGGATATCTCTCAGAGTATTATTGACCAGACCCGCAAAGATCTAAATGATACGAGAGTGACCTACCAGGTTGGACCGCTTGAAACGTTAACGTGTGAAGGTCATTTTGATCTTGTTGTGTGTTGCGAAGTTCTTGAACATTTATATGACCCTAATGTTGGGCTGGATCGGTTACGTTCCTTTAACGCAGATTGGTACTTGCTCAGTGTTCCCAGAGAGCCGATCTGGCGCGCCATGAATATGGCAAGAGGTACCTATCTGAGTCAGTGGGGAAACTCTCCCGGTCATATTCAACACTGGTCAAAGCGGAGTTTTTTACGCCTGGTATCCAGATATTTTGAAATCGTCCAAGTCAAAAGCCCATTGCCTTGGACAGTACTGCTGTGCCGTCCTTATCGCTAGCTAGTCCTGCCCTGTGTCTCCCATTTTGAAACGCAGCTTGCACGGAGCCGGAGCACTCCTGGCAATCGCCGGGATCATCTTTGTCGCCATGCGACTGCGCGACCAAGCCGCCGATATTGACCTTACCCGCTTCAATGGCAGCGCGTGGCTGACTATCACCGGTCTAGCTTTGATCTACGGCTTGTCCAATCTGCTGCTGGCACTGGCTTGGTGGGATCTGCTCGATCAATTTGGTGTCCGCCCATCACGCCGCTGGACGATCAAAGTCTATGGCATGTCCCAGATCGCCAAATATGTCCCCGGCAATATCATGCATCTGGCGGGGCGGCAGGCGCTCGGTCTGGCGGCGGGTCTGCCTGGTTGGCCCCTGGCAAAATCCACTGCTTGGGAACTGGGGCTGATTGCCGCAACCGGTGCCCTGTTTGGCGCCTTGACTCTGCCCCTGTTAGCGCCGGGATTCTCTACAAAAGTGGCGTTGGCGCTGTTTCTGGTGGCACTCGGCGGCGCGGCGACCGTGCTGTGGCGTATGATCGGTCCGCCAGTTGCGCGTGCACTGGGCTGGTATACGGTTTTTCTGGCGATCTCCGGCATACTATTTGTCGCGCTGATCCGTCTGGTGGATGCAAATACCAATGGATCAGAAACTCTCCTGCTCCCCGTAATCGGCGCTTATGTACTGGCCTGGCTGGCCGGTCTGGTTACCCCCGGTGCACCCGCTGGTGTGGGTGTGCGGGAATTGGTGCTGCTGGCCCTGTTGAAGGGCAGCGTCGGCCAAACTGAACTCCTGCTGGCAGTGCTGCTGGGACGACTGGTCACCGTCGGCGGCGACGTGGCGTTTTTGGGTATGGCTTTGATGATGAATGTGAAGAATGAGACCAGTTGATACTATTTGCAGAGAGAGCCTATGCCCGTAGGCATGCGTCCCATGTCCCGGAATAAATCATTCACAGCATCGGCGATGGTTTTTGGATATGAACAGCAGTATGGTCAACGAATATAGTTAAGGAACCCTGCTGAATGACCAAGATTGCCTTTATCACTGGAATTACCGGCCAAGATGGCTCTTATCTGACCGAGTTGTTGCTCAGTGAAGGCTACGAAGTTCACGGTGCCGTGCGCCGCACCAGTAGCCTCGAACGCAGCCGCCTTGCTCACCTGTACGCCGATGCGACGATCTACAATCGGCGCCTCTTTCTGCATTACGCCGACCTCGACGACCCCACCACCCTGCGCCGGGTCCTGTTCAAGGTCAAACCGCAGGAACTTTACCATCTGGCCGGGCAAAGCCACGTCGGCCTCAGTTTCGAAATTCCCGAAACCACCTGTGAATTTACCGCCATGGGCACCCTGCGCCTGCTGGAGATTCTGCGCGACCTGCCTGATCCACCGCGCTTTTTCCATGCCGCATCCAGCGAACTGTTTGGTCGGCCAATCCAGGTTCCGCAAACCGAAACAACGCCCTTCGCCCCGATCAACCCCTATGGCTGCGCCAAGGCTTTCGCCACACAGATGGTGCGCATCTACCGGGAAACGCATGGCCTGTTCGCGGTCAACGGCATTTTTTATAATCACGAATCGCCGCGTCGCGGAGAAAACTTCGTCACCCGCAAGATTTGCCGCGCGGCCGCCGCGATCAAAAAGGGCCTGCAGACTGAATTGATCCTAGGCGACACCCGTGCGCAACGCGACTGGGGCCACGCCCGCGACTATGTGCGCGGCATGTGGCTAGCGCTGCAGCATGCGGCCCCAGACGATTACCTGTTCGCCACCGGGAAACTGCATAGCGTCCAGGACGTGATCGAAACCGCTTTCGCCGCGCTTGCGCTCGACTGGCGAAACCATGTCAAATTTGACGCCCACTTTCTGCGCCCGGCGGAACCGCTGCAACTGGTCGGCGACGCCAGCAAGGCCCGCACCGTGCTTGGCTGGTCGCCGCAGACCTCGTTCACGGCGCTGATCCAGGAAATGACCCGGGCGGAACTGGATGCCTTGAGCTAACACCATGATGGAAAAAATGATTATGTCCAACGCAAAAATCGCGCTCATCACTGGCATCACCGGTCAGGATGGCGCCTATCTGGCCGAATTTCTGCTCGCCAAGGGCTATGTCGTCCACGGCATCAAGCGCCGCAGCTCGCTGTTCAACACCGATCGCATCGACCACCTCTATCAGGATCCGCATGAAGCCAACCGGCGCTTCATTCTCCACCACGGCGATCTGACCGACTCCAGCAGCCTGATCCGCATCATCCAGCAGGTGCAGCCCGACGAGATCTACAACCTCGCTGCGCAGAGCCACGTCGCCGTATCCTTCGAGGAACCGGAATACACCGCCAACTCCGATGGCCTCGGTGCGCTGCGCATTCTCGAAGCGATCCGCATTCTCGGTCTGGAGCGAAAAAGCCGCTTTTATCAGGCCTCGACATCGGAGCTCTATGGCCTGGTGCAGGAGGTTCCACAGAAGGAAACCACACCCTTCTATCCGCGCAGCCCCTATGCCGTCGCCAAGCTCTACGCTTACTGGATCACCGTCAACTACCGCGAAGCGTATGGGCTTTACGCCTGCAACGGCATTCTGTTCAATCACGAATCCCCGCTGCGTGGCGAAACCTTTGTCACCCGCAAGATCACCCGCGCCCTGGCCCGGATCAAGCTGGGCCTGCAGGAGTGCCTGTATCTGGGCAACCTCAACGCACTGCGTGACTGGGGCCACGCCCGCGACTACGTGGAAATGCAGTGGCTGATGCTGCAGCAGGATCAGCCCGAAGACTATGTCATCGCCACCGGTGAACAGCACAGCGTGCGCGAATTCGTCGAGCGGGCCGCGGCGGAACTGGGTATCCAGCTGCGCTGGCAGGGCGAAGGGGTCGAGGAAAAAGGTTATGATGCGCAGGGGCACTGCCGAGTAGCGGTTGATCCGCGCTACTTCCGGCCTACCGAGGTCGAAACCCTGCTCGGCGATCCGACCAAGGCGAGCAAGCAGTTGGGTTGGCAACCCAGAACCAGCTTCACGGAACTGGTCCAGGAAATGGTGCGCGAGGATCTCAAGTCGGCCGAACGCGACGAGCTGATTAAACACCACGGTTTTCGTACCTTCGATCACTACGAGTAAGCATAGCGATGGACATGACTGCGCCGATTTATATCGCCGGGCACCGCGGCCTGGTAGGTTCCGCCCTGGTCCGGCAACTCGCCGCTCAAGGCTATCGCAACCTGCTGACACGCAGCCATGCTGAACTGGATCTTGCCGATCCGGTCGCGGTTGAGGCGTTTTTCGCTGCCGAGCGGCCGCGCTATGTATTTCTGGCTGCGGCCAAGGTCGGTGGCATTCACGCCAACGCCACCTATCCAGCCGACTTCATCCGCGACAACCTGGCCATCGAGCTGAATGTGATCAGCGCCGCCTATCGCCATGGCGTTGAGCGGCTGCTGTTTCTCGGTTCCAGTTGCATTTATCCGCGCGATTGCCCGCAACCGATCCGTGAAGCGTACCTGCTCACCGGGCCACTGGAAGCCACCAACAGCGCCTATGCCATCGCCAAGATCGCCGGCATTGAACTGTGCCGTGCCTATCAGCGCCAGCACGGTGCCCGTTTCCTCGCCGCCATGCCCACCAACCTGTATGGGCCTGGCGACAACTACGATCTGCAAAATTCCCACGTTCTGCCGGCCCTGATCCGCAAGATGCACGAGGCCAAGACGCGCGGCGCGGAGCAGGTGGTGGTCTGGGGCACGGGCACGCCCCGCCGGGAATTTCTGTATAGCGATGATCTGGCCCGCGCTTGCCTGTTTCTGATGACGCTCGACGATGCGCGCTTCGAGGCCCTGCTCACCGACCCGGCCGCCCCGGCGCTGGTCAACATCGGCTGCGGCACCGACCTGAGCATCGCCGAACTGGCCGCAATCACCGCGCGCGTGGTCGGCTTCAGCGGTCGCTTGTGCTTTGATTCGAGCAAACCCGACGGCACACCGCGCAAACTGCTCGATATTCAGCGTATCCAGGCGCTTGGCTGGCAACCCACAGTCGCTCTTGCAGAGGGCATTGCCCAGGCTTATCAGGATTTTCTGAATCGTGCTGTATGAATATTCTGTTTGCTCTATACGGCGACTTCACCAGCAATTCGATTAACCACATTGCCCCATTCGCATCTGAATTGACCCGAATGGGTCATTCCTGTGCAGTAGCGGTCCCCGAGCGAGTAGAGACGATAGCGAGCGTTGCCAATTGCTGCTTCCAGCCGCTGCTGTTTCAACAGGTACTGGCTGAACCGTGCTGTTTCCCGGATGGCCGAGCCGCTGATTTACTCCATGCCTGGACGCCGCGTGAAATCATCCGCGATTTTATCTTTGCGTATCTGGCTGAGCGTCCGGAAACATTGTTGTTGATCCATCTTGAAGATGGTGAACGGGATATCAGCGCCATTGCACTGGGGCTTACCAGTGCTGATCTGGATTTGTTTGATGATCAGGAATTGGCTCAGCGTATTCCGGTTGCTTATGCACATCCCCGCTATGCCGAGTGTCTGCTACTGATGGCCGACGGCGTTACCGTTATTCAGGATAAGTTGGCTGGATTAGTGCCACCCTTGACACCCTGTGCGACCATTTATCCAGGAGTGGATCTGGATTTATTTAAGCCGCAATTGCCTGATATGGATCTGCGTGCCTATCTGGACATTGCCGATGATGAGCGCATCATTGTCTATCAGGGAGGTATGAACCCGATTGTTTTGGATGAAATTCGCGATCTTTATCTGGCGATTGGTCTGCTTAATCAGCGTGGTTATTCCTGTCGACTGATTCGTACTGGTCCTGGACAGCCGCCATTTTGGGATCAATTACCCGCGATTTGTCGCAATCATATTACTGATTTGGGTTATGTGGCCCGCGAACGCCTGCCAGCGCTGCTTGCCTTGGCTGATGTTTGTGTGCAACCGGGTCGCTGCAATACGTTCAATGATCTGCGTCTGCCCTCCAAAATTCCGGAATGGCTGGCAATGGCTAAGCCGGTGTTGTTGCCAGCGGCTAATATTGCGGCCCTGCTTGAGGATGGCGTTAACTGTCTGATGCTGCATCAGGGTACTCCCCAGGAAATTGCCGAGCGGTGTATCTGGGTATTTGATCACCCGCAACAGGCCTGGGAAATAGGACAGCAGGGACGATTATTCGCTGAACAGCATTTTGCACTACCGCAGCAGGCCTATCTGCTGGCCGAATTTTATCAACGGGTTGCCACCGAATCCTCGTCTGCTGAAAGCCGTCTTCGTGCTTTTCATGGCATTCATGTGGCAGCGCCTCCAGCGCTGTTCGCTTTACGCAGACTTCGTGATCGTGTGCAAAAATCAATCGACTCTGCGTCTGCTCTGGAATCTCAGATGATGAATAATTCGACTGTGCAGAAGCTAGATAAGATTTTATCTGAATGGGAATTGAGACCTTTAACTAAACCAAACCGCTATTTTAATTTGCGTCTTTATGTTGATTTTGGACAAGGATTTGCAGAACGTTACTCGTTGTCGAAAAGTGGGTTAATGAACCAACTAACCCGCATTTGTTTGCGACTTCCAGAAGTATGCTCTGATAAAGATCAGGAAATTAAATTACGTATTGATCCTCACGATGGAATGGCTCTGATTGAAATTCACGCCTTGCGAATTCGGCGGCGTGACACGCAAGATCTATTGTGGGATTTGGATGATATTAGCGTCAATGAATTAGTTTTGGCTAAAGATGTTTTGCATTATTCAGAGAAAAAGCTTTTTACTTTGATTAGCATCGGCATGGATCCTTGGATGATGATGCCAACATTAAAAGTGGCACCAGAATTAGTGCAGGTTGAACTGGCTATTAAGGTTGTGGATTGTCAAAAGCAGGTGAGTGAAGGATTGCAATGGCTGGCGCAGGATCGTTGCCAAGTAAGCAAATATCCTGATGAACAGGAAAGGGAGCGAGTGACTGCGCTAGAGACAGAGTTAGCGCAGCAGCAAAAATTGCTGGAGAAGGTAGCAGAACAGAACAAGAAATATAGTCAAGATCTGGAAAAGTTGGAAACCATTTTAATAGCTCGTTCAGCCGATGTGCGATTGTTAGTGCGGCTATTTGAAACTTTGCAACAAGATATGCGTTTAGCCTTTGATTCATTAACTTGGCGGATTGGTTATTTCTTTGCTGAAATGGTTCGGCGTTTAACGTTTAGAAAGCGCATTCCTCTTGTGCAGGATCATGTAGCACAGTTGATAAGAACATATCAATCCTGGAGTCAATCAAATGCCGGATTTAAAGATTTGGGTTTGATGAGTGCGACTCCGATAAGTTCGATAAAGCAGGATGAGTTTGATGAATCTGCCTATCTGATTCAATATCCTGATGTCCGTTCTGCAATGGAACGTGGGGAGTTTAAAAGCGGTCGAGAGCATTGGGAGCTTTTGGGGCGACAGGAAATTTTAAATGGTCAACGTCTCTACATAAAAGATTTTGTTAATGTGCGCTATCCCTCGCCTCCTCGGGAATTCACGACTCGTGATGTAGAGCGTTTAAATCGGTCCATAGCAGCATGGCAGCATAAGCCTTTAATCTCGATTATTATGCCGGTTTACAATGTGGATGTGCGTTGGTTGGCTGCTGCAATTGAATCAGTGCAAAAACAGGTTTACCAAAATTGGCAGCTTTGTATTGCAGATGACTGTTCAACGCGCAAGGAAACCCTAAATTATTTGCATGAGATTCATGATGAGCGTATTAAAATAATTTTCCTGGAAAAGAATCAGGGTATTGCATCAGCTTCCAATGCAGCTTTGGCTTTGGCGATGGGCGATTTTATAGCGCTCCTGGATAATGATGACGAATTGACGCTAGACGCTCTCTATGAGGTTGTTAAGGTAGTCAACGAGCATGATCCTGATTTAATATACTCGGATGAAGATAAGTTAACTGTTGAGGGTCAAAGGGTAGATCCTCATTTTAAACCCGATTATTCTCCTGACTTAATACTTTCAACAAATTATATTTGTCATCTTGGTGTTTATCGACGTGCTCTTGTTGAAAAAATAGGAGGTTTTCGTCAAGGGTACGAAGGCTCCCAGGATTATGATTTTGTTTTGAGATTTCTGGAGCAAACACAGCGGGTGCATCATATTTCTAAGGTTCTCTATCATTGGCGTATGATCCCGGGTTCCACAGCAGCTCAATTTAGCAGCAAAAATCATGCATTGAGAGCGGGACAGAAGGCTTTAGAGGATGCCCTGGAAAGGCGTGGTATCAAGGGGCAGATTTTGTTGACTCCGTATCCAGGTTTTTATCGTGTAAGAAGGGATATTATTAGTCGATCTCTGGTTAGTATTGTTATTCCGTTTCATGATCAGCCCGAGCTTTTGTCTGATTGTCTGGATTCTATTCTTGAGAAAACAACTTATTCTGATTTTGAAATTATTGGAGTTTCGAATAATAGTAAAAAGCATGAAACTTTTGAGCTTATGAATCGGTATTCACATCGTGATCGTCGTGTTCGATTTATATCCTATGATTTTCCATTCAATTACTCGGCTATTAATAACTATGCAGCTCAAAATGTTTCTGGTGAGCATTTGTTGCTGTTAAATAACGATATTACAGTGATTTCTCCGGATTGGTTGGAGTCGTTGCTGGAGCATTCACAGAGACCCGAGGTTGGCGCAGTCGGAGCAAAACTATACTATCCCGATAATACAGTGCAACATGCTGGTGTGATTATGGGGGTTGGTGGTGTAGCTGGACATTCCCATAAACACTTTGATCGGAATGCCGCAGGCTATTTCGCTCGGGCTAGCTTAATTCAGAATTTAAGCGCCGTGACAGGGGCCTGTTTAATGGTTAAAAAAAGACTCTATGATGAACTCGGTGGTCTTGACGAAAAGAACCTTGCTATTGCATTCAATGATGTGGATTTTTGCTTGCGGTTGCGTGAAAGCGGGTATTTGAATGTCTTTACGCCATACTGCGAGTTGTATCACCATGAATCAAAATCACGTGGCCAGGAAGACACTCCAGAGAAAAAACGCCGTTTTACTAGTGAAGTTAATTACATGCTTAAGCGTCATGCAAAAATACTTGAGTTAGGTGATCCCTACTATAATCCGAATCTGACTTTGCATAGTGATGATTTTGGGTTGGCATGATGAGAGGCTTACCAAGTTGTACAATTATTTTGCCGGTCCATAATGGATTGGCTTGTTTGCGAGACGGATTTGAGTCATTACAGGTTTTTACACCACGTCAAGATACTCAACTGCTGATTGTGGATGATGCCAGTGATACTGTAACCACTTCTTGGTTACAGGAACAGGCTAAAAATGAGCCTGAGTGGATCAGCTTGCATCGTAACTCAAAAAATATTGGGTTTTTGGCGAGTTGCAACTGGGCAATGAATCATAGCGATTCTGAATATCTGCTGCTTCTCAATAGCGATGTTCTGCTCAGTCCAAACTGGCTGGAAAGAATGCTGGTCTGCATTGGTTCTGATTCTCGTATTGCAGCCGTCAATCCGTTATGCAATCGAGCAGATAATATTGATTTACCTATGGCGCCAGGCTGCAGTTATTTGGCTATGAATGACTATCTGGCCAAGCAGATTCATACTCCGCGTCATTACCCTGATGTTGTTACATGTGTCGGTTTTTGTCTTCTGCTGCGGCGCAGTGCTTTGTATCAAATAGGCTTGTTTGATCCTGTGTATGGTTATGGCTATTGTGAAGAATCCGATTTATGCATGCGCTTGACCATGGCAGGATTTCGCACCGTGGTAGCGGATGATGTCTATGTTTATCATCAGGGAGGTGGTTCCTTTGTCGATGGTAATCAGCGCTATCTGCATAACCGAGAGATATTCGACCAGCGCTGGGGATCGGAATACCAGCGACAATTTCGTGCTTTTCGGCGCGCTAATCCACTACGACCGGTTCAGGACCTATTTAGACTGCCACAGCGCTGGGAGCCAATGCCACAAATCTGGCAAACTGCCCGCGAGCTGTATGCTGAGTGGCAGGGGGCGCGTGCCGCACCGCGTATGTTGAAAATAGTGGCGCGCGGTTTATGGCGCTTAATGACTCACCGTATGCCAAATCCGGTGCGGACGCGCGTTCAAGATGTTACGCCAATCGGGCGACTACGAGTCGTTTATGTTGTGGATCGCTTAGTTGTGGCGGGTGGGGTATTATCGATTTTGCAGTTGGTGAATGAACTGATTCGTTTAGGTGTCGAGGCAAGAATTGCAACGCTTTATGAAGATCCTCTAATTTATCAGTGGATCAGGTTATATACAAAACCGCTGATTTATCGCAGTGCGGCTGAATTGTTGGCTCAGTTTCCGGAAAGTGACTTTATATTTGCAACTCACTGGAATACTGCTGAATGGGTACATGGATTATGGAAATCAGGACGAACAAGACAAGCAGGTTATTTGCTGCAGGACTATGAGCCTTGGTTTTTCCAGGAATCTAATCAGTTAATGCGGCAGCAGGTTAAGGCAACTTATGCACTGTTACCACATCGAATTGTGATGTCGGATTGGTTGCAGCACATCATTCATCAAGATGGCTATGCAAGCGATAAGATTCCTTTAGGTCTGGATCTAGGGCAATTTTACCCGCGTGATGTCGACACAGGATGCCCCATCGTATTGGCAATGGCGCGTCCTGGTACGCCACGGCGTGGTTTCGATGCCACAATAGCAGCATTATCACGGGTTAAACAGGCGCGTCCTGAAGTTGAAGTAGTGCTTTTTGGCGATCGGTTTTTAGATCGTCACCCGATTCCTTTTATATTTCGCAATGAAGGCTTGATTGTGCGCCAGGATCGCTTGGCGAAGTTGTATTCCGAGTCAACTGTATTTTTGGATGGTTCTGAATTTCAGGGATTTGGGCGTTGCGCTTTGGAAGCAATGTCTTGTGGTTCTGCTTGTGTTCTTACGAATATTGGTGGTGTGATGGATTATGCTTGTGATGGAGAAAATGCTTTATTGGTACCACCTAATCAGCCTGATTTAATGTGTGCGGCTATTCTTAGATTGCTTGATGATGTTACTTTAAGACAGCATATAGTAGCCGGCGGCCAGGAAACTGCTAACCGTTATTGTCATCGCCGTGAAGCGCGGGCAACCCTCGATTGGTTACAGAAGAAGTTGGCTAATTTATGATCGCTATTATTATAGTCAATTATGGTCGAGCCACCGACACTATTGAGTGTTTAAACTCGCTATTGAATGTTACCGGACCCGCTTTTGAGGTTTTTTTGGCTGACAACGGTTCGGGTTCCGAAGATGTTGAGATTTTGCAAAAATACTGCGCGCAGCATGAGAAATATTGTCTGCATTTTATGGCTTATCCAGAAAATTATGGCTTCGCTGGCGCGCATAATCGATTGCTAAAACCATTGCTTCAGGA
>OFRV01000093.1_pt1 | contig 13150 bp, 13 predicted proteins | sample 1543231 | NCBI WGS metagenome assembly OFRV01 (sample SAMN05442499, study PRJEB24371) | freshwater metagenome | isolation source: Freshwater Lake | place: Canada: Niagara | collected 2013-08-21 | reverse complement strand
CGGCAGCGTCAGATGTGTATAAGAGACAGGCCTGGCGCAGCACCGCGGTCGGGCCAGCGGCGGCAGTCAGTGGGGTCGGAGTCAAGGACATGGCTTACACCTTCTCCACTTCCGGTTTGCCGAGCAGGCCGGTGGGGCGAAAGATCAGCACCAGCACCAGCAGCGAAAAGGCGAACACGTCCTTGTAATCGGTGTTGACCATGCCGGAGAACAGCGCCTCGCTCAGGCCCAGAATCAGCCCGCCCAGCATCGCGCCCGGCAGCGAGCCGATGCCGCCGAGCACCGCCGCCGTGAAGGCCTTGATGCCGGTGACGAAGCCGATATAGAAGTCGAAGGAGCCATAATTCAGCGTCACCAGCACGCCGGCAATGGCCGCCATGGCTGCGCCGATCACAAATACCGTGGAAATGATGCGATCGGTGTCAATGCCCAGAATCGCCGCCATGCGCCGGTCCTGCTGGGTGGCGCGGCATTGCCGGCCCAGCGTGGTGCGCCCGATCAGCCAGTGCAACAGCGCCATGCTGGCCAGCGAGACCACGACGATCATCACCTGCACCAGGGTGATCTGCACGAAGGTTTCTTCATCACCAAAGCGCAGCGTGGCCGGGATCAGGCTCGGCACGCCCTGGGTGCGCGCCCCCTGGCTGAGCTGGACGCCGTTTTGCAGCACCAGCGACATGCCAATCGCCGAGATCAGCGGCGCCAGCCGGTTGGAGCCGCGCAAGGGCCGGTAGGCGATGCGTTCGATGGTCCAGCCATAGGCCGCGGTGATCAGCATGGCGGCAACCAGCGTGGCCAGCAGAGCGAACGGCAGCGAGTCGATTCCGTAGGAAAACAGCACCGCCAGGCAGATCGCGGTCAGATAGGCCGATACCATGTAAACATCGCCGTGGGCGAAATTGATCATGCCGATGATGCCGTAGACCATGGTGTAGCCAATGGCGATCAGGCCGTAGATCGAGCCGAGTGTCAGGCCGTTGACCAGTTGTTGGGCAAGGATATGCCAGTCCATGCGCTGCGGTCCGCCAGGTGGAGGGTTGTGGGAAAGCGCCTTCCGCACTGCTGGGGAAGGCGCAGCGGCGAGTGACTTACTTCTGCGTCATTTCGCGGTAGGTGCCGTCCGGGCTCCAGACGAACAGCGAAAAGCTGGTGTCCTTCAGATCACCCTTGGCATCCCAGCTCTTCGGGCCGAGCACGGTGGGTACGGTATGCGCCTTAAGCCAGGCCGCCAGTTTGGCGCCGTCGCTGGTCTTGGCACCCTTCATGCCATCGGCGAGCGCCTGCAGAGAGGCATAGGCATAGAGGGTGAAGCCGGCCGGATCGAAACCAGCGGCCTGCATCTTCTTGACCACGGCCTGGCTGCTGGCGATGTTGCGCGCCTCGCGCACTGAGGTCATGTAGGCGCCGGCGACGAATTGCGGGCCGCCAGCGGCGGTGACGATGGCCGGATCCAGGCTGCCATCACCAGACAGGAAGGCCGCCTTCACGCCCTGCTCGCGTAACTGTCGCAGCAACGGACCGGCTTCGTTGTACAGGCCGCCGAAGTAGACCGCATCGGCGCCGCTGGCCTTGATCTTGGTGACCAGGGCGTTGAAGTCCTTTTCGCCACGGGTCAGCCCTTCGTACAGCACCACGCGGTTGTCAGCCTTCAGCTCCTTCAGGCGAGTGCGCATGGCGTCGGCGATGCCCTGGCCGTAGGTATCCTTGTCGTGGATGACAGCGATCTTCTTGGCCTTCAGTTCCTTGACGATGAAGTCGGCGGCCAGCGGTCCCTGCTGGTCATCGCGGCCGCACATGCGGAACACAGTGGGCAGGTTGCGCTCGGTGACCTTGGGGTTGGTGGAACCGGGGGTGATCACCACGATATTGGCATCGGCATAGACTTCCGAGGCCGGAATGGTCGATGACGAGCAGAAGTGGCCGATCACCGCGGCGACCTTGTCCTGATCGATCAGGCGGTTGGCGACCGCTACGGCCTGCTTGGGTTCGCAGGCGTCATCGCCCTTGACCAGTTCGATCTTCTTGCCGTCGATGCCGCCGGCGGCGTTGATGTCATCAGCCGCCTGGCTGGCGCCGCGCCAGAACTGCTCGCCGAACGCGGCGTTGCCACCGGTCATCGGACCGGCCACGCCGATCTTGATGGTGTCGGCGGCATTGGCCAAGCCACCGCTCAGGCTCAGGCCAGCAGCCAGGGCCACGCTCAGCAGGCCGCGCGGAAAAGAGAAAGTAGACATTTTGGACGCTCCTCGGAGTATTGAACGACAACAAGCCAGTAACAGCGTGCTGAGTGCGCACGCTGCGCGAGATCGCTTCGGGGATGGCCAGCGCGGAGAGGGGCCGATGGTTCGGCTTTTTAATGATTGGCTATCGACATTGCCCGATTTTGCTGATTTTTGCAAAGGGTATGCCGCGCGGGCAGCCACGAACGATCGCGTGCCGGCCCATGCAGCGGGCCGGTCAGGCAACTGTAGTTGAAGGCAGCGCGGTGTGCGCCAGGGAATGCGGTCGGGCGCGGGCGCGCCTTACAGGTAGGTGAACAGCTCCAGCGGATAGCGCAGGCCGGCGAGGTAGTCGTCGATACAGCGCAGCACCATCGGGCTGCGCAGCTTCGGGCCAAGCGCGGCGATTTCATCGCGCGTCAGCCACAAGGCCCGCTGGATGCCGTGATCGAGCGGTTGATCGGGGTGATGGTGCAGGGCGGTGCCGGCAAAGCAGGTGCGCACGAAGGTATGGCCCTTGGGATGAGTCCAGTAATACACGCCGACGATGGCATCGACCCGTACTTCCCAGGCGGTTTCCTCCAGCGTTTCACGAATCGCCGCCGCTGCCAATGTTTCGTGTTCGTCCAGATGACCGGCGGGCTGGTTATAGACCAGTTCCTCGCCGTCGGCGTATTCCTCCACGAGCAGGAAGCGGCCATCGCGCTCGACGATGGTGGCGACAGTCAGGCGGGCTAACCAGTCCATGCGGGTTTCCTCAGGGCAGCGGTTTGGCGAGGGTGAAGGCACCGCGCAGATCGCCTTCCTTGAAACCGCGCGCGGTGTCCTTGGGGTAGAGCGCCGTCAGCTTGGCCTCAACCTCAGGCGGAATGCTGGTGCCGTGGCAGCTCAGGCACATCGTGCCGGTCGGAATGGCCTTCATATAGCGGAAGGTCTTCTGGTCCTGGTCATCGGTCACTACGGCGGAGAATTCCAAGGTCTCGACGGCTTCGCCCTGGGTTTTGCGGGCCTCGAACTGCTTGAGTACCGCCAGTTCCCAGGTATCCGGGGCATTTTCGGGATTGCGCACCTTCAGGCTGGTGCGGCCGACCATCATGTTCAACTCCGTGGACAGTTCCGTAGCGATTTGGCCGGCCTTGTCGTGGCAGACCGCGATGCCTTCGACCGGGCCGCCATTCTTGATGGCTGCCTGCAGCGCGTCCTTGAGGGTGGTGCTGAACTGCTGTACCGCAGCGCGGCTGGCCTTGATCTCAGCGGCTAGGCCCGGCGGTGCCTCGGGCACGGGGGGCTGGGCCAGGGCCGGGCCGCTGATCAGGATGGCGCCAAGAGCGAGGAACGGGGTATAGCGCATGCGGATTCTCCTGTTGGGATCATGGCTGGATGTTGGCCGGAGATTATAGCGCGCGCTGATCGCGGATAGACCGCGCTATCGGCCGCTAAAGAAGGGTTTTTGATGCGGTTTTTTTGCATTGCGGCAAGAACGCCAGACGGGGAAATAGTGTTTCCTGCTATACAGTTGGTGATGATAATAACCATGAAAAATGCCCAATTTAAGTGCGCCGCACAAAAACAGCGGCAAGGTGGTGTAATCGGCTTGAAAAATGCTGCATGGCCGCATAGTATTAAAAACCGTATTTCTTCTCATGCAGTTTTTTTCACGATGCGAAAAATCCCAGACTGTTCAGGGTTCGTAAAACCGGTGAGCGGCAGGGCTTGTTTCATCATCACCCCGTTGACGACGTCAAAAAGAGGACTGGAAAAATGGCGTTTCTGAGCGTTGAAGAACTGAAAAAGGACTGGGCCGAGAATCCTCGCTGGCAGGGCATCAAGCGCGGTTACACCGCTGAAGATGTCGTGCGCCTGCGTGGCAGCGTGCCGGTCGAGTACAGCTTGGCGCAGCGGGGAGCAGAGAAGCTGTGGCAGCTGATCACCACCGAGCCCTACGTCAACTGCCTCGGTGCGCTGACCGGTGGTCAGGCGATGCAGCAGGCCAAGGCTGGCGTCAAGGCCATTTACCTGTCTGGCTGGCAGGTTGCCGCCGACAACAACAGCTACATGGCCATGTATCCCGACCAGTCGCTGTATCCGGTGAACTCGGTGCCGGCGGTGGTCGAGCGCATCAATAACACCTTTAAGCGTGCCGACGAGATCCAGTGCGCTAAGGGTGTCAAGCCGGGCGATAAGGATTTCCTGGACTACTTCCTGCCGATCGTGGCCGATGCCGAAGCCGGCTTCGGTGGCGTGCTCAACGCCCATGAACTGATGAAGTCGATGATCCGCGCCGGCGCTGCGGGCGTGCACTTCGAGGACCAGCTGGCCTCGGTGAAGAAGTGCGGTCACATGGGCGGCAAGGTGCTGGTGCCCTCCCAGGAAGCGGTGCAGAAGCTGATCGCCGCCCGTCTGGCTGCTGACGTGTTCGGCGTGCCGACCATCATCCTGGCCCGTACCGATGCCGAAGCCGCTGACCTGCTGACCAGCGACTGCGACGAAAACGACAAGCCGTTCTGCACCGGTGAGCGCACTGTCGAAGGTTTCTACAAGACCAAGAAGGGTCTGGAGCAGGCGATTTCGCGTGGTCTGGCCTACGCGCCCTATGCCGACATGGTCTGGTGCGAAACCGGCACGCCGGATCTGAACTTCGCCCGCAAGTTTGCCGAGGCCATTCAGGCCAAGTTCCCCGGCAAGATGCTGGCCTACAACTGCTCGCCGTCCTTCAACTGGAAGAAGAACCTGGACGATGCCACCATCGCCAAGTTCCAGCGCGAACTGGGTGCGATGGGCTACAAGTACCAGTTCATCACCCTGGCCGGCATCCACAACATGTGGTACCACATGTTCGATCTGGCCCAGGATTACGTAAAGCGCGGCATGTCCGCCTACGTCGAGAAGGTGCAGGAACCCGAATTCGCCGCGCGCGACCGGGGTTACACCTTCGTCAGCCACCAGCAGGAAGTCGGTACCGGCTACTTTGATGACGTCACCACGGTCATTCAGGGCGGCGTGTCCTCGGTGACCGCGCTGACCGGCTCGACCGAAGAAGAACAGTTCCACTAAGCGCTACACGTCGCCCGCTGCGGGCGGCGTGACGGTTGTATCCGCCCGGAGGGAGTTCCCCTCCGGGTTTTTTGCGCTAGCATGTGCAGGCGCACATCGTTGTGAAATCACCCATAACCACCAATTGCGTCGCAGCGCTGGCCCGTGGCGAAAGGCGCCTGCCGACGGTCTAAACCACGATATGAGGAGTCACCCGTGAGTCTGAATTTGCCTGCCGGCGTGCAAATCAACGCCCCGATCAAGCCCGAATACGAATCCATCCTGACTTACGATGCCCTGGCCCTGGTCGCCAAGCTGCACCGCGCCTTCGAAGGCCGCCGCCAGGAACTGCTCAAGGCCCGCGTCGAGCGCCAGGCTCGTATCGACGCCGGCGAAATGCCGGACTTCCTGCCGGAAACCAAGCACATCCGCGAAGGCGACTGGAAGGTTGCCGCCATTCCGCCGGCCCTGCAGTGCCGCCGCGTGGAAATCACCGGCCCGGTCGAAGCCAAGATGATCATCAACGCCTTCAACTCCGGCGCTGATTCCTACATGACCGACTTCGAGGATTCCAACTCGCCGAACTGGGACAACCAGCTGCAGGGTCAGGTCAACCTGTACAAGGCCATCCGCCGCGAACTGTCGTTCAAGAACGAAGCCGGCAAGGAATACAAGCTCAACGACCAGATCGCCACCCTGCAGATCCGTCCGCGCGGCTGGCATCTTGACGAAAAGCATGTGCTGATCGACGGTCAGCGCGTGGCCGGCGGTCTGTTCGACTTCGGTCTGGTGTTCTTCCACAACGCCAAGGAGCAGGTCGCGCGCGGTGCCGGCCCGTTCTACTACCTGCCGAAGATGGAAAGCCACCTCGAAGCCCGCCTGTGGAACGACGCCTTCGTGATGGCCCAGGACCACATTGGCCTGCCGCAAGGCACCATCAAGGCCACCGTGCTGGTCGAAACCATCCTCGCCACCTTCGAGATGGAAGAAATCCTCTACGAACTGCGCAATCACTCCGCTGGCCTGAACGCCGGTCGCTGGGACTACATCTTCTCCTGCATCAAGAAATTCAAGAAGAATAAGGACTTCTGCCTAGCCCAGCGCAGCGCCATCACCATGGAAGTGCCGTTCATGCGCGGCTACGCCCTGGCGCTCGTCCAGGCCTGCCACAAGCGCGGCGCCCCGGCGATGGGCGGCATGTCGGCCCTGATCCCGATCAAGGGTGATCCGGAAGCCAACGAAAAGGCCCTAGCCGGTATTCGCCATGACAAGACCCGTGACGCCAACGACGGCTTCGACGGCGGCTGGGTGGCTCACCCGGGTCTGGTCTCTATCGCCATGGAAGAATTCACCAAGGTGCTGGGCGACAAGCCGAACCAGTGGGAAAAACAGGTCGATGGCAAGTTTGGTCCCGAGCAGTGGCTCGACTTCCGCCCGACCACGCCGATTACCGAGGTTGGCCTGCGCAACAACATCAACGTCGGCATCCACTACCTCGGCTCCTGGCTGGCCGGTAATGGCTGCGTGCCCATCCACAACCTGATGGAAGATGCCGCCACCGCCGAAATCAGCCGCTCGCAGGTCTGGCAGTGGGTGGTTTCGCCCAAGGGCATCCTCGATGATGGTCGCAAGGTCACGGCCGACATGGTGCGCGCGATGATCGCCGAAGAGCTGGTCAAGGTGAAGGCCACCGTGACCGCCCAGGGCGAAGACACTGCCACCTACGACCAGGCCGCCGAAATCTTCGACCGCATGTCGCTGACCGCGGACTACCCGGAGTTCCTGACCCTGCCGCTGTACGAAGCGATGGCGTAAAACGCTGTGTTTTAGCCTGGTTGGGCTAGAGAAAAAAGCGCCGGGGTGACTTGGCGCTTTTTTATTTACCTGCGTAAGCAGGGCTTGAGTTAATCTGGAGCGTGACTGATCCAGCGCCAGCGAATCGCCGGCCAATCGTTCAATCGTTGTTATTTTCGGTGCGGCGCGTGGTTGTCAGGACTCTTGAGGAAACTTGCGGGCCGCGTAATATCTAAGAAAGCAGCCCATGATGACCAATGGAAAAGCGCGGCGCCGGCCGTTCGCGCCTCACCTCTTGCCCAACGCAGTGCCAATGCCATGAGCCAGGAACACCCAGATTCCCCCGATCAGGACCGCGGTTTAATCGTCGATCCAGCGCAGCCCGAGCTGAAACGGCCGCCGCTGTACAAGGTCATTCTGTTAAACGACGACTACACTCCGATGGATTTCGTCGTGCGGATCCTGGAGCGCTTCTTCGCCATGAACCGCGAAAAGGCCACTCAGGTGATGCTGCACGTCCATACCCGCGGCCGGGGCGTGTGTGGGGTCTACAGCCACGACATTGCTGAAACCAAGGTGGCGCAAGTGAACGAATTTTCCCGCCGGCACCAGCATCCTTTGTTGTGCACCATGGAAGAGGTCTGAAATCCGATAAACCCCAGCGCGATTCGAGGTGTGAGCAATGCTGAGCAAGGATCTGGAGTTCTCCATCAATCTCGCGTTTCGTGAAGCGCGGGAACGGCGCCACGAGTTCATGACCGTCGAGCATCTCCTGCTGGCTTTGCTGGACAACCCGGCCGCCGCCGAGGTGTTGCGAGCCTGCGGTGCCCAGCTCGACCGGCTCAAGCGCGACCTGCAACTGTTCATCCGCGACAATACCCCGGTGCTCGGCGCCGATGACCCGCGCGAAACCCAGCCCACCCTCGGTTTCCAGCGTGTACTGCAACGGGCAGTACTGCATGTACAGTCTTCCGGCAACAAGGAAGTCACCGGTGCCAACGTGCTGGTGGCCATGTTCGGCGAGCAGGAATCGCAGGCGGTGTTTCTGCTCAAGCAGCAGGAAATCAGCCGCCTCGACGTAGTCAACTTCATCTCGCATGGCATTTCCAAAGTCTCCGACGAACAGCAGGAATCTCCATCGTCGCCGAACGAGGAAAATGGCGAGAATGCCGGTTCCAAGCCGCTGGAAAGCTTCGCCAGCAATCTCAACGAACTGGCCCGGCAGGGACGTATCGACCCGCTGATTGGCCGCCGCGAGGAAGTGGAACGCACCATCCAGATCCTGTGCCGGCGGCGCAAGAACAACCCGCTGTTCGTCGGCGAGGCCGGGGTTGGCAAAACCGCCATCGCCGAAGGTCTGGCCAAGATGATCGTCGATGGTGAAGTGCCGGAAGTGCTGCGCGACGCCACCATCTATGCTCTCGACCTGGGCTCGGTGGTGGCCGGTACCAAGTATCGCGGCGATTTCGAAAAGCGTCTCAAGGCGGTGCTGGCGCAACTGCGCAAGGAGCGCCACGCCGTGCTGTTCATCGACGAAATCCACACCATCATCGGCGCCGGCGCGGCGTCGGGCGGGGTCATGGATGCCTCCAACCTGATCAAGCCGGTGCTGGCCTCGGGTGAACTGAAATGCATCGGCTCGACCACCTATCAGGAATATCGCGGCATCTTCGAGAAGGACCGGGCACTGGCGCGGCGTTTCCAGAAGATTGATGTCGCCGAACCGTCGGTCGAGGAAACCTACCAGATTCTCAAGGGCCTCAAGACCCGCTTCGAGGAGCACCACGACGTCAAATACGCCGACAAGGCGCTGCGTGCGGCGGTGGATTTGTCGGCGCGCTATATCAACGATCGTCACCTGCCGGACAAGGCCATCGATATCATCGACGAGGCCGGGGCCAGCCAGCGGCTGCTGCCGGTCGCCAAGCGCAAGAAGGTCATCGGTGTCAGCGACATCGAGACCATCATCGCCAAGATCGCCCGCATTCCGCCCAAGACCGTGTCTTCGTCGGACAAGGACGTGCTGCGCAATCTGGAGCGGGATCTGAAGCTGGTAGTGTTCGGTCAGGACGAAGCCATCAATACTCTGGCCAATGCGATCAAGATGGCCCGGGCCGGTCTGGGCAACGAGCAGAAACCTATCGGCAACTTCCTGTTTGCCGGTCCGACCGGCGTCGGCAAGACCGAGGTCACCCGTCAACTGGCCCGGGTGCTGGGTATCGAGTTGATCCGCTTTGACATGTCCGAATACATGGAACGGCACACGGTATCACGGCTGATCGGCGCGCCGCCGGGTTATGTCGGCTTCGATCAGGGCGGCCTGCTGACTGACGCGATCCTCAAGCATCCGCACGCGGTGCTGCTGCTTGACGAGATCGAGAAGGCGCACCCGGATGTATTCAACCTGCTGCTGCAGGTCATGGATCATGGCACGCTGACCGACAACAATGGCCGCAAGGCCGATTTTCGTAACGTGATCCTGGTGATGACCACCAACGCCGGTGCCGAGCAGATGGATCGGGCGTCGATTGGTTTCACCACCCAGGATCACAGCAGCGACGGACTGGAGATCATCAAGCGCATGTTCACGCCGGAGTTCCGCAACCGGCTGGATGCGATCGTCCAGTTCAAGCCGCTGACACCGGTGACCATTGCCCAGGTGGTCGACAAGTTTCTCATCGAGCTGGAAGCACAACTGGAATCGAAGAAGGTCACTCTGGAAGTGGACGACGAAGGCCGCTGCTGGCTGGCCGCACACGGCTATGACCCGCGCATGGGCGCGCGGCCGATGGCGCGGATCATTCAGGAAAATATCAAGCGCCGCCTGGCCGAGGAACTGCTGTTTGGGCGGCTGGTGAACGGCGGGCACGTTGTGGTGACGGTGCAGGACGATGGTCTGCGGGTGGAAATTGCCGAGGAGGAAGCGGTTCCTTGAGGTGCAGACAAGGGAGCGTTGGATCGTCGCCGGCACACGCTACCCGGCAGCTAGCGACGATCGCGCGTCGGGAAACGTGATGATAGTAAGGGGGTGATCGGAGCGGCAGCGGATGCGGTCGCTCAGCGCCCGCGATAGACGATGCGACCCTTGCTCAGGTCATAGGGAGTCAGTTCCACTTTTACCTTGTCGCCGGTGAGGATGCGGATGTAGTTCTTGCGCATCCGACCGGAAATGTGCGCAGTGATCACATGGCCATTTTCCAATTGCACCCGGAACATGGTATTGGGCAGGGTGTCGACCACGGTGCCTTCCATTTCGATATGATCTTCTTTTGACATAAAACCTCTCGCTGAAAAACCAATCTTTGGTCTTTTGAAAAGACTCGCAACCATAGCGAAAATCCCATGGCGCGGCAAGCAAAGACGCGCGGCACGATGAGCGGTGCAAACCCTTCCTGCGGTGAAAACGGAATGCCGGCCGCGCGCCTGCTGATCGTTTATCATTCCCAAACCGGTCATACCCGGAGCATGGCGCGGGCGGTATTACGTGGTGCGCGCCGGGTGCCGGAGGTCGAGACGCGACTGAAAATGGCCTTGCGCGCCGGGCTGGATGATTTGCTGCAGGCACGCGGTTTGCTGCTGGGCACGCCGGAAAATTTTGGCTATATGTCCGGGGCGCTGAAGAATTTCCTGGATCGCACCTACTATCCCGCGCAAGGCAGAATCAGCGGCTTGCCCTATGCGGTGTTCATCAGTGCCGGTAATGACGGCAGTGGTGCGCTGCGCAGCATCGAACGTATCGCCCGCGGATATCCGTTCAAGCCGGTGTGTGAGCCGATCATTGCCCGCGGTGAGCTGGATGAGGCGATGCTGCAGCGCTGTGAGGAATTGGGCGAAACCATGGCATCGGGGGTGGCGTGGGGTATTTTCTGAAAAGCGGGATGTGGCGGGCGCTGCCCTCCACGTCCGTCCGGCAGCGGCTGGCGTGGATCGCGACGCTGGCCGGGAAGGCAGCCGGTCTATTTGTGCTGGGCTCGATGCTGCTGGTGCTGGTCTTGCGCTGGGTGCCGCTGCCGGGGTCGAGCTACATGGTCCAGACGGCCATCAGTGCCTGGTGGTCGGGCCAGGGCGCCACGCTGCGTTATGAGTGGACGCCTTATGCCCGCATCGCCCCGGCGGCAGCGCTGGCGGTGATTGCCGGCGAGGATCAGCGCTTTCCCGAGCATCACGGTTTTGATTTCGTGGAAATCCAAGATGCGCTGGAAGATCAGGATGAAGGCAAGCCCATGCGCGGCGCCAGCACGCTCAGTCAGCAGGTGGCGAAGAATCTGTTTCTGTGGCCGGGGCGCAGCCTGCTGCGCAAGGCGCTGGAGGCGTGGTTTACCGTGCTGCTGGAACTGTTCTGGTCCAAGCAGCGCATTCTTGAGGTGTATCTGAATATCGCCGAGTTTGGCGAGCGCACCTTTGGCGTGGGTGCGGCCAGCCTGCGTTTTTTTGCCAAGCCGGCGGCACGGCTGAGCAACGAGGAAGCGGCGCGTCTGGCGGCGGTGCTGCCCAGTCCATTGCGCTATCGGGTCGAGCAGCCCTCGGCCTATGTGCGGGCGCGGCAGCGCTGGATCGAGCAGCAGATGCGCCAACTGGGTGGTACTGCTTATCTTGATAGTTTGTAGGAATGGGCATGGAACTGAAACCACGAGTCAGTATCCGTTATTGCACGCAGTGCCGCTGGCTGCTGCGTGCCGCCTGGCTGGCGCAGGAGCTGTTAACCACCTTCGAACAGGATCTGGGCGAGGTGGCGCTGCAGCCGGGTACAGGCGGGGTGTTCGAGATTCGGCTAGGCGATGAACTGCTCTGGTCGCGCCAGCAGGAGGGCCGCTTTCCCGAGGCCAAGGATATCAAGCAGCGACTGCGGGATCGGATCGCGCCGGAGCGCAGCCTCGGGCACTCGGATCGCTGAAGCGGGCGAAGGTTTTCGCCGGACTGGCAACGCAAAACTTCATGGGTTGGACGAGCTATGCAGGATTCACAACTGAGCGGCGTGGGTGTCATGGCCTGGATTCAGGACAGGCTGTCGCGCCGGATCGTGAATGGGCTGGGCTTTCTGGCCTGTATCGCAGGATTGGGCTTTGCCGTGTATGCCCAGTTCGTACTGAAGCTGGAGCCATGCCCGCTGTGCATCTTCCAGCGGGTGGCGCTGCTGGCGGTTGGTCTGGTGTTTCTGGCGGCAGCGCTGCACAACCCGCGTGGCTGGGGCGTCTGGGGCTATGCCGGGCTGTTGGGGCTGAGCAATGCAGCGGGTGCGGCGATCGCCGCGCGGCATGTCTGGCTGCAGCATTTGCCGTCGGATGAAGTGCCGCGCTGCGGGCCGGGGCTGGATTACATGTTGCAGGCGTTTCCCTTGAACGAAGTCATCCGCGATGTGTTAACCGGGTCCGGCGAGTGCGCCAAGATTGACTGGACCTTGCTTGGCCTGAGCATGCCGTTGTGGACGCTGCTGCTGTTTATCGGGCTGGGCGTATTCGGCGTGATGGGCAATCTCTGGCTGCGGCGCTGAGAGTACAAGATCGCGGCTGAATCCCCCCGACGCCCCGTTTATATGCACTGGACAATCACGCCGGGGGGATGTTCAGTCCGACATGGATAGGGTTATGCCTGCCGCCGCCGCCGAACCACATACCACAGCGCGCCCAGGCTCAGGATCGGGAACAAGGGATCGAAAGGCGCATCGGGCGTCAACACGCAACCACCGCCATCCGATGAGGAAGGTTGTGGCAGGCTGAAAAAGCTTTGCGGCAGTTTAATCGACGTCACCGCAACCCATTGATCATCCGTGCAAGGGCCGACGTGGCAGCGATAGGCTTCTGAGCAATCCATCGTCACCTCCTGATCATTGGCAGCAGTTTGCTGGCAATGCACGAAGCGCGGCTGGCCCATGGCGCCACGCGGCACGGCAGCAAACAGGTGCTGACCGCTGTAAACCAATGCCCAGTCGTGATCGAGCAGATTGACACTGATCAGTTTAATCTTGCCGTCCGGCGTCTGATGAATCTTGCGTTGAGCCGTACTCTCCGGCAATAGCTGCAATGCCTTCTGAATATCGGCATCGCCACCGGCCGGCGGGACTGACAGCTGCGCCTTGGGGTCATCAGCCGATGGACGATTAAAGA
>OFRV01000090.1_pt1 | contig 13292 bp, 14 predicted proteins | sample 1543231 | NCBI WGS metagenome assembly OFRV01 (sample SAMN05442499, study PRJEB24371) | freshwater metagenome | isolation source: Freshwater Lake | place: Canada: Niagara | collected 2013-08-21 | reverse complement strand
CTGCATATCGTCGGCAGCGTCAGATGTGTATAAGAGACAGGTGCGCGATGGGGTGACGGTGATTGCCGCTTTCGTGGTGCCGCGCGATCCCGACGAGCCCGAGGGCCTGGATGCTGCGCCGCTGCTGGCTTTCGCCCATGCGCACCTGGCCGCCTACAAGTGCCCGCGCGAGATCATTTTTACCGACGCCCTGCCACGTACCGCCAATGGCAAGGTGCGCCGTCGTGATCTGGCGCGGCATCGGCTGTTAAAACCGGAGAGTGAGAGATGAGTGGAGCACAATGCGCATGCTGAGTCTGCCGGATGAGTTCATGCCCGCCTGCGAGTCCACCGCTGTTCCCGAAGCCCCAGGCTGGTGGTTCGCCTTCACGGGCAGCACCCTGCTGGTGCGTCCGGAGACTGGGGGCGGGACGGTTGAACTGCCGCACGGCGCAGTCTGGCCGTTCGCGGAACAGCCGCCGCTGCGCTGCCTGTTCCTGGGGATGTTGAATGGCCAGCCCTGCCATGCGCTTGATCTGGCCGAGGCACCGCCGCCGCCTGGCCTGTCATTCATCGGCCTGCGCGAGCTGTGGGGTCGGCTGGATGACGCGCGCCTGGGTATCGCCGGTCAGGCGCTGCAGCTGATTGAATGGGATCGCAGTCATGGCTTTTGCGGGCGCTGCGGTACACCGACCCAGCGCCGCGCTGATGAACGTGCCCGGCATTGCGCCGCCTGTGGGCTGACCGCCTATCCGCGGCTATCACCGGTGGTGATGGTGCGGGTGCTGCGTGAGGATGGCCGGATCCTGCTGGCGCGCGCCCCACGGTTTGCTCCTGGTGTGTATAGCGTGCTGGCCGGCTTTGTCGAGGCTGGCGAAACCCTGGAGCAGGCCATACACCGCGAGATTGCCGAGGAAGTGGGTATCCAGGTGCGCAATCTGCGCTACTTTGCCAGCCAGTCCTGGCCATTTCCACACTCGCTGATGATTGCCTTCAGCGCTGACTATGCCGGTGGTGAACTGCGTGTGGATGGGCGCGAGATTGTCGATGCCGGCTGGTTCAGCGCCGCCGATTTGCCCGGACTGCCCAGCCCGATGAGTATGGCCTGGCGGCTGATTCAGGACTTTGTGACTCAGGAAGCACACTAGCAATGGGATGGATTGGGTACAGGCTTGATTGATTGAGGTGGCGCGTGAACGAGCGTTTCAGACACGACGATAACAATGAAAATAATAACAATAATGACAATGGGTATGTGCCGCAGGACTGGGGCGAGGCGCGTTTTAACGCGCTGTGGCAGCGCTGTCTGGCAGCGGTACCGGTAGCGGTAGCGGCGCCCTATGCGCGGCTGGCGATGCTGTATGGCGAGCCGATGCGCCACTACCACACCTTCGACCATATTCAGCATTGTCTACAGGAATTCGATGCCATTGCCGGGCAACTCGAGCACGCCGACGCGGTTGAGATGGCGCTCTGGTTTCACGATGCCATCTATGTGCCGGGAGCCAGTGATAACGAACAGCGCAGCGCCCAGTTGTTTCGCAGTTGTGCCGTCGGTGGCGATCCGAGCTTTTGCCAGCGAGTGGACGAGCTGATCATGGTCACCACGCACCGCGTGCCACCGCACGGTCATGACGAACGCTTTATGGTGGATATCGACCTGTCCAGCTTTGGTCAGCCGTGGACGGAGTTTTTGCACGATGGCCAGGATTTGCGCGCCGAGTCTGCTCATTCCGACGATGCCGGTTACTATCAGAGCCAGTTGCGCTTCCTGAACAGCCTGTATCAACGCCCGAATCTATTCCAGACTGCGTTCTTCCAGGCGCGTTATGAACAGGCTGCACGGACCAATATCGAGCGCTTGATTGCGCGGTTGCGGGCCTGCGGCTATGGCAGCAGCAGCTAGCCGCGATCCCTGTTGTATCTCGTGATATGCCCGTCGTTTCCAGGAGGGTGTGTTTATGCAAGCAAAGCCCAGCGATCTGGCCGCCGTTTTGGGACATGACGGAGTGCGTGCCTCGCGGATCGTCGCCGCTGCGGTGCTGTTTGCCGATATTTGCGGCAGTACGCGCCTGTTCGAGACCCATGGCGATCAGCGTGCCCGGGAGATCGAAAGCCAGGTGTTGGGTCACCTGGCGGACTGTACCGCCGCGCAGCAGGGCGTGGTGGTCAAAACCATTGGCGATGAGATCATGAGCGGCTTCGCCGATGCTGCCAGCGCGGTCGGCGCTGCCTGCGCCATGCACCGCTGCCTTAGGGCCGATCCGGCGCTGGCGGCGCTGGGTATCGCTATCCGTATCGGCTTGTATTATGGGCCGGTGCTGCTGGAGGGTAATGACCTGTTTGGCGATGCGGTGAATGTCGCCGCGCGCATGGTGGCGCTAGCCAAGGCCGACCAGATCATTACGACCCGCGATACTCTGAACACGCTGCCGGCCGGGTTCGTGCAGACGAGCCGTGATCTGGGGCAGGCCTGGGTACGCGGTAAGCAGGATGAAATGGCCATCGCCGAGGTGCTCTGGGCTGACTCCAACAGTCTGACCCAGATGGCTACGCCCCAGGAAGAGCTGCGTGGCCTGCTGTTCGCGCGCCTGGACCTGAACTATCGTGATCGTCATGTCGAGCTGCTGCCGAGTGCGCAGGTGTTCACCCTGGGGCGCGGCGAGCGCAACAGTCTGGTGGTGGATCGCGAACTGGTGTCGCGCACTCACGCCAGCATCGAGTTTCGCCAGGGCAAGTTCATCCTGGTCGATCGCAGCACCAACGGTACCTACCTGCTGCTCGACAATGGTGCGCGTTTCTTTGTGCATCGCGAGGAATTTGCCCTGCATGGCCATGGCAGCATTTGCCTCGGTCAGGCAGTTTCACAGCAGAATCCGGACCTGATTGACTACACCTGCAGCGAAACCTGAATGGCGGCGCGAGCACTCGCTCCTGGAGAACAAGATCGATGGCAGACACAATCAGTCTTTGCATGACCGATGCGAACGGCTACCAGCTATTCGATTACCGGTTTCTGAACAGCTATGGCAATGGTGAGGAAATCCGGGTGTGCTCGGTCATGGAGATGATCAACAAGGTGAAGGAACTGGCGAGCCAGCGCCGAAGCAGGATCCGGCATCTGTATATCAACGGCCATGGCGCACCGGGCTATCAGGCTGTTGGCGCTGGCCGGGGCTGGGATGAGAGCGGCGAGCGCAGTTTGCAACTGGATCCGGAGGATCGCAGCTGGAACGGTTGCCTGCGGGGGGTTGCAGCCTGGGCGGGTCTGGGATTGCTGCGTGAGCATCTGACCGATGATGCCATGGTGACGCTATCGGGTTGCGAGGTGGCGGCGGGCGAAAAGGGCAAGGGTCTGATGCGCGCGGTGGCGACCACGATGGGCGTATGGGTGCAGGCTGCCGATGCCAAGCAGTTCGCGTGGATTCCCGGCTGGGAGGGCAAGGTGTGGTTGTGCAGCCCGGCTGGACAAATCCTGCGGCCGGATGGCAGCTATATGTAGCTATATGCAGGAGCCAGGCGCGACGCCTGGTAACAGAACTCCACAAGGCATGCAAAGCACCCTGCAGAGTCCTTGTGCCTGGCTCGGTCAGACCGGCCGGCGGGTAGTGATCTGGTTAAACCTATAAAACCTGCTTGAGAAAGGTCTGCGCGCGCGGTTCCCGTGGCGCGGTGAAGAATTGTGCAGGGGGTGCATCTTCCAGAATCCGCCCGGCATCCATGAACAGCACCCGGTGCGCGACCTCGCGGGCAAAACCCATCTCATGAGTGACCACCGCCATGGTCATGCCTTCCCGCGCCAGCTGCTGCATCACATCCAGCACCTCGCCGACCATTTCCGGGTCCAGGGCACTGGTTGGCTCGTCGAACAGCATCACCTTGGGATCCATGGCCAGGGCACGGGCGATGGCCACCCGCTGCTGCTGACCCCCGGACAGGCGTGAGGGATACTGCTGCGCCTTCTCGGCAATGCCGACCTTGCTCAGCAGCGCCATGGCCTTGTCATGGGCGTCGGCGGCCTTGCGCTTGCGCACGACACGCTGCGCCAGGGTCACGTTTTCCAGCACGGTCTTGTGCGGGAACAGGTTGAAATGCTGAAACACCATGCCGACCTCACGCCGTACCGCGTTGAGGTTGGTCTTGCTGCCGGCGATGTCGATGCCGTCGATGATCACCTGGCCGTCGTCAAACTCTTCCAGGCCATTCAGGCAGCGCAGGAAGGTCGACTTGCCAGAGCCGGAGGGGCCGATGACCACCACAACCTCGCCCTTGGCGATTGCCGTGGAGACATCATCCACCGCCCGCACCACCTGATTGCGGCTGGTGAAGATCTTGACCAGATGCTTGACCTCAATCACTGCGGGCGAACCTCCGTTCCAGCCAGAAGAGCAATTGCGAAAGCACCGAGGTGACCAGCAGGTAGAGCAGGGCGACCGTAAACCAGATTTCAAAGGTGGCGAAGCTGGAGGTGATGATCTCCCGGCCGCTCTTGGTCAGATCAGTGATGGCGATGACCGACACCAGCGAGGAATCCTTGATCAGGCTGATGAATTGCCCGGCCAGCGGCGGCAGGACCCGCTTGAAGGCCTGCGGCAGGACGATGTGCAGCATGGTTTCCGTCGCGCTCATGCCCAGCGAGCGGGCCGCCTCGGACTGGCCCCGGGGAATCGACTGGATGCCGGCGCGCACGATTTCGGCGATGTAGGCACCCGCAAACAGGGCCAGTGCACCCACGCCGGCCACGATCCGATCCAGATTCAGTACGGTGCCGATGAAGAAGTAGAAGATGAAAATCTGCACCAGCAGCGGTGTGCCACGGATCAGTTCGATATACAGCACCGCCAGCCCACGCAGGGCCGGATTGGGCGACAGCCGGCACAGGCCCGTGATCAGGCCGATAATCAGGCCGATGAACCCGGAGACGAAGGAAAGCCAGATGGTGACCCACAGTCCCTGGGTGAGGGGGCCGATTCGCCAGTGCGGGGTGGTGCCGATGTCATCATCGGCGGCTACGGTATCGCCGACCTTGACCTGGAGGCTGCTGCTGGCGACCGTCACCTGGAGCGGCGCACCGCCGGTAGCCGGCGCGATATCCACCGTGCTGGTGGCGCTATCGCTGTGGATGGCCTGCACCGTGCCGGCCGCCGGCGCAACTTGCGGCTCATCGGCCTTATAGAGAAAGTATTGCGGAACCCGTTCCCAGCGCCATTCATAGTGAACGCGCTGGGTTGCGAACCACAAACCGGTCGCCATACCCACCAGAATCAGCACCAGCAGCCCCTGCCAGGGCCACTGGGGTGAACGTTGTTTGAGCGGCACGGCGGATTACTGGACGTCTTTCAGCCAGTTGGTGTTCTTAAACCATTTCTGCTGCAGCTTTTCGTGCTCGCCATTCTTCTTGATAGTGACCAGGAATGCGTTGATTGCCTTGAGGAATTCGGGATCGCCCTTGGCGATGGCCCAGCCGATCGGTTCGTCGGTGAACGGCTTGTCGAGGAACACCAGTTTGCCCTCGCCGCGCTGCACGTTGGCGACCAGGTTATAGGGCGAGTCGTAGATGAAGGCATCTACCTTGCCGTTGACCACTTCCATGACCCCTTCAGCCTCGGTTTCGTAGGAGAAATACTTGGCCTTGGGAATGTATTTCTTGGTGGCGATTTCGCCGGTGGTGCCGAGCTTGGAGGCGACCTTGTACTGGGACTTATTCAGGTCCTTGTAGGACTTGACCTTATCGGCAAGATCCTTGCGCAGCAGGATGGTCTGGCCGACCAGCATGTACGGCTCGGAGAAATCGACTTTCTGAGCGCGTTCTTCAGTAATGGTCATGCCGCTCATGATGATGTCGCACTTGTCGGTGAGCAGCGCCGGGATAATGCCATCCCAGGCGGTGCTGACCAGTTCCAGCTTGGCGGCGCCCAGATCCTTGGCCAGCAGTGCGGCCAGGTCGGGATCGAAGCCGATGATCTCGCCGCGCTTGTTGGTCAGTTCAAACGGCATGTAGGCCGGTTCCAGGCAGACCCGCAGGCCGTCCTTCTTGATCTGTTCCAGCTTGCCGGCCCAGGCGGGCGACAGATTCAGGCTGAATACGGCCAGCGCGGCCAGCGCAAGCAGACGCTTTTTCATGCAGGAACGCTCCTCTCTAGGCGGCTCGAAGATCGCAATGACAACTGGGAAAAGCACCAGCCCGATCAGGGCTGGCGCATACCGCCGAATACTACCGTTTCATGACGCAAGAGGACAGTCATCATGCATGCTGCTAGGTGGATTTGCCCTCGTCGAGCAGTTCCTTGATCACCATGCGCGTACCGCAATCCGGGCAGCGGGGCATGTCCTCGATGGGAATGTAGATGATCTCGGTGTGGCGACACTGCGGGCATTCAACCTGCACGGGTTCGGCTCTGTCACGCTGCATGGTAAAACTCCTCGCCCAGGGGGCGGGTTAGGCACAGAGGCGAGCGATGGCCTGTTCGAAACGCTGCAGACCGTGCTCGATCAGTTCGTCCGGGATGATCAGTGAGGGGGCCAGACGGATCACGTCCGGTCCGGCCACCAGGATCAGCAGGCCCTCGTCGAGGGCGGCCTTGATGAAATCACGGCTGCGGCCGTGCCAGGCTGGGCTCAACTGACAGCCCAGCAGCAGGCCCATGCCGCGCAGTTCGCTGAACACGGCAAAGCGCTGGTTGATCCGTTCCAGCCCGGCCCTGAACAGCGCGTGCTTGTGGCGCACCCCGGCCAGCACGGCGGGGTCGCTGAAAATCGCCAGCGCCGCGCCGGCGACCGCACAGCCGAGCGGGTTGCCGCCATAGGTGGTGCCATGGCTGCCAACGTTAAGGCTGCGGGCGATGGCGGCGGTGGTGAGCATGGCGCTGATCGGGAAACCGCCGCCGATGCCCTTGGCCGTGGTGAGAATGTCCGGGATCACGCCATAGCCCTGATAGGCGTAGAGGTGGCCGCTGCGACCGTTGCCACACTGCACTTCGTCGAAGATCAGCAGGGCCTGATGGCGGTCACACAGCGCGCGCACGCCCTGCAGGAATTCCGGGGTTGCCGGAGTCACGCCGCCTTCGCCCTGCACCGGTTCCAGGATCACCGCGCAGGTGCGCTCGGAAATCGCGGCGGCACAGGCGGCTAGATCATTGAACGGCACATGGCGGATGCCCGGCGGCAGCGGTTCGAAGCCCTCGGTGTACTTGGGCTGGCCGCCGACGGTGACGGTGAACAGGGTGCGGCCATGGAACGACTGGGTGAAGGCGATGATTTCGCGCTTGTCGGCGCTAAAGTGATCGGCGGAATATTTGCGCGCCAGCTTGAGCGCGGCCTCGTTGGCCTCGGCGCCGGAGTTGGCGAAGAACACCCGTTCGGCAAAGGTCAGTTCGCACAGCCGCTCGGCGAGACGCAGGGCGGGTTCGTTGGTGAGCACATTGCTGACATGCCAGAGTTTTTGCGCCTGTTCGGTCAGTGCGGCTACCAGCGCCGGGTGGGCATGGCCGAGGCCGGTGACGGCGATGCCGCCGGCAAAGTCGATGTACTCGCGCCCATCCTGATCCCACAGGCGCGAGCCTTCGCCACGCACCGGAATGATCGCCGCCGGGGCGTAGTTGGGAACCATGACGTGATCGAACAGCGCGCGGGTAACAGGGGTGTGGCTCATCGGAACGATCCTGAACAAAGGTTGGGCCGGGAGGTGGAAAGGCGCATAGCATACCGGTTTTTACTGTGTTCTTAGTGCCGTCCGCAGTGGTGATCGTTCCCGGCACCGCCCGCGCGAGGGCGCCGGCAGTCGTGAATGCCTGCCTTTTCCTGTCAGGCGCGGGCCGGTTCCGGCAAGGATGGGGCTGCGGGTCAATCCCTGAACATGCGCGGCAACAGCCTGACGAAGTGGAACAAGCCACGCAGGCGATTGCCCAGTCCACGGCCATGCAGCAGGTGCAGCGCGCCTTTCAAGCCTTCGTAGAGCGTGGCGTCATACGGATGCCAGAACAGGTTGCGCTTGGCAAAGTGCAGCAGTTCGGTGGTCACCACCTGCGGCTGGGTCATCTCATCAAAGCCCAGTTCACCATGACTGCGGCCAATGCCGGATTCCTTGACTCCGCCCCACGGCGTTTCCGCCATGCCATGGGTCAACAGATGATCGTTAATGGTGATCACGCCGGCATGAATGCGCCGACCCAGCGCCACCGCCTCGCGGGTATTGCGCGACCACACCGAACCGGTCAGGCCCAGGCTGGAATCGTTGGCCAGTTCAATCGCCTGATCCATGTCATCCACCGCCATGATGCCCAGCACCGGCCCAAAGGTCTCCTCGCGCATCAGCTCCATGCGGTGATCGACATTGGTCAGCACCGTCACTGGATAGAAATTGGCGTGGGCGTGGGCTGGGTCGATCTTGACCTGAGCGAGAATGGTCGCACCCTTGGCCAGCGCATCATCCACCTGACGCTGAATGGTCTTGAGCTGGCGTTCGGTGCACATCGCGCCGATATCGACGTTGTGATGGGTATTCGGCCCCTGGCGCAATGCTTCCACTTTCTGCTTGAGCAGAGCGATGAACGGTTCATACACCTCCCGGTGCACATAAATGCGCTCAACGCCGCCGCAGGACTGACCGCTGTTCTGCAGGCCGGCCCACATCGCGCCATTGACCGCCCGTTCCAGATGCGCGTCCGGGCAGACCAGCATCGGATCATTGCCGCCCAGTTCCAGCGAGACCGGCACCAGGCTCTCGGCGGCCTTGGCCATCAGAATCTTGCCGACCGGTACGGAGCCGGTGAAGAACAGCTTATCGACGTGATTCTCCGGTTCGAGCAGGATTTGTCCGATGATGGCGCCGGGAATATTGAGGTGAATGAACACATCGGCGGGCAGGCCGGCAGCCACAATCATCTCCTCAATCTTGCGCCCGACCATCTGGGTTTCCGGCGCGGTCTTGAAGATCACCGTGTTACCGGCCAGCAGGGCCGGCACGATCTCATGCATCGGAATGCCCAGCGGATAATTCCACGGCGCGATGATGCCGATGACGCCAAAGGGCAGGCGGAAAATGCGGCTGCGCTTGTTCAAAAACAGCAGGGAGCCGCTGCGCACCTTGCGCGGCTTGAGAAAATGCCGGGTGTTGCGGGCGTAGTAATCGACCGCCATGGCGCTGGGCAGCACCTCGGTGGCCAGCGCCTCGACGCGGGTCTTGCCGACATCCTTGGAAATGGTCTCGCTGACGGCATCAGCGTGCTCGACCAGGTAATCGCGAATGCGCAGCACAAAGCACACCCGTTCCGCCAGCGGCAGTGCTGCCCAGGCAGGTTGTGCGGCGCGGGCGCGGCGGATGGCCTCGCGGGCTTCCTCGGCGCTGTTCATCTGCGAGAAGCCAACGATATCGCCGGTGGCGGGATTGACGCAGACGGTCTTGTGCAGGTCAAAGCTTTCGGGGCTGCTCATGGCGGGCGCTCCTCGGTACGGGCAAACAGGGCAGGACGGGCGCGGCGACCGGCTTACGCAGGGGCCGCTGCTCACGGGATACGGTTTCGGTATAGCCGGGCCATGATGGCATTTGCTTGTAAGAGCTGGCTTTTCTTGCCAATGCCCCGCGATCATCCGCCGTGCCGATTTGCCCGGATTTGCCCCTCTCGGTTACATTCCAGCGTCCTTATCCGCAGCCGCGATGGCCGACCATGTCCAAGATCACTAAAAGCATCTACCGGGTTCTGTTCATCAATCAGGGCAAGCTGTACGAGCTGTATGCGCGTAGCATTTATCAGGGTGAGCTGTACGGCTTCATCGAGGTCGAGGAGCTGATTTTTGGTGAGCGTTCCAGCGTGCTGGTCAACCCGGCCGAGGAACGGTTGCAAAACGAATTCAGCGGTGTGCAGCGCACTTTTATTCCCCTGCACTATGTGGTGCGCATCGATGAAGTTGAGCATGAAGGGGTGAGCAAAATTCGTCCGGTGGAAGGTAGCGATAACGTGATGTCCTTTCCGCAACCGCTGGTGCCGCCTGGCGGTGGGCGCGGTAAGGATTGATGCGGTTTCATAACGGTTCAGACGGTTCAGACGGTTCAGACGGTTCAGACGGTTCAGACGGTTGAGGCGGAGGCGAATATGGAAACGGCAGCATGGTGGGAAATTCTGCTGGGCGGACTGGCCGCGGTACTGGTGGTGCTGTGGTTCCGGCCCGGCATCCGGGCGGCGATCGAGCGGAGTCGCACGGCTCAGAAGGATTGGCCGGCGGCGCTGATTCCGCTGGCCTTGGTGGTGCTGTTTGTGCTGTTGTTGATCGCTTCGGTGCGGGCATGAATGCCGCGCATTTCGTGCTGTGCGGCGATCCGGAGACGCTGAACGGCGGTTATCTGTACGATAAGTGCATCGTCGAGGGCCTGCGCGCCCAGGGCTGGAGTCTGCCCTGTCATGCTCTGCCGGACGGGTTTCCATGGCCGGACGCGACTGCGCTGGCCGCGGCGGAGTCTCTGCTGCACAGCCTGGCCGATGGTGCGCGGGTAGTGATCGATAATCAGGTGTTTGGCGCCCTGCCCGAACTGCTGCGGGCGCAGGCGGCGCGGTTGCGGCTGGTGGCGCTGGTGCATCATCCGCTGGCGGCGGAAACCGGGCTGAGCGCGGCAGCGCAGGCCCAGCTCCGGGTCAGTGAGCAGGCGGCGCTGGCGGCAGCGGCGCGCGTGATCGTCACCAGTCCGGTGACCGCCCGGACATTGGTGGACGAATACGCGGTGCCGGCCGGGCGCATTGGCGTGGTGCTGCCCGGTACCGAGCCGGCGCCGCTGGCGGCCGGTTCCGGCGGCGATGAGCTGTTGCTGCTGTGCGTGGCCTCGCTGACCCCGCGCAAGGGCCATGCGGTACTGCTGCGGGCGCTGGCCGGGCTGCGCCAATACCGTTGGCATCTGCGCTGCATCGGCAGCCTGACGCGCGATGCCGAGACTGTTGCGCAATTGCGGGCGCTGGTCGCGGAGCTGGGGCTGGAGGAGCGGGTGACCTTTGCCGGCGAGAAGCAGCCCGATGCGCTGGAGCCGGAGTATCACCGTGCCGATCTATTCGTGCTGCCGTCCTATCTGGAAGGCTATGGCATGGTGCTGGCTGAGGCCCTGGCGCGCGGCTTGCCCATCGTCAGTACGACCGGGGGCGCGATTCCCGATACGGTGCCGGTCGAGGCGGGTCTGCTGGTGCCGCCGGGCGATGTTGCGGCCCTGGCGGCGGCGCTGGATACCTTGTTCGCCGATGCCGGACAGCGCCAGCGCTTGGCGGCTGGCGCCCGCCGGGTCCGCGCGACCCTGGTTGACTGGCCGGCGACCTGCGCGCGCTTTGCCGCTGAATTGCGCCAGGTCGGCGCGGACTGAAGCCGGCCGCGCGCATCTATTCCAGTATTTCGGCGCGGTTGATATCGCTCAGGTGCAGCGACAGCGTGGCGCTGCCACCGGATTTGCGTACCGTGATTTGCAGCATGCCCTCGCTGTTGACCGCGCCGATCTGGCCGGTATAGCGGGTGCCGGTACTGGTTTGCAGGCGCACGATGCGACCGCTATGCCGCGCCAATTCTGTCACCGGCAGCGGATGGAACTCACGCTGCACCGTGATGGTGGACGGGGCGAGCGGCGAGATCGGAACCTCGGTTTCCGCTTTTGGCGCCGGTGGCGGTTCGGGATTTAGCAGCTTGGCCAGGCGCGCCGCATCCCACTTCAGGCTCAGATCGCTCACCGGGGTCGAACCGATTGCCACGCTCAGCCCAAGCAGTTTGAGCACATCCTCAGGGGTGTAGCCGGCCAGATCAGTGACATCCAGCGGCGCCGGTGGCCGGGCCAGCACGGTCAGCTCGCCTTCGCTGGTGGCCAGGAAACGCCGATAGGCATCCAGCAAACCCGGGCCAGGGTCGATACCGAGCGTGTGCAGCCGCTCTGCCAGCCGGCGGACGTGATCATCCAGATAGGCTTCGACGCTCTTGCCGGCCTTGGCGGCGCAATAGGCATTGCGGCGCGCGTTAAAGCCGGCATCGCGCAGCACCAGGCGCAGATGGGTCAGGCGCGGCTGAAAGCTGAGCAGGGTGGCCGGGTTGAGAGGCTCGGCCGGGGTGGTGATGCCGATGTCCAGGTTCACGGTCGTCCAGTCACTGGTGTAGCTGTCCACCTGCAGCTCCAGACGATGATCGCGCGGTGCGTAGCGATAGCCCACGCGCAGATCACTGAGCAGCTGCGAGTAGCCCATGCCGCGCCATTCGGTGCCGCCGAAGCGGGTCAGGGAGCCGCAGCCGAGCGCATCGAGATGATCGAACGGCGACTCGGTGTCGGGCGTGGCCGGGCCGTTGAGAAACCCGCCATCCAGCGGCAGATCAATCTGTTCTATCGACAGCGCCAGCGCCTCGGGGATCTGGCCATGACGCAGCCGCCAGTCTAGTAGGAGCAGGTCGATGAAGTTGGGTGCGCTCAGGCGCAGGCTGCCGATCGACAGGGTATCGTTGAGTGCATGCGGCATGATCCGCAGCTGGTCAATGCCGATGGAGCCTTGCGGTGTCAGGCTGACGCCGGCATAGCTGATCTCGGCGAAGGGTTTGGCTAGCTGCACCAGATCATCGGCCTGCTGCCGGGTCCGATACCACAGATAACCGGCGGCGCCGGCAGCGGCCAGCAGGACCACGACCAGAAGCGTGGCTGCAGCGATCATAAGCTTGCGCATGGGTGAGTTCCTCGGCATGACGGGGAGCGGTAGCGGTGTACGGTGGCCGGCCCGCGCTGCCGCTCATGATACGCTGTCATGGAGCGCGTGACGGTCCTTTGCTAAGCTTGCGCCGGTTTTGCGGGCGCCGTGGCTGCAGTGATTGCACCGAAGGTCCGCGTATCCACCAGAGAGATGTCGCCCATGAATTTCGCGCAGATCGGCCTCCAGGTGCCGACGCTCCTGTTGCCCCGGCCAGGTATCGATCTTACCCGCTGGGCGGTGGTCGCCTGCGACCAGTATACCTCGCAGCCGGATTACTGGGCGCGGGTCGAGGCCTGTGTGGGCGAGGCGCCTTCGACGCTACGCCTGATGCTCCCGGAAATTTACCTGGGCGCTGCCGACGAGGCGCAGCGCATTGCGGCGATCCAGGCCACCATGCAGCGCTATCTGCATGAAGGTGTGCTGCAGCCGCAGCTGCCCGGTCTGCTGCGGGTCGAGCGCGAGACCGCGCGCGGGCGCACGCGGCGCGGCCTGATCGCGGCCCTGGATCTGGAGCACTACGATTTCAATGCCGGCGCCCGCACCCTGATCCGGCCCACCGAAGGCACCATTCTCGAACGGCTGCCGCCCCGGGTGCGGGTGCGCGCACAGGCACCGCTGGAA
>OFRV01000089.1_pt1 | contig 13312 bp, 13 predicted proteins | sample 1543231 | NCBI WGS metagenome assembly OFRV01 (sample SAMN05442499, study PRJEB24371) | freshwater metagenome | isolation source: Freshwater Lake | place: Canada: Niagara | collected 2013-08-21 | reverse complement strand
CCGGGCCTGCGGTCGCCAGCATCGCGAAAACCCCGGTTCCAATGCCTATTCAGCGACTGAGCGGGACACTATTTTGCGGGTCATGGCGCGTCCTTGTAGGGCGCCGGGGTTTCTTGAGCACGATCGTTGGCGGTGTCGGGCTGAGGCTTGATGCGCTCGATGACGCCGTTTCGGCTCACCACCAATTCGGTGCCGGTCTGGGCCGCTAGCTCACGTGCCCGTCGCGCAGCGCGCTGCAATGCCGCCCATGAGCCACGGAGATCGGCCGTATTCGCCTGGTCGATGGATTTGGTATTCATGGCTCGCTCCAGTCCAGTAGCGCCGGTTTCTCACCGGCGTTGTTGTACAGCGCCCAGGCATCGACCGCGGGGGCGTAATGGCGGTGGAAGTTTTCCAGTCCGGTGGCAAAACGGCGCCGAATCACGGCTTCCGGAATGTGGTGTCCGCCTTGGCGAACCCGCTGCTCGACGCGCGCCACCGCTTCGTCGGCATGGTTGAGTTGCAGAAAAATCAGTTCCACCCGGTACCCCGCCTGCTGCCATTGCTGGATGTGGCGCAAATAGGCACGGCCGGACAGTGTGGTCTCAAAGGCGAAGCTTTCCCCCACCCGGAAGTGTCGTTCCAACTCCGCCAGCATCAGTCGTCCGGCCTGTACCGCGGCAGTTTCAGGGGCAAACGGCGCCAAGCCTGCGGCGATCAGGTCTGCGTTGACGAAAACCGGGCAAGCCGCCTCGTTGGGCAAGAACTCCCGGGCAAAGGTGGTTTTTCCCGCCCCGTTGGGGCCAGCAATGATGATGACCTTGCGATCTGGATGCGCCATCACACCTCCAGCGCATAAGGGGTTTGCTTGAAGGTGATGCCTTCGCGTGCGGCGCGGCTTCCCATGCGATTGGCCGCGGCGTAGATCACTTTCGGGCCAGCGAATGGGGGCAGCACATCGAATACCGCGCCGGTGAGTACATTGCCGCCGGCAGCGGTACGGTCCTTGAGGATGCCGTTGTAGAGCAGATAGATGGCGCGGCCTTCGTGAATGCCCAGCAATGGCGAAAGGGGCGCTTCGTCATTCCCGCGCAGGCGGGAATCCATGCCTGCATGCTGGATTCCGGGTGTGACTGCGTCGCCCCGGAATGACGGGCGGGTGTAGCCGCTGCCAGTTTCGGCAAACCAGACAAACTCAGCCAGTTGTGCGAAGCTCACATCGCTGCGGATTTGGCCATCGGCATCGAACAGTGATTCTGCGGACAGGCGGCAGAATTGGAAGCCGCCGCCAAGACCGTCAACGGTTTGGCCTTTCGCATTGGTGTAGCCCTGCGCTACGCGCTTGATCCGTTCGTGGGTGACGTTCTGGGCAATGTTTTCATCCATTTCAACAAGGATGAAACGACGCTTGCCGCCGTCTTCGGCGTTTTGTTTGAGCACCGCATGGCCCGTTGTACCGGAACCCCGTTCCTTATTGCGTGCGAAGCAAAGGATATACTCGTGTAGATTGACAACCTGCTTTGACTTCGCGCCGCCGCCATAACTTTTTTTCCAGACGAAAGTCTCAATGCGATTCGCAGCGCCAAAAATCTCGTCTAGCAATACCTCGGCATATCGGTGCTCGTTGCTGTCGAGTGACATAAGAATCACGCCGTCCTCGCGCAGAAACTGCTTCAGCAGCACCAAGCGCGGATACATCATGCACAACCAGCGATCATGCCGGTCCAGCGTCTCGCCTTCCTTGCCGACTACCTCGCCCAGCCAGCGGCGAATCTCCGGGCTATTGACGTTATCGTTATAAACCCAGCCTTCGTTGCCGGTGTTGTACGGCGGGTCGATGTAGATGCACTTCACCTGACCAGCATAACGCGGCAGCAGCGCCTTGAGCGCGTGCAGATTATCGCCCTGCACAATCAGATTGCCGCTGTAATCGCCCTCACCCCCAACCCCTCTCCCGGAGGGCGAGGGGAGTGATAGCGCTGGTACCGGCTCCAGCAGTCTGAAAGGCATATCCTTGTGGTGTTTGACGACGGCATCCTTGCCGATCCAGTTCAAACAAGCTCGGAGAGCAGGTTTTGGAGCGCGCAACTGCCTACCAATCGCCACCCGCACCTGCGGCATACGCCGCGACGACGTGTTGACAACGGCTACACGTCTGGCCATGATTTGCGTATCTGTTGTGTATGCGTGAATAGGAGAGGTCAATGCGTGACGCCGCCATCAATCTGCGGGCCTTGCCCGAACAGCGTGATCTGATTGATCATGCTGCCAGCCTGCTTGGCAAGAACCGCTCGGACTTCATGCTCGAAGCAGCTTGCCAACGAGCTCAGGCCGTGGTCCTGGATCAGGTGTTCTTCAGCCTGGACGCCGACAAGTTCAAGCAGTTCACCGCAATGCTTGATGCGCCCCCCGGCCCGAATACCGGGCTTGAACGCCTCATGGCTGTCAAGGCACCCTGGAGCACCGGCGCGGCATGAGCTTGCAACTTAGCGCACCGGTCCCGCTCGCTGCCACCCACGTCCTGGACGAATTCGCTTGTGGGGAAGCCAGCCTCGATGACTGGCTCAAGCGCCTGGCACTGACTAACCAGTTAAGCGGCGCGAGCCGCACCTTCGTCGTCACTGATCAGGACAGTCGTATCTACGGCTACTACGCGATGGCCGCAGGTGCGGTTTCACACCAAGTGGCAACCAGCAGCGTGCGGCGCAACATGCCCGATCCGGTTCCGGTGATGGTTCTGGCCCGGCTGGCCGTTGATCATCGGGCCCAAGGCATCAAGCTTGGGGCATCACTGCTGCAGGACGCAGTCGGTCGTGCGGTCAGCGTTTCGCAGAACGCCGGTGTCCGAGCGCTGCTCGTCCACGCCCTTCATGACCGCGCCAAGCAGTTCTACGAGCACTATGGTTTCCAGGAATCGCCGCAGCATCCGATGACGCTGATGCTGCGTTTGAATTCCGTTTTGGAGTTGCGCCATGACTGAATTTCGCCTTGTTCCTACCCAGGCTCATCCCTGCGCCAGCGCCTCGGGCGTCTGCTGCGCAAAACCCTGGCGTTCTCCACATGCCCCAGAATGCATGAACGCGTCATGCAACGCGATAACCTGAATCATCAAACATTCTGAATTGGGTCACTACCAAAAAAAATCCCAACCGGATCAGGGTTGGGATTTTACTTGATGGTGGAGGCGGGGGGAATTGAACCCCCGTCCGCAGATCCTCTGCCGTTGGCCCTACATGCTTAGCCTGGTCTTTAATTTAACCTTTCGTTGCCCGACCGGCAGGGCGACGAACGGCGGTTCCGGTAAGGTTTTAGAGCCGCCCCCCCGGACAGGTTTGGCGCGAGCTTGTGTTAGTCGACCCCTGAAGCGCCCCGAAAGGCTCCGGACCTCACAAGCAAGTTCCGGTCAGAGGCTGGCGGGCTTAAGCCGCCAGTGCGTAGCTGTCGTCGTTGGCGACTATAATTTGCAGCCGGATTAACGAGGGAGAGCTGCATCCTCGGCATGCGCCTCGGGTTTTGCAATCCACGTCGAAATCCGGATCGCCCCCGTGCGTAAACCAGTATGATAGCCTGCCGCGGCAAAAGTTCAAAGCAACAAACTACGCCGCGCCGCTTAACGCTCACGCATCAAACGCTGCTTATCGCGCGCCCAATCACGGTCCTTCTCGGTAGCACGCTTGTCGAACTCCTTCTTGCCGCGCGCCAGCCCGATATCCAGCTTGACACGGTTGCGCTTCCAATACAGCGCCAGCGGGATCAGCGCATAACCCTTGCGCTCAACTGCACCCACCAGCCGGTCGATTTCCTCACGGTGCAGCAGCAGCTTGCGGGTACGGGTCGGATCAGCCTGCACATGGGTGGACGCCGAGGTCAGCGGCGTCATATGGCAGCCAAACAGGAACGCTTCGCCATCGCGCAACAACACATAGCTTTCCTTGAGATGGGCGCGTCCGGCGCGCAGACTCTTCACTTCCCAGCCCTGCAGGGCCAGGCCCGCTTCATGGTGCTCCTCGATGAAGTAGTCGTGATAGGCTTTCTTATTACCAGCGATCTGGGGATTTTCGGTGGGTTTCTTGCTCATGACGGGGTCGTGAAGGCTTGAGGTTGACATCCTCCCCGTCCTGACTGGTACTGAGCGCAGTCGAAGTAAGGGCGGGGTTTATCGCGGAACAGCCTGATAAACATGGGTTCAAACAAACTGCTGTGGCCAAAGTCCAACAACACATCAAAATACCGCAACGGAGATTGATTCGTGGCGACGATCAAAAAAAGCGCCCTGGTCCTGTATTCAGCGTCCGAAATGTACGCCCTGGTAAACGATATCGAGGCTTATCCCCAGTTCCTGCCCTGGTGCCGTTCCACTCAAATCCTCAGCCGCGCCGAGGACGAGGTGCGGGCAACCATCGAAATGGTCAAGGGTGGAGTGCATAAGTCCTTTACCACCAGCAACCGCATGCAAAAATACAAGATGATCGATATTCGCCTGCTGGAAGGGCCGTTCAAGCGCCTGGAAGGCTACTGGCGCTTCGAGCCGCTGCGGGGCGATGCCTCCAAGGTCGCCCTGGATATGGAGTTCGAGTTTTCCAACCAGTTGCTGCGCATGGCGATTGAACCGGTCTTCAAGCAGATCGCCAACTCCCTGGTCGATGCCTTCTGCAAGCGCGCGGTGGATCTCTATGGCAAACGATAGTCCGTCCCGTCCAACCCTGCTGCGCGTCGAAGTGGCCTACGCCCAACCCGACCGGCAGATGATCGTACCGGTCGAACTGCCAGAAGGCGCCACTCTGGAACAGGCCATTATTGCCTCACGCCTGCTCGAACAGTTTCCGGAACTGAACCTGTCTGGCCTCAAGGTCGGCGTGTTTGGCAAGCTCGGCAAGCTGTCGGCAACGCTGCGCGCCGGCGATCGCGTTGAAATCTACCGGCCACTGCTGGCTGATCCCAAGGAAGTGCGCAAAAAACGCGCCGCCGAGGGCAAACGCATGCGCCGCGGCGGCGGTGATCTGGAGCCGGAGGGCGGCTAGGCCGCAGGCCACGCAGCCCGCGCCGGCCTAGTTCGCGCGCGGCAGGTCGTTGCTGGCGTGGCTGAGCAGGTCGCCGTTGAAGAACAGCGTGATATGGCGCTGTTCCTGCACGGTGCCGCCGCGACTGTAGCTGTAGTAATAATCCCAGCGGTTCTGGTGAAAGGGATCGGCAACCAGGGGCGTGCCCATGATCCGCTGAACCTGCTGGCGGGTCATGCCTGGCTGCAGCCGGTCAACCATGTTTTGATCAATATAGTTGCCCTGGCGGACCGGAACGGAGTAGAAACTCGGCAGCGGCGTGCCGCCGCACCCGGCAGTCAGTGACACCAGTAGAACGGCGGCGGCGCGTAAGGACGTAGACAGCATGGAGGGCAGAATCCGGGTTGCTCGAAACTGGACGACATCATAGCGTACATCGGCAATCCGTGGGTAAGGCGCAACCGCTGGAGAGCGTTCCGCGTGGGCTCCAAAGAACTCAAACAAGCCGGCCTGAAGGTTACGCTGCCGCGCATGAAGATCCTCGACATGCTGCAGCATCAGGAAAGTACCCACCTAAGCGCCGAGGCGATTTATCGGGCACTGGTTGATTCCGGCGAAGAGATCGGCCTGGCTACGGTATACCGCGTGCTGACCCAGTTCGAATCGTCTGGGCTGGTGCGGCGCCACCACTTCGAGGGCGGGCAGTCGGTCTTTGAAATCAACCACGGTGGACACCACGATCATATCCTGTGCCTGGAGTGCGGGCGGATCGAGGAGTTTTGCGATGAGGAAATCGAGCGCCGCCAGCGTGCCATTGCTCAGCAGAGTGGTTTCACCCTGGCCGAGCACTGCCTGATTCTCTATGGCCATTGCAACAACGCCGATTGCCCGCATCGCCCACTCCCGGAAGGCGCAGAAGGCGATGTGACCGTGGAACGGGGCGAGAATTAGGCCCGTACTTCAGAGCAGTCGCTGAGCGTCGCCTGCGCTGCGCCAGGGGTTGCGGCTTTGTCGAGCATTTCCTGGGCATGTGCCAGGGTGTTGGCGGTCAGCTCCAGCCCACCGAGCATACGCGCGATCTCGTTAACCCGTTCTTCCTGCGCCAGCATGCGCACGCCGGTATGCGTGGTCGTGGCATCGCTGTGTTTTGCCACCTTGAAGTGCTGATGCGCCTGTGCCGCGACCTGCGGTAAATGGGTGACGCACAGCACCTGCCGCTGTGCGCCCAGTGCGCGCAACTGTCGGCCCACCACCTCGGCGACACCGCCGCCGATGCCGGTATCGACTTCGTCGAAAATCAGCGTCGGGATGTATACGGCATGGGCGGTGATCACTTGAATCGCCAGGCTGATGCGCGACAGTTCGCCACCGGAAGCGACCTTGGCCAGCGGTCGCAGCGGCTGGCCGGGATTGGCGCTGACCTGAAAGTCCACCGTTTCCAGCCCGGTCGGGGTCGGCTTGTCCAGCCGTTCCAGGACAATGGCCAATTGGCCGCCGGGCATGCCCAGGCCGGCCAGCGCTGCAGAAATACGCTCACTCAGTGCACGCGCGGCCTGCTGGCGCCGTTCGCTGAGCTGTGCGGCCTGGGCCTGATAGGCGGTTTGCGCGGCCTGCATCGCCTGCTGCAGTTCGTCAAGGCGGGTTTCGCTGTGCTCCAGGGTATCGCGTTCGGCGGCGAAGCGCGCCCGCAGTGCGGGCAGTTCCTCGGCGTTGATCCGGTGCTTGCGGGCGAGCTGGTGGGCGGCGGCCAGACGCTGTTCGATGCGGGCCAGATGCGCGGGGTCGAGATCAAGCGCCTGCACATAGCCGCGCAGCTCGCTGCTGGCTTCCTGCACCTGGATCAGGGCGGCGCTGAGCAGTTCGCTGATGGGCGCAAGACGCTCGTCGAGCCGGCTGAGGCCGTCCAGCTCGCGCAGGCTGTGGCTGAGGCGGTCGATCACCGCCGTATCCTCGCTTTCACTGAGCCAGCCGAGCAGGCTCTGGCCCGTGTCGAGCAGTTGCCGGGCATGCGCCAGCCGGCGCTGCTCCTGTTCCAGCTCAGTGATTTCGCCCTCGGCGAGATTGAGCGCGTTCAGCTCGTGCAGGTGATAGCGCAGGATGTCCAGGCGGGCATCGCGTTCGCTGGCGGCCTGACGCAGATCGCGCAGCGCCTGGCGGGTCTGCTGCCAGTCGCGCCAGGCCGCAGCCAGCGTGACCAGCAGGGCCTGATTGCCGGCATGCTCGTCAAGCAACTGGCGCTGGGCGTCGCGGCGCAACAGCGATTGGTGTTCGTGCTGACCGTGGATATCCACCAGTTGCTCGCCGAGTTCGCGCAGCGTCTGGGCCGGCTGTGGTACGCCGTTGATGTAGTTGCGTGAGCGGCCGCTGCTGGCAATCACCCGGCGCAGGTGGCACTCGCTGCCGCTGTCCAGATCACGCTCGGCCAGCCAGGCGCGTGTTTGTGGGTGCTGCCCAAGGTCGAAGACTGCGCTGATGTCGGCACGCTCGGCGCCATGACGCACCGTGCTACTGTCGGCACGGTCGCCAAGCAGCAGACCGATGGCATCGACCAGGATCGATTTGCCGGCGCCGGTTGCGCCAGTGACCGCGCTCATGCCAGCCGCCAGCTCCAGTTCCAGTGCTTCGACGATCGCGAAGTCGCGGATGCGCAAATGGGTCAGCATGGCCGGCGATCAGGTAAAGGGCGAAGATTCCGGACTCAGGCCCCAGCGCAGCTTGGCCCGCAGCAGCTTGAAATAGTCGTGATTGACCGGGTGAATCAAGCGCACCTTATTTGCCTTCTTGCGGATCACGATGCGGTCGCCCGGTTCGATGGCCAGGCTGACCTGTCCGTCGCAGGTGATCTGGGTCTGGGTGGTGTTGGCACTGTTGAGCACCACTTCGATCACGCTGTCGGCGCGGACCACGATCGGCCGGTGGGTGAGGGTGTGCGGGCAGATCGGCACCAGTACCACCGCTTCCAGCCCCGGATGGATGATCGGGCCGCCACCGGCGAGAGCATAGGCGGTCGATCCGGTTGGCGTGGAAATGATCAGGCCATCGGCCCGGTAGGCATTGAGGAAGCGGCCATCAACGAAGGCATCGACCTCGATCATCCGCGCCACTTCGCGCTTGTGCACCACCACGTCGTTAAGGGCGTCGGTCTCGCTGGCTACCTGACCGTCGTGCATGACCTGGGCGTGCAGCAGTGAGCGGGTCGCCTCGCGGAAATGCCCGGCCAGCACCGCATCCAGGCTGTGTGGAATCTCGGCGGGCGAGACATCGGCCAGAAAACCCAGCCGACCCAGGTTCACGCCCAGGATGGGCACTGCAAAATCCACCAGCGAGCGCGCGGCATTGAGCATGGTGCCGTCGCCGCCCATGACAATCGCCAGATCGCATTCGGTGCCGATGGTGGCGCGGCTGGCGACTTCGAGATCATGGTCGGTGATAAGGCGGGCCGAACTCTCGTCGAGCAGCACCCGTCGCTGGTGCCGGCGCAGGTGCGCGGCAATCTGCTTGAGGGTGCCGGCGACGTTGGGTTCGCCGAATTTACCGATGAGGCCGATGGTGTGAAAAACCGGGGTGGACATCGTTCCGTACCGGGTGGTGAGTGCGCGCAAGTTATCACTTTAAAGGAAAACGCGCCAAGCGTCGCGCCTGCCTATTTCACTTGACAAAAGCAGGGCTTTGCGACAAGTAGTGATCATTCAAAGCGCTGATCTTGAAAGTCCGCGCCTGACACATCCGATGGTAACTCCCATGATGTCTTCCCTTGACCAAGGCTGCGCCCAGACCGTTCTGGTTGTAGACGACATGCCAGAAAATCTCAGCGTGCTCGGTGAGCTGTTGCAGCCGTATTATCGGGTGCGGGTGGCCACTTCCGGTGCGCGGGCCTTGCGGGTGGCGGCATCTACACCGCAGCCGGATCTGATTTTGCTGGATGTGATGATGCCGGACATGGACGGCTACACCGTGCTTGACCGGTTGCGCGCCGATCCTGCCACCTGTGACATCCCGGTCATCTTCATCACCGCGATGGATGCCGCCGAGGATGAGGCCTATGGTCTGGCGCGCGGCGCCGCCGATTACATCACCAAGCCGGTGCGTCCGGCCATCGTCCTGGCCCGGGTGCGCGGACAACTGGAACTGAAGCAGGCGCGCGACGGGCTGCGCCAGCAGAATGATTTCCTCGAAGCTGAAGTGGCGCGGCGCCTGGCGGACAATCAGTTGGTGCAGGATGTCAGCATCCACGCCCTGGCGCATCTGGCGGAGATTCGCGACCCGGAAACCGGCAATCACCTGCGCCGTACCCAGGGCTATGTGCGCATCCTGGCCCTGCATTTGCGCGATCACCCACGCTTTGGCGCACTGCGCGGCCATTCCGCCATCGAAATCCTGGTCAAGTCGGCGCCGCTGCATGATATCGGCAAGGTGGGTATTCCCGATTCCATTCTGCTCAAGCCCGGCAAGCTGACCGGAGAGGAATGGACGATCATGAAAACCCACGCCCGCCTTGGCTATGAGGCCATCGAACAGGCCGAACGCGACGCCGAACGGCCAGTGGTGTTTCTGACCGTCGCCAAGCAGATTGCCTTGTATCACCATGAAAAGTGGGATGGTTCCGGTTATCCGGAAGGTCTGGCCGGTGAGGCGATTCCGGTCGCGGCGCGACTGATGGCGCTGGCCGATGTATTCGATGCCCTGATCTCGCGCCGCGCCTACAAGGAACCGCTGCCGCTGGACAAGGCGGTGCGCATCATCGAGGAAGGACGCGGCAGTCATTTCGACCCGGATATCGTCGATGCCTTTCTGGTCCTGCGCGATGAGTTCGCGGCCATTGCCCAGCGCTATGCCGATCACGAGGATGATCTGCGCGCCAAGCGGGCACAGCGCTATGGCGTCGCAGCCATGCCCGTAAGGGAAAGCTGAAACCAGGGGCTTTGTCGGGCCTGAAGTGTTCGCGAACACTGCTTTGTTCTACTGTAAATTTGTTTGAATTATTGATCGCGTCAATCCTGCCGGGTCTGACGTAAGGCGAATGCTTCATCAGTTCGCCGCTCTGCGGTGAGTCGTTAAACAACACGCGACGGGGATACGGCAGTGCGGCTCACGAGAACCACGGGATAACGGGGCGAGATGACCGTTACCGCGAAAGCGAGCGCGCGTACGCGCAACCCGCCCGGCTGGGGGCTTAACCGCCAAACGCCGGGGACTGATTTTCAGGACTTTCGCTGACCTGTCTTTTCCCGTCATACCCGCGAAAGCGGGTATCCATTTGTTCAACACGTTGCTGGATTCCCGCATACGCGGGAATGACGAAAAGCGAAAGTCCTGATTTTTAAGAACCGCTGGACGCCCTGTTTCATGCCGATGAGCGAACGCGAGATGCATTGCCCATCGAGTCATGACGCAAGGGCTTGAACCAACGGGGTCGTCATCCATCCATAGATTCCTTCGCGGAAATAAGAAAACGTGACTGCTGACGAACCGTGTTGCGATATCACCGCTCTGGAACGCGAGCGCGCCCTGTTCAAGGCGCTGATTGCGACCATTCCGGACCCGGTCTGGGTCAAGGACCCCGATGGGGTCTATCTGGCCTGCAACCGTGCGTTTGAACAGCTCTATGGCGCCAGTGCCGCTGCGATCATCGGCCGTACCGACGACGATTTCGTCGCTGTAGAACTGGCCGAGTTCTTTCGCGCCCGTGACCGGGATGCTCTGAATGCCGACCGGCCGCTGCGCAACGCGGAATGGCTGGTGTTTGCCGCGACCGGCTATCGCGGCCTGTTCGACACGACCAAGGCACCGCTGCATGATGCCAGCGGCCGGTTGATCGGCGTGCTCGGTATCGCCCATGACATTACCGAATTGCATGCCTCGCAGGAGGCGCTGCGCGAGCGCGAAGCGATTCACAGCGCCATCGTCAACCAGGCGCTGGATTCAATCAGCCTGATCGATCCCCGGGATGGCTATTCCATTGAGTTCAACGAGGCCGCCTGTCGCAATCTGGGCTATAGCCGCGCCGAATTCAGTCGCCTGCGCATTCAGGATATCGATGCGGTTCTGACTCCCGAGCAGGTGATGGCTGCTTTTGCCGCCATCATCGCCAAGGGCGGCGAGGTGTTTGAAACCCGCCACCGGCACCGCGATGGCAGCGTGCGCGATGTGCGCGTCAGCACCCGGGTGATCCAGAGCGCCGGGCGCGACTACCTTGCGGCAATCTGGTCCGATATCACCGAGCGCAAGCAGATGGAACAGGCCCTGCACGAATCGCGGCAGCGCCTGCATGACATTATCGAGTTTCTGCCCGATCCGATGTTTGCCATCGACCGTCAGGGCCGGGTGATGGTCTGGAACCGGGCCATGCAGGAGATGACCGGGGTGAGCGCTGCGGACATGCTCGGCAAGGGCGATTATGAATATGCCCTGCCGTTTTATGGCCAGCGGCAGCCGCTGCTGATCGATTTCGTGTTTGCTGACCACTTACCGGACTTGCCGCACTATCAGCGTATCCAGCGGGTTGGCACCACGCTGGTCGCTGAGAACTGTCATTGCCAGGTGGGCGGCCAAGCGCTGGACCTGCTCGGTAAGGCCAGCCCCTTGTATGGTGCCCAGGGCGAAGTGGTCGGCGCCATCGAGATGATTCGTGACCTGACCGAGCAGCGTCAGGCCGAGGAGGAACTGCAGCGCTATCGCCAGCACCTGGAGGACGAAGTAGCGGCGCGCACCGCCGCGCTGGAAGAGGCTAATCACCGCCTGCGCATGAGCGATATGCGCCTGCAGGCGCTGTTCAATCTCAGCCAGCAGGCCGGCAATCTGGCCGAGCTCGAACTGTTGCAACTGGGTATCGACGAGGCCGCCCGGCTCACCGGCAGTCCGATCGGCTATCTGCACTTTGTCAACGATGACCAGGAAACCCTGGAGCTGGTCACCTGGTCGACTGAGACCCAGCGCCAGTGTGCGGTGGTCAACGACCGCCATTATCCGCTGAGCAAAGCGGGTGTCTGGGCCGACAGCGTGCGTACCCATCAACCGGTGCTGCATAACGATTATCCAAACCTGCCCAACCGCAAGGGCTATCCGTCCGGTCATGTGCCCTTGCAGCGTCATCTGGGCGTGCCGGTTCTGGAAGGCGACCGGGTGCGCATGTTGCTGGGCGTGGGTAACAAGCCCAGTGATTACGATGCCGCCGACCAGCGCGAACTGCGCCTGATCGGCGATGACCTGTGGCGGATTGTCACCCGCCGCCGGGTCGAGGAGGCCTTGCGCGCCAGCGAGGCACGCTATCGCACCCTGTTTGAATCCTCCACCGACGCGCTGGTGATCATCGACGGCGCCAGCGGTCGCTTTGTCGATTGCAACCGGGCCGCGCTGACGCTGTATGACGTTGACAGCCGCGCGCAGTTGCTCAGCCGGTCGCCCAGTGAATTCTCGCCGCCCTGTCAGGCGGATGGCCAGCCTTCGGCGCTGCGGGCCGCCCAGTACAACGAGCAGGCCTTGCGCGAGGGCAGCGCGGTCTTTCAGTGGCTGCATTGCCGCCGCGACGGCATGTTGTTTCCGGTGCTGGTGTCGCTCAGTGCATTGCGCGAACAGGATGAACAGCGGCTGCTGGCGATTGTCCGCGATATTTCGGCGATCAAGCGCTATCAGGAGGAACTGGAACAGGCCCGCGATGCCGCTGAGGCCGCCAACCGCGCCAAGAGCACCTTCTTGGCCAATATGAGCCACGAGATTCGCACCCCGATGAACGCCATCATCGGCCTGACCCATCTGCTGCAGCGTAGTGCCTGCGAACCGCGCGCGCAGGAACAGCTCGGCAAGATCGCCGAGGCTGCGCAGCATCTGCTCAGCTTGATCAACGATATTCTCGATCTGTCCAAGATCGAGGCCGGCAAACTGGTGCTGGAACAGACCGATTTCGAACTGGAGCGGGTGTTTGCGAATGTCTGCACGCTGGTCGGCGATCGGGCCGAGCTCAAGGGCCTGCGCCTGGGCTATGAACTGGATCCGGCGCTGCCAGCGGTGCTGCGCGGCGATCCGCTGCGCCTGAACCAGGTGCTGCTGAATTTCGCCAGTAATGCGGTGAAGTTTACCGAACACGGCTCGGTGCAGGTGCGCGCCCACCTGCTGGAGGACACCGCGACCGCAGTGCGCCTGCGCTGCGAGGTCACCGACACCGGCATCGGCATTACCGCTGCGCAGCGGCAGCGGCTGTTCGAGGTGTTCGAGCAGGCCGATGGCTCGACGACGCGCAAGTACGGTGGCACCGGGCTGGGGCTGGCGATTTGCCGGCGGCTGGTGCGCCTGATGGGTGGCGAGGTCGGTGTGGACAGCGTGCCGGGCGCGGGCAG
>OFRV01000088.1_pt1 | contig 13355 bp, 12 predicted proteins | sample 1543231 | NCBI WGS metagenome assembly OFRV01 (sample SAMN05442499, study PRJEB24371) | freshwater metagenome | isolation source: Freshwater Lake | place: Canada: Niagara | collected 2013-08-21 | reverse complement strand
CGTATCATCCGTCACCTTCACTTAGGAGAAGGAAAAATGATTCCTGAACACAAGGCTGATGTTTTGGTGACTGTTGTTTGTCTAGAAGGAAAGGTTGATTTTACAGCATCTGGTCAAACCGTTCAACTTGTTCCCGGAAGTTTTTTAACCATGGAACCCAATGAACTTCATAGTTTATATGGTGTGAAAGATAACCATGTATTGGTTATTCAGCAATTAAAATACTGAATGTGAAAAAAGGTAAAACTTGGAAGTCATACTGTCGTAGATTCCAAGTTTTTTTGATTATATAAAAAAACCTTTCCCAAAATTGGAAAAGGCTTATTATCAACATTCTTTGTAATGTAAATACGATTTTTATTTGAGACCGTATTTTTTGTTGAAACGATCCACACGTCCATCTGCTTGAGTGAATTTTTGACGTCCAGTATAGAATGGATGTGAGTCTGATGAAATTTCCACACGGATCAAAGGATAAGTGTTTCCATCTTCCCATTCAACAGTTTCGCTAGAATACTTAGTAGAACCACTAAGGAATTTGTAGCCAGTTGAAGTATCCATAAAGACAACAGGACGGTATTCAGGATGAATATCTTTTCTCATTTTTAAAAATTTCCTTTCTGCCATGGTCTCTCTGCGAGCCATAGATTCGTTACTTTGATAGTTTACCAAATTCTAGCGGATTTGACAAGCCTTTTCTACCAAATTATTTTCTTTTTGCCAATTCTTTCAATTCTTGATAAACTTCTTCGATTTCTTCTTTGGAGTAAGCATTGGCACCACTGGCAAGAGGATGACCGCCTCCGTCGTGTTTTTTAGCTACTTCATTAATCGGGATAAATTTACTCCGCAACCGAACGCGATAATTGCCATTTTCTTGCTCAACAAAAATTCCCCATAATTCAACGCTGTCAATACGCCCCGGAGCTGAAACGATAGCAGAAGTGTCAGCATCTGTTAAATGATTGGCTTTGAGAAGTTCCTGAGTTAAAATGACACGAGCTGCACCATTTTCATCGACTTCTAAATGGTCATAAACATAGCCTTGAAGTTTAGCGATTTGATAGCTGAAAGAGTCCATTTTTCGAGCTAAAGCAGCAAAATCAAAGGGATACTCGCGAAGTTTACTTGCGACAGCCATTGTGCGGGCAGTTGTGGCAGGATATAGGAAACGTCCTGTATCACCGACAATTCCAGCATAAAGCAATTTAGCAGAATAATCATCTAGTTTCAGTTTATTTTCCAATGCAAAGAGAGCAATTAATTCACTAGCACTACTAGAGCTAGTATCCACCCAAGAAATGTCTCCGTAAATGTCATCGTTTGGATGATGATCGATTTTGATGAGAAAATCTCCTTTGTTGTACCGTTCGTCATCAATCCGAGCAGTATTTTCTGTATCACAAACAATCACTAAAGCATGTTTGTAATCATCGTCTGAAACATCATCCATTTTGGCCAGCCAAGCAAGAGTTGGTTCAGTTTTTCCTGCTGCTTTAATCTTTTTCTCTGGAAAATTGACTTGAAGTAATTTTTTTAAACCGACTTGACTTCCTAATGCATCGGGATCGGGCCGCATGTGACGATGGATGATGATTGTATCATATTCTTTAATTTTATGTAAAATTTGTTTGAAAATTTCCATATTCTAACCTCCACTCTACCTTCTATTTATTGTATCATAAGGTAGCTATTTTAAAAAGTAAAAGTGAGGAGCAACCAAACTTCAAGAGATTTCAAGTGCAACTATTTGTTCAATATGTTATAATAAATTGATAGAATTTTTTGGAGGAAATTATGGCGTTAGCAAAAATTGTATTTGCGAGTATGACAGGAAATACAGAAGAAATTGCAGATATTGTAGCTGATAAATTAAAAGAACGTGGTTTAGAAGTAGATATTGATGAATGCACAACGGTTGATGCAGAGGAATTTCTAGAAGCAGATATCGCAATCATTGCTTCTTACACATATGGTGACGGAGAGTTGCCTGATGAAATTGTTGATTTTTATGAAGATTTAGCTAGTCTTGACTTGACCGGAAAGATTTATGGTGTTGTCGGATCGGGCGATACATTCTATGATGAGTTTTGTAAGGCCGTAGATGACTTTGATCGTGCTTTTGCGGCAACAGGTGCTGAAAAAGGTGCTGAAAATGTCAAAGTCGATCTATCAGCAGAAGATGAAGATATTGAAAATCTGGAGAAATTCGCTGAAGCATTAGCCGAAAAAGTACGGTAATCATGTAAGAAGGCTGGGAAATTTTCCTAGTTTTTTTTAGCTTAATTTATTATATTTTAGGCATATATTCTGACATTTCTAATATAGAATAGTATAATAAGAGAAGAGAATTTGTATCAATGGGAGGAATGAGATGACGAAAGAACGAGATTATGCCTTTGGATTTCATGACGATGTGAAGCCTTTGTTCTCGACAGGCAAAGGTTTAACAGAAGAGGTTGTTCGTGAAATTTCTGAAATTAAAAATGAGCCGCAATGGATGTTGGATTATCGCTTGCGTTCTTTAGAGTTGTTCCATAAATTGCCCATGCCTGATTTTGGACCAGATTTATCCGGCATACGATTTGATGATATTGTCTATTATCAAAAATTAAGTGGGGATCGGGCTAGAAGTTGGGATGAAGTGCCAGATGAAATAAAGAAAACCTTTGAGCGTCTGGGGATTCCTGAAGCAGAGCGTCAATTTTTGTCAGGGGCTGTTGCTCAGTATGAATCTGAAGTAGTCTATCACAATATGAAAGAAGAATTTGCCAAGCAGGGCATCATCTTTACCGATACTGACACGGCAGTACAAGAATATCCGGATTTGGTCAAAAAATACTTTGGAACAGTCATTTCTAATGCAGAGCACAAGTTTTCCGCTTTGAACAGTGCTGTTTGGTCAGGTGGCACATTTATCTATGTTCCTAAAAATGTTCAATGTCAGGTGCCGGTTCAGACATACTTTCGTATCAATGGAGAGAATGCCGGTCAATTTGAACGCTCGCTCATTATCGTAGAAGAGGGTGGCTCTATTCAATACATTGAGGGCTGCACAGCGCCGACTTATACGACCAATAGTCTTCATGCTGCAAATGTAGAAATTATTGTTAAAAAGGATGCTTTCTTCCGCTATACAACGATTCAAAACTGGTCGGACAATGTTTATAATCTGGTGACCGAGCGTGGAACGGTTGAAGAAGGCGGTACTCTGGAATGGATTGACGGAAATCTAGGCAGCAAGGTTAATATGAAATACCCTTGCAGCATTTTGAATGGTCGTAATGCAAGAACTTCGGTCCTTTCTATGTCCTTTGCTAATTATGGTCAGCATTTGGATGCAGGCTGTAAAGTTTATCACAATGCGCCAAAGACTTCTAGCACATTGATTTCCAAGTCTGTTGCCAAAGACGGAGGTAAGACAGATTACCGCGGTCAAGTCCGTTTTGGCAAGAACAGTGCTGGTTCAAAGTCTCACATTGAGTGCGACACGATTCTTATGGATGGTGAATCCAGCTCAGATACCATTCCGTTTAATGAAATTCACAATTCAAATGTTGCACTTGAACACGAAGCTAAGGTTTCTAAGGTTTCAGAAGACCAGCTTTATTACCTTATGAGCCGCGGTATTAGCGAAGAAGAAGCAACTGCCATGATTATCAATGGCTTTATGGAGCCAATTACCAAAGAGCTCCCAATGGAGTACGCAGTTGAGCTCAACCAGCTCATCAACATGAGTATGGAAGGTTCTGTAGGATAAAAATAAAAACAGTCGTGAGGCTGTTTTTTTGTGCTCCTAATTGAAATAAGAGAAAGAAAAAAGCACCGAATCGGTGCTCACTTTTCAAGTTGGATACGGACAAAGCCTTATTTTAACTTGCTGTGCTGTTTCGAATGGTTCCAAAACCGTTCTGAACGCAAGCAACTTGCTAAAGAGGTTTTAGAGCTGTGCTGTTTCGAATGGTTCCAAAACAAAATAAAGTTGTATACGACAAATACCAAGGTTTTAGAGCTGTGCTGTTTCGAATGGTTCCAAAACCATCATGAGACAGTTACCTAAAGCTATTAGGTTTTAGAGCTGTGCTGTTTCGAATGGTTCCAAAACACAATACACTTTAATCATAGGACTTGCAAAATTTTTCAATCGTGCTATAATACTTTTTAGAGACATATCGCTGACTGGAATCTTTTAGAGAGCGCGTGGAGCTGAAAATCGCGCAGAGGAAGGCAGTTGAGACTACTCTGTTAGCTTTTATGCAAACATAAAACGGTGGCTACGTTAGAGCCAATCAGAGGTGTCAACAAACTTTTTTGTTGTACATGAATGAAGGTGGAACCACGTTGCGACGTCCTTTTCGGGATGTCGTTTTTTTTATTTTGTTGAAGGGAGAAAAAGTTATGCTCTATATGATTGGCGGATCACCCTGCAGCGGGAAATCAACGCTCGCTTCCCTTCTTGCTCGGAAGTACGATTTGCTTCATATCAAGCTGGATGATTTGGTAGACGAGATGATGAGTCAAGCAAGTGTAGACTCACGACCGATTTGCCTTCTTAGACAGGACAGAAATCCGGAACAAATCTGGATGAGAAATCCAGAAGAGATGGCAGATGAAGAATGGCGCTTTTATGAAGAGATTTTTCCTTATGTGAAATCTTGCTTGATAAAAGATCAAGACAAAGCCCTCTTGGTGGAGGGAGCAGGGCTTCTGCCTCACCTGATAAAAAGTCTTGAAGAACCAGCGGTTTCCTATCTATGCTTGACTCCGACAGCTGATTTTCAGAAAAAGCATTATAAACAGAGAGAATGGGTTCCTTATGTCTTAGAGGGAACATCCAATCCTGAGCAAGCTTTTGAAAACTGGATGCAGCGGGACATTCTGTTTGCCCAAATGGTGCGGAAGGAAGCTCAGAAATTAGGCTATCCCAGTCTCATGACAGATGGTAGTCGATCGGAAAAGGAGACTGCTGAAAAGATTGCCAGGCTCTTAAAATTGCCCAATACAAATAAAATAGATATTAAAGGAGAAAACTATGATTAAGATTACTTTCCCAGATGGCGCTGTTCATGAATACGAAAGTGGCAGCACAACTTTTGATATTGCTCAGTCTATCAGCAATTCCTTGGCAAAGAAAGCCTTGGCTGGTAAATTCAACGGCAAACTCATCGATACCACTCGTCCTATCACAGAAGACGGTAGCATCGAAATTGTGACACCTGACCATGAAGATGCTCTTCCTATTTTGCGCCATTCGGCTGCTCATCTCTTTGCCCAAGCTGCTCGTCGTCTCTTCCCAGACATTCACTTGGGTGTCGGTCCAGCTATTCAGGACGGATTTTACTATGATACAGACAATACCGCAGGACAAATTTCCAACGAAGATCTTCCTCGTATCGAAGAAGAAATGAAGAAGATTGTCAAGGAGAATTTCCCGTCAATTCGCGAAGAAGTGACAAAAGATCAAGCGCGAGAAATTTTCAAGAATGATCCTTACAAGTTGGAATTGATTGAGGAGCATTCAGAAGATGAAGGTGGTTTGACAATCTACCGTCAAGGTGAATATGTGGATCTCTGTCGTGGACCTCATGTCCCGTCAACTGGACGTATTCAAATTTTCCATTTGTTAAATGTAGCGGGTGCTTACTGGCGTGGAAATAGCGATAATGCTATGATGCAACGGATTTATGGTACAGCTTGGTTTGATAAGAAAGATTTGAAAAACTATCTTCAAATGCGTGAAGAAGCGAAGGAACGTGACCACCGTAAGCTCGGTAAAGAGTTGGATCTTTTCATGATTTCTCCTGAAGTTGGGCAAGGTCTTCCATTCTGGCTTCCAGATGGTGCGACTATTCGTCGTATCGTAGAGCGCTATATTACAGACCGCGAAGTCAATGACGGCTACCAACACGTGTATACGCCACCGCTTGCAAGTGTGGATTTATACAAAACTTCTGGTCACTGGGAACATTACCAAGAAGATATGTTCCCGCCAATGGATATGGGAGACGGTGAACAATTTGTTCTTCGTCCGATGAATTGCCCACACCATATTGAGGTTTATAAAAACCATGTTCATTCTTATCGTGAGTTACCTATTCGTATTGCGGAACTTGGTATGATGCATCGCTTTGAAAAATCAGGTGCACTTTCAGGACTCCAACGTGTTCGTGAAATGACCCTAAACGATTCTCACTTATTTGTCATGCCAGAGCAAATTCAAGAAGAATTTAAACATGTGCTGGATTTGATGATTGACGTTTACAAAGACTTTAATATCACAGATTATCGTTTCCGTCTGTCTTATCGTGACCCGAATGACAAACATAAATATTTTGATAATGATGAAATGTGGGAAAATGCTCAACGCATGTTAAAAGGAGCAATGGATGACTTAGGTTTGGACTACTTTGAGGCAGAAGGCGAAGCTGCTTTCTACGGTCCTAAATTGGATGTCCAAGTAAAAACGGCTCTTGGGAATGAAGAAACCCTTTCCACTATTCAATTGGACTTCTTGCTACCAGAACGTTTCGACCTTCATTATGTCGGAGCAGACGGTGAAGAGCATCGTCCAGTCATGATTCACCGTGGTATTGTATCTACTATGGAACGCTTTATTGCTTACTTGATTGAAACATACAAAGGTGCTTTCCCAACTTGGCTTGCTCCTCATCAAGTGACGGTTATTCCGATTTCTAATGAAGCACATGCTGACTATGCTTGGAAAGTGGCGAAAGAACTGCGCAATCGTGGTGTCCGCGTGGATGTTGATGAACGCAATGAGAAAATGCAATACAAGATTCGTCAAAGTCAAACCCATAAAGTTCCTTACCAATTGATTGTAGGGGACAAGGAACAAGCAGACGGTACAGTAAATGTTCGTCGTTATGGTAGCAAACAAACGCATACAGAAACAGTTGCAGAATTTGTAGACCATATTTTGGCTGATATTGCTAGAAAATCACGCTCAGATGATAGTGAAAACTAAGCTAGAAAAGATGTATATTAAAAACTCTATCTCTAATTGGGAAAATCCCTTTTAGAAATAGAGTTTTTTCATTTTATCATTGCCAAGCGTCATAATCAAAGGTTTGTAAAATCGTATCGGTCATTTCTTCAGGTGTTTCTTTAACTCCACTTGAAATCCAAAGTGAGATAATGCCCTCTACACTAGATAGAAAAACTTCAAGCGCATATTTTTCAGAAATGGTGAAATTTTCTTTTAAAAAGTATTCGGTTTGAAGTCTGTGCTGTTCGTTCGTTAAAATGCTAAGCATAAACTCACGGATTGTTTCACGGAAATTGAGGTAATGACTTTGAGAAACGGCATAAATCAGGTCATGGTTTTGTTGGAGATAGCTTAGATTGGCAATGAGTAGGTCGCGCGTGTTTGTCGTTTCTTCAAAATTTTTGCGCAATTGGGCGATAATTTCTCCTTTTAGCGTTTCGATTAAATCGTATTTATCAAGATAGTGAAGGTAAAAAGTTCCACGATTGATACCTGCCCGCTGGCAGAGTTTACTAACGGAAATTGTTTCAAATTTTTCTTCTAACAAGAGTTGAATGAGAGCTTCTCTGATGTGTTGTTTAGTTGATGTTTGCCGATTTTGCATCATAATACTCCTTAAATGAACACTCTGTTGATGATTGATGATTGCCTTTATGTTAAGTCTATTTTATAATAAAGATAGGATCTAATCAACAGCTTGTTTATTTAATTGGACATGGAAACTGAAAGAGGAAAAGACGATGGCTTATATTGAAATGAAGCATAGTTACAAACGATATCAAATGGGAGACACAGAAATTATTGCCAACAATGATATCTCTTTTGACATCGAAAAAGGAGAATTGGTCATCATTCTTGGAGCTTCTGGTGCTGGAAAATCGACGATTCTGAACATTCTTGGTGGAATGGATAGTAATGACGAGGGAGATGTCCTGATTGATGGGCAAAATATAGCGCATTACAACGCTTATCAACTGACAGACTATCGGAGAAATGATGTTGGTTTCGTCTTTCAATTTTATAATTTAGTTCCTAATCTGACGGCGTTAGAAAATGTTGAGCTGGCTTCGGAAATTGTTCAAGATGCACAGGATGCAGCAGAGGCGTTAGCAGCAGTTGGTTTGGGAAATCGGCTGCATAATTTTCCTGCTCAATTATCTGGCGGCGAGCAGCAACGGGTTTCCATTGCGCGTGCCGTGGCAAAAAATCCTAAAATTTTGCTTTGTGATGAACCAACAGGTGCGCTAGATTATAAAACAGGTAAGCAAGTACTGCAAATCCTTCAAGATATGTCGCGCAAGCAAGGTGCGACAGTGATTATCGTGACTCACAATGGTGCGTTAGCTCCGATTGCAGACCGCGTGATTCGTATGCATGATGCACGGATTCAGTCCGTCACTTTGAATGAACATCCTCAAGATATCGCAAGTCTAGAGTATTAGTGAGGAGTGGTGATATGAAAAAATCCATTCTAAATAAGGATATCTGGCTCTCTTTTCGTCAGTCCAAAGGACGCTTTCTGTCCATTATGTTTTTGATGATGTTAGGTTCTTTTGCGCTAGTAGGACTGAAAGCAGCCAGTCCAGACATTGAAAATTCAGCCAATCGTTATCTTTCACAGATGAAAATGATGGATTTGGCAGTGATGTCAGACTATGGTGTTAGCAAAGCTGACCAAAAAGAACTGAATACAATCCCAAATGCACAGGTAGAATATGGTTATTTTACAGATACGGTGATTGGCGATAGTTCAACTTCTGTTCGAGTTTTTTCTCAGACAACTAATATTTCTAAGTTCAAGCTTGTCTCAGGTCATTTTCCAACCAAGGAAAATCAAGTGGCTTTGGCTAGTTTTTATCAAGGAAAATACAAGATTGGCGATAGCATTACTTTAAACGAGGAAGGAACCAATGAGTATGCTTTGAAGCAGCATACCTTTACGGTGACGGGATTCGTCAATTCAAGTGAATTGGCTTCGACGATTTCTCTTGGCAATTCTAACTCAGGGAGTGGGACCTTATCTGCTTATGCAGTGGTGATGCCAAAAACATTTCAAAGTTCAGTCTATACAGTTGCTCGTTTGAAGTATGACGATTTAAAAACACTTAATTCTTTTGGAGATTCCTATCGAAAAAAGGTAAAACAGTATGAAAATGAGCTGGAAAAGCTAGTGGCTGATAATGGGAAAAATCGTTTATCAGAGATAAAAAAACAAGCACAGACAAAAATTGCGGAAGGCGAAGCAAAAATTCGAACTTCTCAACAAGTATTGGCAGATGTCAGACAGCAACTAAGGACTGCGCAGGACCAAATTGATCAAAAAAGAGCAGATTTAGAGGCTGCTCAAGGTCAGATAACTGAAAAAGAAAGCTTGCTGGCGCAAGGAGCTGCTCAAATTGCACAGGCTGAACAAACTTTAGCAAGCTCAAAAGCAAAATTGGATACAGCCACTGCTCAACTTTCTTCAGGTTGGGCACAATTGAACCAAATGAAAACCCAATTAGATCAGGCAGCTAGTCAGTTGTCTGCTGCAAAAGAAAATGTAACAAATACTCAAGCTACATTAGCCATAGCGCAGGCGGAATTGGAAAAAGGTCAAGTTCAATTAGCAGCAGCTAAAGTGGATTTGCAGACCAAAATAGCTGCGCTACAAGCACAAGGAATTGATCCAGCAACAGTGCCTGAAATTGTGGCAGCACAAACTCAACTAGCACAAGAAGAAGCAAAATTAAATCTTGTCCGTACAGAACTGGAGCAAAAGCAGGCTGAATTTCAAACTGGACTGTCGCAGTACAAAAGCCAAGAAGCGCTTTATCAAGCAGGACTTGCCCAATACCAATCTGCAGCTGAGGCATTGAATGCGAAACAAGCTGAATATGATGCAGGCTTGGCTCAATATCAAAGTGGTCAGGCAACCTTAAAAAATAAACAAGCTGACTACCAAGCAGGTCAAGTCCGATTAGCACAAGCAAAACAACAAATCGCAGACGGTCAGGCACAATTGGACCAAGCTCAGGCAACATTGAACGATAAAAAAACTGAATACGAAAAGCAAAAGAAAGATGCTGAAACAAAAATAAAAAATGGGCAAGCAGACATTCAAAAGGCAAAAGATGAAGTAGCTGGTTTGTCTGTACCAACCTACCGTGTGTATACACGTCGGACATTTCCAGGAGCTGACGAGTACACAACAACGGGGAATCGTGCTTATGGCATCTCAGCTGTAGGGAATGCTTTCCCGATTGTACTGTATCTGGTAGCTGCCCTTGTAACGGTAACGACAATGACGCGTTTTGTCAGCGAAGAACGCACAAATGCAGGTGTTTTAAAAGCTTTGGGTTATCGGAACCAAGATGTCGTTAAGAAATTTGTCGTCTATGGCTTGGTTTCAAGTTTGTTAGGTACAGTAATGGGAAGTTTGTTAGGTACTTATTTCTTACCCTACATCTTAGGGAAAACGATTTTTAAGACATCAACTTATCCAGCTTTGCGATTAAACTTTTATTGGGAAATCAGTCTCATTGCTCTCGTGTGCTCGGTCTTGTGTGGCGTTGTACCAGCCCTTTATATTGCTCACAAAGAATTGAAAGAAAAACCATCTCAATTATTGTTGCCCAAGGCACCTACCAAAGGCTCAAAAATCTTGCTAGAGCGGATTGACTTCATCTGGCGTCGGCTTAGCTTTACGCAAAAAGTGACGGCTCGAAATATCTTTCGTTACAAGCAAAGAATGCTGATGACCATTTTTGGTGTGGCAGGCTCCGTCGCTCTCTTATTTGCCGGTTTGGGGATGTCTTCTTCCATGGAAGGTATGGGAAATCGGCAGTATGGAGAAATTATCAAATACGATGCGGTCATTTCGCAAAAACATCATCTCAAATCAGACGAGCAAGCAGCAATCAATCATTTATTAGCAGATAAAAAAATAGCTAAAAAACGCGGTATTTATCAAGAAACATTTACCAAAAAAATCAAGGGTGCTAAAGATGAACAGTCTCTCGCGTTATTTGTGACAACAGGCAAGGATTTTCATCATTTCATAGAGTTATATGATAGTCAAAGCAAAGCGAGCTTGAACTTGTCTTCGCATGGAGCGGTCATTTCTCAGAAATTAGCAACCATTATGCATGTTTCTGTTGGAGATACTTTTGAGGTGACATCCGATGAAGGAAAACGCTATAAAATCAAAGTTTCTGGTATCACTGAAATGTACGCAGGGCATTTTATCTTTATGAATCAGGACTATTATCAAACGGTATTTGCTCGTAAGTTCCAAGAAAATGCTTATCTGATAAAATTGAAAGATTCCTCTAGCAAAAATGTGCAGGATACCGCAGCAGCCTTCATGAAATTAACTGGTGTGCGAGCAGTCGTACAAAATACGGGGATTTTGGAACAAATTGATGTCATTGTCAAATCTCTTGGCTTTGTAATGCAGATTTTAACTGTTGCCTCTATTTTACTAGCCATTGTGATTCTTTATAATTTGATGAATATCAATGTTGCAGAGCGGATTCGAGAATTATCAACGATTAAAGTATTGGGATTTCATAATAAAGAAGTCACGCTTTACATTTATCGAGAGACCATTCTTTTGTCTGTTATTGGTATTATTGTAGGCTTGTTTTTAGGAAATATTTTACATCGCTCCCTTTTAGAGACGATTGCCCCAGACGCCTTTCTTCTCAATCCGGCAGTATCGGTGTTTGTATATCTTGTACCAGTCTTTTCTATCATCATGATTTTGATTGTCTTAGGCTTTATGGTCAATGCAATATTGAGGCGTATTGACATGTTGGAAGCGTTGAAGTCGGTAGATTGATGAGGCAGTAAAACTTTCACTCAAACTTGGGAGTGGAAGTTTTTTCTTGGTTTGTTATAATATTTTATAAAGGACAGATGAAACGGTACAATGAAACGAAAAATTGCTTTATTATCAGATATTCATGGAAATGTAACGGCATTAGAAGCTGTTTTGGCGGACGCTAAAAAGGAACAGGTGACCGATTACTGGTTTTTGGGAGATTTATTGGCACCGGGAACGGGTCGAAGGAAGATTCTCGACTTAATGGCTACTTTACCAATCAGTCTCCAAGTGCGGGGAAATTGGGAGGATAGCATTTGGAATGCCCTTCATGGGAAATTAGATATCAGTCGCCCTAGTCATTTATATATGGTTTGTTTATGCCAGTATCTTTTGGAAGAAGTCACACCTGAAGAACTGAACCGATTGCATGAATTGCCTTTGCAGCTTTTGACAAAAGTTGGCGATTTAGAAATTGCTGTGACTCATCATTTGCCAGATAAAAATTGGGGACGAGAGTTGATTCATATTGGTCAACAAGAGAATTTTGATCGTCTGTTTGAAGGTAACAATTGTGCCATTGCCATTTATGGTCATATTCATCAGCAATTTCTTCGTTATGCGACGGGGGGACAGATGATTATCAATCCGGGATCTATCGGTCAGCCGTTTTTTCTAGATGCTTGTTTGCGAAAGGATCTGCGAGCTCAGTATGCTATTTTAAAAATTGATGAACAGGGATTAGCAGATGTCGATTTTCGACGAGTGGCTTATGATGTAAATAAAGAACTGGAAATGGCGAGAATATTGAAGTTGCCTTATTATGAAGTGTATTACGAAAGTTTAGTCAATGGAATTCATCATACGCATAATCATGATTTACTTCGGGCGATTAGTGAGCGAGAAGATTATGTTGCACATCTCAAGGAGTTTTTAAGAAGTAACACTTGAAGTTACAACATAAATAAAGTATACTAGTAATAGAATCAGCAAATGAAAGGAGTTTTACATGCAAATTTCGAGTCGTTTCACCATTGCCACGCACATGCTGACTGTTATAGCACTAGAATGTCAAGAACATAAGGTAACTAGTGATTTTTTAGCTGATAGCGTTGGAGTAAATCCTGTCATTATTCGCAAGACATTATCACAGTTGAAAAGCGCAGGCTTGATTTCCGTTGCGCGTGGAACGGGCGGAGCTATCATCAGGAAAGATTTAAAAGACATTACCCTTTTAGATGTCTATCAAGCAGTAGAAAGTCTAGGCAAATCTGGGCAACTCTTTAGCTTTCATGAACATCCCAATCCGTCTTGTCCCATTGGCAGAAATATTCATTTCGTTTTAGATGATAAATTATCAGAAATTCAAGTAGCAATGGAAAAAGAACTGAGTAAAACCAGCCTTGCAGATGTCGTTGCATCTGCCCAAGAAAAGATAAAAAAACAATCCATTTCGTAAGAAATGGATTGTTTTTTGGAGAAAAAGAGGATCTAAAAATAACAGTTGATTTCATAATCAAGAAAAACTTGCTGATAATCATAGAG
>OFRV01000087.1_pt1 | contig 13444 bp, 10 predicted proteins | sample 1543231 | NCBI WGS metagenome assembly OFRV01 (sample SAMN05442499, study PRJEB24371) | freshwater metagenome | isolation source: Freshwater Lake | place: Canada: Niagara | collected 2013-08-21 | reverse complement strand
GGGCGGTACTGGCAATGGTGGTGGTGACGCGGGCACGGCCTGAATGGGCGCGGGCGGTACTGGCAATGGTGGTGGTGACGCGGGTGCAGCCTGAATGGGCGCGGGCGGTACTGGCAATGGTGGTGGTGACGCGGGCACGGCCTGAATGGGCGCGGGCGGTACTGGCAATGGTGGTGGTGACGCGGGTGCAGCCTGAATGGGCGCGGGCGGTACTGGCAATGGTGGTGGTGACGCGGGCACGGCCTGAATGGGCGCGGGCCTGGGTGGCGGCGGACTGGATGTGGAGCGCTCACCGTGATGGCGCTCGTCGATAATGTTCACGCCGAATTGTTGCGCCAACATCGCTAGATCCCGCCGCAGTCCTTCGCCACGGGCGCGAATCTTCCACAGATCGTGATAGCGATACAGCTCGGCCAGCAGTAGCGAGCGGCTTTCAGGCGGCTCGTGCAGCCGGAAGATGGCACCACCGCCGCCGGGGCTGATCACGGTCAGTGCCGCATCGCCGAGCAGGCCAAAATGCCCTTGGCCGAGCGTGGCGGTAAAGACGCACTTGTGGATTTCATCGGGCAGGCTGTCGAGCTGAATCAGGAATTCGGCGCGCGCCAGGTCGAAACGAATGGCGCCGCGTGGACTGGCCGGCTGGTTATAGAACAGGAACCAGTCATCGCTGAGCACCCGCTCCTGGGCATCGAGCGCGAAACAGGCCAGGTCGAGATCACCGGGGGCGTGGTTCCAGCACAGGCGCAGTCGCAGCTTGCCAGCGCTGGCCAGCGGCGCGTTGGCGCCCTTGATGAGTTCTTTCATGGCGGTGGCGGGCACGGCTGTGGGATCCAGGTATGTCATTGAAATGAGCCATGCGGATTATTATACAACGCCGCTGGTTCAGTGCGGTCCGGCCAGCGGCAGTTGCAGACTGACGGCATTCCACTGACCGGGCGGTCGCCGACGCAACGCTTCGCGCAGTCGTTCCAGCAGTTGCGGCCCACTCAGCTTGAGAGCGGCTACTGGTGTGCGTGGCTTGCGGGTTTCCTTGAGATCATGGCGTCCCATCAGGCGCAGCGGCTGGCGGGTCGCGACCAGAATAAACGCTTCCTCGCCGGGTGGCGGTTCCGGCAGGTAGTGGAAACGCTTGCTGGTCATGGGCGGAAAGCTCACCGCCTCGTTGGCGCGCACCGGGTAATTGGTCAGCAGTTGCGTGGTAGTGCCCGCAGTGCCGATCGTGTAAAGGTTCAGATAACTGTCGGCGCTGCTGTTCAGATCGAGCGTGACCGGCTGTCCGATGCGCAGTGGCAGCGGCGTACTTTCCTGCAGTGTGACCGTGAATTCGGCGCGGGGATTGCTCATGCCAAGCGGGTCGGTGGTTGCTTGTGGCGGTGTTTCCGGTGCGGGCGTGGCGCAGCCCGTCACCAGCAGCATCAGCAGCAGTATCAGCGGCAGGAGCAGCAGAACAGGCCAGCGGACAACAGGATTCGTGGACATGGTTTCAACGTTCGCGGTGGCGCGGCAATTAGGCTAGCTGAGGAATGCCGGCAGGTGTTGGTTTATTCCATTTTAACAAGCGCCCCGCCGCCGTGGGGTCAGGGTGTAGACCGGGCTTGATATTCTCTAATCCTGAGTGCAAAACCGTTGCACAATAGCCTTTATGAAAAAAACTGCGAGGCAAAGAGAATGATGAGATCAGGTGCTTGGGGCCGCGTGGCGGGCCTGAAAATCATCTGGCTGGGCATCTGCTGTCTGGTGCTGCTGGCGGCTGGTCGCGTCCAGGCCCAGCAGGATTCGCGCCCGGAGTTGCTGGTGTACTGCGGTATTACCATGGTGCGCCCGGTGACCGAGATTGCCCGGATGATTGAACAGCGCGAGACCGTGCGCGTCACCATCAGCCAGGGCGGTTCCGAGGACCTTTACCAGAGCCTGCGCAAGAGCCGGGTTGGCGATTTGTATCTGCCGGGCGAACCCGATTATCGCGCCCGCCATCTTGCCGAAGGCCTGCTGGGCGAATTCAAAGTGGTTGGCTATAACCAGGCGGCGCTGATGGTGCGCAAGGGCAACCCGCATCAGATCAAGGCCGATGTGCGCGAATTGCTGCGCAAGGATCTGGCCGTGGTGATCGGCAGCCCGGAAAGCGGCAGCATCGGTCAGGAAACCAAGCGCATTCTGGATCTCGTGGGCCTTGATGACCAGGTGCAGGACGTGGCCGCTTTTCTGGCCCCCGACTCACGCACGCTCAACGCTGCCCTGCGCAAGGGCGAGGCCGATCTGATTCTGAACTGGCGGGCGACCGGCTTTTTCCCCGATAACATCGAGGTGATCGATGTGCTGGATCTCGACCCGGCCCTGGCCAAGCCACAGCCGCTGTTATTGAACCTGCTGACCTTCTCCACGCAGCCGGATCTGGCGCGTCGCTTCATGCACTATGCTGCCTCGGCCGAGGGCCAGGCGATCTTTCGCAAGCACGGATTTCTCGATAACAGCCACAGCCCTGCCAACGACTGAACCCGGCAACCATCATGATACGCCGTGCCGGTTCCGCCGATTCGTCGCCGCGCGACGCAGCGCATCCGCGCTATGAAGCGGAATCCTCGTGGCTGTTCCTGGGTTTGCTCGGCAGTTTCTTCATTGGTTTCCTGTTGATTATCGGCTCGAATCATCTGTTTTCGCGTCTGATTGACGAACTCGGGCAAAAGAGCGCCAACGAACGTGCCCGACTGTTCATTGGTGAGGAAATTACCGCATCCATCCAGGGCATCGAGCTGGAGCTGTACCGCATGGTCACCACGCTTGGGGTGATGGGACAGCGGCGTATCCAGGCGCAAATCATGCAGCGTCTGGACAAGCTGCGCGGCGATCTGCAGGTGTTGCGCGCAGGTGGCACGGTGCAACGCATGGTACAGCTCAATCTGGAAGGTCAGGATCAAATGCTGCGCGAGGTCTTCTACACACCACCGCCCGGCGGCGAGCGCTATGTGATGGAACTGATCGAGCTGGCACCCTATCTTGACCAGATTCAAAACAAGACTACCGAATTGATGGCGATGTTGGCTGAGCGCGAGCAGTTTCGCGCCGTCCAGGACAACAGTGGTCTGCTCGATAGCGAACAGCGCATCAAGAGCTATCTGAAGCGCGTGCCGCCGCTGTTCGTGCGTCTGAATGAAAACGCTAACCGGCTGTTCTTCGAAAGCCAGCATCGTCTGTCCGATCTGGAGGTACAGCTTGCCGAGCAGCGTCAGCGCTACCGCACCACGGAGCAGGCCCTGGCGGTGCTGGTGGTGGTGCTGGTGATGTTGACTGGCTTCATGTTCGCCCTGCAGATCAATCGCTCCAACCGCAAGCTGCACCGGGCCTGGGATGCAATGCGCGCTGCCAAGGAGGAGGCTGAGCGCGCCAGTCGTGCCAAGTCGGATTTTGTTTCGCGTATGAGTCATGAGCTGCGCACGCCGCTGAACGCGATTCTCGGTCTGGCGCAACTGTTTGACGTCCGTGGACTGGATCCGGTCCAGGCCGAGCATATCGAAGAGATCAATAAGGCTGGCCAGCATCTGCTGGACCTGATCAATCAGGTGCTGGATCTGGCCAAGATCGAAGCGGGCCGGCTAACGCTGGAGCGCATCGAATTCGATCTGCGGGCCTTGATCGATGACGTGGTCGGCATGGTGGCCGAGCGCGCCCGTGTTCAGGGTATTGCACTGCGGGTGGCGGTTGATCCGGGCCTGCCGGCGCGCTGGCGCGGCGATCCGACCCGGGTACAGCAGATTTTAATTAACCTGCTTGGCAATGCCCTGAAGTTTACCGAGCGTGGCGAGGTCGGGCTGCGCGTGGAGGCGCTCACGCCGGGTCCAGGGGTGCGCTGCACGGTGCACGATACGGGCATCGGTATGGATGCGGCGACGGTGCAGCGCTTGTTTACGCCCTTCGTCCAGGCTGATGAATCGACTACCCGGCGCTTTGGCGGCACCGGCCTGGGGCTGATGATCTGCAAGGAACTGGTCGAAGCCATGGGTGGGGTCATTCAGGTTGAGAGCCAGCCCGGCCAGGGCAGCCGGTTTAGCCTGCGGTTGGCACTGGAAGCATTGGATCACGTGGACAGCGTGGATAGTGTGGATAGCGTGGATAGCGTATCCGCACCACCGCTGGCGATTGTCGCGCCGAACACGCCGGCGCTGCTACTGTCCGGCCATGTGCTGCTGGTCGAGGATAACCGGGTCAATCAGGTGGTCGCCTGCGGTATGCTTAAAAAGCTGGGTTTGACGGTTACGGTGGCGGGTAACGGCTGCGAAGCCCTGCAGCGACTGGAGCAGGAGCGCTATGATCTGGTGCTGATGGATGTGCAGATGCCGGAAATGGACGGCTACACCGCAACCTGGCAGTGGCGCGAACGTGAACAGCACGAGGGGCGTCCGCGCCTGCCGGTCATTGCCATGACCGCCAATGCCCTCAATGAGGATCGTGAGCGGTGCCTGGCGTGCGGTATGGATGATTACCTGTTCAAGCCAATCAAGCTCAGTACATTTGAACAGATGCTGCGCCGCTGGTTGCCGGCCCCGGTTTAAAAGCCGCTCATAAAAGCCGCTCAGTTGTGCGGCACGCTGCTCAGGCCGTTAGGCTGACTGGCGAACCAGGCCGCCAGATCGTCCAGATCGCGCGGTGACAGGAACAGCACGATGCCTTTCATGACTTCGTTGCGGCGCGCCCCGGACTGATAATCGGCAAGCGCCTTGCGCAGATAATCCTCGTATTGACCGGCCAGACGCGGGTAGGTGGTGACCGGGCCATTGCCATCGACACCGTGACAGGCGGTGCAGGTGCCACTCTTGGCCTTGCCGGCGGCGGCATTGCCGCGCACTGCTCCGGGCGGCTCGCTGCCGCGCAGGCTGGCGAGAAACGCGGTCACATCCTGCATGTCCTGCGCGTTCAGCGGAAAGGAATTGGTGTGCATGACCGGGTGCTGGCGCTCACCGTTCTGGTAGGCGTTTAGCGCCGTTAGCAAATACTCGGCATGTTGACCGGCGAGCCGCGGCGCGTGATAGGGTGGATTGCCGCTCTGGATATAGCCAGGAGCGGCGTGACAACTGGCGCAGCTTGCGAACTTGGTCTTGCCGGCAGCGGGATCGCCCGCAGCGAGTGCTGTACTGGCCAGGGCGACGCCCATGCCAAGCGTGACCAGCGACCGAAGTACCGAACGCAACATTGTGTCATCCTCGTGCAGATTCTGTATCGAGGTGCAACAGTACCCGCCCCGCTGCCTGGCCGCAATCCCCGCATGCCGTCTGCAGGTATCGGCCCTGGCGGGCGAGTTGCGCCTATTCTGAGCACGGTCCATATCGTCCACGGGAGTTGTGAACATGACCATGAAAATACGCGCCGCCCGCGAACGCGGCCGCTCGAATTACGGCTGGCTGGACAGTGCCCACAGCTTTTCCTTTGCCGATTATCACGATCCTGCGCACATGGGTTTTGGGCCTTTGCGGGTGATCAACGATGACCGTGTAGCGCCCGGCGCCGGGTTTGACACCCACGGCCATCGTGACATGGAGATTATTTCCTATGTCCTGGAGGGCGCGCTGGCGCACCGCGACAGTCTGGGCACTGGTTCGGTGATCCGGCCCGGCGAAGTGCAACGCATGAGCGCCGGTACCGGCATTCAGCACAGTGAGTTCAATCATTCGCAGCATGAGCCGCTGCATTTCCTGCAAATCTGGATTGTCCCGGACCGCAAAGGCCATGCGCCCGCGTATGAGCAGACCTATTTTGATGCCGCCGGGAAGCGTGGCCGTCTGCAACTGGTAGCGTCGGGCGATGGCCGCGAAGGTTCGGTATCGCTGCATCAGGATGTGAATCTGTACGCCACGCTGCTGGATGGCGTGGATGCAGTGGATTTTGAACTGGCAGCCGGACGACTGGCCTGGATTCAGGTGGCGCGTGGGGCGTTGCAGGTCAACGCTCAGCCGCTGCAGGCTGGCGATGGCGTGGCAATTGATGAGCCGGGCCCTGTGCGGCTGGATGGCGCCCAGGCTGCCGAAGTGCTGCTGTTCGACATGACCGCGTCCTGGAAGACGGCCTGAGTTCACGATTGGCCCTGCTTCCCACCCTGAACAGCGCGGCCTGTCGCGCACTGGTTCAGAGTGCTACCGAACACGTGTGCCGTCTCTTCACTGTTGCGGCCGGCCTGTGCTCGTTTGGCGGATGCAGGCTGATTCCCGCCACGCAGGCAACGATTTGTCTTAAAATTTCCGCGAACCGGACGGTCCTGCCATCGTTCCAACCCTATTGTCCCCGTTTCGCGGAGTCTCTCCATGCCTGACTATCGTTCCCGCACCACCACCCACGGTCGCAACATGGCGGGCGCCCGCGCCCTGTGGCGGGCCACCGGCGTCAAGGAAGGCGATTTTGGCAAGCCGATCATCGCTGTTGTCAATTCCTTCACCCAGTTCGTTCCCGGCCATGTCCATCTTAAGGATCTTGGGCAACTGGTGGCGCGCGAGATCGAAGCCGCCGGCGGCATCGCCAAGGAATTCAATACCATTGCCGTTGACGACGGTATCGCCATGGGCCATGGCGGCATGCTTTATTCACTGCCCTCGCGTGAACTGATTGCCGATAGCGTGGAATACATGGTCAACGCCCACTGCGCCGATGCGCTGGTGTGCATCTCCAACTGCGACAAGATCACCCCCGGCATGCTGATGGCCGCCCTGCGCCTCAACATCCCGGCGATCTTCGTTTCCGGCGGGCCGATGGAAGCCGGCAAAACCCGTCTGGCCGGTCAGGAGGTCAAGCTTGATCTGGTCGATGCCATGGTCAGCGCCGCCGATGACCGGATCAGCGATGCCGATGTTGCCCAGGTGGAACGCTCCGCCTGCCCGACCTGCGGCTCCTGCTCGGGCATGTTCACCGCCAATTCGATGAACTGCCTCACCGAAGCGCTGGGCTTAAGCCTGCCCGGCAACGGTTCTCTGCTCGCCACCCATGCCGACCGTCGCGAACTGTTTCTGGAAGCGGGCCGGCGCATTGTCGGCCTGGCCCAGCGCTATTACGAACAGGGTGATGCATCGGTGCTGCCGCGCGGCATCGCGACCTTCGCCGCGTTCGAGAATGCGATGAGCCTGGATATCGCCATGGGCGGTTCCACCAACACCGTGCTGCACCTGCTGGCGGCGGCACGCGAGGGCGGCGTGGACTTTACCATGCGCGATATCGACCGGCTGTCGCGGCAGGTGCCGAACCTGTGCAAGGTGGCGCCGGCAACGCAGAACTATCACATGGAAGACGTGCATCGTGCCGGTGGCGTCATCGCCATTCTCGGCGAACTGGATCGCGCCGGGCTGCTGCATCGGGCCGCGCGCACCGTGCATAGCGAAACCCTGGCCGAGGCGCTGGATCGCTGGGATATCGCCCGCGCCAGTGCCACTGATGCAGCCCGCCTGCGTTATGCTGCCGGTCCCGCCGGCATTCCCACCCAGGAAGCGTTCAGCCAGAGCACCCGCTGGCCGAGTTTGGATCTGGATCGCGACAGTGGCTGCATTCGCGACCGGGCCCACGCCTATTCCCAGGAAGGCGGGCTGGCGGTGCTTTATGGCAACCTGGCTGCCGACGGCTGCATCGTCAAGACCGCTGGCGTTGACGAAAGCATCTGGCGCTTTGCCGGACCGGCGCGAGTGGTGGAAAGTCAGGAAGACGCAGTGGCGGCTATTCTGAAAGGGCATATCCAGCCGGGCGATGTGGTGCTGATCCGCTACGAAGGGCCCAAGGGTGGACCGGGCATGCAGGAAATGCTCTATCCGACCAGTTATCTGAAATCCAAGGGCCTGGGCAAGGTCTGCGCGCTGATCACCGATGGCCGTTTCTCCGGCGGTACGTCGGGCTTGTCCATCGGCCATGTCTCGCCGGAAGCCGCCGAGGGTGGGTTGATTGCCCTGGTTGAGGAAGGCGATCCCATCGAAATCGACATTCCCCAGCGCCGCATCCATCTGGCGGTCAGCGATGAGGTGTTGCAGCAGCGGCGCGCAGCGATGCAGGCCCGTGGCGTGCAGGCATGGAAGCCGCTGGACCGGCAACGCAGCGTCTCGCCGGCACTGCGTGCCTACGCCGCCATGACCACCAGTGCCGCGCATGGCGCGGTGCGCGACGTTAGCCAGATCGAGCGCTGAACAGGCCGCACGGCCATGTGCCGGAGCGGGGATCGGGAGTCGATCCCGGACCTGATCCGGTGCAGGCGGCTTACCCAATCGCGGGCCTTTTAAACCGAAAGGAGATGTGCATGGCTCAGGGTGACGCGCAGGACAGTCAGCGGCTCAGGCTGGTGAACCACCTGAAGCTGATCGAGGATCTGTGGCAGAAGCTGTACTACGTCAAGTGGAACGCCAAGTCGTTCACGATGCTGGCGCGTCTCGCGCAGGACATGGTGCAGAACGTGCAGGGTCGCAAGGAGGAGCGCCTGCTCAATCTGGTGACCCAGCTTGAGCAGCATATCCGCGTCTGCGCTGCGTCTGCGGGCATTCCAGCGGAACCGGATCGCCAGCGGCTGACCGCCCTGATCGAGGCCCTGCGCAGTCTGCTGGCGGCGCTGACCGGCGACCTGAGCAATGACGAACCCCGCACCCGGCCATTGCTGGCGCCGCTGCCGGAAATCATCTTTATCGCCCCGGATGAACAAGTCTCTCTGGTCGCCAAGCTGCAGGATGCCGGCTACCGGGTACGGCAAATTGCCAGTCTGGAGGACGCCGAGAATCGCCTGCATGAGCGCATGCCGGGCCTGATCCTGATCGATGTGGATTTCCCCGAGGGTCCTGATGCCGCGCTGGGTCTGCTGACCGGACTGCGTGCCGAAGGGGTGCTGCGGGCACCGGTGGTGTGCCTGGCCGAGCGTAACGACATGGCGGCGCGACTGGACGCGGTGCGCGCCGGCAGCACCGCCTATTTCAGCAAGCCTTTTGAGAACGAGGAAATTCTTGCCGCGCTGCGTGAACTGCTGCTGCCGCAGACTTCGCAGGGCTACTACCGGGTGCTGATCGTCAATGATCGGCCGACCGAGGCCTGGGAAATCGCTGGTGCCCTGGAAGAGCAGGGCATCACACCGCGGGTGCTGATCCAGCCTTTGCAGGTGCTGCAGGACATCTATCGCTTCCGGCCCGATTTGTTGCTGATTGATTTGGACATCAAGGAAATCGCCGGCCCGGATCTGGTGCGGGTGATCGCCCAGAATCGCGAGTGCGAGATTCTGCCGATGATCCTGATGTGCTTTCCGGCGGATCTGGCGCACTACCTGATGAATCTGGAAGTGCCAGGCGCCAGCCTGCTGACCAAGCCGGTGGCGACCAAGTACCTGTGCTGGGAAGTGAAACAGCGTTTGCGCCGGGCGCGGGCGATGCGTGTCAAGCTCAGCGTGCTTACCGACAGCGACGCCGTCAGCGGCCTGTTCAACCGGCGGCGCTTTCTCGCCCTGCTGGAGCGGGAGCTGGAAGCGCTGGGTCTGCGCGTGCAGTCGGTGGCGGTGCTGTTCATCATGCTCGACAATCTGCGCGCAATTCGCGATTCCTCCGGGGTTTCGACCGCCGATGAGGTGGTCGGCCAGGCGGCCGGGCGCCTGCGGCAGATTCTGCATGCCGATCAGCCAGCGGCGCGTTTCAGTGACGCCATTTTTACCGTCATGGTGCCCAACCTGCTTGGCGATGGCCTACTCAAATTGGCGCAGCGGGTGCGCGATGTGCTGGAGACCGGGTTTTACAAGGTCGGCGAGCATGCTCTATTGCTGCGCACCAGTATCGGTATTGCCGTAGCCATTGACCGCAGCGAGGATTACCTGATGCTGATTCAGCGCGCTGATTCGGCCTGTGGTCTGGCGCGCGAAGGCAAGGGCGAGCGTATTTATCTGCAGAAGAACGTCGCGGAGACCAAGCGCGATCACGAGGCTTCGCTGCGGGCGCGGGTCATGGAAGAAGCGCAGGAGATATTCGATCACGAGCGCATGTGGCTGGTGTTCCAGCCGGTTGCCAGCATGCGCGGTGATGCCAACGAACGCTATGAGGTGTTGCTGCGGCTGCGTAACCGTGAAGGGCAGGAAATGGTGCCGGGCAGCGTGTTTGGTGTGGCGTATAACCAGCCGCTGGGCTTGAAGCTGGACCGCTGGGTGATTGAGCACGCTCTGGAAATGCTGCAGGAACGGCACTTGACCACCACCCTGTTCATCAAGGTGTTGCCGGTAACCTTGCAGGACAAGACCTTCAGCGCCTGGCTGCGCGAGCGCCTGGAACAGGCCGGGGTCGAGGCGCAGCACATTGTGTTCGCCGTGGCCGAATCTACCGCAGAGCGCAGCCTGCGCGACATGTTCAGCTTTCTCGGCGGCATCAAGCTGCTCGGTTGCGGATTCTGTCTGGATCGCTTTGGCCGCGGTGCGGATTCGCTGGGCCTGCTCAAGAACCTCGGCGCCGATTACGTCAAGCTGGACATGTATTTCGTCAACGGTCTGGCCAAGGACGCCAAGAAGCAGGCCCAGCTTAAGGAACTGGTGCAGAACCTGGATGCACTGGGCGCCTCGACCATCGTCGGCGGCGTCGAGGATGTGCAGGCCATGCCGGTGCTGTGGTCATTGGGCGTGGACCTGATCCAGGGCTTTTTCCTGCAGCATCCCTACAGCGAAATGAGCTACGACTTCAGTAGCGGGGCATTTTGAAGGTTTGCGCAAGACAAGTCCTGTGCCCCGCGCCTGTTCCTCACAGCAGCGCCGCATAGCCCTCGCGATAAGTTGGATAGCGGAATTGAAAGCCGCTGGCACGCAGGCGGGCATTGCTGCAGCGCTTGCTGGCGCGCATCCGCAACGCCGGATCGGCGCGCTGTTCGGCACCGGGCTTGCTGATCGCTTGATCCGTTCGGAGCGGCGGCGCTACGCCCAGCCGCTTCGCCAACCAGTCCAGCACCTCATCCAGGGGCGCCGGTTCATCATCCACGGCGATATACAGCGGCGCGGGATTATCCAGAAATAGCAGATGCTCCAGTACCCGGGCGCAGTCGTCGCGGTGAATGCGATTGGTATACAGCGGCGGGCCCGCCGGACAGGTCGCGGAACCCTCGCGCACGCTGTCGATCAGACGGGTGCGGCCGGGTCCATAGATACCGCCAAAGCGCACCACGACCGCCGGCCAGGGACTGTCCTGGAACAGCGCTTCGCCGGCGCGGATGCAGCGACCGCTGAATGCCGTGGCTGTGGCCGGTGAGCGTTCATCGATCCATTCGCCCTGATGCTGGTCATAGACCGAGGTGCTGGAGGTGAACAGCAGGCGGCGGGGCTGCTGGCCAGCGGTGCTCAGCGCATGCAGCAGGTTGCCGACGCCATCGACATAGGCGGCCTGATACTGCGCTTCGCTGAAGCCGCTGGCGGCGGCGCTATAAACCACAGCATCCAGGGCTGGCGGCAATGTGCGCAGCGTTGCGGGCACGCTCAGATCAGCGGCCAGTGGCTGAATGCCAGCGGGCAAATGTCCCGGCTGGCGGCGCAATCCCCAGACCGTGTGGCCCGCAGCATGCAGTGCCTGACCCAGGGTGGTGCCAATATCGCCGCAACCGGCGATCAGAATGCGAGCCATGTCAAATCCTCAGTCCAGGAATGTTGAGCGGTGGAAACAGCATACAGCGGGAATGCGACGGCTGCGGGAGCAGTAGCCGCAATGGAGCCAGCGGAATTTGCGCGGCGCGTGCTCGACTGGTTTGACGCGCATGGCCGCACGCAGTTGCCCTGGCAGCAGAATCCGACACCGTATCGGGTCTGGGTGTCGGAGATCATGCTGCAGCAGACTCAGGTGGCTACCGTCATCCCGTACTATCAGCGCTTCATGGCGCGCTTTCCTGATATTGCTGCGCTGGCCAGCGCTGAACTGGATGAGGTGCTGCGATTGTGGGCCGGACTGGGTTATTACGCGCGTGCGCGGCATTTGCATCAGGCGGCGCGGCGCGTGTGCGAGCAACAGGGTGGTGTGTTGCCGCTGGAGATTGACGCATTGCAGGCACTGCCGGGTATTGGCCGCTCGACCGCCGGGGCGATTCTGGCGCTGGCGGCCGGGCAGCGCCAACCGATTCTTGATGGTAATGTCAAACGGCTGTTGGCGCGCTTTGCCGCCGTTGCTGGCTGGCCCGGTCAACCGCAGGTGTTGGCGGCGCTGTGGGCGCTGGCGGAACGCTATACGCCTGCGCTGCGGGTCGCGGCCTATACGCAGGCGATGATGGATCTGGGTGCGCAGGTGTGTAGGCCACGCCGGCCGTTGTGTGCGGCGTGTCCGTTGCGGGAGGGCTGCGCCGCTGATCGTCAGGGACGGGTGGCGGAACTGCCCGCGCCCAGGCCGCGCCGGGAGTTGCCGGTGCGGACGACGCGGATGCTGTTGTTGCAGGCGCAGCCGGGTTGGGTATTGCTGGAGCAGCGCCCGCCGCTGGGCATCTGGGGTGGGCTGTGGAGCTTTCCCGAATGTCCGCTGGATGCGGATGTCATGGCCTGGTGCCAGACGCATTTGGGTCTGCGGGTACGGCTGGAAGCGCCGTGGCCGGTGTTGCGGCACGGTTTCAGTCACTTTTACCTGGACATCACGCCCCTGCCGGCCTGGGTGATCGGTCCGGCGGATCAGGTGATGGAAGGGCCGCCGCGGGTTTGGTATAACAGCCGGCGCCGCGATGAACGGGGTATGGCCGCGCCGGTGCAGCGCCTGTTGGCGGCATTGGCGGATACGGGTCCGCTCTTGAACACTTTCATGCAGGAGTAGGTGATGGCTCGAAGGGTGATGTGCGTCAAGCTGGGGATGGAAGGCGAGGGGCTGGATCGGCCGCCCTATCCGGGTGAGTTGGGCAAGCGGATCTTTGAGAACGTGTCGAAGGCGGCCTGGCAGCAGTGGTTGCGGCAGCAGACCATGCTGATCAACGAATATCGGCTGACGCTGTTTGAGCCGAAGGCGCGGCAGTTCCTGGAACAGCAGATGGAGCAGTTCTTCTTCGGGAGCGGCTCGACGCTGCCAGAGGGTTATACCCCACCAAAATCGTGAGCGTATGGCTTGACGTGCAGTGCGCAAACTGCTTAAATACGCGCCTCTTTCGAGAGTAGCAGTTTGGCCAGGTAGCTCAGTTGGTAGAGCAGCGGACTGAAAATCCGCGTGTCGTTGGTTCGATTCCGACCCTGGCCACCAAATAAATCAACGCCCAGCCCTTATCGGCTGGGCGTTTTTGTTTTGCCCGCAAGCGATGCGCGGTACGTTGATTCCAATGGTTTCCATATCCAGCGTGGAAACGATCAAGACGCGGTATTGATCCGTTCAGGGCCATCACGGCTGCGGGGCTTGAGGTGTCATGCGTGGGCCTGATGCGGTGGCTTTGAGGGTGATACGTGCCCTGCCATGGACCCTGCGGAACAGGGCCGGAATGCGGGCTGTTGGGGATCGGAACAGGCGGAATCAGACGGAACTCATGCAGGGGA
>OFRV01000086.1_pt1 | contig 13672 bp, 4 predicted proteins | sample 1543231 | NCBI WGS metagenome assembly OFRV01 (sample SAMN05442499, study PRJEB24371) | freshwater metagenome | isolation source: Freshwater Lake | place: Canada: Niagara | collected 2013-08-21 | reverse complement strand
GTCATAGCCACACTGTGGACAAATCGCCACCGCCTCCTCTTTATGTTGAAAGCAGCCCGGACAAATCACGGCTAGAGATGTCGTCATTATCTTTCAGCTCAATCAAAAGGTTTTTATTTATGATTCAACCAAAACAGCACTGCCAATCATCAATTATCAAAATCGCTTCGGATTCTGCTCCCCAATCATTATAACCACAGGCCCAGGTGGGCGATAAGCGAGGATCAGCGCATCGATCATGCGCAGCAATCGCTCCTGCTCACAGCGTTCTTCGAAGAGCAGTCCGGGCGATGACGACAGCAGCGGCGAAACGGCAGGTGGGATCGGCGGCAGCGCAAGCATGACAGCACAGCACTCATCAAAGTTGGACGGAGCCGAGACAAAGACACATCCCATGCCAAGTAGCCTTGGCGATGCCGACCCTGTAGTAAAAGCGCAAAACATCAAAGAGTTGTTCGCCTGAAGCCGCCCTGCCTAGCGATCGCCGCACGGCATGCCGGATCGGCGCAGTTGCAAAATGAAACGCCGCGCTGAGACCCTAGTTTCAAATTGAAACAAGGTCCCAGCACGGCATATCCCGAACATCTCCTGTTGCAACCCGATTAAATTGACGGATGGAGTAGGGTGGATAAGCGAAGCGCATCCACCTTCTCGGGCAAGGGTGGGTGGATGCGGCGCAAGCGCCTTATCCACCCTACCTGCGAAGTCATTTGAGGTCGGTTGAAGCACTACCCTTATGCCTCACGCATGGCCGAGGCCCATCAGGAAAGCGGGCCTGGCATCACTCGCTGATCTGCACCACGCCCATCGAGCCGCGCCCAAACTGCCAGGGCTTATACATATCCTCAACGAACACCGCCGGCTGCTGATAACGGCCCGGTGTCACCGCCCGCGCCAGATAAGCGAGGGTAAAGCTGCGCTTCTCGCCCGCCTCAATATCCAGCGCAGCAACAAAACGATCATCGCGGCTCTCGGTATGCAGCGCCGTGCTCAGCTCGCCCAGCCACGGCAACTCACCGGTCGAAGTGTTATGCGCCAGGCGCGCATTCTCGATTTCCAGCCCCGCCGGCAACAGATCCACCACCAGCGCCTGCTGGCCTTCGCTGCCCTGCGCCTCACCGCTGATCACCACCACCACCAGATCATTCTGGCGCAGTTGCGCCGGGTCCACCGGCTGACCGGAGCGGCTGTAATAGCGGCGGCTGATGCGGAAACCCTCCTGGGCCGGTGCCTGAATCGCACTGGGCACACCGCTCAGATCCAGCGTCATCCAGGCCGGCTGATCGCCCTGATTGACCAGATGCAGCCCCGTGGCCAGCGCTGCGGCATCCGGCGCCAGATACAGCGGATCACTGTTCCGCACCTGATCATTCACCGCCACGCGCAGACTGCCGGCCTGCCCGAACAGACTGCGCGCCGCCAGCAACAGCCAAGCCTGTTCCTGGGTGCTGGTGTAGCGGCGGGCATTGACGCTGGCGGTTAAATCCTCGGCCAGTCCCGGCACCCGCTCCGCCAGCAATCCCGATTCAGCTAACAGCGCCAACAGCGCCGCCCGGTCGCGCAGCGTGCTGCCGTAATCATGCACCACGGTCCGCTCCCGCTCGCCGCGCTCCAATGCTGCATTGAATGCCTCCCGCGCCCGGCCCAATTCGCCATAACGGGCCAGCGCCGCGCCCAATTGCGCCTGAGCCAGTGCCGTCGGCAACTTGCGCAGATACTGATCATGCAGATAACGCAGATCGCCGATGGCGGCCTTCTGCGCCCGCGCCAGCACATACAGGCTATAGGCGCGCCAGCTCAGCGGCTCGGGATCGAAATCGCCGGCGTTGACCTGCTCCTGCAGATACTTGAGTCCGCTCTGATAGGCATTGTCCGGCACCAGATAGCGTTCTTCGCGGGCGCGCACCAGGAAATCCAGGGCATAGGCCGACAGCCAGGTGTCGATGGCACTGTCCGCATTCCACAGGCCAAAGCCGCCGCCGGCATCCTGTAGGGTGAGAATGCGGGTAATCGCCTCCTGCACCCGTGCCCGCAGCCCGGCCTCGGTGGCCTGCTGCCCAACCCAGGCCTGGGCGACCTGATTGAAATACAGCAGCGGCAGGGCGCGGCTGGTGGTCTGTTCCAGACAGCCATAGGGATACCGGTCGAGCTGGGCGAGCAGCGCCGGCACATCGAGACTGGGCCGGCTGGCCACACTCAGCCGCAGCGCACCAGTGCCGGGAACAAAGCTGGCCAGACGCGCCGCATCAAGGCGCAGACTTTCCCCCGGATTCAGGCGCTGTGCGCTGCGCTGGCTGCTCAGGGTCTGCGCCGGGCGCACGCTGATATCGGCATCATGGCGCAGGCTGAAGCCCTGTGGACCATCGACCTGCAACTGCAACTGCCCCGCGCCCGGCTGCTGGCCGCGCAGGGTGAAGACCTGGCGCATCGCGGCCGGGGCGCTGTCGGCGGCAACGCTGAAGGTGAATGCAGCCGGTGCATCGACCTGTACCGCGCCGCTGGCCTGCAGGCGCACCTGATAATCGCCGGGTGGCGCATTCAGGTTCTGCACGGTCACGGTAACGCGGCTTTCATCCTCCGGCGCCAGGATGCGCGGCAGATAGAGACGCGCCACCAGTGGATCGCGCACCAGCGGCGCAGCTTCGGCGCGGCCCAGACGATTGCGATCCCAGGCCACCGCCATCAACCGCAACTGGCCGTTGAAATCGGGCAGCGCCAGCGGGATGCGTGCCTGACCCTGGGCATCCAGCGCCACCGGTCCCGAGAACAGCGCCAGAGTCTTGACCGTGCGCAGCCCCGAGGCATCGAGCTGGCGGTTTTCGGCATCGCCACCGACCTTGAGCTGGCCGGGGCGGCCGTTGCTCTCGATCAGCTTGCCGTACAGGTCAAGCAGTTGTACGCCCAGGCGGCGCTTGCCGAGGAAATAGCTCACCGGGTCGGGGCTGTTGAAGTCGGTCAGTTGCAGAATGCCCTCATCGACGGCGGCCACGGTCAGATAGGCCGGCTGGCCGGCTTCCAGTCCACTGACCCGCACCGGCAGTTCGACGGTCTGGCGCGGCGTCCATTCAGCCGGCGCCTCAAGCGCCACGTTCAAGGTGCGCGCTGCCGGATCCAGTCCCAGCCAGGCAACGCCAATCGCCCGCCCCGGGCCGCGCGGCGTGTTCGCAGTGGTCGCGGCCGGACGGAATGCAGTAGCGGCGATATACACGCCCGGTCCCCATTCAGCCGGAATCGGTAGATCCACCGTGGTCCCTTCGGCGGAGACGCTGACCGTGCGGCTCAGCCACAGCCGGTCACCGACCACGTTCAGCAGCACCTCGCCGGCGAACGGCGCGCGGATGAACACTCGGGCCGTGTCGCCGATCTGATAGCGCGGCTGATCCAGGGTCACCTTGAGCTGATCGGGGGTGTCATCATCACCGGGCTTATCGAACCAGCCGACGGTAAAGCGCAGGCTGGACGCCACGCCGCTGGCCGGATCGAGCACGTCAAGGCGATAGCGGCCCCAGTCCAGCCCGCGCTGGCTGATGGGCGTTGCCGCGCCGGCGCTCAGGTCCAGCGCCTGACTGCGCAGCGGCGCGCTGTCGCGGATCACCAGCTTGTAATTCCAGCGCCCTTCATCGTGGTACCAATAGTACTGATACTCCTCGCGCAGCAGTTCAGCGCGCAGCCCGCTGTGAGCCTGCGGCTGGCCAAAGGCATCCAGGGCCAGCACTTCAAAGGCGGCTTCCTGGCCGATGCGCACGCCTTCATCGCTGAAGCGCGGCTTGATGCCGATGGCGAATGGCCGTGGCCGATAGGGCAGGTCCAGGCTGCGCGTCACCGGTCGTCCGCCCGGCTCGAACAGCGACACGCGCAGTCGCGCCAGCAATGGCCGGGTGGTATCGGGGATTTCATTCAGGCTGATCTGAGCCTGCGCTTTGCCCTGGGCATCGGTGCCCGCCAGCGCCAGCGGAAAACGCTGCGCATTCCAGCGCTCCTGCGCCAGCCCAAAGCGATAGCCGGGGAAGGCCGGATAGGGGTTGGGATCCTCGCGCAGCACCACTTCCGCCTCGGCCTTGAGGCCGGCTGCCGGTGCGCCGTACAGAAAACGGCCATCGAGATCGACCAGGACCGGTTCACCGGGGCGCAGCAGGCTGGCGGCGGTCTTCAGCTCCAGCTTGAGCTGTTGCGGGATGAAATCTTCCACCTGGAACTCGACCTGACCGACCGGATCACCGGCCGGATCGGTATAGGCCTTGACGGTCCAGGTGCCGGTGCGCGCGTTCGCCGGCAGCGGCACTTGTGCCGGATAGCCGCCCAGCGCGGGCGTACCGGGACGCGGCGCGGCGATTTCCACCGTGTCGGGACGGAAGGCCTTCAGGCTCAGCGGCGTTTGCCCAGCGGCATAACCACGGCTGTCGCGCAGCAGCGCCATGAGCTGCACGGTCTCGCCGGGCCGGTAGATGCCGCGCTCGGTGTAGAGAAAGGCATCAGTCGCGCCGGGCGCAGCGCGGCCCTCGACGCCCCGGTCGCTCAGATCGAAAGCCGGCCGGGTCAGGTCGAGCATGTTGTAATCGTCCTTGCCAAAGGCCATCAGCGCCGCCGGTTCGCGGCCGCCCTCGCCACGCAGCAGACCCGGATCAAGGCGCGCATAGCCCTGGCGATCGGTGACCACCTTGCCCAGCTCGCTGTTGTTGTTCGCGTACAGGCGCAGCTCGATCCCGGCCAGCGGCTGGGCGCTGGCCAGCGAGCGGGCGAACACATGCAGGCCATCGCTGCCGCGCAGAGTGAACAGGCCAATGTCGGAGACGATCAGCCACTGGGTGGCGCGGTTCTCATAATCATCCAGATCGGCTCCGGCGGGTGCGGCAGCGACGATGTAGATGCCCGGCTGCGGGCTGGGCAGGATCTGTTCGATGGGAATGCCGGTGGTGACCTCCTGATTGCGCGCGGCGCTGTTCAGGCTCAGCGTGCCGGTCCAGACCTGTTCGCCGGAACGCTTGGCGATGGCGTTCAGGTCATAGCCGTCGAGCAGATTGGTGATGCGACGCTTTTCGATCTCATGCAGCAGGTTGCGATCATTGATGCGCAGCACCCGCAGCCGCGCCGTCTCAACGTTGACGCTGGTCAACGGCAACTGCTGGCCGCCGCTGCGCGGCAGCACATAGGTGGCGCCGCGAAAGCCGAGGGTCGGCTCACGGTCCTCGACCTTGGCGGTGAACTCCTGGCCGGTGCGGGTCTGGTCGCCATTGGCAGCGGGAATGCCCGGCCGGGTGGTGAGGGTATAGCTCTGCCCATGCTGCACGCCTTCGATGCACAGCTTCTGCTCGCTGGCGCTGACTACGGCGCTGATCGCCGGCTGCACCAGCAGATAATCTTCGTAATGCACGCGCCGATCGCGGGACAGATCATCGGAGAAGTTCAGGCAGATTTTCGGCGTGGCGCTGTCTGAATCGACCTCGACGCCCTTGATCTGGAAGGCCAGCGCCGCGGCCAGTTCCTGATAGCGCTTGGCGATGCGCGGTTCATCCTCAAGATCGAGGCCCTCACGGAAAGCGGTCAGCGCCTGGCGGGAATTCTTGGCCTGGTCGTACAGTTCACCGAGCCGGAACAGGGCGCGGGCGCGTTCAAAGGGTGCGCGCGCCGCTTCCAGACCGTTCCAGGCCGCTTGCTGGGCGCGCTGCCGGGCCTGTTGCTGCGTGCTGTCGCTCGTGCTTTGCATGCGCCGCTGCCAGGCCTGGCTCAGATCCAGCCACAGCAGCGCCGGTGCCTGGCCGGTGGCCAGCGCCGTCTCATAGCGCTCGATGGCGGATGGCCAGTTCTGCTGCTGCGCCAGTTGCTCAGCCTGCTGGCGTAGAGCGGCCACGCTGCGTCCGGCCGGATCGCGGCTATCGCGGATCAGTTGCAGGTACTGGGTGGCAGCGATGGCTTGGGGTATATCGTCGAGGGCGTGGACGCGCCCGGATAACAGCAGGGCCAGCAGCAGAAGCGGATACAGCAGGGAACGGCGCATTGCGAACTCCTGGGGCGGAAGGGACGGGCAGCACGGCGGAGCGAATCCCGCGAGTCTGATGCGGAGAATTGTAAGCGGCTGGGGCCGGGATGGAAGGTTCCGGTGTGAATCGGCAGGGTCGCTTGCCGTGGGTGCGGCCCGCAGCAGGGTCCGCGCGGATTTCAGTGGCGCAATGCTTGACGGGTATGGAAAAATACGATGAACAATTCATTGCAAAAGATCGGTTGGCACCGTGATCGATTCGGAGGGTTACCGGCCTAACGTCGGCATCATTCTGTGCAACGCCGAAGGGCGCCTGTTCTGGGCGCGGCGGATTGGACAGTACTCCTGGCAGTTTCCCCAGGGTGGGATCCGGCCGGATGAGTCGCCCGAGCAGGCCATGTTTCGCGAACTGGCCGAAGAGGTGGGCCTGCGCCCGGAGCATGTCCAGGTGATTGGCTGCACCAAGGGCTGGCTGCGCTATCGTCTGCCCAAGCGTCTGGTGCGCCGGGGGGGCAAATCGCCCTGCATCGGCCAGAAACAGGTCTGGTTCCTGCTGCGCATGCTCGGTGGCGAGGATGCGGTGCGCCTGGACCTGACCGAACGCCCGGAATTTGACCATTGGCAATGGGTGGACTACTGGTATCCGCTGCGCGCCGTGGTATCGTTTAAGCGCCATGTCTACTGGCGGGCCCTGCACGAACTGGCGCCGCTGCTGTTTGTCAGTAGCCCGGCCTGCGCACCGGCCGCACCACAGGTGGAATCCCCCCAGGCCCATGTCGTGTGTAAGCAGGCTGTGGTGTTGCCGCTGCGCCGGCTGGATCTGGGCCAGCATCCGGTGATTACGCGCATGGTCATCTCGGCGCGACGTACCATCGTTGCGGATGATACGCTGGAGGTGCCGGTCGTGGCGCCACCGCGGGAAGAGCCGCAGTGTCCGCCGTGCCCATCCACGCCGCGTTCCCATCGCCTGTCGCGGCGCTGAGGTACTCCGTTTCGCAGTCTGTCGCCCTGCTTTGAGGACGGTTCCATGTTGGACATCCTGCGGCGCATCGTGCAGGACATCAACGCAACCCGCAATCTTGGCGAGGCGCTTAACGTGGTCGTCGCCGAGGTCAAGGCTGCCCTGCATACCGATGTTTGCTCGGTGTACATGACCGATCACGCCCGTGGCGAGCATGTGCTCATGGCCAGCGACGGTCTGCGTCCGGGCGCGGTTGGCAAGGTGCGCCTCAAAACCGGCCAGGGCCTGACGGGTCTGGCTGCCAGCCGCGCCGAACCGGTCAACGTCGAAAACGCCCCGGCCCATCCTGCCTTCCGCTACATTGCCGCCACGGGCGAGGCGCCCTTCCACGGCTTCATTGGCGTGCCGATCATCCGCCGCCGCAAGGTGCTCGGCGTGCTGGTGGCGCAGCAGCGCGAGCAGCGCAAGTACACCGCCGACGAGGAATCCTTCCTGGTGACGCTGGCGGCGCAACTGGCCGGCTGCATCAACCAGACCGAGATCCGTCAGGCTCTCGACCGCCTCGATGGTGACGCGCTCTCCGGTACCCTGTTCCTGGAAGGGGTGGCCAGCGCCCGCGGTCTGGCCATTGGCGAAGCGGTGGTGGTGTTTCCCAGCGCCGCCCTCGAACGGGTGCCGGACAAGGATATCGACGACGTCGATGCCGAAGCCTCGCGCTTTCGCCAGGCGGTTGCGGCCGAGCTGGCCGAGCTGCAGCGCCTGAGCGAACGGATGCGCCTGCTGCTGTCGGCCGGTGACCGCGCCCTGTTCGATGCCTACGCGCTGCTGCTGAGCAGCGACAGTCTGGTCAATGGCACCCTGGAGCGCATTTACACCGGCAACTGGGCGCCGGGCGCGCTGCGGGCTACGGTGCTCGAATACGCCAACATCTTCACCGAGATGGACGATCCCTATCTGCGCGAGCGTGCCGCCGATATCCTCGATCTCGGCCAGCGCCTGCTCAACCGCCTGCATGAAGAGCAGACCGTCGATCGTCAATATCCCGATAACGCTGTGCTGATGGGCGAGGAAATCAGCGTCTCGCAACTGCTGGACGTGCCGCCGGAGAAGCTCAAGGGTCTGGTATCAGTGCGCGGCACCGGCGCTTCGCATGTTGCCCTGCTGGCGCGGGGCCTGGGCGTGCCGGCGGTGTTCGGAGTCAGCAATCTGCCTCCGGGACGGCTGAATGGCCGTGAGGTGGTGGTCGACGGCTATACGGTGCGGGTATGTATCCAGCCCAGCCCGGCGCTGCGCCAGGAATACCTGAAGCTGATCACCGAGGAGGCGGAACTGTCGCAGGGCCTGCAGCACCTGCGCGACCTGCCCGCCGAAACCCTCGATGGCCATGGCCTGGAGCTGCATGCCAATTCCGGCCTGTTCGCTGACATCGCCGCAGCGCGCAACAGCGGCGTGCGCGGCGTGGGTCTGTACCGCTCGGAACTGCACTTTTTCCTGCGCGACCGCTTCCCCGGCGAGGAGGAGCAGACCACGCTGTATACCCGGGTATTGCGGATCATGGACCCGCATCCGGTGGTGCTGCGCACCCTCGACATCGGCGGCGATAAGCCGCTGCCGTATTTTCCAATCAGTGAACAGAATCCCTATCTGGGCTGGCGCGGTATCCGCATCAGTCTCGATCAGCCAGACCTGTTCAAGACCCAGTTGCGGGCGATGCTGCGCGCCGGCAGCAATTACGCCAACCTGTCGATTCTGTTGCCAATGATCGGCAGCGTCATGGAGTTGCGCGAGGCCCTGGCGCTGCTGGACAGTGCCCGCGCTGAACTGGAGATCGAGGGTCTGGTGGTGCGCATGCCCCGGCTGGGCATCATGGTTGAAGTGCCCTCGGCGGTGTACCAGATCGATGCTTTGATCCGGCTGGTCGATTTCGCCTCGATCGGCAGCAACGACCTGACCCAGTATCTGCTGGCAGTGGATCGCAACAACGACCGGGTCGCCAAGCTCTACGATCCGCTGCACCCGGCGGTGCTGGCGGCGATTCGTCAGGTCGTCGAGCGGGTGCGCGCGGCCGGCAAGCCGGTCAGTGTCTGCGGCGAGATGGCCGGCGATCCGGCCGGCGCCCTGCTGCTGACCGCGATGGGCGTGGACAGTCTGAGCATGAACCTGGGCAGCCTGCTCAAGATCAAGTGGCTGATCCGCAGCATCCGCTATGAGGCCGCTCAGGCCCTGCTCGATGAGGTGCTGATCCTGGATAGCGCCGCCGCCATCCGCGACAGCGCCAACGCGTTCCTCGACCAGCACGGCCTGGGTGGGCTGCTGCGGATCGGCAAGTAGCGGCGGGGCGTACCGCACGCGCCACGCCCGTTCCGCAGCGCGCCCTATGCTGTATCATCGGCGCTTCCCGCCTGCCCGAGGAGAGTGCTCGCGATGCTGCGTTTCCGTGGAAGCCCCGCTCTGTCACCGTTTCGCCTGGAAAAACTGCTGGCCGTAGTCCGGCGGCAGGTCGCGGTCGTGACTGACCTTTACGCCGAATTCGTGCATTTCGTCGACGGGTCGCTGGACACCCACGAACGCGCGGTGCTGGAGCGGCTGCTGGAGTATGGCCCCAGCGCCGCGCGGCGCAGCCTGCCCGATGCGCTGAGCCTGCTGGTGATCCCGCGACCCGGCACCCTTTCGCCCTGGTCGTCCAAGGCCACCGACATCGCCCATAACTGCGGCCTGCATCACGTGCGGCGCATCGAACGCGGCATCACCTGGTCGGTGCAGGCTACGCGACCGCTGAGCATTGCCGAGCAGGCCGCCCTCAAGCCGCTGCTGCATGACCGCATGACCGAGGCGGTTTTAACGCCGGACGAGGATCCCGCCGTGCTGTTCGCCCAGGCCGAACCGGCGCTGCTGAACAGCGTGGACGTGCTGGGCGGTGGCCGCGCCGCCCTGGTCGCGGCCAACCATGAACTGGGCCTGGCGCTGTCCGAAGACGAAATCGACTACCTGCTCGACAGCTTTACCCGCCTGGCGCGCAACCCGACCGATGTCGAGCTGATGATGTTCGCCCAGGCCAATTCCGAGCATTGCCGGCACAAGATCTTCAACGCCGACTGGGTGATCGATGGCGTCGCCCAGGCGCAATCGCTGTTCGCGATGATCCGCCACACCCACGCCTGCCATCCCGATGACGTGCTCTCGGCCTATAGCGACAACGCCGCCGTGATGAGCGGTTTTTCTGCCGGGCGCTTCTTCCCCGATCCCGCCGATGGCGAGTACCGCTATCACCGGGAAGCGGTGCACATCCTGATGAAGGTCGAGACCCATAACCACCCGACCGCGATTTCGCCCTTTCCCGGCGCGGCCACCGGTTCCGGCGGCGAGATTCGCGATGAAGGCGCCACCGGGCGCGGCGCCAAACCCAAGGCCGGTCTGTGCGGCTTCTCGGTGTCCAATCTGCGCATTCCCGGCTTTATCCAGCCCTGGGAGCGCGACTACGGCAAGCCCGAACGCATCGCTGCGGCACTGGATATCATGCTGGACGGGCCACTCGGTGCAGCGGCATTCAACAACGAATTTGGCCGCCCCAATCTGGCCGGCTATTTCCGCAGCTTCGAGGGCGACGGCCCCGATGGTCAGCGGCGCGGCTACCACAAGCCGATCATGCTCGCCGGTGGCCTGGGCAATATCCGCGAAGCGCATGTGCATAAGGCTGAGCTGCCGCCGGGCACGGCCATCGTGGTGCTGGGCGGGCCGGCGATGCTGATTGGTCTTGGCGGCGGTGCGGCCTCCAGCATGGCGGCCGGCAGTTCCCACGAGGACCTCGACTTTGCCTCGGTGCAGCGCGGCAACCCGGAAATCCAGCGTCGCGCCCAGGAAGTGATCGACCGTTGCACCGCCCTGGGTGCGGACAATCCGATTTTGTCGGTGCACGATGTCGGCGCCGGTGGTCTGTCCAATGCCGTGCCGGAAATCGTGCATGGCGCTGGGCGCGGCGGCGATTTTGAACTGCGCGCGGTGCCCAACGCCGATCCGGGCATGTCGCCGATGCAGATCTGGTGCAATGAGGCCCAGGAGCGCTATGTGCTGGCGATTGCCGCCGAGGGTCTGGCCGCCTTCGAGGCACTGTGCGAACGGGAACGCTGCCCCTATGCGCTGATCGGTGTCGCTACCGGCGGCGACGCGCAACTGATGGTCAGCGATCGCCAGTTCGACAACCGGCCAGTGGATCTGCCGATGAGCGTGCTGTTTGGCAAGCCGCCGAGGATGCAGCGCGACGTGACCCGCGAGCCGGTTGCGCCCCGGCCACTGGACCTGAGCGGCCTTGAGCTGGGCGAGGCGGTGGTGCGGGTGCTGCGCCTGCCCGCCGTGGCCGACAAGAGTTTCCTGATCACCATTGGCGATCGCAGCGTTACCGGGCTGGTGTGTCGCGACCAGATGGTCGGGCCGTGGCAGGTGCCGGTCAGCGATGTTGCGGTGACTGCGACCAGCTTCGACACCGATAGCGGCGAGGCCATGGCGCTGGGCGAGCGCACGCCGCTGGCGGTGCTGGATGCACCAGCCTCGGGGCGCATGGCGATCGGCGAGGCGCTGACCAACATCGCGGCGGCGCGTATCGACACGCTCGGCGATGTCAAGCTGTCGGCCAACTGGATGGCGGCGGCTGGACATCCCGGCGAGGATGCGCGCCTGTTCGATACCGTGCGCGCGGTCGGTCTGGAGCTGTGCCCGGCGCTGGGTATCGCTATTCCGGTCGGCAAGGATTCGCTGTCGATGCGCACGGTCTGGGAGGCGGATGGTGCGCGCAAGAGTGTGGTCGCGCCGCTGTCGCTGATCGTCTCGGCCTTCGCGCCGGTGGTCGATCTGCGCCGCACCCTGACCCCGCAGTTGCGCAGCGATCGCGGCGATACCGATCTGATCCTGATCGATCTGGGGCGCGGCCGGAATCGTCTGGGCGGTTCGGCGCTGGCCCAGGTCTGCAACCAGCTCGGCGAGGCAGTGCCGGATGTCGATTCCGCTGCGGATCTGTGCGCCTTCTTTACCGCCATCCAGCAGCTCAACGCCCGCGGCCGCCTGCTGGCCTATCACGACCGCTCCGATGGCGGTCTGCTGGCGGTGCTGGTGGAGATGATGTTTGCCGGTGGCTGCGGCGTGACCGTGCTGCTCGACGATCTCGGCGAGGAACTGCTGCCGGCGCTGTTCGCCGAGGAACTGGGTGCGGTGGTGCAGGTACGGTCCAGCGATCGCGCGGCGGTGCTGGCAACGCTGGCCGCTGCCGGCCTGGGTGATTGCTGCCATGTGATTGGCGCGCCCAATGCCAGCGATGATCTGCGGCTGCGCTTCGCCGGGGAAACCGTGTTCACCGGCTCACGTGCCGAACTGCGCCGCGCCTGGTCGGAAACCAGCTATCGCCTGCAGGCCCTGCGCGATCATCCCGACTGTGCCCGCGAGGCTTTTGATGCAGCCTGCGATCCGGCCGATCCGGGCCTGAGCGTGCTGCTGAGTTTCGATCCGGCCGAGGATGTGGCCGCACCGTTCATCGCTAGCAGTGATGCACGGCCGCGGGTGGCGATCCTGCGCGAGCAGGGTGTCAACGGTCAGGTGGAAATGGCCGCCGCCTTTGATCGGGCCGGCTTCGCTGCGGTCGATGTGCACATGAGTGACCTGATCGCTGGGCGGGTATCGCTGGCCGATTTCCAGGGCCTGGCGGCCTGCGGCGGCTTTTCCTATGGCGACGTGCTCGGCGCCGGCGAGGGCTGGGCCAAGTCGATCCTGTTCAATCCGCGCGCCCGCGATGCATTCGCCGCGTTCTTTGCCCGTCCCGACAGCTTCGGTCTCGGGGTGTGCAACGGCTGCCAGATGTTCTCCAATCTGCATGAGCTGATCGCCGGCGCCGACCTGTGGCCGCGCTTCGTGCGCAATCGGGTCGAGCAGTTCGAGGCGCGCCTGAGCCTGGTCGAGGTGCTGCCGTCGCCATCGCTGTTCCTGCAGGGCATGGCTGGCTCGCGCCTGCCGATCACCGTGGCGCATGGCGAAGGTCGCGCCGAATTTCGTGATGCCGATGGGCCAGCGGCAGCGCGGGCGGCGGGCGTGGTGGCGCTGCGCTTTATCGACCATCACGGTCAGCCGGCGCGCACCTATCCGGCCAATCCGAACGGTTCGCCGGATGGCATCACCGGACTGTGCAGCCGCGATGGGCGCTTCACGCTGCTGATGCCGCATCCGGAACGGGTCTTCCGCACTGTGCAGCATTCCTGGCATCCCGATGGCTGGGGCGAGGATGGGCCGTGGCTGCGCCTGTTCCGCAATGCCCGGCGCTGGCTGGGCTAGCGGGCGTGCCCATGCACCCCTTGCTCCGTAGCGGGCTTGGGGTGCGGGCAGGGCATGCTGCCTTGAATTCCGTAAAACCACCCCTATTCACTAGGGAAATAACGTTTTTACGGGGAACGCACGCATGCGCATGGACAAATTGACCAGCAAGTTTCAACTGGCCCTGAGTGACGCCCAGAGTTTGGCGGTGGGCCGCGACCATCAATTCATCGAGCCGGTGCATGTGCTGGCAGCCCTGCTCGATCAGGACGGCGGCACGGTGCGGCCCCTGCTCGCCCAGGCCGATGTCAACGTCAATCTGCTGCGCTCCCAGCTTGGCGAAGCGCTCGACCGCCTGCCGCGCGTCGAGGGCGCCGGCGGCGATGTGCAGATTTCCAACGCCCTGTCGCGCCTGCTCAATCTCAGCGACAAACTCGCCCAGC
>OFRV01000085.1_pt1 | contig 13682 bp, 6 predicted proteins | sample 1543231 | NCBI WGS metagenome assembly OFRV01 (sample SAMN05442499, study PRJEB24371) | freshwater metagenome | isolation source: Freshwater Lake | place: Canada: Niagara | collected 2013-08-21 | reverse complement strand
GACGATAAACCCGCTCTCAAAAAAAGGCGTTTCCATCACGCACACTCAGGCCGCGCCCCGCCGGGTATCGGTAGCATCCACCATGCACCGCCCCGCTATGCCCTGCTTTTGCATCACGCACCCTCGCTCCAGCATTTATGACCCGGCGTATCGGCCTGATACCGGCAGTACCTTTTAATTTTCAGTATCGCCTATCCTGAAGGATGACATTTGGAAATCGGCGTCTTACCGATCCCTATCCTCCCGACCGTGATCCCCCCATCCATAGGTCAATACGCCCCATGGCAAATACACTCATCAGGCGATTCCCGCGCGCGGTCGGCCTTCAACACCTGTGCCGGCTGTTCCTCGTGGTCGGCCTGTTGCTCACGGCAGCGATCGGCGCGGCTGAACCACCTACCGGCCCGATCTACAGCTTTGGCGTGGTACCGCAGCAGTCGGCGACCGAATTAGCGCGGACCTGGGTACCCCTGATCAACCTGCTGCAGGCGAAAAGCGGCCTGCAGCTACGCTTTGCCACCGCTCCCGATATTCCCAGCTTTGAGCGACGGCTGGCAGCGGGCGACTACGATTTCGCCTACATGAATCCCTATCACTACACCGTGTTTCACCACCAGCCCGGCTATCAGGTCTTCGCCAGGGAAAAGGACCGCCTGCTCAAGGGCATCGTCGTGGTACGCAAGGATTCACCCTACCGCGCGCTCGCCGATCTGCGCGGCCAGACCGTGGTCTTCCCGGCACCGGCATCCTTCGCCGCCACGGTACTGGTGCGGGCCGGTTTCGCTGGGCAGCACATCGCCATCACGCCGAAATTCGTTTCCTCCCATGATTCGGTCTATTTCAACGTGGCGCGGGGATTCTACCCGGCCGGCGGTGGCGTCATCCGCACTTTCGAGAACCTCGAACCGACGACCCGGGACCAGATGCGCATTCTCTGGACCAGCCAGGGCTACACGCCGCACGCACTCGCCGCCCATCCGCGTCTTGCCGCCGAGCCGGTCAAACGGCTGCAGGAGGCGATGCGGGCGCTGGACCATGACCCGGACGGACGGGCGGCCCTCGAAGGCATCGGCTTCAAGGGCATCGTTGCCGCCGGGGACGCCGACTATGATGCAGTGCGCAGCCTGCACCTCGAACTGCTCGAACCGCCGACCGAGAACTAGGGTATAAGAACCGATGTCGTTCCGGCTGAAAACGATTCTCGGCGTCGCCACTATCGAAGCGGTGCTGCTCACTCTACTGGTGTGGAGCGGATTGCGCTTTATCGAGCATTCGGCCGAGCAGGAATTCACCCAGCGGGCACAGGCAACCGCCAGGGCGTTCGCCGTCACGACCAAGAACGCGCTGATCGCCAGCGACCTGGCTTCTCTGCAAAGCTTCGTCCAGGAAGCCATGCGCTATCCAGGCGTGCTGTACGCGCGGGTGCGCAATGCCGAAGGCCACGAACTGGCCAGCGCCGGCGCGCCAGCCATGCTGGCACAGCCATTCAACGCCGATACCCACTTTGCCGACACCACCGATGGCGTGTTTGATACCGTGGGCGCGATCAGTGAGGCGGGCATGTTCTTTGGGCAGGTTGAGCTGGGTCTGTCGGCACAGGCGCTGCAGGCACTGGAAAGCGAGGCCCGGCATTCCGGCATTGGTCTGGCGCTGCTGGAAATGGTGCTGGTGGCGCTGTTCTCGCTGGCGCTGGGCGTGTACCTGACCCGGCAGTTGCACAACATCACTACGGGTTCCCAGCGCCTTGCGAATGGCGAACTGGGCTATCAGATACCGGTTCAGGGCCACGATGAACTGGCCGAAACCGCGCGCAGCTTTAATCTGATGTCGGCGCGGGTGCGCGAGGCCTACGCGGAACTGGCCGAGCGGGAAACGCATTGGCGGCGAATTCTGGAGAACATCCAGGACGGCATCCTCATCCTGGACTGCGCCGGGCGCATTACCGACTGCAGCCCGGCAGCGACTACCCTCTTCGCGCGTCCAGCCGAGCAGTTGCGCGGCATCGGGGCTTCGCACCTGTTCAGCGCCGCTGGCTGGAACGCAGTGCGCACCTTGCTGGAAGCACCCGATCCGGCGCAGGCGAACACGCTGTGCGAGATCGAGGGCCAGCGGCCGGACGGCAGCTGTTTTCCACTGGAAATCCACTGCACACCGCTGGACGACGATCAGGACAGTACCCTGGTCGTGGTGCGCGACATCAGTGCCCGGATCGCCGCAGAGGCCAATCTGCGACTGCGCAACCGCATCATCGAGGACAGCAGCAACGGCGTCGTGATCGCCGACGCTACCCGGCCCGATCAACCCATTCTCTACGTCAATCGCGCCTTTACCCGCATCACCGGCTACAGCGCCGCCGAAGTCCTGGGCCGTAACTGCCGCTTCCTGCAGGGGCCGAACACCGAGCACGCCGCGCTCGACGCACTGCGCCGGGCTCTGCGCGAATACAGCGATGTGCAGGTCATCTTGCGCAATTACGCCAAGGACGGCCGCGAGTTCTGGAACGAGCTGTCGATCAGCCCGATCCGCAACGGGCGTGGCGAGGTCACGCACTTCGTAGCGCTGCAAAATGACATCAGCGAACGGATCGAGGCGCAACGCCAGCTGGTCGCGCGCGAGAACTATCTGCGCCGGGTGATCAACTCCACCCATGACGCCATCATCGTCATCGACGCGCAGGGCCTGATCAAGTCATTCAACACCGGCGCCGAAGTCATGTTCGGCTACGACGCCGCCGAGGTCATCGGCCAGAATGTATCGCTGCTGGTGCCCGAGCCGCATCGGACGCAGCACGACCACTACCTGCGCCGCTACCGCGAGAGCGGAAATGCCGTCATGCTCGGCATCGAGCGCGAGTTCGAAGCCCAGCGCAAGGATGGCAGTCTATTTCCGATGGCGCTGCGGGTCAGCGAGATGCGGGAAGATGACCAGCTCCGCTTCATCGGCGTCATTCACGACATCAGCGTGCGCAAGTGCGCCGAGGATGCCCTGCGTGAGGCCAAGGAAGCAGCCGAGGCCGCCGCCGAGGCCAAGACGCAATTCCTCGCCAACATGAGCCATGAGATTCGCACACCGATGCATGGCGTGCTCGGCGCGCTGGAGATGCTGCGCGATTCGCCGCTGAGCACCGCGCAGCAGCGCTATTTGGATACCGCCAACACTTCGGCCGAGATTCTGCTGGCGCTGATCGACGAGATTCTGGACTTTTCCCGCCTCGAAGCCGGCAAGCTGCATATCGAAACCCTGGATTTCGAGCTGCGCCGCACTGTTGAGGATGTCACCGCCATGCTCGGCCAGCGTGCCCACATCAAGCATATCGAGCTGGCCTGTTTTATCGCCCCGGAAGCACCCGATCTACTGCAGGGCGACCCGATCCGCCTGCGCCAGGTGCTGACCAACCTGATCGGCAACGCCGTCAAATTCACCGAGAAGGGCGAGGTGGTGGTGAATGTCACCGTCGAGCCGGAGATCCCGTTGACACGGGGCGTCATGCTGCGCTTCGAGGTCCGCGACACCGGCATCGGCATTGCCGCCGACCAGCAGCCGCTGCTGTTCCAGCCCTTTGTCCAGGCTGATGGCTCGACCAGCCGCCGCTTCGGAGGCAGCGGTCTGGGCCTGAGCATCGCCCGGCGCCTGGTCGAACTGATGGGCGGCAGCATCGGCCTGGACAGTACGCCGGGGCGCGGTTCGCGCTTCTGGTTCCGCCTGCCATTCGCCGTCGCCACACCACGGGAAACCCGGTTGCGCGCTGATTTTTCCAACCAGCGCATCCTGATCGTCGATGACAACGCCACCAACCGCATCATCCTGCACCGCTACCTGACCGCCTGGCGGGTCCAGCCGGGCAGCGCCGCCGGTGGCGAGGAAGCGCTGGCGAAGCTGCAGGATGCCGCCAGCGCCGGCCGGCCTTACCATGTGGCGCTACTCGATTGCAATATGCCCGACATGGATGGTCTGCGCCTGGCCCGCTGCATCAAGACCGACCCGGCACTGACCGGAACCCGGGTGCTAATGCTCAGCTCGTCCAGCCAGGAATCTGCAGTCATCGCCGAACTGGGCATCGATATCTGGCTGGATAAACCGGTACGCCAACTGGACCTGCACGATGCCATCGCCACCGTACTCAACAAGGACAGCAGCTACCGCGCCCCGGCGGAACCGGTCTCGCGCCGTCACGACGACGGGCCGCGCTTCGCCGGCGAACGGGTGCTGCTGGTCGAGGACAATCCGATCAGCCAGGAACTCGGCCGGATGATGCTGCGTCAGCGCAACCTGCGCGTCGATGTCGCTAACAATGGTCTTGAGGCCATCGCCGCCGCACGGCAGCAGCCTTATGCCGTGATCTTCATGGACGTGCAGATGCCAGAGATGGACGGCTACGCAGCGACCCGGGAGATCCGCGCGTATGCGGCTGCCACCGGGCAAGCGCGGGTGCCGATCATCGCCCTCACCGCTCACGCCCTGCCCAGCGATCAGCAAAAATGCCTGGACGCGGGCATGGACGATTACCTGACCAAGCCCTATAGCGGCAGTTCGCTCGGCGCCATAGTGGCCCGCTGGCTGACGCGACCAGCCGGGCAGGTGCCGGGCGTGCTCGATCCGGCCAAGCTGGCGGAAGTGAAGAAGCTCATGGGCGTTCATTTCAGCGCGCTACTGGCCAAGTTCATCAGCGCCATCGACACGCAGTTGCAGCAGGCACAGGCTGCGCGCGCCAGCAGCAATCGCGAGCTACTGCTCGATGCCGTGCACAGTCTGAAGAACACCGCCGGTGATATCGGCGCGTCACGTCTGCACGCGCTAGCCACTGCGCTGGAAATACAGCTCAAGCATGGCGCATGCCCCAGCGATGATCTGGCCACACTGGAAACAGTGGTGCAGGAAGCGATGGCGGCCGCCACCCGACAATTGGAACAAGAGGCCCCGACATGACTGAGCAGCCGATGATAGAAGAACGCAAAATCTACTACGAGCGCATTCTGATCATCGATGATGAGGAAATCACCCGCATGATGCTGCGGCGGGTCCTGGAGGAAAGTGGCTACTGGGTTCTGGAGGCGGCCAATGGCCAGCAGGGACTGCAGACCTGCCTGCTGGAAAATCCTGATGCGGTGCTCATGGATGTACGCATGCCGATTATGAACGGCTTCGAGGCCTGCCAGGCCATCCGCCAGGAGCCGGCCATCTCCCGCGTTCCGATCCTGATGCTGACCAGCCTTGACGACGTGGTGGCCGTGCAACTGGCTTTCGATGCCGGGGCAACTGATTTTGTCACCAAGCCAATCAACTGGGCGCTGCTGGCACAGCGGGTCCGCTACGCGCTGCGGGCGCGGGAGATCGAGCGGCAGATGCGTGAGAACGAGGAGCAGCTGGCCCGTGCCCAGCGCATCGCCCGCCTCGGCTACTGGCGCTACGAGATCGCCGTCGATTGGCTCAACCTGTCGCTGGAACTGTGTCATCTCCTGGAGATCGACACGGTGCGCGGCATGACCGGCAGCGAGATGCGCGAGCATGTTCTGGAGGATGATCTGCCGCTGCTGGAGCGCTTCATCGCCGATTTCCTGCAGGAGCATGCCGAGGAAAGCGAAACCGAGATCCGCGTCCGCATCAAGAGCGGCCGGGTGCTGACCCTGTTTCTCTCCGCCAACCTGATGTATGACAAAAGCAATCAGGTGAACGTCATCTTTGGCGTGGCGCAGGATGTCACCGAACGCCGCGCCACCGAAGCGCGACTGAGCTACTTTGCCCATTTCGACCCGCTCACCGGCCTGCCCAACCGCGTGCTGTTCCGCGATCGCCTGATCCAGGTGATCAACGCCGCCCAGCGCGACGACCGGCGCTTTGCGATCATCCATCTCAACCTCGACCAGTTCCAGAAGGTCAACGCCTCGCTGGGCAATACCAACGCTGATCAGGTGCTGCAACGGCTGGTCGAGCGGCTCAAGGGTCTGCTGCGCGAGCGTGATTCCCTGTCGCGCTTTGGCGGTGATCACTTCGAGGTGATTCTGGCCGATATCCGCAGCGAGCATGAGGCGGCCGTGGTCGCCCAGCGGCTACTGGGCGCCTTTGATGTTCCGCTGCAATGCGCAGAGTGGGAAGTGCGGGTCTCGGCGACCCTGGGCATCGCCGTCTATCCCAACGATGGCACCGATGTCGAAACGCTGCTACTGCACGCCGCGACCGCCTACACCCGTGCCCTGGAACTCGGCGGCGCCCGCTACCAGTTCTACACCGCTGATCTGCACCATCAGGCAGTCGAGCGACTGAATCGGGAAGCGGCCCTGTGCCGGGCGCTGGAGCGCGATGAGTTCATTCTGTACTTCCAGCCGCGTTTCGATCTGCGCGAACGGCGCGTGACCGGTGCCGAGGCCCTGATCCGCTGGCAGCATCCCGAGTGGGGCCTGCAGATGCCTGATCACTTCATCGGCATCCTGGAGGACAATGGCCTGATCATCGAAGTTGGCGAATGGGTGCTGCGTCAGGCCTGCCGGGCCTTTCGTGACCTACCGCTGGCGGTCTCGATCAACCTGTCACCGCGGCAGTTCCAGCGCCCGGATCTGGCCGAGCGGATGCTACGCATTGTTCAGGAAGAGAATTTCCCGGCTGAACGACTGGAACTGGAGCTGACCGAGCGCCTGTTCATGCACGACGAGCAGCAGGCGGCTCTGACCCTGGCCGCCCTGCGCGAGAGCGGTATTCAGGTATCCATCGACGACTATGGCACCGGCTACTGTTCACTGCAGTATCTGAAGCGGCTGCCGGTCAATCTGCTCAAGATCGACCGGTCCTTCATCCGCTGCTTGACCGATGACCGCGCCGACCAGGCCATTGTCCGCTCCACCATCGAACTGTGCCACACGCTGAACGTCGAGGTGGTAGCCGAGGGCGTCGAGGATCGCGCCACTCTGGATGTGCTGCAGCGTCTTGGCTGTGACGCGATTCAGGGCTATTACCTGTCGCGCCCGGTGCCGCTGGAGCAGATGCTTGAATGGCTCGGCGGTGCGGCGCTGGATACCCATTTCGCCCTGGATGCGTCCAACGGTCCGCCGCCAGCAGAGCAGACGTAATTGCAGCAGACTTCGCAGGCAGCCTGATCAGCGTCCCAGAATGCGGGCGTCCTGACATGGGCGGTGGAGTTGCTCCGGCCGGTCGATGCGCGCCAACCGCGTTTTTCCGTTCAGTGCAGCCATGCGGCCATGGCACTGCCTTTATGCGGGCAGCGCGACCGAAACACCCAGCGGCAGGCCGAGCAGCGCCAGCACCTGCTCCGCTGCGCGCACCCCCCGATAATTCGCCTCCTCGAAAATCGAGTAGCCGCTCAGATCCGCGTGGGCCAGGAACACCCGGTCCAGCGCGGCCTGCGTCAACTGCTGGCGGGCCGCGCCCCAGACAAAGCCGGGCCGGGGTCGCACCATGGCATGCCCCCAGCGCATCACATCCAGACGGGTCACCCAGTGGCGAATATCCGGATAGGGGCGCTCCAGCTCGCTCAGGATAGCCTCAGCCCAACTGGCCCAGGGTGTGCTCAGCAGGCGCTGCCGTTCCTGTTCCGGCGGACCATCGGCCAGGGCGTGATACCAGGTGAACACGGTACCGTCCCGATGTGCGGCCAGCTGCTGATGGTTGGCGACCACATAGCCAAGTGCGGCGCTGTCCTGAAGCACGTTATCCCAGCTCAGCGGCGCACCATGCCGCTCGGCGGGCAAGCCACGCAGGCTCAGGTTGGCCACCAGCCAGGGCGCGTATTGAAACTCACCGATCGCCGCACGCAGCGTCGCCGGCAGTTCGCGCAGCACCCGCGACGCCTGAAACAGCGGCGCCGCCCAGATCACCGCCTGCGCCAGCCAGCGCTCGCTGCGCGACTCGCCGGGCCGATAGACATCCACCCGCACCGCCCGATCCAGCCCCGAGACAGCAAACGCCAATGCGCCGGTGTGCAGATGCGGCGCCAGCCGCTCGCGCAGGCGCTGCACCAGCCAGCCATTTCCCGCCGGCCAGGTCAGCACGTCATCGCTATCGGCATCGCGGGCCTGGGCATCGCGGCTGGCAAAATAGTGAATACCCATCCAGGCTGAGGTATCGCCGGCATGGCATCCGTAATCGTCACGGCAGGCGTAATCGACGTAGCCGTGCAGCGGCAGCGAATCCAGCCCATTCTGCAACAGAAAATCGCGCATCGACACGCGGTCCAGGGCCAGCAGGTCCGGATCGCGGGCGCTGAAGTCGATCGGAATGGCAAAGGCCTTGCGGCCATCGGCCCCGCGCCGCTGCTGAAATGCATCCATCAGCGCCTGAAAGCGGCGGTACTGCTGCAGATCGCGCCCGCTGATCCCCACCTGCGGCCACAGTCCCTCCTGCCACAGGCCATGGGCGAACAGCCGTTCCCGCGGCGCGAAGCTGATATAGCGCTCATCGTAGACCGGGATGGCGGCGTAGGGATCACCCTGCAACACCCCGAAATCGGCCAGCAGTTCGCGTACCGCGCGGCTTTCCTGGGTAGGAAATGGCAGATAGTGCGCGCCCCAGGGATAGGCGCTGATCGCGTTGCTGCCGCTGCGGGCATTGCCGCCCACCTCGCATTCCAGCTCCAGGATCACGAAATCGTGAAAGCCCGCCTTTTGCAGCGCCCAGCCCGCCGACAGCCCGGCGATGCCCCCCCCGACGATCACCACCGGTGCCTTGCGGGTCACATCCGGCTCGGGCAACTGCCCATCGCGCAGCCGATGCCCCAGCACCTGATCAGCGCCGACGAGGGTGCCGGGCGGCAGTGCTGGCACGGCGTTAGCGTGCCGCCACCCGGTCCAGACCGTCGTGCCGGCAGCAGTCGCCATGCCCCCGAGCGCGGCCAGAAAATGGCGGCGCTTCAAGGGCCCCACCGGTCCGCATCCACTGTGCCCGGCACTAACGCCCGGAACGGCTTCGCGTCTACTATTGCCATATTCAACCCCTAATAATTGACTGGGATTAACTGGTGTTGCGTGGACCGCTTCCGGTCCATCGATTCCGCCCGATCCTCAAGGACCGAAGGAACCCGCCTCAATGACACGCGAGATCCCACGCGAGCAAACCGACACCGAAGCCCTGCCCCCGAGCGGAGCGCAGCCGGAGATGGGTGACAACCGGGCCCGCGCCCTGGTGCACGAGCTACATGTTCAGCGCATGGAACTGGAGATCCAGAAGGAAGAGCTGCGCCGGGTCAGTGCCGAACTGGAGCAGTCACGCAACCAGTTCTCGCTGTTGTTCCATCAGGCGCCGATCGGCTATCTGGTGCTCAACGAAATCGGCCTGATCTACGAGGTCAACGAGACCTTCTGTCGCATGGTCGAGCGTGCGCGCAGCCGCCTGCTGGGCAATTCCTTCGCCGATTGTCTGGAGCGCAACAGCCAGGATCCGTTTCTCGGCCGCTATCCGGGCTTTTTCCGCAAACCCGCTGGCAAGAGCCTGGAAGCGATGGTCCGCCGCGAGCGTGGTGCCGCCTTTTACGCTCATCTCGAAGGCACCACCATCCGCACCGCACTCGGCAGCCGGCCGGTCGATGGCACGCCGCTGCTGCTGCTGGCGGTGACCCACATCAGTGAGCGCAAGTGGGCCGAGGAAAAACGCCTGCAACTGGAGCGGCAGATGCAACAGACCCAGCGCCTGGAAAGCCTCGGCGTATTGGCTGGCGGTATCGCCCATGACTTCAACAACCTGCTGGCTATCATCCTCGGCAATGCCAATCTGGCCATGGAGGAACTGCCGACCGATTCGCCGGTTCGCGACAGTCTACACGCCATCGAAGCCACCTCGCTGCGCGCCGCCGAGCTGTGCCGGCAGATGCTCGCCTACTCCGGCAAGGGCTGGTTCGCCATCGAGACCATGGACCTGAACGCGCTGATCGACGAGATGGTCGCGCTGCTCAAGGCCTCCATCGCCAAGAAAACCACGCTCAACCTGACTCTGGATGCGGATCTGCCGGCGCTGCGCGGCGATCCGAGCCAGATCCGCCAGGTGGTGATGAACCTGGTGATCAATGCCGCCGAGGCGATCGGCGACGAGGGCGGCGTAGTAACGATTTCCACCGGCGCGCTCAAATGCACCCATGAGGAACTGAGCGATGCCTATCTGAACGAAACCCTGAATGGCGGCCTGTATGCCTGGCTGGAAATCGCCGACAGCGGCTGTGGCATGGACGCGGATACCCAGCGTCGCATCTTCGAGCCCTTTTTTACCACCAAGTTTACCGGGCGCGGTCTGGGCCTGTCGGCGGTGCTGGGCATTGTGCGCGGCCATCACGGCGCGTTGCGGGTGCGCAGCGCACTGGGCCAGGGCACCACGATTCGCGTCTTTCTGCCGGCGCTGCAAACTGCACACACTGAAACCGGCACCGCTGCCGAGGTCGCGCATGCCGACTGGCGCGGCACGGGCACCATTCTGCTGGTCGATGATGAGGAATCGGTGCGCGTCATGGTCGGCCGCATGCTGGAACGGCTCGGCTTTCAGGTGCTGACCGCCGCCAATGGCCGCGAGGCGCTGTATCTCTATCAGGCGCGGCGGGCGCGCATCGTCATGGTGCTGCTCGACCTGACCATGCCAGTCATGGATGGTGAGGAAGCCTTTAACGCGCTGCGCCGCATCAATCCGCAGTTGCGCGTGGTGCTGTCGAGTGGCTTTACCGAAAGCGAGATCGCGCCGCGCTTTGCCGGGCTCGGCCTGGCCGGCTTCCTGCAAAAACCCTATGCCCTGTACGACCTGGCCCGCTGCCTGCACCGGGTGCTCAACAGCCCACTGCCGACCTGATCAGCCGCCGAGCGCCTCGCGCAGCCGCGCCAGCCCGATCGGCTTGGTCAGGGTCTGTACCGAACGCAAACCGTTGAACTCGGCCAGCGCCCGCGCATCACGGGCATAATCGGGACTGTAGCCGGTGATGATGATCAGGTGCGCGTCGTACTGCTGCTCCATCAGCCAGAGCACCAGCTCGTTACCGTCCATCTCCGGCATCACCATATCCATGACGATGGTAGTAGGCCGCAGGGCGTGATAGGCCTCCTGAAAGGCGCGGCCCTGGGTGGTCACCCGCACCTCGTAACCCAGACCCACCGCCACCTTGCGCACCAGTTCGCCAAATTCCGGTTCATCATCAATCACCAGCAGTCGTTTTTCGCTCATCGGCCCTGTCCTTCTCGCTGTATTTCTGAAATCGTCAGGGGATCAGCCCATCGATCCCCATCCTATAGCAGCGCCCGGCTATCCTGCCGATTGCTCGGTTGCATGCAGTTTCAGCACGACATGCTTCAAGCCCGGATCCTCGGCATCGCCATGCACGGTAAAACCCAGCGCCTGATCCAGTTGCAGCATGCGCCGATTCTCGGTCAGCACCTCGCCATAGATTTCCTGGATACCACGGGCGCGCGCGTAGTGAATAATTCGCCGCATCAGCAGGTTACCCAGCCCCAGGCGCATGAAGGCGCGGTCAATCAGGATCGAATACTCGGCACGCTCGTTGTTGGGGTCGGCGCTGAGATTGACGATCCCGTAAACCTCGGCCTTGCCGGGCAGACCCGGACCGACCGCGACCAGCGCCATTTCCCGATGGTAGTCGATCTGGGTCAGCGGCGTAGCCATCTCATGCGACAGCTCGCGGATGGGCTGGAAGAAGCGCAGCCGCAGATCCTCCGATGAGGCGCGCGCCACCAGATCGCGCAACGGCGGCTCGTCCTCGGGCAGCACCGGCCGCAACAGCAGTTCACGGCCATCGGACAGGTGCAGGCTTTCCTCAAGATCCTTCGGATAGGGGCGGATCGCCAGCCGCTGCACGGGTATGCCCGGCAACAGCGGTGCCAGGCGCACCCGCGCATCCAGGGCCAGCACCCCATGGGGGCCGGCGCGCAGCGGATTGATGCTCAACTCGGCCAGTGCATCCAGATCAATCACCATCTGCGCCACCTTGACCAGGGTCAGCGCCAGGGCGTTGAGATCGGCGCGCCGCAGCAGGGTGTAGCGCAGCCGCTGATAGATGCGGGTCTGGGCCATGATCTCGCGCGCCAGATGCATGTTGAGCGGCGGCAGGCCATAGGCCAGATCGTTGATGATCTCGGCCTCGGTGCCGCCATGGCCGAAGTAGATCACCGGGCCAAAGTGCTCGCCGGCGCGCACGCCAAGCGTCATTTCATAGGCGCCATCGCGCGGCACCATCGGTTGCAGGATGAAGCCGTTGAAGCGCGCCGCCGGTGCCGTGCTGCGCAACTGCATCAGCATGGCCACTGCCGCCTGACGCACAGCCTCGGCACCGCGCAGATGACCGACAATGCCACCGACTTGCTCACGGCTGACCACGTCGGGGGAAATGATTTTCAGCGCCAGTGGTCGATCGATCTGGGCGGCAAGGGTCGCGGCCTCGCCGGGAGAATGCGCCAGATAGGTCTCCAGCACCGGAATGCCATAGGCAGCCAGCAACTGCATCGCCTCATGGGTGTTGAGCTGGCGGCGGCCGGCGGCCAGGGCAGCGTTGATCACCGCGCGCGCAGCCGCCACGTCGGGGGTGAATTCCTCAGGCAGCGAGGGCGGCGTTTCCATCAGCAGGGCCTGATTGCGCTTGTACTGGACAATGCGCATGAACGCTTGCACTGCGGCATCGGCGGTTTCATAGGTCGGCACCTGGCGCTGCACCAGCTTGCGACGGGCCTCGGCGCCGGTGCGCGGCCCGGGGAAACTGGCGATGATGCAGCGCGGGCTATTGGCGAGACGCTCGATCAGTGCATCGGCGACCGCGCTGGTTTCGCTGAGCGCATTGGGAGTCTTGATCACCAGCACGCCATCGACACCGGGATCAGTCAGCAGCAGGTCCAGGGCCTGCCCATAGGCGCGGGCGTCGGCGCGATCACCCAGATCAACCGGATTGGGCGCGACGCTGGATTCGACCTGTCGTTCCAGACCGCGCTGGGTGCCCTCGGACAGTTGCGCCAGCCGGCCACCAAAGCGCTGCAGGGTATCGGTAGCCAGCCGGCTCATGCTGGCGCTATTGCTGAGAATCACCAGACGATCGCTGTTGACGCGCTTGGCGGCCTTGAGCACCTCGACCATCTGCAGCAGTTCGTCGCTGTCCTCGACGCGCAGCAGGCCGGCGCGGCGAAAGGCAGCAGCGTACACCGCATCATCCGGCTCAGCGGGATAGCCGCGCGGCTTGAGAACGATCACCGGCTTGGTGCGCGCTACGCGCCGCGCCGCCGACATGAACTTGCGCGCATCGGGGATGTGCTCCAGATACAGCAGGATGGCGCGGGTGCGATAGTCGCCGGCCAGATAATCAAGGATATCGGCTATGTCGATATCGAGACTGTCGCCGAGGTGCACCAGATGACTGAAGCCAAAGCCGTAATGATTGCCAATATCCAGCGCGGTCTGGGCGATGGTGCCCGATTCGCTGATCAGGGCGACATCGCCGGGCAGCAGGGCCTGCCGGTTGAGGCTGACATTGAGTTTATGACCGGGAACATTGAGCGCCTGCGAGCCGGGGCCGAGCACCCGCAGCAGGTACGGACGGGCGGCATCGAGAATCGCCTGATGCAGGGCGGCGCGTTCGCTGGCGGGCATGCCGCGCGCCTCGTTGATCAGCACCGCCGCGCGCGCGCCGCGTTCGCCAAGCTGCGTGATCAGGTCCGGCACCTCGCGCAGCGGTCGGGTGATGATCGCCAGCGATGGCGGCAGCG
>OFRV01000084.1_pt1 | contig 13714 bp, 11 predicted proteins | sample 1543231 | NCBI WGS metagenome assembly OFRV01 (sample SAMN05442499, study PRJEB24371) | freshwater metagenome | isolation source: Freshwater Lake | place: Canada: Niagara | collected 2013-08-21 | reverse complement strand
CGTCACGTCAATCTGGCGCAGCGCCACGCTCAGATCCTCGCTGAGCACGATCGCGCCGGTGGCGCTCAGGTCCTCGCTGGCGCAACGGGTAAGTGAGCCACCGACGAATACCGGCACCGCCACCGTTCGGCACATCTGTGCCAGCTCATCGGCAATTGTCGCCATCTCGATCGTGACCGACCCGGAAAGCACGATAGCCGCATTCGCTGCGCGCGTCACTACCGTGGGCAGTTCCGCCAGCGGTGTGTTCGGGCCCAGCAGCAACACCCGGTAATCCCAGTCCAGCGCTGCCAGCGCGAACAGCAGAATGCCCACCTCGTGCTGTTCACCGGGCAGACAGGCGGTCAGCAGGCGTGGCCCACGGCGATTGCGGCTGAGATGGTGAAAGCGGGCGCCGAGCTTGTTGCGCAGAAAGACACTGAAAAAATGCTCCTCGGCGATGCTGCCAGCGCCACTGACCCAGCGCGTACCCAGTTCGCGCAGCATGGGTACGGTCAGGCGCGTGGTGACCACGTCCACCGGGTACAGCGATAATGCATCCTGGTAAATATCATTGAGCACCGCCTCATCAAACTGGGTGATGGCATTCAGCAGGCGCTGATGGTCGCGCAGCCACGGATCCTCCGGCATCGGTGCCGGCTCCGGTTCGCTGCGGCTGCGCCCATTATCCAGCACCTGCCGCACTTGCCCGATCGACATGCCGTTATCGAGCAGATCCACCACCTGCTGAATCAGATCGACATCGGCCATGGTGTACAGGCGGTGCCCCTTGGGCGTGCGCACCGGCTTGATCAGATCGTAGCGGCGCTCCCAGGCGCGCAGCGTGACCGAGTTGACGCCGGTCAGGCTGGATACCGTACGGATCGGCACCAGTCCGTCGTCGGGCAGGCTGTGATGGAGGGCCGGACTCGCCTTCGCCATGGGTGAAAACCTCGTCGCAAGCTGTGGATGCCACCCGGTATTCTGGACCGGGAATTTATTTATACAATAACTATACAATCAATTATAATTTTCATCTATATTTAGACCATATTTGTGCATCCTGACGTCCATGCTGCCTGAGGAGAAACCCCATGCGATTGCTGCTGCTTGCCGCCCTGTGCGCCGCGCCAATGACGTGGGCCGCGCCGGTGGCTACCTGTCCGGCCACGCTTGATGTTCAGGCGCGGCCACTGACGGCGCGTGCCGCTGAATCGCTATGCGCGCGCTACGCCGGCCAGGTGCTGTTGGTGGTCAACACCGCCAGTCAGTGCGGTTTCACACCGCAATATGACGGGCTGGAAGCGCTCTATCAGCGCTACCGTGGGCGGGGACTGGTGGTGCTGGGTTTTCCGTCCAACGATTTTGCCCAGGAGCCGGGCCAGGAACAGGAGATCGCTGGTTTCTGTCGCCTCAACTACGGGGTGAATTTTCCGATGTACGAGAAGATTCATGTCGCCGGCACGCAGGCACACCCGTTTTATCAGCGGCTGGCGGCGCAGGCGGGCGGTTATCCGGAATGGAACTTTTACAAGTACCTGCTGGATCGCAAGGGTCAGGTGGTGGCGCGCTTCCCGTCACAGACGCGCCCGGATGATCCGGCCCTGATCGCGGCGATTGAAAAGCTGCTGTGAGCACCGATTCCCTTCACCCTGGCCTGCGGGCCGCGGAGTTTTCCATCATGACTGCGGCGACGACCCCGACGATTTCAAGTGCAACGCCAAGGTCCGCTACGATTCCAGCCGCTGCGGCCTGGCTGGGCGGGCTGGGCCTGTTGCCATTTCTGATTCCGGCGCTGCTGCTGTGGCTGGGCCCAGCGGACGGGCGCGAGCTGGCCTGGCTGGCGCTGCATGCTTATGCGGCGGTGATTCTGAGTTTTATTGGTGCGGTGCATTGGGGCGCAGCGCTGCACGAGGCAAACAGCGGACGCCTGTGGCGGGCGATGGGCTGGAGCGTGCTGCCGGCGTTGCTGGCCTGGGTGACGCTGCTGATGCCGCATCCGCAGGGCGTGGCCCTGCTGCTGCTCGGATTCGCGGCGCAGTATCTGGCGGATCGCCGTGCCGCCGCCGCTGGCCAGTTGCCAGTCTGGTATGGACGGTTGCGGCGAGTGCTGACGGCTGGGGTTGTTGCCAGTCTGGCGCTGGCACTGGCCCGGGGCGTGTAGGCGCTGATGGCTTAGCGCAGGCACTGATAATCGCAGATATGCCGGCGGGCGCTGCATTTGACGTAGCAGTTGCTGCGCGTGGCCGGGACAGGGTACTGGCGGTCGCAGACAGTGCGGCACTGCAGATATTGCGCGTCGCAGCGCTGTACACAGGCCGGGTTGATGTCGCCGCCGGAGCGGGTAACGGCCCCGGGTGGCGGTGCAAGGGGGGCCGGGACTGGCGTTGGCGTGTCCAGGGCGAACGCCGCTGTCATGGCCATCGATAGCATGAACACGGCAAGTCTCCGGGTCATTGCGATCTCCTGCAACCGGTCAACGCCTGACCTGAATCCAGTATAGTTCAGGTTCAGGCGCCTGGAGCCTGTCTGCAGAAAATCAACATCATGAATTCATGCAGAATATGCCTGATCCCTCCGGGCAGCCGATAGGCCGGGTGAGGGGGGATCAGTCCGTGCGCCAGCCCCTGTTGCAGGCTCTCAACCCTTACAACCCAGCACCGCGCGCGAAGGGATCTGAAGCCCGCGTGCGGATCAATCAGATCATGCTCAAGGCCTGCTCCAGATCGGCGATCAGGTCATGCACATCCTCGATGCCGACCGACAGCCGCACCAGTCCATCATCCAGACCCAGCGTGCGGCGCACCTCGGCCGGTACCGAGGCATGGGTCATGATGGCCGGATGCTCGATCAGACTTTCCACCCCACCGAGACTCTCGGCCAGCGTGAACACCCGGCAGGCGGTCAGAAAACGGGTCACGCCAGCCAGATCGGCACGCAGCACCGCGCTGATCATGCCGCCAAACCCGCGCATCTGCCGCCGTGCCAGCGCATGCCGCGGGTGACTGGCCAACCCCGGATAGATCACCCGCTCGATGCGCGGATGCTGTTCCAGCCACTCGGCGATTGCCTGGGCATTGGCGCTATGCCGCTCCATGCGCAGCGCCAGCGTTTTCAGGCCGCGCAGCGCCAGGAAACTGTCGAACGGCCCGGCGATCGCGCCCGCAGCGTTCTGCAGATAGCCCAGCCGCTCAGCCAGCGCCGCGCCCCGGCATACCGCCACCCCGCCGATCATGTCGGAGTGACCGTTTAGATACTTGGTGGCGGAATGCACCACGATATCGAAACCCTGTTCCAGCGGCCGTTGCGCCCAGGGCGTGGCAAAGGTGTTGTCGGCCACGGTCAAAATGCCACGCTCGCGCGCCACTGTTGCGATCAGATCCAGATCGACCAGGCGCAGCAGCGGATTACTCGGCGTTTCCACCCAGATCATCCGCGTGTTCGGCCGCAGCACTGCTTCCAGGGCGGCGCGATCGAGCAGCTCGGAATAGGAAAAATCCAGGCCGGCACTGCGTCGCCGCACCTGCTCGAACAGGCGCCGCGTGCCGCCATACAGATCATCCAGAGCCACAACATGATCGCCGCTGTCGAGCAGTTCCAGCACGGTCGCGCTTGCCGCCAGTCCCGAGGCGAAGGCAAAACCGGCATCACCGCCTTCCAGATCGGCCACACAACGCTCATAGGCGAAGCGGGTTGGATTCTGGCTGCGTGCATACTCGAAGCCCAGATGCACGCCGGGACTGGATTGCACATAGGTCGAATTGGCATAGATCGGCGTGACCACGGCACCGGTGCTCGGGTCGGGCGACTGGCCGGCGTGCACGACGCGGGTGGCAAAGCCAAGGGCAGGGGAGGAATCGGTCATGGTGGTGTTCTGCGGCAGCGGTGGACGGTTTGCAGTGGAAACGGGCTTAGAATCGCAGCGCCATCATATCGGCACCACTGCGACCACACCAAGAACCGGGAATCCGCTCATGTCACTCGCGCAACAACTCTGGCAGGACCATGCCGATCTCGCCGAAGCCTGTCTCGCCCATCCTTTCGTGCAGGGCATCGGCGACGGCTCGCTGCCGCGCGCCCGCTTTGCCTACTACATCGGCCAGGATGCCTTCTATCTGCAGGCGTTTGCCCGCGCCTACCTTCTGGCCGCCGCGCGCGCCCCGGACTGGGATGGCTTTCGCCAACTGCATGAACTGGCCGGTGGCGTGCTGCAGGAACTGGAGCTGCATCAGACGGTTGCGCGAAGCTGGGGGCTGGATCTGGCCACGGTGACGCCGGGCCGTGAAACCCGGCGCTATACCGATTTCCTGCTGGCCAGTGCCTGGGGTCAGGATGTGGGCCTGACCCTGGCGGCGATGACCCCGTGCATGCGCCTGTATGCCTTTCTCGGCCAGCGCCTCGCCGCCGAGCAGCAGGGCAGCCATGCCTACAGCGACTGGGTGCAGACCTATGCCAGCACTGAGTTCGCGGCCCTGGCGGCGCGACTGGACGCGCTGCTGGATCGCTATGCGCTCCAGACCACCGCCACCGCAGCCGCCTATGGCTATGCCATGGACTGCGAGCAGGCCTTTTTCAGCGCGGCCTGGGCCCGTTAGCGGCGCACCTCGAACTCGGCGCGGCAGCCATCGGCAACCCAGATGCCGCGCCGGTCATAGCCCCAGCTTTGCCCCTGCCAGCAGCCGGACTTGCTCAACTGCCGGTGCAGGCGCACCCCACCACCGGTATCAACCCGGCAATATTCGCGCGCGTTGCCGTTGGATGCGCAGGTGAGAATTTGCTTGCCGCGGTTGTCCTTGTCCTTGTCCTGATTGGCGATGATCGCGCCGAGCACGCCCAGGGCGACCACGCCGCCGACGATGGCGGCGGTGTTGTCCTTGTCATCGCGATCGCGCGGCGGCGGCGCGTCATGGCTGATCTCGAACTCGGCCCGGCAGCCGCGATTAACCCACACGCCGCTGCGGTCATAGCCCCAGCTATCGTCCATGCGACAGGGCGCGCTGCTGAGCTGATGCAGCAGGCGCACCCCGCCACGGGTATCGGTCGGGCAGTGGCGATAGCCGTAGCCGTCGGCAGCGCAGACCAGACGCCGCCCGCCCGGATCATCCTCGCCGCGTCCATGGCGTTCGCGCCGGTCGTAATCGTCACCATAATCGGCGGCATCGCGACCGACGCTGAATTCGGCGCGGCAGCCGCGATCCACCCAGATACCGCCCCGGTCATAGCCCCAGCTTTGCTCGCGGATGCAGGCGGCCTTGCTGTTTTGCCGCAGCAGTCGTACCCCGCCGCGAGTGTCGGTCTGACAATACTGGTAGTTGCCATCGAGCGAATCGCAGGACACGCTGCCGCGCGCCTGGGCTGCGCTGGGTGCTGCGCTGAGCAGCAGCACGGACAGCGCCAGCGGGCCGCTGAGCCGGGCAGCAATCGGGCCCATCAATCTGATCATGGATTTTTCCCCTTCCTGTTTATTTGGCTTTCAGCAGCTCGGCGACGCAGGGCGACAGCCGGTCGAGCGTGGCCAAGGCCGCTGGATCAAAAGCGACGCTTTTCCACTTGGCATGACCGTTCTGCTGCAGCCAGGCTAGATTGCCCAGCAGCGCTTTGGCCACCGGGCTGATCGCCGCACAGTCAGCCTTGGTCGTGGTGACCAGGGCGCTGCCGACGGTCACCGTGGTCACGGCCTCCTTCTGCCAGGGATAAACCTCAGCGGCCAGGATCGCCGGCTGGTACAACTGGCTGAGAAATTCATCGTCGGGCACTTCCTTGATCAGTACCGGCAACAGGTGCAGGCGATCCTCGGCGCGGACCTGCTGGGTCAGCACCTCGGCCGGCGCGCCCACGACATAGAAGGCGGCGGCAATTTCACCCCGGCGCAGCGCAGCGAGCGCCTCGGGAAAATCGGCGTTGAGCAGTTCCGCCGGTTCGACATGGGCCAGTTCCAGCAAGGTGATGGCGGTCACGCTGGTGCCGCTGCCCAGCTCACCGATGGCGATTTTCTCGCCATTCAGGTCGGAAATCTGTTTGATGCCGGCACGTGCCAGCAGGTGCACTTCCTCACGGTACAGCGGCAGCACAATACGCAGTTCCTCGGCGATGCGCCGCGCGCTGGAATCATCGTTCAGGGCCAGGTTCAGATAGGCCAGCACATCCAGTTGCGCCAGGCCCAGTGGCATGCTGCGGTAGCGCTGCACATCAGAGACGTTCTGCAGGGTGCCGGCACTCGGTATCACCGCCAGGTCGATGCCATTTTGCGCCAGCAGTTTTTCCAGGTCGCGACCGACGGCGAAATAGGTGCCGTTTTCAGCACCGGTGATCAGGTTGAGCTTGGGCAGTGGACCGTCCGCTGCCCAGCTGGGCGGCAGGATCCAGGCTAGCAGCAGCGCCGCCAGCCAGTACTTGAACATGCGCATGGTGGAATTCTCCAGAGATGGGGGATCGACAGTAAACCGGACGGTTAAAAGCGTAGCTGAAGCGCTGACCGGGCTGGTGGCGATTGTGTGCCGTGATCACTGCGACGAAATGCATGGTTTAGACTGAAAGTCTATTCAGCCATAAGGAAACCAGACATCAGCATGCATGAATACGAAGACGGTCCGAACGGGCTGTGCCTGCGCCGCCTGAAGTGGGCGCTGCTGTGCCTGGGGCTGTTGCCCGGCGTGGTGGAGTCAGCGGCTGACAGTGGCCGCGCCCCGCCGGCGTTGCTGTGCCAGGGCAGCGATCCGGCCTGGAGCCTGCGCATTCAGGGCGAAAGCGCCCTGTTCACGCCGCGTACCGAGAATCGGGTGCCGGCACAGCGCTTGCTGGGCTGGTATCAGTTACTCGAGGCGGCGCAGCCGCCACTGCTGGTGTGGCGTGGGGCCAGCGGCAAGGCTGCGCCACTAGTGGCGTTCATTCATGCCCAGCCTTGCGCCGGGCCAGCGGCTGATGCGCCGGTGGCACCGAGCTTTACCCATACCATATGGCTGTCGGCGCCCGATGGAGCCGCGCTACTGGGCTGCTGTCGTTGAGCGGTTACTGTGGGCAACGCGCCCGGCAGGGGTGTCAGCGACCTTGGTGTGCCGATCCAGGATTTTATGGAGAATTGTCATGTATGCCGTCGATGCCGTAACCGAGCAAAAGACACTGCTGCTGGTCGATGATGTAGCCGATAACATCGCCCTGCTCAGCCTATTGATCAAGGGGCGCCACCGCATCCGCGCCGCCACGCATGGCGCGCGCGCCCTGGAAATTGCCGCCAGCGAACCACAGCCGGACCTGATCCTGCTCGACATCATGATGCCGGAGATGGATGGCTATGAAGTCTGCCGCCGGCTCAAGGCCGATCCGCATACCGCCGCGATTCCAGTCATTTTCCTCACCGCCAACATCGATGCCCGGGATGAGGAGCAGGGCTTTCAGCTCGGTGCGGTCGATTACATCACCAAGCCGATCAATCCGGCGGTGGCGCGTGCGCGCATCGAAACCCATCTGGCCCTGAAGAACGCCCGCCAGTTCCTGCAGGATCGCAACGCCTTCCTCGAAGCCGAAGTGCGCCGTCGCACCCGCGATGTCATGGCGATTCGCGATGTCACCATTCTGACGCTGGCCTCGATGGCGGAAACCCGCGACAACGAAACCGGTAGCCACATCCGCCGCACCCAGCATTACATCCTGACTCTGGCCCGCCGTCTGCAAACGCATCCGCGTTTCGCGGATATCCTCACCGGCGAAACGATGGATCTGCTATTTAAGTCGGCGCCGCTGCATGATATCGGCAAGGTGGGTATTCCCGATTGCATCCTGCTCAAGCCGGGCAAGCTGAGCGCTGAGGAATTCGCCATCATGAAAACCCACACCACCCTGGGCCGTAACGCGATTTTCGCCGCCGAGCAGCACCTGGGCAGTTCGGCGTCGTTCCTGCGCATCGCCCGCGATATTGCCTATGCCCATCACGAGAAGTGGGACGGCAGCGGCTATCCCGAGGGTCTGGCCGGCGATGCGATTCCAGCGGCGGCGCGGCTGATGGCGGTGGCCGATGTCTATGATGCCCTGATCAGTCAGCGCGTCTACAAGCCGGCGTTGCCGCACGAGCAGGCGGTGGCAGCGATTCGCGCCGGCCGGGGTACACATTTCGATCCGGATGTGGTCGATGCCTTTCTGGCGCTGGTCGATACCTTCCAGGCCATCGCGACCCGCTTCGCTGATCAGCCCCATGCGCTGCAGGTGGCCGAGGAGCGGATCAGGAACGCGCTGAGCGACCAGGCAGCGCTGCCCAGCTAAGCTTATGGGCATTGGTTTCCTCCATAACCCACCGGGCCCTGCCACCATGTCGATCCTGATCGCTCTATTGCGCGGCAGTCGCCGCGTCCTGCCGGGCCTGTTGCTGCTGGGCGGTATCGTCGCCTGCGCGCCCGAGGCGCCAGCACCTGCGGCCACGGGTAGCGGTCAGCTCGGTGAGGTGCAGCGTCGGGGCACCCTGATGATCGCGACGGATCCGGCGTTTCCGCCGCAGTCGGAACTGCTGGCCGATGTCGCGCCGGCGCGGCCGACCCGCTGCGCGACGAATGCCTATACCGCCAATCAGTTACGTGGCCTGGATATTGATGTCGCGGTGGAAGTGAGTCGCCGCCTCGGCGTCGAGCCCTGTTTCGTGACGCCGCCCTGGGCGCAGATCGTCAGCGGCAACTGGAATGGTCGCTGGGATGTACATGTGGGTTCCATGTCGATCACCGGCGAGCGCCTGCAATGGCTGTACTTCACCCAGCCCTACCTGAGTGGCGGTGCTCAGCTGTTTGTATACAAGGGCAGTACGCGCTTTCAGAACCCAGCCGATCTGTCGGGGCGACGCATTGGCACCTGTGCTGGCTGCGCCTACGAGAACTACCTGAATGGCACGCTGACCATGCCCGGGCAGACCCTGAAATTCGTGGTGCGTGATGCCACGGTTGTCGGCTATGACACCGATACCTCGGCGCTGGCGGATCTGGCCCAAGGCGATGGCGCGCGCCTGGATGCGGTGCTCACCGATCCCGACACCGGCCGCAAGGCCATTGCCGACGGGCTGGCGGTCAAGCCACTCGGTGCGCCGGTCTATCGCGATTATGTGTCCATCAGCCTGGACAGGCACAGTAGCGCCGATGCGCTGCCGCTGGTGATTCGCATCAGCCAGATCATTCGCGACATGCACAGTACTGGTTTTCTCAGCGCGCTTTCCCTGCGCTATTACCAATACGATGCTGCCGCTCCCGCCAGCCAGTATGATCTGGCGCTATTGGCGCAGTATCCACCGCACTGAGTACTGCCATCATGCCTGATCGGTCCCGCTACCTGCCGCGTTCCTGGAACCGGAGCCTGATGGCGCGGCTGGTGATTTATTTCCTGCTGCTGTCGCTGGTTACTGTCGGTCTGGTGAGCTTTGCTGTCTACTGGCGCGCCGCAGACAGCCTGCAGGATTCGATCTACCGGCGCCTGCAGATGCGGGTCGCGCTGCAGGAGGACAACCTCAAGCTCTGGATTGACGAGCAGCGCCGCAACCTGGCCTTCATCGCCTGGCTGCCGGAAATCCAGTCTCTGAGCAGCTATCTGGCCGAACTGCCGCCCGGTGATCCCGGCCATCAGAATGCTGCCGCGACCCTGAAGACCTATCTCAATTATGTGGTCACGAATGTCTCGGACGCAGTGGAGCTGTTTATTCTCGATCTCGATGGACGGGTCCTTTTATCCACCCACACGCCGGGCACGGGGCTGTCTCTGGCCGGGGCCTCGTTTTTCCAGCAGGGCCTTACCCATACCACGCTGCCACCGTTCTATACCCATGCCGAAAGTGGCCAGATACGGCTGACTGTGGCCACGCCGATATTCAATGCCGCCAAGCGTCGGGTCGGCGTGCTGGCCGGGCATCTCAATCTGGCCCGTATCGAGCGCATCATCGGCGAGCGCGTTGGTCTTGGTAACAACGAGCAAACCTATCTGGTGAGCAGCGATCATCGCTTTATCGCTGCGCCACGCCACCTGGATGCCGGACTGCGCCCAGCGGCCGCCCACTCGCTGGGTATTGACAGCGCCCTGCAGGGCCAATCCGGGCAGGCGCACTATATGAATGATCGCAGCACTCCGGTGATGGGCGTCTATCAATGGCTGCCAGGCCTGCATGCGGCGCTGCTGGCCGAAATCGCCGAGGAGGAGGCTTTTGCTCCGGCGCGGCGACTGGCATGGACCGTGATTGCCATTGGCGCACTGTCGGTGCTGGTTCTGACGGTGGGCGTTTACCTGCGTGCGCGGCAGATCGCCCGGCCCATCCTGGCGATCACCGCGACCGCCGAGCGGGTCGCTGCAGGCGATTTTACCCATGCAGCGCCGGTGTTGACCCAGGACGAGGTTGGCACCCTGGCCACGGTGTTCAATGAGATGACCACCCAGTTGCGGCGGCTGTATGCCGGGCTGGAGCAGCAGGTCGCTGAGCGCACCATTGACCTGACCAGGGCCAATCAACGTCTGCAGCAGGAAGTGGCCGAACGCAGCCGGATCGAGGAGGCGCTGCGCTTGCAGAATGCCTATCTGGGTGCGCTGCATGAAACCTCGCTCGGCATCATCGGGCGCCTGCAGGTGCAGGAACTGCTGGAGACGCTGGTCAACCGTGCCGGGCAACTGCTAAACACGCCGCACGGTTTCGTATATCTGCGCGATGCCAACGGGCAGCATTTTGAATGCAAGGTTGGGGTGGGCATCTTTGCCCAGTTGCTCGGCCGCCAGCTCAACGCATCGGTCGCGCCGCCTGAGCCGATTACGTCGATGATCCAGCACGCCAGCCTGAACGATCCGCTCTGGCTCGATGAATTCAGCCAGTTGAGCGCCGTGATCAGTGTGCCGTTGCAATCGGGCGGGCAAACCTGGGGCGTGATCGGCTTGGCGCGCACCGAGAATCAGACGACGGAATGGCCGTTTGGCGATGAGCAGCTGGCGCTGCTGGAACGCTTTGCGCAGCTCGCCTCGATCGCCCTGGATAATGCGCTGCTCTATACCCGTGCCGCCGAGGCCCGCACCGAGGCTGAAAACGCCAATCGTGCCAAGAGCCAGTTTCTGGCCAATATGAGCCACGAGATTCGCACGCCAATGAATGCGATCATCGGCATGGCCTATCTGGCGCTGCGCAGCTCGCTGGACGCCCGGCAGCGCGATTATGTGCAGAAGATCCATGACGCCGGCACGGCCCTGCTGGGCATCCTCAACGACATTCTCGACTTTTCCAAGGTCGAGGCCGGCAAGCTGGAGGTGGAGTACACCGTGTTCAGCCTCGATCAGGTGTTCGATAACCTGATGACGGTGCTCGGCCACAAGGCCAGTGACCAGAATCTGGAGCTGCTGTTTCGCATCGCGCCCGGCGTGCCGCGCCAGCTGATCGGCGATCCACTGCGCCTCGGGCAGGTACTGCTGAACCTGACCGGCAATGCGATCAAGTTCACCAGCCAGGGCCATGTGCTGGTGGATGTGACGCTGCTCGACCCGGAGCCGGGCGCTGGTGAATCTAAATCGGTACGGCTGTGCTTCGCGGTGTACGATACCGGGATCGGCATTGCCGATAGCCAGCGCGAGCGCCTGTTCGAGGCGTTCACCCAGGCAGACGGTTCCACGACCCGCAAATATGGCGGCACCGGTCTGGGCCTGACCATCAGCCGGCGTCTAGTCGATCTGATGGGGGGTGTCTTGACGGTGGATTCAACGCTCGGTCAGGGTAGCTGTTTCCAGTTCACTCTCGACTTCGCGCCCGGCCCTGGCGCGCTGGAGTCGTCCGGCCTGCCTGCGGCGCTGACCGGGCAACGGGCGCTGGTGGTCGATGATTATGCGCTGGCCGCCGAGGTGCTCGGCGGGATGCTGCGGGCACTGGGTCTGCGCGTGGAGTGCGTGTCTTCGGGCCACGCGGCGTGGGCAGCCTTCGATGCTGCCGGGGCCGATCCGTACCGGATCGTGTTCATGGACTGGCACATGCCGGAGCTGGACGGTATGGCCACCACCGAGCGTATTTTGCGTGATGCGCCGCCCGGCTCACGACCGTGGGTGGTGATGGTGACCGGTTTTAACCGTGATGCGCTGCGCGAGCGGGCCGAGGCTGCCGGGGCCAGCGTCTTGCTATACAAGCCGACTACGCCCTGGCTGTTATGCGAAACTCTGCGGACGCTGTGTGCGGCGATCCTATCTCCAGCGGCGATCACGGCACCCGAACCGGAACCGGTACAGCTGGCTGGGCGGCGCGTGCTACTGGTCGAGGATTGTGAGATTAATCAAATGGTGGCGCGGCGGATGCTGGAAAATCTTGGCGCAACGGTAACAATCGCCGAAAATGGCCGTTTGGCAGTCGAGGCACTGGACGGGAATCCGGACGACAGCTTTGATCTGGTCCTGATGGATGTGCAAATGCCGGAAATGGATGGCTACACGGCCACCCGGCAGATCCGTCGCATGAATCGCTTTGCTAACCTGCCGATCGTGGCTGTGACCGCATATGCCCTGCCCGAAGACCGGCAGCGCTGCCTGGATGCCGGCATGAATGAACACATGGCCAAGCCGATTAAACCCGGGCTGCTGCTGCAGACCGTACTGCCCCTGCTGCAACGGCAGGCTGCGCCGGTGATGGCCCCCGCAGCGGATCCGGTGCGGCTGGAACTGCTGCTTACCCGCCTGCGTCAGTTGCTGGCCGAGGACGACATCGAGGCCGTCGATTATCTGGGCGCGCACCGCGCCGAGTTGATGGCTGGCCTGTCGGTGGGGGCCTTCCTGCAACTGGAGCAGGCGATCAATCACTATGAATTCGCCGTTGCATTGCGCTATGCCAATGCCTTACGCATCGCGCCGGCTTAGCCCTACCATGGTCAACCACCGATGATTGACGCGCATGCTCTTTCCTGCAATAGCGAGCGGCAAACTCTGCTGCTGGTCGATGATGTGCCCGATAACATTGCCCTGCTCAGCGCCCTGCTTCAGGACCACTATAAAATCCGCGCGACCACGCACGGCATGCGTGCCCTGGAGATCGCCGCCAGCGAGCCACAGCCGGATCTGATCCTGCTCGACATCATGATGCCGGACCTGGATGGCTACGCAGTCTGCCAGCAACTGAAGGCCGATCCACGCACCGCTGCGATCCCGGTCATTTTCCTGACCGCCAAGACCAGCACCGAGGACGAGGAACGCGGTTTTCAGCTCGGCGCGGTTGATTATCTGATCAAGCCGGTCAGCCCTACGGTGGCGCGTGCCCGGATCGAGGCCCATCTGGCCCTGAAGAACGCCCGCCAGTTCCTGCAGGATCGCAATGCCTTTCTCGAAGCCGAAGTGCGTCGGCGCAGCCAGGAAATGCTGGCCATTCAGGATGCGACCATCATTGCCCTGGTATCACTGGCCGAGACCCGCGAGAGCGGCACCGGCAGCCATATTCGCCGCACCCAGCATTACATTCTGGCGCTCGCCCAGCAGTTGCAGGAACACCCGCGCTTTGCCGGCTTTCTCAGCAACGAAACCCTGGACCTGTTGTTCAAGTCGGCGCCGCTGCATGACATCGGCAAGGTGGGCATTCCCGACCGTATCCTGCTCAAGCCGGGCAAGCTGAGCGCCGAGGAATTCGCCATCATGAAAACCCACACCACCCTGGGCCGCGATGCGATTCTCGCCGCTGAGCAGCAGCTGGGCAGTTCGGCGTCGTTTCTGCGTATTGCCCGCGATATTGCCTATGCCCATCACGAGAAGTGGGACGGCAGCGGCTATCCCG